>Ga0114129_10001700_pt1 | contig 30029 bp, 23 predicted proteins | sample RhiMetdeltSRZDD1_FD_80071 | JGI IMG/M metagenome (GOLD analysis project Ga0114129, IMG submission 80071) | Populus rhizosphere microbial communities from Tennessee, USA - Rhizosphere MetaG P. deltoides SRZDD1 (version 2) (version 2) | ecosystem: Host-associated > Plants > Roots > Rhizosphere >... | reverse complement strand
CTTCCGATAATGGCTAGATTTGACGGCGCCTCCTCATACAACGGCTTTTCAACGAGATCCTCAACTCGATAAGTTCTGTTCGCTCCCCCGGCTTCGTGTACAAGCTGACCCTTAATCACGCCATAGCGAGAAATATCGGGGCCTTCAACAATTTGAGTTGCCAATATCGAAGATCGGTACTTTTCAAACGCTGCGATCATCTGCCCAGTGCAGGGGACATCCGAATCGATGATGTCGTCTCCCAACAATACGGCAAAAGGTTCATTACCAATGAGAGGCTTAGCTACCAAGATCGCATGACCCAACCCTAACGCTTCCTTTTGTCTCACATAGGAGACTGAAACTAAGTTGGAAATGGCCCTCACCTGTTCCAGGAGATCTAATTTGCCACGACCCTCGAGAATTTTCTCCAGCTCGTATGAAACGTCGAAGTGGTCTTCGATGGCGTTCTTACCTCTGCCTGTGACAATGATGATGTTGTCGATGCCGGCGGCCACGGCTTCCTCAATGACATATTGAATGACCGGTTTGTCGACCAGCGGCAGCATCTCTTTGGGTTGGGCTTTGGTTGCAGGCAAGAATCGGGTCCCCAACCCTGCTGCGGGAAAGACAGCTTTACGAATTCTCATGCGGTAAATCCTCTCTGTTCTAGTATCGAGCTTCCTAGTCGGCAATCGGACGATCTATTGTAAGGTATACGCCTGCCCAAAGGATCAAGGATTAGCTTTGGAGTTTAGAGGCGGGGGAAATTTTCCTCTCAAAGGCATTCCGTCTCGGAACACGACTAGGTTAGGTGCCAGACCACCATCTTGAGTTCCGTCATTTCCTGAACTGCGTACTTGGGGCCTTCTTTGCCAAAGCCGCTCTCCTTCAGTCCTCCGTAGGGCATCAGATCGGCCCTCCATTGTGGACCCCAATTGATGTGCAGATTCCCCGAGTCAACTTCCCGCGCAAATTTCATCGCCCAATCCAAGTCTTGAGTAAATATGCCGGCGGAGAGTCCGTAGTGGGAGTCGTTGGCCATGAAAATAGCCTGTTCAATTGACTCAGCAGGCGTGATGGCGACCGCCGGACCAAAAAGTTCTTCGCAGGACATACGCATTTCTGGCTTCACTCCGGCAACCACGGTCGGAGAAAAGAGCGAGCCGGCTCGCTGTCCGCCAGTCAACAAACTTGCGCCACCGTCCAGTGCTTCTCTCACCCAAGACTCGACTCGAACGGCATCTCTTTCTCGAATCATGGGTCCCATCAGAGTTTTCTCATCCAACGGGTTTCCCGTGAGGATCGCCTCAACTCGGGGCCGTAACGCCTCGAGCAACTCGTCGTAAGCCGATTTCAAAACCAGGACTCTTTGTGTGCTGATACACACTTGGCCAGCGTTACTGTATCCTGTGGCTACGATTGATTGACAGACCTTTTCTAAGTCGGCGTCGGGCATGACGATCAGGGGCGAATTGCTACCCAGCTCCATTGTGACCTTCTTCAGGCCGGCCATCCGACAGATTCGCTCTCCCACTTCTCTGCTGCCAGTGAAGGTAATCTTTCGGATGCGGCGGTCGGAACAGAGCGAGTCACCAATCTCACTCCCTGAACCTGTGATGCACTGGAGCGCAAGTGGAGGGAGGCCGGCTTCCAGCAAGATTTCTGTCAGCTTCAAAGCTGAAAGCGGAGTATCTGTGGCTGGTTTAACAATGACGCTATTGCCAGCCGCCAAAGCCGGACCTACCTTGTGCGCCACTAGATTGAGAGGGAAATTAAAGGGGCTAATGGCCGCGACGACCCCGCAGGGAATTCGGAGTGTAAATCCCAGTCGGTTACCGGATCCGGGAGCTCCATCCAGCGGCACCATTTCTCCTGAGAGCCTCTTGGCCTCTTCTGCAGACACTGTGAGTGTCTCCACCGCACGGGAAACCTCAACGCGGGACTCCTTGATGATTTTCCCTTCCTCCAAAGTAATTGTCTGCGCCAAGTCTTCGGCTCGCTGTTCAACCAGTTCGGCAGCCCTTTTGAGGATGACAGACCGATCATAAGGCGTAAGCTTCCTCATCACCTTGGCCCCTTCAATTGCAGAGGCCAGGGCCTGTTCCACGTCGTCCAGTGTCGCCCGAGGCACCGTATCGATGACCAAACCGTCGAACGGATTCAACACTTCGATCTTGTCGGCCTTTTCAAGCCAGTTTCCGGCTACGTACATCCGCATAAAACTGGTCAACCTCGGAGCGATCTAGATTTGAGCTGGTTTCACCTGATGCGAGATTTCGTGTTCCTTCGGAATCACGAATATCAGCACGAGATACGCCAGAATTGCCATTCCCGCGGAGAGGAAGGTGGCGGCCACCCAGCCAACCCGCACCAGGGTAGAGTCGCAACTCAAATAGTCGCCAAGCCCCCCGCAGATACCGGCTATCTTTCGGTCGCTTTCGGAACGATACAGCCTCTTCCCTGGCCAATGCGACACAGCCAAGCCGGTTCCACAGTGCTTGCATTTGATCGCTTCGTCTTGAATCTCTTCAGCGCAATAAGGGCACTTTTTCATGTCTCCTCCTAAATTCGAACTCGAAACAGGGTTCATATTACCACTGTTCAATCTTCAAATACGCGACCGCAGGCTGAAAAGTTCTAAGCGACCCGGCACAGAGTCTCTGAACGCTCAAGCCGGGTGTGCAAAAAAGTTCGGCAAAATAAAAAGGCCCTTGAAAATCCAGGGCCTTAAGTGCTTAGTTTTTGGCTTGTTGCCTTTCTAATTTGGTTTCCCGAGTTCAGTTGTCCTTTGCCTTAGCCTTGGCTGACTTTCCACGCGTTCTCCGAGCAGGTGCAGCCGGAGCGGGTACGGTGGTGCGTTCCAATTGAACTATGCTCGTTACAAATTTCTTTCTCCCATTCTGGTCAAACTCGATTACGGTATGCAAATCATTGACCTCACTGATCGTTCCGAGCCCGTAGATGTAGTGATTGATCCGTTCATTCGGCGAAAAGCCACTGCCGGGATTCTTTGCCATTTTTTCCTCCAAACAAAAAAGCCACAAGAAGAATTCTCTGTGGTCTTAACTCCGTGTCATTGCTAGCCTAACGCTTTCAAACACTACATAATAATAGCAGAAGTTGGCGTCTTAGCCTAGTATTATCTGGTTTCACGACCGGATCTGAATGACGGAAGAAAACGGCCCTTGGACATTCAAAAAATCATCTAATGTCATATTTCTTAACAAAGTACCTGAACGAGCGAAACGACATCTTGAGTAACTCGGCAGCCCTAGTTTGGACGCCTCCAGATTTTTGGAGGGCTTCGATAATATACGCTTTCTCAATCTCTTCGATATGTCTCTCAAGATCAATCCCGTTTTCTGGAATTTTTCCACTCTTCGTAATTTCGCTAGGATTCAACCAGCTGATCTTCGGCGGAAGCCGTTCCGGTTTGATTTCCTCAGTGGTCTCAAAGGCCACAGCCCTCTCGATTGTGTTCTCGAGCTCTCTGACATTGCCCGGCCAGTCATACTGTTCGAGGCAACGCAATGCCTCTTGGCTGACCCGCAAGATGGATCGCTGCATCTGCAAATTGAACTTCGTTAAGAAATGGTGGGCCAAGACTGGGATGTCTTCTTTTCTCTCCCTTAGCGGCGGCATTTCCAAAGGGATCACACTCACTCGGTAGTACAGATCCTCTCTGAATCGATTTTCGCTCATGAGTTTTTGCAGGTCCTGATTGGTGGCCGCGATGACTCGAACATCCAGAGGTATCTCCTCGGTCCCACCCACTCTTCGAAACCGCTTCTCTTGAAGAACCCTTAGGAGTTTGACCTGCATCGACAAACTCATTTCACCAATTTCATCCAGGAAAATGGTCCCCTTGTCAGCAACTTCAAAAAGGCCCTTCTTATTGATGGCCGCACCTGTAAAGGCTCCTTTCATATATCCGAACAGCTCGCTTTCCAGCAGCGTTTCTGGAAAGGCACCGCAATTGATTGAGACAAAAGGTAACTCGCTGCGGGCACCGTTCAGATGAATGGCCTTGGCAACAAGTTCTTTGCCAGTCCCGCTTTCTCCCGTTATCAAGACTGTACTTTGGGTGGCTCCGATCGTCTCAATGGAGTGAAAGAGTTCTTTCATCTTGGGGCTCGATCCCACAATATTGTGGATCGCGTTTTGCTGGCTAAAGTGGGTCTTGAGGACACGATGTTCCTGCCGTAGCCGGGAGTACTCGAGTGATTTACCAACGGCGATCTTAACTTCGTCCACGAAGCTCTCGTTATCCTTCAGGATGTAATCAACGGCACCCATTTTCAGAGCTTGAATGGCATTCTCTGTGGTCGCATAGGCCGTCATCATAATGACAAGCGTTTCAGGATTGCTTGCCCTGATGTCCCGCAACAGATCGATTCCACTTCCGTCACGCATTTTGATGTCTGAAACAACCAGATCAAAAACGTCAGCCCGAATCTGTTCCGCGGCACTATGATAACCAGAAGCGGCACGGGCGTCGTATCCCTCTTTCTTAAAGACCATCTGCAAGACTTCCCGAAGAGAACGCTCATCATCAACGATTAATAACTTCGACATTTTGACTCCTAGGTCGTGACCATCTCTTTTGGAAGGATAATCTGGAAGATACTGCCTTTGCCTTTAGATGATAAAACCTTGATGCAACCCTGATGAGCTTCGACAATATGCAAGACGATGGATAACCCCAGACCTGTCCCACCGTTGAAAGTCGATTGAAACGGCTCAAAGATTTTTTCCTGCTCGTCTCGACTCAATCCCATTCCTGTGTCACGAAAGCTAATCGAGACTTCAGATGAATTGGCCTCCAAAGAAACCGAGAGTAGACCCCCGTGAGGCATCGCTTTGATCGCATTATTGCAAAGATTCCAGAAAACCTGCCTAATGAGGTCAGGGTCTGCCTGACAGCTTATTGAATCTTTGGCAGCGAAAGAGTACTCAAGGCGATGCTTTTCTGTGACCTCGGGGCTGTTCTTCAATAACTCGATCGTGTTTTCAGTGAGCTGCCTCAAATCAACCGAACGAGGGGAAAACTTTATCGGCTTCGCGTAGGCGAGAAAATCGGTGGTTGTTTTGTAGAGCCGTTTGGTTTCAAGAGAAATATTCTCCATCAGACGAGTCTGATCCTCATTCAGGGTAAGTCCCGTCTTGAGCAACTGGAATGAACCGGAGATCGCGGTTAGCGGGTTCCTAATCTCATGTGCGATCCCGGCAGCCATCCTTCCAATGGCAGCCATGCGGTCCTTCTGCCGGATTTCCTCCTCGAGCTTCTTGATCTCCGTCAGATCTTGGAAAGTGTAGACATAGCCAACGTGGCGGTTTGGCTCCACCAGAAGGTCAGAAACCGTCATTCCCAAATAGATCTCCTCACCATTAACGCTCTTGATACCTCTTTCAAAACGCACCGGTAAGCGATCGGGAGGAATTGCTTGCCCATCCTCCTGCAAAAAGCCAAATACCTTGTTGACATGGGTCCCAATGATTCTTTCCGGCTTGTGCCCAGTAATCTCACTGGCGGACTTGTTAAACAAGGTGATAAAGCCATCCAGATTAGTCGTAAACAACCCGCCCCGCATGCTATTGATGATGTTTTCATTGAACGCCTGGAGATTGGCCAACTTTCCTCGCTTGTCTTCCAATTCTGTGCCGGTTCGTTTGAGGCTCTCAGATAAATGGCTGCTAAGATAAGCCACAGCATAAAACGCGAAGATGTTGGCTCCGATGATCAGCCTAACTGTCTTAAGGTCAGGTTGAATAGAAGAGGTTGAAGGCAGCCAACCATGGCTCACAAGGAGATACTGGCCCAACGTCAGCACAGAGCTCGTTGTCGCCGCGAGCAGCGCTCCTTTGCGATAGACCAGAATGCTAGACATGATGATCGAGAGCAGGTAAAGAAAAGAGAAGTAGCTGTCAATCCCTCCCGTGACGTAGATGATCGAGTAGATCATGATCTGGTCGCAGAAGGTCTGCACATAGGCCTGGAAGACATACTTCTTGGAAAGTCGAAGAAATAAGTAGTGGATGAGCGAAACCAGGTAGCTGGCAATGATGATCCAGAACAACCGGTTCAAAGCCTCGTCTTTGGCAAACACGGACTCTAATCCCAGGGAAACACCCAGGAGAGTAGTCACGACCACAATCCTTAGCTTGATCAGCCAAGAGAGCCAATCTCTGATATTCTTGGGCATAGAGACCTAGGGTGATTAGTGCCGGCGAGAGCTGTGAGAGGACAAAGAAGGCCGATCTCAGTATTTCCAACGTTCCGCTCGCGAAGCGGTTAGGCGGATAGCTTGGAAATCAATGAGAAGAGCGGCAGGTACATTGAAATGACAATGCCTCCAACAATAACACCAAGGACCAGGATCATAAGTGGCTCAATTGCAGTTAGGAGGTCCGCCACTGCAGCATCGACTTCGTCTTCGAAGAACTCAGCAACTTTCGTTAACATCGTGTCCAAAGCGCCTGTTTGCTCCCCGACTCCAACCATCTGAACCACCATGGTGGGGAACACTCCCGATTCGCGAAGGGGCTCCACGATAGTTTTCCCTTCTTCGATTGAATCACGCGTCTTCATAATCGCGTTCTCAACAATCACGTTGCCCGAGGTTTTAGCGGTGATTTCTAGTCCCTCGAGAATAGGAACACCGCTGGAGATCAAAGTCGACAGCGTTCGAGAGAACCGGGCGACAGCAATCTTTCGGAGCACGCTCCCCAACACAGGAACTTTAAGTAAAGTGCCGTCTATCATTTTCCTTCCGTTTTCGGTCTTGTAATACCTTTTGAAGGCATACCCCAAGGCGACAAACGCCGGAATGATAAATATGATGTAACGGCCAACAAAATTGCTGCCTCCGATGACGATACGGGTTGGCAAGGGCAAAGCGACGCTCATGCTGGCAAATAGATTCGAAAAAATGGGAACCACTTTCCAAAGAATAAGGATAATAACCCCAACCGCAATGGTCAGCACAACCACGGGATACACCATGGCTGACTTAACTGCCCGCTTTAGTTTCACAGCCTTCTCAATATAAGAAGACAGTCGCTGCAAAATGGTATCAAGAATTCCGCCAGCTTCTCCGGCTGCAATCATGTTCGTATACAAATCATCAAACACTCGAGGATGTTGTCGCATTGCGAAGGCCAAGGTCGAACCACTCTCCACTTCAGTTCTGACCGCCTGCAAGACACTCTGAAAAACCTTGTTCTCCTGCTGCACTCCCAAAGCCTCCAGGCACTGAACCAGCGGCAATCCCGCATCAATCATCACCGAAAACTGTCGAGTAAAGATTGCCAGTTCCTTGGTCTTTACCTTCCCGCCAATCTTGGGTAGCGTGAATTCTTTTCCCTTTTCCTTAATGACGAGAGGGCTGACTTGCTCCCGACGCAAGATCGCAGCCAAAGCTTGCTTGCTATCGGCTTCTCTCTCTCCTCGGACTTCGCCTGTTTTCGATTTACCTCGATAGGAATAAACCGGCATATATAACTCCTAAGCGTTCTCGCGTCAGAAATTAGCGCAGGCTCCGGCCACCGACCGGTGTCAGAGTGCGTTGAGGCACGTTGGGACCACGATTAATCATGTCTTGCAGCTCCTCCGGATTGCTGGAACGGCTCAGCGCTGTCTGGAGCGAAATCTGCTTAGTATGGTAAAGCGAAGCTAGCGATTGATTAAACGTCTGCATGCCAAATTTTTCCTGCCCGGTCTGCATTGCCGAATAGATCTGATGAATCTTATCTTCGCGAATCAGATTCCGAATTGCAGCGTTGGGAATCAGAACCTCCATGGCCATAGCTCGACCCGATCCGGAAGCCCTGGGCAAGAGCGCCTGACAAAGAACGCCTTCGAGAACCAGAGACAGCTGGGCCCTGATTTGAGGTTGCTGGTGAGCCGGAAAGACGTCAATGATTCGATTTATGGTAGACGAGGCCGAATTGGTGTGCAGGGTCCCAAAGGTCAAGTGGCCTGTTTCAGCAATGCGCAAGGCGGATTCTATGGTTTCCAGATCACGCATTTCTCCGATCAAGACAACGTCTGGATCCTGACGGAGAGCTGCTCTGAGAGCATTTCCAAAGGAATGAGTGTCTGCGTGAACTTCTCGCTGGTTGACCAGACAGTTCTTGTGCCCGTGCAGAAATTCAATAGGGTCCTCAATGGTAACGATATGATCGTGTCGATCGGCATTGATCTTGTCCAGCATCGCCGCCAGGGTTGTTGATTTCCCGCTGCCCGTGGGTCCAGTCACCAAAACCAGCCCACGCGGCTTGTCGCAAAGGGTTTTGACTACGGCAGGCAGCGACAATGCGTCGAACGTCTTAATTTCAAAGGGAATAGCTCGGAAGACAGCTCCAACAGCTCCCCGTTGGTTAAAGATGTTGCCCCGAAATCGGGCCAACCCCTTGATTCCGAATGAGAAATCAATCTCCAGTTGCTCCTCGAAGCGATGCTTTTGAGTGTCTGTCAGGACGCTGTACGCCAGCTGCTTCGTGTCGGCTGCCGTGAGCGGTGGAAACTCGGCTAAGGGCCGTAGATGCCCGTCGACTCGCACCTGCGGAGGAGTATTGGTTGTCAGATGCAGGTCCGAAGCACTCATATCTGACATTCTTTTCAAGAGTTCGCTCAATGACAGCGTGGCCATGATTCGTTCCTTTCGTGAAGAGCTTATTTTACCGTCTCTCTCAAGACTTCCTCGAGGGTAGTAACTCCGTCTCTCAGCTTTTGTAGTCCGCTGGCGCGCAGGGTGATCATGCCATGCTCAACAGCCTTCTTTTTCAGCTCAAGGGACGACGCCCCGATCAAGACGAGTTCCCTTACTTCGTCGTTGATTTCCATCACTTCATAGAGACCCACGCGGCCTTTGTAGCCCGTGCCGTTACAAGTAGGACAGCCTTTGCCTCGATAAGTCGTCACCTTCTTGGCTTCAGTGGGCGAGAAACCTGCATCAATGAGAGTCTGTGGCGGCGTGCTGACTTCCTCTTTGCAATCCTTACAAATTCTGCGGATCAATCGCTGGGCGCAAATGAGATGAACCGAAGTGGCCACCAGGAACGGCTCGATGCCCATGTTCATCAGTCGGCTAATGGTGGACGGCGCATCGTTGGTGTGCAAAGTGCTAAGCACCAAATGGCCTGTCAATGCTGCTTTAATGGCGATCTCGGCAGTCTCAAAGTCCCGGATCTCACCGACTAGGATAATGTTCGGATCCTGTCGGAGAAAAGCTCGTAAAGCAGCTGCAAAATTCAACCCGATCTGCTCTTTCATCTGCACCTGGTTGATGCCCGGGAGGTTAAATTCGACTGGATCCTCGGCAGTCATTACGTTGGTGTCGATCTTGTTCAACTGCGCAATCGATGAATAAAGAGTGTTCGTTTTTCCACTTCCGGTAGGACCGGTAACCAAGACCATTCCGTAAGGCTTCAGGATGGCACTCTCAAACTTTTTCAGAGACTCCGGCTCAAATCCGAGCCGCGTCATGTCCAACATCAGATTGTCTTTGTCGAGAAGTCGGAGAACAACTTTTTCGCCATAAAGCGTAGGCAGCACCGAAACACGGAAGTCCAGATCTTTGACTTTCCCTTCATTCTTCATCTTTATCTTGATTCTTCCGTCCTGGGGCAGTCGTTTCTCTGAGATATCCAACTTTGACATAATCTTGATGCGGGAAGTAATCGCATCCTTTAGTTTGAGCGGGGGATTCATGATGTTATACAACATTCCGTCAATCCGGTACCGCACTCGAAACTCTTTCTCATAAGGCTCAATATGAATGTCGCTGGCTCCCCGCTTCAAGGCGCTTGAAAGAATCAAATTGACGAGCTTAATGATCGGAGCTTCTTCCGCAGCCTGCTCCAGGCCCTCCAGATCGATCGCTTCCTCTTCAGAGGCTAGCTCGAGCGAGGTGTCGTCACCCTCAATTTTCTGGTCGACGATCGCAATATCTTCCATCACCTTTTTGAGCTCGATGGCGTGAGTCGACCCGTAATACTTATCAATAGCTTCGCGAATGGCTGTTTCGGAGGCTACAACAGGTTCGATGTTAAAGCCCGTCATGAACTTGATATCATCCATGGCAAAGACATTCGTCGGGTCGATCATCGCGATGGTCAACGTGGAACCGACGCGGCTGAGAGGAAGAATCTGATATTTCTGAGCGGTCTCGATCGGAATCAATTTGACGATTGAAGGGTCAACGTCAAAAAAGGACAAGTTGATCGAGGGGACGCCATATTGACGGGAAAGAATCGCGGTGATCTCATCGTCGGTGACAAAACCCAGTTTGATCAGACAGTTTCCAAGTCTGCCTCCGTTGACCCGCTGGTGTTCTAAGGCCTCTTTGAGTTGCTGTTGACTAATGAGGTTTTCTTTAACGAGAAGATCGCCTAATTTGGATGACATGGATCAAATCTCCAAAAAAATTCTCGGCAAAAAGGGCAATAACCTTATTGGAATTTAGGGGAAATTGACAAATTTGTCAGGCGTCATGCTAATGATCTCAAAAGCTTTTGTCAAGATTGCTGCTCATTCAAACTGTGCGGTGATTCCAAAAAACCGTGCCGGCAGCCAGAGTCAGGGTGCAGGGTGCGTCGATGGGATTTCAAGTCAGTCTTTCCCCACTCAATTTACTTTCGATCAAAGACTTGTATCGGTGGGAAGACCAAGGGACGTTAAGCAAAATGGGGTTTGGATTAAGAGCATTGATTTTGGGAACGCCTGACTATAGTATTCAAACTGACAAGCTAGATTGTCGCACCAGCCCTGAAGCTGATCGTTTCCACCATGAGCTCCAACAAGGACAGTAGAAGATCTGTCATTCTTTTCTTATCCGGCTTTGTTGTCCTTCTCCTGGTATTAGCGGTCATTCCCCAAGCATTTGATCTCAATCCTCTTTGGGGCTCCCCCGCGCGGCAAACCACGCTTTTGCTTTGGGCCCTAACCTCGCTCAACGTCGTTCTCCTTGTCAGTTGTAGCCTCATTTTGCTGCGTAATCTTCTTAAGCTCTACTTAGAGAGAAGAAGCCAGGAGCTGGGCTCTAAATTCCGGACAAAACTAGTTTTTGCTTTCCTGGGACTGTCTTTCATTCCCGTGATTTTCATGTCTTTTTTTGCTTATTTCTTGCTGAATCGGGCCGTGGACAAATGGTTCAGCGAGCCGATCAACCGAGTCCTCGGAAACGCGGAAAAACTGGTTGACCAAGCTCGTCATGACTCTGTCAGCAATGCCATTCAGGGAGCGAAATATTTGGCCGATCATGCGGCCGTAACGGGCTTGTTCACTTCCCAAACGGAGGCTCAGGTCTCAGAGTTGGCCAACATTTGTTTGGATTTCGACATATCCATGGTTCTGTTTCTGGATAAGGCGAACAGGCCTTTGTACCTCTACAGAGAAGGCAAGCTTTATCCGAAAGACCATTCCAACTTCAGACGGGTTACCAACCAGCTGGACCTTGTTCGTTGGGATGGCGAAAATGCCGAGTTGACAAATCAGGTCGCGGAGGGAGTATTCGGCCAGGGAGATCCGAGGAAAGCAACCTTAACAACTTTGGATGAAGATGGAAGAGACATTATTCTTGCCGGAAACGTCGTCTCTCAGGAAGGCCTTGAGGTCCCAGGTAAGATTGTTGTCGCCTATAAGATTCCGGGCGACGTTCTGAAGCTGGCAAATGAGTTTTCTCAGTCGGCTGAGAAGTATCGAATCTGGGCAAGCAGTGATGAGCGTCGGGCTATCCGGCGGAACTATCTGCTTTGGCTCGGTTTGATTACATTACTCATTTTGTTCTTCGCAGTTTGGGTAGGCCTCTACCTTTCCAAGAAGATTACCATCCCCATTCGCGCCTTAGCTGAGGCCTCTAACGAGGTTTCACGTGGCAATCTCCTCCATCGTGTCAGCTGCCCTGCCGACGATGAGCTAGGCATATTGGTGTCCTCCTTCAATCGAATGACGGCCCAACTCTACGAGAGCTCACAGGAACTGGAGCAAACGAACAGGAACCTGCAGAGCTCTAACCAGGCTCTGGAAGAGAAGAGCCGATATACTGAGGCGGTTCTGGAAAATATCCCAACGGGAGTCATTTCGGTCACCCCAGACTATCGTGTGAGCGCTCTCAACCAGGCCGCTCAGGCGATGCTCGGCGGGGATGCCTCGTCAAGCGGCCTTAAAATCGACGATATCATCCAGCCGGGAGACCTAGGCGAGCTTCGCTCCCTGCTGGAGAAGGCGAGCAGGGTGGGGATTGCAGCCAAGGATTTACATCTTCGCCTGAGAGACCGCAATGTTTACTTTGCAGTCACAATCAGCTCGCTGGACGCGAGCGATTCTCCTTCGCAGGGTTTCGTGATGGTTCTTGAGGACCTTACCGAAGTCCTTAAAGCGCAAAAGGCCAACGCCTGGCGAGAAGTAGCTCGGCGAATGGCACATGAAATCAAGAACCCTTTGACCCCCATCCAGCTATCGGCTGAGCGGATTCTCAAGAACCACGCTCGATTCAAGTTGGATCCTCTCCTGGGGCGCGGCCCTGCCAGCCCCGAATACGAGCACGTCCTCAAGGAGTGTGTTCAAACCATTACTCAGGAAGTCGCTACGCTCAAGTCCATGGTGGACGAGTTTTCGCGATTCGCCAGACTGCCGGCAGCCAATCTCGTCTCGTGCAATATCAACACCATCATTGAGAACACCCTCTCATCGTATAACGGGCGCTTTCAGGGCATCCGAGTCATCAAAGGACTTTCCTCTTCGCTTCCAGAAGTCAAGCTTGATCCGGAGCAATTCAAGCGAGTACTCGTCAATCTCATCGACAATGCTTTGGAAGCCATGGATCTCGCTCCCACAAAGGAGCTCTCTATTCTTAGCTGCTTTTACCCGCACAAAGAAACTGTTCAAGTTATCGTCAAGGACACAGGCCAAGGGATCGCGGCCGTTGACAAAGATAAGCTGTTCCTGCCCTATTTCTCAACTCGTAAGCGCGGCACCGGTTTGGGCTTGGCCATTGTGAATCGCATTGTCGCCGACCACAAAGGATTCATCCACGTCGAGGACAACACTCCCAGCGGCGCCAGCTTTGTGATAGAGATCCCTTCCCGCTAAAAAGAGTATCGGAGCGAACGTTCGTTGGCACGGAACTCCATATTATTGGTTGACGACGAGATCGGAATTCGCAAGTCCCTTAGCGCCATACTCAAAGAAGAGGGCTTCAAGGTTGAGTCGGTCGCCAGCGGTGAGGACTGTCTGGCGTTACTGGAGCACAAATCCTTTGAACTGATCTTGCTGGACGTGTGGCTGCCAGGAATTGACGGTTTACAAACGTTAGAAGCTCTTAATAAGCTGAAGATTGACTCTGTGATCGTGATGATATCAGGACACGGAACTATCGAGACCGCTGTTAAAGCCACACGGCTGGGCGCTTTTGATTTTATTGAGAAGCCTCTCTCGATCGAGAAGACGGTTCTGGTTATCAAGAATGCACTCGAGAACAAGCATCTCCAAGATGAAAACCGCATCTTGAAATCGGAGCTGGGAGCCCGCTACAAGATCATCGGAAGTAGTGTTCCCATGAAGGCTCTGAGACAACAGTTGGCGATCGCAGCGCCGACGAACGGACGTGTGCTGATTTATGGTGAGAGCGGAACCGGCAAAGAATTAGTGGCTCATGCACTTCACTACCAGAGTCTCAGAAGCTCCGCCCCGTTCGTGGAAGTGAATTGCGCAGCCATTCCGGACGAACTGATTGAGAGCGAATTGTTCGGTCACGTCAAAGGCTCTTTCACTGGAGCCACGAGTCATAAAGTGGGCAAGTTTGAAAAAGCAGACGGAGGCACACTATTTCTGGATGAAGTGGCAGATATGAGCCTGAAGACTCAAGCCAAGGTGCTACGAGCACTGGAGGAACAACGCTTTGAACCTGTCGGTGCTACCTCAGCCATCACCGTTGATGTCAGGATCGTCGCCGCCACGAACAAGAACCTCGATCAGGAAATGGACAAAGGCACCTTTCGCGAAGACCTCTTCTACCGTTTAAACGTCATTCCCTTCCATGTTCCGCCGCTTCGAGAGCGGGTTGAGGATATTCCGGTGCTAACGGATTTTTTCATCAAAGAGTTCTCCTGCCTCTACGGTCGCAAACCCAAAGAGATTTCTGAAGATGCCATGGAAGCTCTGAAGCATTATCCGTGGCCCGGGAATGTACGTGAACTAAAGAACCTCGTGGAACGTGTCGTGATTATGACTCTCTCTCCGAAGATTGAATCACGCCACCTTCCGTCAGAAATCGCGCAGGAGAATGGCCTAGCCGAAGACACGGCACGCAGCCTGTCAGAGGCGAGACTGGCATTCGACCGCGATTTCATTTTGAAAAAGCTGGAAGAAAATAGCGGGAATGTTTCAAGGACGGCCGAAGCGCTTGGAATCGAGCGAAGCCATCTGTATCGAAAAATGAAGTCTCTGAAGATCAGGTTTGAGCGTAATTAGAGCTTCTGGAGATCTTATGTTGCAGACGAGCTCGACGATGCAGCCATTGATGGAGCCTGCCGGATCGACTCGACTTTTGCACATTCCTTTCAATTTGAATCCGCCGAATTGCATCTTCCACAAGCTCCAGAGCTTTCACGAGATCTCCTGTCCGATGTTCGTAATGTATGGCAAGTTTCTCGCAGGCCTCAGCCTGGAAAAAAGGTGAGGTAGTCATCATCTTCTGCCACAGAGCGGCCGCTCGATAATAGGTCTTCTGTGACTCGTGGATACTTGCCAGCTGGCGCAGGGCCTCAACCTTCATAGACTCCAGTCCGCCCCGCTCCAAAACTTCTTCACTGAATTGGAGAGATTGTTGGCGCCGGCCCAATGAGGCGAGATATCTGGCCGCGCCAAACAAGTCTTCGACGGCTAGCTCTTCCCGGGATGAGCAGCCCACCAGTATTCCGGCAACGATCCGAGTCAACTCTGCCAAGGTTCTAATATCCTGACGGTTGTGCCGAAAAATCGCCTTCAATCCCGTCGAAGCGCCTGCTCGCACATAGTTGAAATAGAGCTGAGGAATGAGATAGCCAGCGACATCTTCTGCCCGCTCGAAACCTAAAACCTGTCTTTCCAGGTTGGCGAGGCTACAATCCTTAAGACGAAGCTTCCAGAGGCGTCGGGATGGATGAAGAAGATCAAGGTGTATTCCGTCGACCAGTGGCCAATCACGGCGGTGCATAATAAAGCGTGATTCCAAGAGAGGAAGATCAAAGCACTTCCCGTTGAAGGTGACGACAACTTTGACCTGACTGAGCCGCTCCTCCAGGGAACAAATCACGGCTCCTTCTTCATCAAAATTACGCATGAAGAACTGCTCTACGATGAACCCCGAGGAACACCACGTTCCAATTCCAACCAGAAAAGCATAGGCCCCAGCCCCTCCGGAAAGGCCTGTCGTCTCAGTATCCAAGAAGGCGATTCGCGAAGGCTCGCATTCGATTTGCTTCCCGCTCAAGAGCTGGACCAATGAAAGAACCAACTGCCGGTCGCTTTCCGGATCATCGCCGTTCAGTTGGATGCCGGAGCGTTCGTATAATTCGGTCAGGTATAGAAATGATCCGGCCGTGGTCATTCGAATCTCGCCTCCGAAGTCTGAGTGTAACTGGCGATCTGAAACCTGGCCCCTGAAATTCCTAGAACGCCCCTCTCGCAGGCGCCGCAGCCGCTCCAATTGATGAAGGATGGCCTGCCTGGCGTCAGCCTGAAGCTGTGAAGAAATTTGATTGTCCCCCTCACCCGCTCTTCGGGCACGCTCTCCCCCAAAGGGGGCGAAGGAGTCAGCTCTGGTTCCTTCTTCGCCCAATTCCGTTTCGGGGCAGAGGGACAAGGTGTGGGCACCATCTGATTCCGGAGCTTCAAAAGTGCGGCTTTGATTCCTGCGATGAATCTCGAGCTGTCTTTGAAGTCTGTCAATCATTTTCATAAAGTGCTCGCCTACAGAATCAGGCTCAAGATTTCCAGGACCACCTGCTTGCTAAAATCCTCAACTTCAGCCTTTGGCCCGATACAGGATGGACAGCCTTCTTTGCAGGGACAAGACCGAACTAGACGTGCTGTCTCCTGAAGCACTTGATCATGCATGTCATAAAGGGGCTGACTCAAGCCGATCCCACTGGGATAGTTATCATAGATGAAGATATTAGGTTCATGAATGATTTCGCTCGGGCTCTGTACCGTGGGAGGAATTCGGTCCACGGACTCCCCTGACTCCCGTCCCAAATTGTCTTCGACCGCAAGCTGGATGTCTCTCAAGTCGCACATAAGGAACAATACTGCCATTTGCCGCATGGCATGAGCCAAACCGCGAACTCCACCCAGTCGAGCTGCGGGTCCGTATGGTAGTCTGTCCATCAAGGCTTTTCGCAGGGTCAACCAATATGAGGTGGTATGCATCTCCTGTTCGGGAAGCTCCAGATCGCCCGCGCCCACGTTTTCCATCGTATAGAACTTTATCTTCTTGAAGCCTACAACTTGAGTTGTCAAATGAATCTCGCCGTGGTTCTTTACCGCCTGTTTCTGTGTCTGGCTCTCGAAAGCCTCCAAAATCTGGACCTTAGTGTAAGAAATGGCGTCGGTAAAGTAATCGGTGTCAACCTGTCTCACTTCTGCCCTGCGCTGAGCATAGTCCAGCCGCTCCACAAAGTACTGCCGTCCTTCATGAAGGTAGATCGCCTTCTCATGCACCGTGGTTAGAGCGCTGGGGAAGTCGACTTTGCTAATGATTCTGGGGTCATTCGTGATATCCAGAACCACAAAGTTGTCTGAGCTCACCGATCTCAAACTCACCGCGTCTGCCGGGTACGCCTCATTCGTCCAGTGCCATTGCCCGCCCGCCTGGTGCACGAATCCTTGTTCCTCCAAAAATCTGAGAATTTCATCCGTCTCAACGTTGCCAAATTTCTCGTCCCTTCGGAAAGGCAGCTCGAACACGGCACACTTGAAATGGTTGAGCAGGATATCAAGGTTGTTCGGGTTGATCAGCCCATGCTCAGGGGACTGGCCAAAGAAGTACTCCGGATGCTGAACAATGAACTGGTCCAAGGGAGAGCTGTTAGCTACCAGGACGGCGGCCGAGTTCCCGGCCCTTCGTCCCGCTCGGCCTGCCCGCTGCCAGGTTGAGGCAATGCTTCCCGAGTACCCAGCCATGACAGAGACTTCTAATGTCCCAATGTCGATGCCCAATTCGAGAGCGTTGGTCGCCACGACGCCCAGGATCTTGCCTTCGCGAAGGCCTTTCTCGATTTCACGACGTTCCAGAGGCAAATATCCCCCTCTATAACCGCGGATCAGGTCCTTCGACAAAACAGATTTCTCTAAGGCATCCTTCAGATAGGTCACCAGGACTTCTGTGATCAGACGGCTGTTTGCAAAGACAATAGTTTGAAGCCCGCGATGCAGGAAATGGAGTGCCACCAAACGTGTTTCGTTGACATAAGAGCGCCGAATGCCCAACTGCTTGTTTACCACAGGGGGATTGTAAAAGACGAAATACTTTTCTGCTCGAGGAGCTCCGTTTTCATTGATGAGTTCCACTTCCTCTTCGATCAGCCGGGAAGCCAGATCTTGGGGGTTGGCGATCGTGGCGGAGCAACAGATGAATTGAGGATCCGAACCATAGAATGTACAGACGCGTTTGAGGCGACGCAATACGTTCGTCAAATGGCTTCCAAAGACGCCGCGATAAGTATGCAATTCATCGATGACCACATACTTGAGGTTCTCGAAGAGTTGTACCCATTTAGTGTGATGAGGCAAGATGCCAGTGTGCAACATGTCAGGATTCGTAACCACCACATGCCCTTGAGCCCTTATCGCTCGACGTGCATCCTGCGGGGTGTCCCCGTCATACGTGAACGTCTTGATATCCTTGCCGCTCAACTGAACGAGCTGATAGAGCTCTTCCATCTGGTCCTGTGCCAGAGCCTTGGTGGGGAAAAGATACAAAGCTCGAGTGTCACGCTCGGTAAGGACCGAATTCAATACCGGAACGTTGTAGCAAAGCGTTTTTCCTGAAGCTGTCGGCGTGACAACCACTACGTTCTTTCCAGCTAAGGTTTGCTGAATGGATTGTGCCTGGTGGGAATACAGCCGTTCAATGCCGCGTTGCCTAAACAGCTGACGCACAGCTGGATCGAGACCTTCTGGAAAATCGGCGAACTGAGCCTCTTTGGCCGGGGTGTACTCCACGTGAGTAATGCACTCCTGAAGATCCCCGTGTTTTTTCAGCTCCTCTACAATTCGCGGGATTGTCAGGGCTTTTGGGGGTTGAGCTAACGTAAGCCGATGCTCTGCCATGTCACTTGACTCCATAGTTAATGGCGGTCGCGCCACCGAGATAGCAAAGGTATCCCGTCTCGTTGAATCCAGCAGCCTCCATGAGTGTTTTTACCCCATCCTGAGCGGGATACAGCTTCAAGGATTCTGAAATGTAACGATAGACGTCAGGATCACCGTGGAGCACCCAGCCAAAACTGGAGCCGACAAAGGTTAAGTATCTCAGGTAGAGTTCCCGGTAGATTCGGTTTTTGGGCCTGCCAAAATCGAGCGAGAGAAAACGCCCTCCGGGTTTGAGTAGCCTCAGGACTTCCTCGAGAGCTCTTGGCAAGTCGGGAACATTGCGCAGTCCATAGCCTACGGTTATTCGGTCAAACTGGCCATCCGAAAAGCCAAGCCTCATGATGTCACCCAACTCGAAGTGAATTGTTTCGAGGCCCATGGTCTTCTTCTTGCGATTCGCAATCTCCAACATGCCGGGCGTAATGTCAACCCCAACCGCGTGTCCTGTCGTCAGTGTCTCAGCCAGCATGAACGTAATGTCACCTGTTCCACACGCCAGGTCGAGCACCTGATGCTGCGGCTCGATCTTCGCCAATTCGACCAACTCTCGTTTCCACTTTTTGTCCTGCCCATAGGAAAGCCACGACGTCACCCGGTCATACTTGGGAGCAATCGTGGCAAACATCTGGTTGACATAAATCTGCTTGCGCTCTTTCGAGGTGATGTACTCCTTCATTTGCAGCTTCGTCCTGTCAGCCATTATCTCTCATCCCCAACTGTTGCTGTGGATCAGCCCTCGAAGAACTTAACTCCCTCGCCATTTGGGGGACAGGCGTGAAGGCTTGAGAGGCTTTCATGGGGGCGGGTGAGTGGGCGGAGTTCACCGCCTGATGTCGACCGTAAGGCTCCTCCGTGAACCGCCTTGTCCCCTAAGACTCTTTCTTCCCTTTCCGCAGCTGCCTGATCTTCTCCTTCCAACTCTTAAGCCTCTCGCTCAGCCCCTTCTCAAATCCACTTTCTGACGGCACATAATAAACCCGATTCCTCAAGCTGTCTGGGAGACAGCTCATGTCGGTAAGCTGGTCCTCAAAATCGTGCGCATACTTGTAACCCTTGCCATAGTTTAGCTCTTTCATCAGCCGGGTGGGAGCGTTGCGAATATGCAAGGGCACGGGCTCAGCCAATGTATTCCGGACATCCTGTAACATGGCCTCATAACCTTTGTAAAGAGCATTGGACTTAGGAGCTGTCGCCATATAGACCGCGGCCTCGGCTAGTGCCAGGTTCCCTTCGGGCAAGCCAATAAAATGGAAGGCCTGCATGGCGTTCACTGCCACGGGAAGGGCCATCGGATCAGCTAAGCCCACGTCTTCGCTTGCAAAGCGCACAATGCGGCGGGCAATATAGAGAGGATCTTCTCCAGATTCCAGCATCCGTCCTAACCAGTAGAGGGTTGCGTCCGGATCACTATTGCGCATTGATTTGTGGAGAGCTGAAATCAAATTGAAGTGTTCCTCTCCGGACTTGTCGTAGAGAAGCATCCGACGCTGAATGGCGTCTTCCAAAATCTCTGCAGTCAAGATTTTTTGTCCGGAGTTGTCTCCGGGGGCGATCTGAACGGCGATCTCCAGAGTATTGTAAGCAGACCGCGCATCGCCATTGGCAAACAAGGCAATCTGGTTCAGCATTTTCTCCTCAACCTGAACCTGCTCCCGACCCAGCCCTCTTTCCTTGTCAGCTAGAGCACGTGTTAATAGCGAGACAATCTCTTCCAAGGTCAGAGGCTGTAAGACATAGACCTTGGAGCGCGACAACAGGGCGGAATTCACCTCGAACGAAGGATTCTCTGTTGTGGCTCCGATCAGGACAATGTTCCCATTCTCCACGTGCGGCAAGAACGCATCCTGCTGGGCCTTATTGAAGCGATGAATCTCATCAACGAACAAAATAGTCTTGCGGCCGTAACGGCGGACTCTCTCCGCCTCTATCATCACCGCCTTGATCTCTTTAATTCCAGCCAGAACAGCGCTGAAGGGCAAAAAGTCCGACCGAGTGATCTTAGCGATAATGCGAGCTAGCGTCGTCTTACCCGTTCCTGGCGGTCCCCAGAAAATGATGGAGCGTAACCGGTCCTGCTCAATGGCGGTGCGCAAGGGTTTTCCGGGACCAAGGAGATGCTGCTGTCCCACAAAGTCTTCCAGGCGCTGCGGACGCATCCGTTCAGCCAGAGGTGAGGCTGGATCAAAAGGCACCGGAGAGTCAGACTCAGGATCGGAGAAGAGGTCCATACACTGTAAGTAGCCACGCCCAACGCTTTCTGCAAAGCGTGGAATTTCCATTGCGGATTTCAGATTGCGGATTGAAAGGGATCGTCAGATTCGTACTTCCCGACGATCTCACTCAGCGCTTAGCCCATCGTTCCTTCACTTTTCACTGCACTGATCCCGCGCTGGCGGGCTACCTCCGAGAAGATGATCGATGAGGCCACGGCAACGTTCAACGATTCCACGTTCGCGGAAAGAGGAATTGTGACTCTGAGTCGAATCCGCTCTAGCGCCGAGCTTGACAGTCCACTCCCTTCGTTTCCTACTACCAGGGCCGTCGGACCCCGATAATCGACATGGCGAAAGTCTTGTCCCCCTCGTGGCACTGTCGCAGCCAGCATGAATGCGCGCTCATGCAGGTCATCCAAGAGGCGAGGCAGTTTGAAGCCCGTCAGTATCGGTATTCGAAAGAGGGAGCCGGCGGAGGCGCGCACCACTTTTTGATTTGCCGGGCTTACAGTGTTTTCAGTCAAAAGAATTGCCTTCGCACCAAAGGCTTCGGCCGATCGTACCAACGTTCCAAGATTACCTGGATCCTGCAACTGGTCGGCGAGGATCAGGAAGGATGAGTCTCGAGCTACCTGATCAAGCTGAAACTTTGGAAGCTTCACCATTGCCACGACTCCTTGAGGAGTTTCGGTGTCCACGAGAGACCTGTAGACTCGGTCCGCTACCAGCCACACGTTTGCACCAACATCTACGGTCTTCTTTCGGATCGCCTCAAGCTCACTCTCCTGCGCTCGGCTGGCACAAAGGTAGACCTCTTCAACAATCAAATGACTCCGTAGCGCCTCTTGAACAAGCTTCGGCCCCACTATGGGAATTCGGCTTCCCGAGTCCGCCTGCCCTTTCTGCATCAACTCCCGTAGATGCTTGATTCTGGGATTGGAAAGAGAAGTAATTACCAAACTTTGATCTCCCGCCTATCTCTAACTATGAATCAAGCCACTGCCTTTCCTGAGAACGGGTGATGGTTCACCGACTGACCGTGATTCCGAAGGCTGCAGCCTTCATCGAGAGGAGAATTATATCTTATTCCAGACAGATCTCGCCCTTTCTGCATGATCTGCTTCCGACTTCTTATCTGCCTCTCTGCGCTTCACTGGCTTTCTATGGGCCTCGCCAGGACTGCCATAGCCAACCTAACGCGGGTTGTCTGCGTTGACCGGTTTGTCGCCTTTATGATAACGTTGCGCTCCATGTTGACCCAACGCATCAAGATTCACGGTGGGCTTGCGGACGAAGCTGCGCTTGAGATTGCCTCGACAAACATTGTCAATGGAAATGTGATCTCTGTTCCAACCGACACCTTTTACGCTCTCGCGGCTGATCCTTTCAACTTGATGGCGGTCGAGCAGATTTTCCAGATCAAGGGGCGGCAAGGTTGGAAACCCCTGCTGCTCCTGATCGATTCAGTCGAGCAGGCTGAAAGTGTCGCCATGGATATTCCCGATCTCTTCTACGAGATCGCCGAACGCTTTTGGCCGGGACCGCTAACCCTGATTCTTCCAGCCGCCAACAACGTGCCGTTCAAGGTGACAGGAGGTACGGGCACAGTTGGGGTGCGCATTCCGGACCTGACTCTCACCCGGTTGCTGGTCAGGGCTCTGGACCTCCCCATTGTGGGAACCAGCGCCAACCTTTCAGCTCACCCTCCCTGTGCCACGGCCGACGAAGTTCTTCAGCAATTAGGAGGAAAGATTGAGTTGATCCTTGACCACGGAAAACTGACTGGCAATGCTGCGTCAACGATTCTCGATCTTACTCATCAACCGGCTCGCCTTGTGCGAGAGGGTGCCATCTGCGTCGAGGACTTGACCCGATACCTGTCCCCATGAAAGCCGTTGGTAAAAAGTTGACCTTTCGGCTGCTTCTTACCTGCCTTCCGCTGCTCCTTCTCTCTTACATCTTAATTCTATACGGTCTCATTCGGCGAACCGCCGCAAGAGATGACGCCCGACATGCCGATATCATCATTGTTTTTGGAGCCGCTCAATACAACGGGCGGCCTTCTCCGGTTTTCAAAGCCAGGCTAGATCACAGCGCAGGTCTCTTCAAAAGCAACTATGCCCAAAAAATCATGACCACGGGCGGACACGGCCTGGATGCGCGTTTTACCGAGGCGGACGTAGGCAGGGACTACCTAGTAAAGCTGGACATTCCTCCTAACTGCATCCTTACCGAACCCATCGCCTCCACAACACTGGGCACAATTAATAGAGTGCTAGAGTTTTTGAGACTCGAACATCACGACCGAGTCATCGCAGTCAGCGATGGCTTTCACCTGTTTCGAATCAAACAGATATTCCGCGACAATCAAATTGTCGCCTATGGTTCGCCCGCCAGACACAGCCCCATAGAATCCAACTTGAAGTTACGGACTTGGGCTTCGCTCCGAGAAGTTGTAGTCTACAGCGCTTATCTGGCTCACCAAAAAATGCATCTACCCATCCCCGAAACAAGGTACTGACATAGAGGCACTGAACCATTTGACAAAAAAGATAGGATCAATGCTACGCATTGACCGTGATGACGAGGGACCATCTGCACACCCGAGGCTCATTTCAGGAGAAGGAGAAGTGCCGAGCATAACCATCGGAAGGCAGGCTCATCCACTAGCTCCGAAAAGCGAGCCTAACCCGTAAGTCACCGCTGCTTCCAGAATTCCGATCAGAGTCATCTCGAGACCTGAGCCCCACCAACTCCGCATCGTGATCAGAGACTTCGCAGCTCCCACGGCAAAGTGAGCGACAATGCTCACACCGAAAGCCACCATTACCGCCGAGAAGCCACCCAGGAAAAAAAAGGGCACAATAGGGATAAATGCTCCGATTCCCGTTGAAAGTGCCGCGGAAAAGCTGGAAACCCAGGGATTGGGGAAATTCTGTTCCGAAAGTCCAAGCTCGCTTTGGGCCATGGCCTTGACCATTTGCCCAGGAACTTGCGCCACCTTCTCAGCCATCCTCCGAGACTCGCCGACTTCAAAGCCTTGAAGCTGATAGAAGAGCGCCATCTCCTCGATTTCCTCCTCTGGGTTTTCGTTGACCTCCTGCTCTTCACGCGAGATCTCGGCTTCGTAAACCTCCCGTTCGCTTTTGACGGCCAGATAGGCTCCCGCTCCCATCGAAAGGGCGGAGGCAATCATTCCTGCCAAGCCCGAGATCAGCACATAGTGTTGCTGGTTGTTGGTGGCGCCGGCCACGCCCGAGACAATACCAAACACCGCACCTAAGCCGTCATTGACACCGTAAATGGCATCTGCAACCCAGGAACCTCCACGACCGTGCCAATGTTCGCGTTTCAGGATATAGGCAAGGGTCGTCTTCGGACCAAGTTGAGGGGTCATCCCCTGCAACACTTTCGCGTGAGCTCTCTCTTCCAGGGCAATCTCTTTCAGAAGTTGTTTTGCCTCTGCGTCATGTCCCAAGGCTCTCTCCTGTTGTGCATCATATCGAGATTGATCCCGGTCTTCTGCCGCTTCCAGGCGTTTCAAGGCAATCCCCGCCCCCGCCAGCCGGTTAAACCAACGATTGAAACGCAGGCTTAGTGTATCTCTCAGGGTAGGCGGAGCCGCTCCAAACTGCGCCAGCTTTTTCTCCCAGCGCTGTGCGTGGCGCTCCTCAGCTTCCGCTAATCTCAGCAAAATCTCGCCCTTCTTCTTGTCCTTCTCCACTCCAGCCAGCTCGCGATAGACCCTGGCGCTCTCCTTTTCAGCTCGCCAGTTCTGTTGGAGCGCCCGAATAGCTTCGAATTTGCCCGCGTTTGGTGAACGATTCATGGCTTTCAAGTTCGAAAACTACCAGTATTGTATTCTTTCAGTTTCGACTCGATCGATAAGTTTGGTCCCGAGTCTACCGCCGGTCGACCTGGGCCGGAGCATTCGTTGACAGAGTTTGATCACACTGGCTAACATTCCCTGAGGTCTCGCGCGGCTAGGTGCACTCATGGAGGACTCTCCAACGGGTGTGCTTGTTCATGATCCGTCTCAAAATCTGCTGCGGCTCACGTCAGAAGAGACGGCCAATCTGAGCTGACAAGTCTAGGGTTCTTGGTGAGCACCAAAAGTTGGCTTTTAGGGCAACCCGAACACAAATAGTGCCTGTCCCGCTGCGATGGCAACATACTGCTTGTCATCAATTAAGAACGAAATGGGGTTGGCGCGGACCGGACCGCCCGTCTGGAACTGCCATCGTGGTTCTCCCGTCCAGGCATCCAAAGCATAAAAGTTGCCTTCATGGGAACCGCCAAAAACAAGCCCTCCGGCAGTGGCCAGAAGCCCAGCCCAGGGTGGTGAATGGAGACGAAACTCCCACTGCATTTTTCCGGTTTCGACTTCCAGAGCTCGCACCGCGCCATACGCTTGGTCTCCTGCCAAGGCATGCTCGCCACCACCCACGAAAGTCATCCCGGGCTTGTACTCACCCTCACCTTTGAAGTAGTAGGCTCCCATTTCCCGCACGGAAACGTAAAACAGCTTTGTTAACGGGCTGAATGACGGACTGAACCAGTTGGTCGCGCCCTGCAGGCTTGGGTAGATCAGTGTGCCTTCGGCCGTCGGCGACCGGTCCGGCGTCAGAATCGGGCGTCCAACATGGTCGAGTCCTTCTGCCCAAGTCTGTTTGGCGTAAGGGACGCCCAGCAGAAACTCTCCTGTCTCGCGATCGAGCAGATAATAAAATCCATTCCGATTGGCAGTGGCAACCACTTTGCGAGGGCGCCCTTCAACCACCGCATCCAGCAATACAGGTACCTGATTTGCATCCCAGTCGTGAACGTCATGCGGTGTGAACTGAAAATGCCACTTCCGCTTCCCCGTCGAGGCGTCAAGAGCCAGCAACGAACAAGTATAGAGGTTGTCTCCGGGGCGTACATCGCCAAGAAAGTCGGGACCCGGATTGCCAACTCCCCAATAAACCAAATTCAATTGCGGATCGTAAGATCCGGTTAGCCAGGTTCCCCCCGCCCCGGTTTTCCAACTCTCCCCTCCCCAAGTTTCATGGCCGATCTCTTCCGGGCCTGGAATCGTCCAGAAGCGCCAGAGTTGCTGCCCGCTGCGAGCATCGTAAGCGTCCAGAAATCCGCGGATCCCGGCATCGCCACCGCTGATACCGACAATGACCTTGCCGTCGATAGCCAGAGGCGCTGCGGTGATGGAGTAGCCGGTCTTATTCTCGGCAATCACGGTATCCCAGCGAACGGCTCCAGACTTGGCGTCCAGAGCGACCAAATGGTTGTCCAGTGTGCCCACGAAAACCATGTCGTTAAGCAGGGCGACGCCGCGATTGACCACCGGGAGTCCCAGCGTGCGAAGGTCCCGCGGCATCGGGCGCTCCCAAGTCCAGAGACTACGCCCACTGTGAACGTCCAACGCGATGACGCTACTGGGGGGCTGCGTCAAATATAGAACGCCATCCACAACCAGGGGCGAGCTTTCGACGGGGTTCGAGTTGCCGGTTTGATAAACCCAGAGCGGCTTTAGCCCAGCCACCTTCTGAGGCGTGATCTGCTTCAACAGTGAAAAGCGATGAGCAGAGTAGCCGCCGGAGTAGGTGAGCCAGTGGCCCGGTTCGCTTTCGGCCCGGACAATCCGTTCATACGAGACCTGAGCCCAGAGCCGACCGGGGCTCAGCAGAAGGACGAAACAACCTAATAGCCAGAGAGAATTCACGGGTTACCTCGCAAGCTTGCTAAGTAAGCCACCAAGTCATCGATCTCCGAAGAAGACAGCTTCGTCTCGTAGCTGGGCATCGGACTCTTTCCAAATTCCTTGTTCAGCTCTTTTAGATCGGCCTTTCGAAAGGAATAGAAGCGGTCAAGATCACGAATCTGGACTGTGAACGTGTCCTCATTAACGCGCAGACCTTTCACCTCGCGACCGTCCCGTGTCACGACATGAGTCGGCAGGAATTCCGAATATCCAATGGCGTAGTCCGTCAGCAACCCTTCGGGCAGCGCAGCCCCAGGATCTACCAAAGCCGCGCGGAGGTAGACCGCTCCCCGACGGGCACCAATTTCGGTCAGGTCGGGTCCCAAATTTCCACCTTGCCCGCTGACAATATGACAGTTGGCGCAACCTCCCTTGGATTCATAGATCACCTTGCCCTTTGCCGGGTCTCCAGGAAGTGCCACGGGCACAGTTCGCCCGAGCGAACGAATGTACCCAACCACTTGCCAAATCTCTCGATCGTTCAGCGTCCAGATCTGCGGCATCCCAGTGCCGGGAATGCCATTTCGGATCAAAGAAAAAACATCAACGTCATCGACGGCGTGCCGCAACCGCGGCCGTGTCAGGCTCGGGCCCTGTCCCCCGGTCCCTCCTATCCCGTGACAACGGGCGCACTGCCCCTCAAAGAGTCGCTTCCCTGCTGCCAGATCCTTTTGGCTATCGGGAGCAACCTGATCTTTTTGCAGAGCTGTTTGGGCAAGCAGCAGACAAGGGAAGACAAATACGAGGAGGAACCGATACGATCTTCGCAGCATTGTCGGGAGTCTATCCCGACGCGGAATGAAAGTAAACATTAGGCGCTGATCCCCATCCAGCAGGCCAGCGAGCGAGAGTTGACACCCAATGCGAATCAACTATAATCGATTTACTGGGAGTATCTCTGATGAAAGGTTCGATTCCGCTTCTGTTCGCTTTGGCAGTCCTGCTGGTTTCGTCGCCTCGGGGCTCAGCCCAAAGTGTGAAGCACTCGGAAAATCCACAAGTCCAATTTAGGTTCCAACCGAATCCGTCGAGCTCGTTCTTGTTGAATCGATCTTCACTGTTCGGGTCGTCGTCGGCTTGGGCAGGCGCGATGCCTTTGGTTAATGTGTTGCCACTTTCGAGCCACCGCTTCCGTTCTCCTGGTTTCCCCTTGTGGGGTCAGGGTCGGCGAAGTCCAGTTCGCCCATTCAATTTTTCTCCGCTGCAGCCTTACCCGTTCTTTTCTTCGTACAACGCCTATGGCTACTATGGTGGACCTACAGATTCGGAGAGCAATGGAGTAAAGTCCTTCATTGAACAGTGGGGAAACCGGAATCCATTTGCCTCTAACCCGAGTTCAACCCTTTCCGGTTCATCACTCCTTTCTCCCGGCATGACCGAGGAAGAGGTCACCCGCCACCTGGGTTCACCCATCGACAAGTTCTCTTCGGGAGGGGTCCAGATCTGGAAGTACTCCGGCTTCTCGCTCCGGTTCAAGGACGACAAACTGGAAGGGTTGCAGTAGTAACAGTGACCCGGTTCTGCTAATATCGCGCGTTTGATGTGGCCAGGTGGGAGGGCTGTCTGGCTTTTGGTCCCTGAAGGACCTCATACCGGATGCCCGTTCTGGAGCATCCCCCAAAAAACGTACATTGACTAAGGCCAATTTGATTAGGAGGTCTGGCTATGAAAAAGGTGCTTTGTTCCGCACTCTGCATCCTACTTACAGCAAGCCTGATGTCGGCAGCCGAGCAGAAAAAGCGCGTGGCTGTTTTAAATTTTGATTTTGGAGCGGTTCAAAATTGGTGGGGTGGGCAGTGGGACATTGGCAAAGGCATTGCCGATCTAATCGTTGACGAACTGGTCAAGGATGGGACGTACAGCGTCATTGAACGAAAGCAACTGGACACCATTCTTGCAGAACAGAACTTTTCTAATAGCGACAGAGCTGATGCAAGCACGGCGGCCAAGATCGGCAAGGTCTTGGGAGTGAACGTGATCATTGTCGGAAGTGTCACACAATTCGGAACGGAGAAGAAGGATTTGAATGTGGGAGCCTTGGCGGGTCGATTCGGAGGATTTGGAGCCGGCAAAGTCGGGACGCAAAAGGGAAAAGCGAATGTTGCCGTAACCGCTCGTGCAGTCGATGTCAATACAGCCGAAATCTTGACCTCAGCTACAGGCAAAGGGCAGTCTCAGCGCAGTGGGGTGCTGTTGGGAGGGCTGGGAGCCGGCGGAGGAGGAATCGGCGGTGGCGAAGTCAATATGGGAAGTAGTGAATATCGCGAGACGATCCTGGGAGAGGCGACGTATCAGGCTGTGGGGCAGGTGTCTCGAGAACTGATCGGCGCCAGCGGCAAGATTCCGACAACAACCGTTGAAATTCGCGGTTTGGTGGCGGACGTTTCTGGAGATTCCGTCATTCTCAACGTTGGCACTTCACAAGGCGTCCAGCCCGGGACCACTTTGAAGATCTTGAGAGTCACACGAGTGGTAAAAGATCCCGCCACCGGAAAAGTGCTCCGAGAGATCACTGAGCAGGTCGGCCAAGTCCGAATCAGCGAAGCGGACGCCGGCTCCTCGAGTGGGAAGATTGTCTCCGGCAACGAAGTTAAAACCGGGGACCTGGTCCGGAGCGAGTGATCCCTTTCCTTGCCGAGGGCCGTTTGCCAGACGCCGGTCCACTGCGCTTGGCACTCCAAATCATATGCAGCTTGTGCTGTTCCGCCCGGGAAAGGTAGGAACCTTTCCCTCCTAGGCCATCTAATGCTGCCCGTCGATTCGCAACTCCGCCCTACCGCCCGGAGTAGTATCCCTCTCTGGTCTGCACTATCAAGCCCTTCTGTTTAGTCACCAGATGAATCTTGTGGTAGCCCGTTCCAGTGTTCGTTCGGTCTGGCGTATAGCCCAGGCTGTATTGGTTACGAAGCTCCTCTTCGATACGACGATAGATTTGCTCGATGGGCTGCTTTTCGGAAACCTCAAAGAACCCCGCTCCCGTCTCCTTAGAGAGCCGCTCAAGAATCTTCTTGCCATCCGGAAGCGTTTGCTGGGGAAACCGCGAGGGTCCCATGCCTCCATGCCGACTCATGCCACCCATGTGAGGCCCGCTAAAGCCGCCACCGGCGCTGTAGGCTTGCCGGTCCGCAAACAGAATGGAGTAAGCCAGCGTGTCTGAACGCTGAGCGGACTCAATCGCGTTCGTCAGGCTCTCTTTGCTACCCGTGTCGACTCCGTCTGAAAGTAGAATCAACGCCTTTCGACCACGTTGTTTCTTCATGAGCTCATCTGACGCTAGAAAGACGGCATCATAGAGCAAAGTGCCACCGCCCCTCCGGTGTGAGCCAGGCCAGGAACCGGGTGAACCACCTCCCGGCCGCTGGTGTACTTGTTGAGGCTGTGGTGTCTCAAGCATCCCCAGCGCCGATTCCAAACGCTTGGGTGAAGAAGTGAGGTCTTGAAGAAGTTCCACTTCCCGGTCGAAGTGAATGAGGAAAGCCTCGTCCTTCTTTTCACGCAACACTTGATTCAGAAAGCTATAGCTAGCGGTACGTTCCTGGCCGAGAAGGCGCCGCTGGCTCAGACTGGTATCCACAAGAAGACCCAACGTCAGCGAGAGATCGGTTTCCCGGGAAAAATAACGAATCGTTTGCGGCCGTCCGTCTTCTTCCAAAGTAAAGTCGTCCTTGTTCAGATCCCGGATGATTTGTCCCTGCTTGTTTCGTACCGTCGCTAAGACGTT
>Ga0114129_10001699_pt1 | contig 30034 bp, 26 predicted proteins | sample RhiMetdeltSRZDD1_FD_80071 | JGI IMG/M metagenome (GOLD analysis project Ga0114129, IMG submission 80071) | Populus rhizosphere microbial communities from Tennessee, USA - Rhizosphere MetaG P. deltoides SRZDD1 (version 2) (version 2) | ecosystem: Host-associated > Plants > Roots > Rhizosphere >... | reverse complement strand
CTTGCGGAAGAGGAAGCGCGGCAGATGCGGCACAACTGGATCGGGACCGAGCACATGATGATCGCGCTCCTTCGCTCAGACGGCGTCGCGCAGCGCGCGCTGCAGGCCCTCGGCGTCACTCTCGAACAGGCGCGAGCGGGCGTGTTCAAGGCCGTGCCGCCCAGGGAGACCGACGTCTCGGAGGTCACCGTCACCCCCCGCGTGAAGACGCTCATCGGAAAGGCGATCACCCTCGCGGCACCGTCGTCGGACATCGTGAGGCCGCAGCACCTGCTGCTGGCCCTCGTTGCGGATCCGGACGGCATCGGTTCGCAGGTGCTGACGGAGCTCGGCGCGACGCAGGAAAAGGTACGGGAGACCGTCGATAAACTGACGCAGGGATAGGTCACGGCGCGAGGGAGGCGGGGATGAGCGTCATCTATCACGACGGCAGCCGCGAGCTGCAAGATCGCTTCGATACGCGGCGGATCGCGGACCGCATCGAGGAGGTCCTTCTCCACGACTTCATCAGCGAACATGACGCCGCGTTCATCGAGGACGTGGACATGTTCTTCATCGCGACCGCCGACGAAGAAGGCCGTCCCAACTGCTCGTACAAGGGCGGCGAGCCCGGCTTCGTGCGCGTCGTGGACGAGAAGACGATCGCGTTCCCCAATTACGACGGCAACGGCATGTACCTCACGATGGGAAACCTGCGCAAGAATCCGAACGTCGGGCTGCTCTTCATCAGCTTCACGCACCCGAACCGCATGCGGCTCAACGGCGTCGCGAGCATCGACCCGAACGATCCGCTCATGGCCCATTACCCGGAGGCGCAGTTCATCGTGCGCGTCGAGGCGCGCGAGGTCTTCCCGAACTGCCCGCGGTACATCCACAGGTACCAGTTGGTGCAGCGCTCGAAGTTCGTCCCGAAGGCGGACTGCAAGACGCCGGTGCCGGACTGGAAACGCTCCCAGTGGGCGTACGACGCGCTGCCGACCAAGGACCCCGCGAGGGACGCCGGCTAAGAGCTCAGCCGCGGACGGTGATGTCGGGCTGACCTTCGAGCGCTGACGCGACGCGCGCCTGGGCGGCCGCGCGGTCCGCGGCCTTCACCAGCAGCGTCACGTGATACGTCTCCTCGATGCCGGCGGCGGCCAGTGCCGCGCGGTCAGCACGCACCAGCCGGAAGTGCCACGCGAGCGCGACAGCGCCGACGGCACTGTCCACCGCAAAGTGCCAGATGTCGTGCACGACCTCGTGGTCGAACGAGAACGCGAGCACCGCCTTGAGGACGTTGAACAGGAGCGCGGAACCGAAGACGAGCACCGCGCCGACGCTTCCGAGGATCGCGAGGTACAGGTATGCGCGCCGCTGCAGGGAGCGTCGCTCGTCGTCGTCGAGGCGCCGCTGCTGCGCGCGCCAGTGGAAGGCCCACGCCGGAGCACCCACCAGGACGAGGGCGATGAAGGTCGCCGTCTCGCGTGCGCCGTGATCCATGAGCCGGAGAAGACCACTGCCCACGGCTCCGATCGCGCCGGCTGCGCCGATCGCCGCCATGGCGAGGCCGATGGCCGCGACGAGGTAGTAGTAGCCACGACGGATACCGGCTGCGCGACCGGCCGCGGTCTCACGCGTCGCCTCGCCCTCCACAACGCGCCGGTGGTACCACCACACGACTCCGAAGACGACCGCGAAGAACACCGGCGATCCGAGTTGCCGACCCAGGTCGACATCGTTGGTGCGCTCGCCGAGCACGCGCGCGAGAACGGCGGCGATCGCCGCGGTGAGACCGAAGAGGACCACGAACGCTGAGACGGCGATGACCAGATACACAGCGAACCTGCGGGCCACGGAGGTTCGTTCGATGTCGCCGACGCGGGCCGCTGCGCGCTGCGCGGGGACCCAGGCCCCCAGCCACAGCGCCAGACCGGAGAGGATCCCGGGCAGCGCGTTGGCCAGGTCAAAGAACAGGGAAGTCTCGCGAGATGGCCTCGGCGGCTGGATCGCCTTCCCGCCCGGCGGGAAGACGGGCTCGGGAAATGGGAAGAGCAGCCGCTCCCATAGGCCCGCGAGGGTCGTTGCCAGCGAGAACGCGAAGAAGATGAGACCGATCACGGCGAGCGCATAGCGCACGACGTGACCGAGCTCCGCGGCTCGACCCGAGAGAGCGCCGCTCGCGCGGTCGGCCGCGGCGACGCGCAGATGGAGGACCAGCGCGCCGGCGGCGGCGATCACCATGGCGAGTGCGCCCAGCGCCCGCGCCTCCCAGCTGGGCTCCAGCGAGAAGAACTGGTTGTCGCCGACCAGCACAGCGTGCAGGACGAGGCGGACGACACGCATGCCGTAGCCGAAGACGAGCAGCGCGGTTATGAGCACGACGAGCTGGAGGTAAGCGCTGCGCAGCGCGGACCCGCGCTCCTGTCGCGAGCGCCGCGCCGCACCGTCCGCGGCCCGGTAATGCAGGTACCACGCGGGGACGGCCACGAGCAGCAGCGCGATGGCGAGGCTGGCCTGCTCGCGGTATTGCTCGCGGGGCCGGTTGAATTCCGCGAACACGAACGGCAGACCCGTGAAACCGCCGCTGGGCGCGTCGAGCGCGATCTCGGCGCCGACACGAATGAGGTTCGCGGCCCCCAGCACGATCATGTGGATCGCGACCAGCAGCACCGTGTAGAAGTACGCGCGCTGCACCGCCGGCAGTGGCCGTTCCGCCGCGTTCATAGGGGCATCATGACGGCCGCGGCAAGACCCGCAGGAGCGTTACGATGCCCTAAGAGCACGCTGGCGCGAAGGGGAGAACGCTCTGACACATCGCATCACCCTGATCCCGGGCGACGGCACGGGCCCGGAGATCGTCGACGCCACCCGCCGCGCCATCGAAGCCACCGGCGTGGCGATCCAGTGGGACGTTCACGACATCGGGCTGCCGGCCCTGCAGAAGCTCGGCGACGCGTTTCCCAAATCGGCGCTCGATTCGATCCGCCGCAACAAGGTGGGCCTGAAGGGCCCGCTCACGACCGAGCTCGGTACCGGAATGCGCTCCGTCAACGTCGCGCTGCGCAAGGAGTTCGACCTCTACGCCAATCTCCGTCCGGCGAAGACCTACCCTGGAGTCCAGGCGCCGATGGGCAACATCGATCTCGTCGTCGTGCGCGAGAACATCGAGGACCTTTACGCCGGGATCGAATTCGACATCGGAACGCCGGAGCTCAAGCAGGTCCGCGATGTCATTGAGAAGGCAGCGCACACCAAGATCCGCGAGGATGCCGCGATCGCGATCAAGTACATCAGCGTCATGGGCTCGACGCGCATCGTGAAGTTCGCGTTCGAATATGCCGTAGCCAATGGCCGCCGCAAGGTCACGGCGGTGCACAAGTCCAACATCATGAAGTTCGCCGATGGCCTGTTCCTTCGGATCGCGCGCGAGGTCGCGCAGCAGTACCCGAGCATCGAGTTCGAGGACCGCATCGTGGACAACATGTGCATGCAGCTCGTCCAGAAGCCGGACCTGTACGACGTGCTCGTGCTGCCGAATCTGTACGGCGATATCGTGAGTGACCTCGTGGCCGGCCTCGCGGGCGGGCTGGGCGTCGCGCCGGGTGCGAACATCGGCGAGAACGGTGTCGCCGTGTTCGAAGCCATACACGGCTCGGCGCCGAAGTACGCGGGACAGAACAAGGTCAACCCCATGGCCCTGATGCTCGCGGGCGTCCTCATGCTGAGGCACATCTCCGAGCGCGACGCCGCCGACAAGCTCGAGCGCGCCATCGCCGCAGTGGTCGCCGAGGGCCGGGATGTGACCTACGACCTCAAGCCGGACCGGGACGATCCGACCGCGGTCGGGACGCGCGAGTTCGCCGACGCGGTCATAAGGAGGATGAAGGGCTGATGCCGCTCCAGGATCCCAACAACAAACACCGCTATCTCCACTCGACCTCGACGAAGTTCGAGTTCCAGTTCGGCTACTCGCGTGCCGTTCGCCACGGCCGCGTGGTCCGCGTCGCCGGCACCGCTGGGCTCGGCGAGGACGGCCAGGTCGTCTCGGACGACGTGGTCGACCAGATGCGCCGGGCGATCGAGATCATCAAAGACTCGCTCGAAGACCTCGGTACCCATCTCGGCGATGTGATCATGACCCGCATCTACGTCCGGAATACTCACGACATCGACCGGGTCGCGGTCATCCATGGGGAGGTCTTTCGCGACATCCGGCCGGCAACGACGATAGTGAAGGTCGATTTCATCGATGATCGGATCCTCGTGGAAATGGAGGCCGAAGCCGTCTACGGCGGCGCCGACGAGTTCCCGGATGGAAAGGTGAACACACAGCGATGAAGCAAGTGAAGGTCGTTGTCACCGGTGCGACAGGACAGGTCGCCTACGCGCTCCTTCCACGCATCGCGGCAGGCGAGATGTTCGGTCCGGATACGGACGTCGACCTGCGGCTCGCGGACATCCCGCAGATGATCGATAAGGCCAAGGGCGTGGTGATGGAGCTGGAGGACGGCGCGTACCCATTGCTGTCACGAGTCAGCGCAAGCGCCGACCGCGCCGAGACCCACGATGGCGCGGATTGGGTGCTTCTGGTCGGAAGCGTCCCGCGCGGCCCGGGCATGGAGCGCGGCGACCTCATCCGGAAGAACGGCCCGATCTTCGTCGACGAGGGCAAGGCCATCGCGCAGCGCGCCGCGAAGGGAGTGCGCGTCGCTGTCGTCGGTAATCCCTGCAACACGAACTGCCTGATCGCACGCGCCAACGCGAAGAGCGTCCCCGACGACCGCTGGAGCGCAATGACGCGGCTCGATCAGAACCGCGCCCGCTCGCTCCTCGCGCACAAGGCCGGCGCACGCGTGAAGGACGTGAGCAAGCTCGTGATCTGGGGAAACCACAGTGCCACGCTGTATCCGGACTTCACGAACGCGACCGTGAGCGGGAAGCCCGCGACGGATGCCGTCGACCGCACGTGGCTCGAGAAGGACTTCATCCCGGCCGTGCAGCAGCGCGGCGCCGCGGTCATCGCAGCCCGTGGCGCGTCGAGCGCGTTCTCGGCGGCGCAGGCACTCGTCGATCACGTGCGCAGCCTGGTCACCGCCACGCCGCGCGATGACTGGTTCAGCGCTGCCGTGGTCTCCGACGGGAGCTACGGCGTTCCGAAGGGCCTGGTCTCGTCGTTCCCGCTGCGGTCGAAGGGCGACGGCGGATACGAGATCGTGCGCGACGTGAAGCTCGACCGCTTCGCGACGGAGAAGCTCGCGGCGACGATCGCGGAGCTCGAGAAGGAGCGGGATCTGGTGCAGGACCTTCTCGCATGACGGAGCCCAAGAGCGCGGCTCTCGTCAACACGAACCTCCGTTACTACCCGCTGTCGCAGGCCGGCGACGTGGCGAGTCTGCCGACGACGGTCAAGATCCTCCTCGAGGGCGTGCTCCGCGCTGCCGCGAACGGCGGGGCGAGCGAGCGGGACGTCACCGCGCTCGCGCGCTATCCCGCGCCGCCGCCGCCGGACGCGTCGGTGCCGTTCCGCCCTTCGCGCATCCTGCTACAGGATTACACCGGCGTTCCCGCCGCGGTGGATCTCGCCGCGATGCGCGCCGCGATGCAGCGCGCGGGCAAGGATCCGGCGAAGATCGAGCCGCTCATTCCCGTCGACCTCATCATCGACCACTCGGTCCAGGCCGACTTCTTCGGCGCGAAGGACGTCTACGAGCGCAACCTCGAGCGCGAGTACGAACGCAACCGCGAGCGCTATTCGCTCCTCCGCTGGGCGGGCCAGGCCTTCAAGACCTTCCGCGTCGTCCCACCCGGCGCGGGCATCTGCCACCAGGTGAATCTCGAGCGGCTCGCGGAGGTCGTCGTCGACCGCGGCGGCGTCGCGATGCCCGACACGCTCTTCGGCGCTGACTCGCACACCACCATGGTCAACGGCCTTGGCGTGCTCGGCTGGGGCGTGGGCGGGATCGAGGCCGAGGCCGCGATGCTGGGCCAGCCGACGTATCTCCCATGGCCGGTGGTCGTCGGCGTTCAGCTCACCGGCGCTCTGCCGATCGGCACGACGGCGACCGACCTGGTCCTCACGCTCACCGAGCTGTTTCGGAGGAAAGGCGTCGTCAACAAGTTCATCGAGTTCGCGGGCGACGGCCTGTCGTCGCTCGCCGTCGCCGAGCGCGCGACCGTGTCCAACATGTGTCCCGAGTACGGCGCGACGAGCGCGCTCTTCCCGGTGGATCGCCAGACTCTCCGCTACCTGGAGCAGACCGGGCGACCGCGCGCGGTCATCGAGCTTGTCGATCGCTACACGAGAGCGCAGGGCATGTTCCGCGAGGACGGCACGCCGACCCCGAAGTTCGACGAGCTCATCGAGGTCGACCTCGGCTCGGTGCGGCCGTCGGTCGCCGGTCCGAAGCGACCGCAGGACCGCGTCGATCTACCGATGATCTGGGATTCATTCGTCGGACCCAAACCCACGAAGGGCGTCACCGTGCCGGGCCACACCGAGGGACCCAAGCCGATCAACGACGCCGCGCCGACCATGGTCAAACCCGCGACGGCCGCGACCGCGGCCGTGGCGGAGAAGCCGCGCGATCTCCAGGTCAGCGACGGCTCGGTCGTCGTCGCCGCGATCACGAGCTGCACGAACACGTCGAACCCGTCGGTGATGATCGCCGCCGGGCTTCTAGCGAAGAAGGCGATCGAGCGCGGCCTCGCGGTGAAGCCTCACGTGAAAACGACGTTGGCGCCGGGCTCGCGTGTAGTGACGCGCTATCTCGAGGCGGCAGGGCTGACACCATATTTGGAGCAACTAGGATTTTATCTAGTTGGATTTGGCTGCACGACCTGCATTGGGAACACGGGTCCTCTCGCCACCCCGGAGATCGAGCAGGAAGTGAAGGATCACGACCTCAACGTAGTCTCCGTCCTCTCCGGCAACCGCAACTTCGAGGGCCGGATCCATCCGCTCGTGAAGTCGAGCTATCTCGCCTCACCGCCGCTGGTCGTCGCGTTCGCTCTTGCCGGAACGGTGCACATCGATCTGCAGGACCAGCCCATCGGGAACTCCAAGGACGGCAAGCCGGTCTTCCTGAAGGACCTCTGGCCGACACAGGATGAAGTGAACGCGGTCATGGGAAAAGCGATCACGCAGGAGATGTACGCGACGGAGTACGCCAGCATCTTCGAAGGCGATCGGTTCTGGAAGACGATGCCGTCCCCGGTCGGCCTCTCCTACGCTTGGGATCCGAGCTCGACCTACGTGCAGGAGCCGCCGTTCTTCCAGAGCTTCTCGGCGACCCCGCCGGCCCGGATCCCCGACATCGTCGGCGCGCGCGTGCTCGTGTCCGTGGCTGATTCGGTGACGACCGACCACATCTCGCCCGCGGGTGCGATCCCGGCCGCGAGTCCGGCCGGTCAGTACCTCATCTCAAGGGGTGTGAAGCCCGTCGACTTCAACCAGTACGGGACGCGGCGGGGAAATCACGAGGTGCTCATCCGTGGCACGTTCGCGAACATCCGCCTGCGCAACAAGCTCGCGGAGAAAGAAGGCTGGTGGACGCGTCACCTCCCGTCGGGCGAAGAGATGTCGATCTACGACGCGGCGATGCGCTACCAAACAGAGGGCGTGCCGCTCCTCGTATTCGCCGGCAAGGAATACGGTTCGGGAAGCTCGCGCGACTGGGCGGCGAAGGGGCCCAACCTCATGGGCGTGCGCGCCGCGGTCGCGGAGTCGTTCGAGCGGATCCACCGCTCCAACCTGGTGATGATGGGCATCCTTCCGCTCGAGTTCATTTCCGGGGAGACGATGGCTTCGCTCGGGCTCACCGGTCACGAGAGCTTCACCATCCGCGGTCTCGACAGGCTCGCGCCGCGAGCGCGGCTGACGGTCGACGCGGTGTCAACGGATGGGAAGGAGACCTCGTTCCAGGTCCTCGCACGCGTCGACGACCCGACCGACGTCGAGTACGTGCGTCAGGGCGGGATCCTCCAGCAGGTGCTTCGGGAGCGGATCGCGGCGACGTAACGTCAGACGCGGCTCACTCGTAGTAAGACGCATAGGAACAATCCGTCCGTTGTCCCTGATCATGGCCGCGTCGGGCGCCTTTCTTGTCGTCCTTCGCGCGACGGAGACGTTCGGCCGCGGCTCTGTCTTCTGCAGCAGCACATCGTGCTTTGTCGAGAGCCTGCTGTGGAGCCTCCCGGGCTACGCCGCGATGCTCGCCGTCGTCACGACGACCGCACTCATGGCGCTGACACTCATGCGCGAGCGCATCGGTCCGTCACCCGTGCGGATCGCGACGCTGCTTGCAGCCACGACGAGCGCGATCGGACATGCTGTCGCCACCGTCGTGACCTTGGACTTCGCTTGGTACGGCGCGCTCTCGGGCGAGCTCAGCGGGCGGTCCACCCCGCTCTTGCCACCGAACCTGATCACGTTCGCGCCCACGTTGTGGACGCTCTCGTTGATGCTCACCGGCGCGGCGATCGCACTCGTTAGCCTGTTGCTCCTGTCTCTGCGTGCGCCGCTGCCGCTCGTGGTCTTCGGCTGGACGACCGGTGTCGCCGTCGCTGCGTACGTCCCGCTGATGACGCTCTGGCGAGAAAGCGCGGCGTACGCGCACGTGCTGACCGCTGACCTCCTTGCCCTGACGGTCTGGGCGCTCGCCCTCGGAATCTTCTTCAGGAGATCCGCAGGGGCGACTGCCTAAGGCTCTGTCACGACGGGCGCAGCCGTCGGGCTCTCGAATGCGGGCGGCAGAGCCCAATACCACTCGCGCCACTCGCGCAGCTCGTGACCGACGAAGATCGCGCCGAAGATCACTGCCACTGCGAGACTCAGCTCCACCGCGAGCGTCGCGACACGCTCGACGAAACGCGCTGTGTATTGGACCGCGACCCATACGCGCATGCGGGCACTCTCCCGCCGCGAGGCCCACCCGCGCATCCGCGGTCGCTGCGATAACTCGTACAGCAAACGTAGTCGTGTGGTTCCGCACTCCCGCGGATGGTTGACGGAGTCCGCGATTTCTACAGTGAGCGACGTTCGGCCACACCGACGCAGCGAGGAGGCGGTCTCGCGAGCGAAGTCGAGCCTGCGGTAACGGGAGACCGACCAAAAAGCACGGAAGCAGGCCCGTTTGAGCGAGCGAGCCCGCCTCCGTCAGCTGCGTCGGTTGGTAGATCTCAGCGAGCGGCGAGCCACCCGCTGACAGGGTGAATCAGCCGCCCGGCCGCGACGAGCTCGGCGATCGTCTGCCTGGCGACCGGCCAGGAGAACCAGTTCCGGACCTCATCCTCATGCGTCAGGACGGCGGCGCGCACACCGAGGACCACCAGCTCTTCGAGCGCGGTGTCCTCCGTGGTCTTCCACGGCTTGCGCCACACCTGATCCCAGCGCGAGAGCACGCTCGAATGGCGATGGCCGCCCTTGCTGTCCTCGACGGCCACGCCGCGCGCCACGATCGCGCCGTCGCGCTCGAGCGCCTCACGCACCTTGCGCAGCGTCGCGGCAGCGAGACCGAGCTCCGACTTGAGATCCTCGACGCTGCTCGGACCCGCACCGGCGAGATGGCGCACCAGCCGCGCGGCGTCGTCGTCACCGGATTCCGCCTGCGACAGCGCCGCACGGCAGAGCGGGTCGGCCGCACGAGCCGCCTCCGGCGCGAGGAACAGCGTCTTGCCGCGGTGGATCTTCGTCTCGAACACGTCCGGGCGCTCCGCGAGCTCGCCGCCCCAGCTCCACTTGGTCTTCGGCCAGGACGCGAAACCCTTCTTCGTCGCGTCGTACGCGTCCTCGTGTGTGGCGGCGAACAGGCTGGGCAGCGCGGCGTCCTGCGTAAGGGTCAACATCCGCCGGTCCTGAAGGAACGCATGGGCGTCGTCGAGCGTCCGCAGCTTCCGGTCCGGGGTGAGCCTGCAGTCGAAGAGGCGCTTCGCGCGAAGCTCCGTTAGCGGGATCGTTTCCTCGCGTAGGCCCGCGTGTCCGCGTTGTCCACAAGCTCCTGCGCGCTGCGACCGTCGAGCGGGTACGAGGCGATGCCCCACGACAGCTCTGGCATCCGGATCCGACGTCCGTCCTGCAGCTCCACATCCGCATTCTCAAGGGTTTCCATGAGTCGCGCGACGACCTTCTCCGCCTCATCGCGCGGCGTGTCGGGCATGACGATGGCGAACTCGTCGCCGCCGTACCGGGCGGGCACATCCTCGGTCCGCACCTGGGCACCGATGCTGCGCCCGAGCGTGCGAAGGACCTCGTTGCCGGCCAGATGTCCGTACGTGTCGTTCACCGTCTTCAGCTTGTCTAGGTCGAAGAACGCGACGGCGAGCGACTGCTCGCGGCGTGCCGCGCGCGCGATCTCCTCCTCGAGGCGGTCGTAGAAGTAGCGATAGTTGTGGAGACCGGTGAGCGCATCGGTGTTCGCCGCGCGCTTCAGGCGCTCGTGGAGCTCCGCGACATCGATCGCCGCCGCGATCTGCGCGCCGACGGCCTGCATCAGCGTGAGATCGCGCTGCGAGAACGCGTGCGGCACGCGGTGCGAGACCGCCAGGACGCCGATGGGTCGGCCGGCACTCACGAGCGGGATGATGATCTCCGAGCGGATGTCCGGGTCGCCGATATAGCGCGAGTCGAGATGGACGTCGTCGACCAGCTGCGGCTGGCGATGCTCGAGCACCCAGCCGGAGATGCCGCGGCCGGAGGGGATCCGGAGGGTCATGCCCGGCGCGAGCGGCAGGCCCGCGAGCGCGCGGATCACCAGGTCGTCGGTCTGATCCTCGCGCAGCAGGATCGTGAGGCGGCTGCCCGGCATGCTCTTGAGCAGGATGCTGAGGATGCGGTCGAGGAGCTGCTGCAGGTCGAGGATCGTGTGGAACTCCGGCGTGAGGTCGGCGAGGATCGCGAGCTCACGACTCGTTCCCACCTCCTCCTCCGCGGCCTCGATGACGCCACGCGCTTCGATCATCGCGACGAACTGGTCGACCATGGTCGGGTCGTACCACGCGCCGGCCAGGCGCCGCAGCTCTCCGAGCGCGACGTCGGAGCGCAGCGCGATGCGATACGGACGGTCGGAGAGCATCGCGTGATAGCCGATGACCATGTTGAGGATCCGCGCGGCCCGCGGGATGGCCTCTCCCGAAAGACCGTCGGGATAGCCCGTCCCGTCCCAGCGCTCGTTCGCGTGGCGCACGATCGGCACGACGCCCTTCAGGAAACGGATCGACTCGAGGATGCGCGCCCCAAGCAGCGGGTGCTCGCGCACGATCGTGATCTCCTCAGGCGTGAGCGGACCGTTCTTGCCAAGGATCGAGGCCGGGACACCGATCTTCCCGAGCGAATGGAACAGTGACGCGTAGCGAAGATCGCGTTGCTCCTCCGGCCGGAGGCGAACACGCTCACCCAGCGCAAGCGCGTCCGCGGCGACGCGGCGCTGGTGGTCTTCGCGGTAATGGTCGCGGGCCTGGATCGTGGCGGTGAGAGCGGAAACCGTCGAGAGATAGGCGTCGTCGAGCTCCCGGTACAGACCGATGCTGCGGATGGCGGCGGCACCGAAGCCCGAGAGGACGCCGACGAGCTCGTGCTCCTCGCTCGAAACGACGTGGTGCTCCTTCCAGGTGACGAAGAGCACGCCGACGAGCTTGTCCGCGAGGCGCAGTGGCTGCAGCAACACGCTCTGATGCCCGAAGCGACGCAGGAGCTTGCGCTCGTTCTTCGAGGCGTCGTCTTGGTCGTGGATCTGCATCGGCGTTCCGGCTTCGAGGAACTTGGCGATGACCGGGCTGGTCTTCGGGAGCATGAGCACGTCGCTGGAGGGCGAGCCGGTCGTGGCCGCGAACTCGAGACTGTCGCCGCCGGAGTCGAGGTACACCGACACCGCCGACGCCTGCATCATCTCCTGTACGGAGTCGGCCAGCGCCCGCACCAGTGCGGGCAGCTCCTTGTGGGTCGCGAGCTCCAGGCCGATCCGGTGCAGGTCGAAGAGGCGGCGTGACAGCGCCAGCGTGCGCTCGTACAGGTCCGCGCGCTCGATCGCGATCGCCGCCTCGTTGGCGATGGCGGAGAGCAGCTCGAGGTCGCCTTCGTCGTACGCGTTGGGCCGCGCGCTCTGCGCGGAGATGGCGCCGATGGCCTTTCCATGGAGCCGCAGAGGCGCGACGATGATGGATCGCTCGACGACCTTTCCCCACGCGCTGCGCGGCGGTAGCTTGAGTCGCAGGCGATCGCGCTCGGCATCGTGGAGCAGGATCGGCTTGTCGGTCTCGACCGCGAGCCCACCCAGCGTGCCGGCCATCGGACTTTCCTCCGGCTCCATCTCCTCGCCCCCGTCGTAGAGATAGCGGAACGACAGGGTGCCGCGCTCGGGAACGGCGATCGCGACGTAGAACGCGTCGACGTCGAGAGCCTTGCGCACCTGCTCGAAGACTTCGCGGAAGACCTTCACCGGGTCGAGCGAGCTGCCGACGGAGTGGCCGACGTCGACGAGCGTCGCGAGCAGTCGCGCGCGGCGCTCCGCAGCGAAGCGCGCGCGGATGTCGAGGTAGCCGAAGAAGAAGAGCGGTATCCCCGGCACGAGGAACCACGGCTCGATCAGCACGACCTGCACGGTGATGACGGCCGCGAGGCTCCAGAGGAGCTGGGCACGCACCGTACGGTCGACCCACTGACGCGTGACCTTGTCGAAGGCGACGTTCCGAAGAGCGCGCTGCAGCAGCACGATCTGGGTGATGTCGACGAATACGAGGATGAGGACCGCGACGACGCCGGCGATGATAGTGGCGGCGGTCGGCTCGACCAGGCTCAGGAGCTCGCTGCGGAAGATCGTGTAGACGAGGGCGGCCGTGCCGGTGGCGACCGCGACCGACGCGGCGTTGCGGATCATCTGGAGCGGTCCCTTGCCCGAGAGGACATCGATGAGGAGCCGCGCCGCGGCGGCCATGCACGCCACCGCGCCCGGCGGCATGAGGACGATGCCGGCGATCACGGCGACGTCAGAGGCGGAAAGCTCGGTGTTCGTCTGGACGCGGATGGGGCGGACCGACAGGACGAAGGCCGACAGGAAGAGGAGGCCCAGGTACTCGGGGCTCACGCGCCCGTCCAGCGCGTCGCGCACCCCAAGCGCCACGTACGGCGTGGCGAGGAGGACGGTGACCGCGATCAGGAACTTCGCGGCGCGCGGAAGTGGCTTCATCGGATGCCTTTGCCCCTCGGCGGCCGAGCCTAGCACCCAAAGCCCCCGAAAAGGGGGTCAGCAGGGCATCAGCGCGTCCGCAGCCACCGTTCCACGAGCAGGACCGCGGCGAAGATCCCGGCGATCACGAGGAGCTCGCCCGCCCCGCCGCGATCGACGGCCGGCCTGATGACGAGGAAGACGAGCGTCGTCGCCAGCAGCACCCCGACCACGATCTGGAACAGGAGGCGGGAGCTCAGGCCGATGGAGGCTCCGGCTCTCCGGCAGCGAGATCGGCGGGCCGACCGCGCATCCGTCGCAGCGCCCACCCGATCGGGTCGTAGGTCCGCGTCACGATGCGCTCTTTGAGCGGGATGATCGCGTTGTCGGTGATGTGGATGTCCTCGGGACACACGTCGGTGCAGCATTTGGTGATGTTGCAGTAGCCCAGCCCGTGCTTCAGCCGCGCGAGGTCGATGCGGTCGTTCGCGTCGAGCGGATGCATCTCGAGGGCCGCGAGCCGCACGAAGTACCGCGGACCCGAGAAGGACGGCTTGTTCTCCTCGTGGTCGCGAATGACATGACAGACGTCCTGGCACAGGAAGCACTCGATGCACTTATGGAATTCCTGCACACGCTCGATGTCTTCCTGATACATCCGCCGCGTTCCGTCGGCCTCCTTTGGCTTCGGCTTGAACGCCGGGATCGTCTTCGCCTTCTCGTAATTGAAGGAGACGTCGGTGACGAGATCCTTGATGACCGGGAAAGTCTTGACCGGCGAGACCAGGATCTCTTCACCGGCCTCGAAGGTGTTCATCCGCGTCATGCACATGAGCTTCGGGTGGCCATTGATCTCGGCGCTGCACGAGCCGCACTTGCCCGCCTTGCAGTTCCACCGCACGGCCAGATCGGGTGCGTGCGTCGCCTGGATACGGTGCACCACGTCGAGGACCACCATGCCTTCGTCGGTCGGCACGCTGTAGTCGACGAACTCCCCGCCGGTGCTGTCGCCGCGCCAGACCTTCATGCGGACGTCGGCCATGTCACTCCTTTGCGCTCGCCGCGGCGACCGGCTCGAGCGCCACCTTGCCGGTCGGTTTGTCCTCACCGATGAGCGGTCGCAGCTCCGCGGGCACGCCCGGCAGCGGCTCGGGCGTCAGCTCGAGCTTGCCGTCGCGCCGGCGCACGACGACGTTCTTCTTTCCCCAATCGGGATCGGGCTTCGGGAAATCGTCTCGCGTGTGCCCGCCGCGGCTCTCCTCACGCAGCAGCGCGGACCTCGCGATCGCCTCGGCGACGGACAGCAGGGTGAAGAGATCGAGCGCGAGGTGCCAGCCGGGGTTGTAGATCCGCGAGCCCTGCACACCGACGCGTTGCGCGCGCTCCCGGAGACTGCCGATGCGTGTGAGCGCCTCCTCCAGCTCGGTACGGGTACGGATGATCCCGACGAGCTCGTGCATCGTTTCCGTCAGATCGGCGTGCACCGCGTACGGGTTCTCTCCTTCGCGTCGCTCGAACGGGGCGAGCATGCCCGTGGCGGCCGAGTCGACCTGACCGTCGTCGACGCGCGGCATCCTCGCGACGCGCTTCGCGTACTCGGCGGCGTAGAGACCGGCGCGCCGGCCGAAGACGAGCAGATCGGAGAGCGAATTGCCGCCAAGCCTGTTCGCGCCGTGCATCCCGGCGGCCACCTCGCCCGCGGCGAAGAGACCCGGCACGGTCGTCTGAGCCGAATCGGCGTCGACGCGGACGCCGCCCATGATGTAGTGGAGCGTCGGCCCGACCTCCATCGCCGTCGTCGTGATGTCGACGTCGGCGAGCTCCTTGAACTGATGGTACATCGAGGGCAGGCGCTTCTTGATGTAGTCGGCGGACCGGCGAGACGCGATGTCGAGGAAGACGCCGCCGTGTGGACTGCCTCGGCCCGCCTTGACCTCGGCGTTGATCGCGCGCGCCACTTCGTCACGCGGCAGCAGATCGGGTGTCCGACGATTGTTCCGCTTGTCCTCGTACCAGCGGTCGGCTTCCTCTTCCGTGTCGGCGGTCTCTGCGCGGAAGAACTCCGGGACGTAGCGGAACATGAATCGCTCGTCCTTGTTGTTCTTCAGTGTTCCGCCGTCGCCGCGCACGCCCTCCGTGACCAGGATCCCGCGCACGCTCGTCGGCCACACCATCCCGGTGGGATGGAACTGGGTCATCTCCATGTCGATCAGATCGGCGCCGGCGTCCAGCGCCATGCCGAAGCCATCTCCGGTGTACTCCCACGAGTTCGAGGTGATCTTCCAAGCCTTGCCCACGCCGCCCGTAGCGAGCACGATGGCCTTGGCGCGGAACAGCACGAGCTTTCCCGTTTGGCGCCAGTAGCCGAACGCGCCGGAGACCACGCCGTCCTCGGTCAGCAGCCGGTAAAGCGTGCATTCCATGAACACGTCGATGCCGCGATGGACGGCGTGGTTCTGAAGCGTGCGGATCATCTCGAGACCGGTGCGATCGCCGACGTGCGCGAGCCGCGCGTACCGGTGGCCGCCGAAGTCGCGCTGCAGGATGAGCCCATCCTTCGTGCGGTCGAACAGCGCTCCCCACTCCTCGAGCTCGAGCACCCGGTCGGGGGCCTCCTGCGCGTGCAGCTGCGCCATGCGCCAGTTGTTCAGCAGCTTGCCGCCGCGCATCGTGTCGCGGAAGTGGACCTTCCAGTTGTCCTCCTTCCACACGTTGCCCATGGCCGCAGCGATGCCACCCTCGGCCATCACGGTGTGCGCTTTGCCGAGCAGCGATTTGCAGACGAGCGCGGTCTTGACGCCCATCGCGTTCGCCTCGATCGCGGCACGCAGGCCCGCGCCGCCCGCGCCGATCACGACGACGTCGTAGTCGTGGGTCTCGTACTCGGCCACTAGGAGATCCACCGGGGATCCGTGATGACGCCCATCGCCGCGAGGCGGATGTACAGGTCGGTCAGCATGACGCTGAAGAGGCTGAACCAGGCGTAACGACCGTGATGCGCGTTCAGTCGATTCGCGAAGCTCCACAGGCGGTAGCGCAGCGACGCCCCGTGGAACGAGTCGAGGTAGCCGCCGACGAGGTAGCGCGCCGCGTGGCAGCCGAGCGTGTACCCGCTGAGCAGCACAACGTTGGCGAGCATGATCACCGTGCCCAGCCCGACACCGATACGGCCGTCGAAGTTGAAGGCAAGGAACACGTCCCACCAGAGGATCGCGAGAACGACGAGCGCGAGATAGAGCGTGTAGCGGTGCAGGTTCTGTAGCAGGAACGGGAAACGCGTCTCGCCGCTGTACTTCGCGCGGGCATCCGGAACCGAGCAGGCGGGCGGCGACCAGAAGAAGGCGCGGTAATACGAGCGGCGGTAGTAGTAACACGTCGCACGGAATGCGAGCGGCGAACCGACGATCAGGAACGCCGGCGAGAGGTTGTACCAGTCACCGATAACGGGGAAGGTCGGATGCACGCAGCTGGTCGTGAGGCACGGCGAATAGAACGGCGAGAGATACGGGTCGTGGTAGTAGTTGCCGTTCACAACGCTCACGACGAACGCGTAGACGCCGAAGAGCCCGAGGACGAGCACGATCGTGAGTGGCTCGATCCACCATCGATCCTGACGCTCGTGCGGACGCTCCCGGACGCTGGCCGTCGTCGTCGCCACCGCCTGCCACGGTACGCATTGCCCTGCCGCTAGGCAAAGATATCGACGCGCTCGTGACCATAGCCGTAGGCTATCGTTGTGGAGCTCCACCAGCTGCGCTATTTCGTCGCGGTCGCGGAGCAGCGGCACTTCACGAAGGCGGCACGCGCGCTCGCGGTAGCTCAGCCCTCGGTCTCCAAGCAGATACGTCGCCTGGAGGACGAGCTTGGCGCGCCGCTGTTCCACCGGATGCGCGGCAACGTCTCCCTCACGCCGGCCGGCGAGGCGCTGCTCCCGCTCGCGCGTCGCGTCCTCGTCGACGTCGAAGGCGCGGAGAGCGAGGTCCGCGATCTCGCCGGAATGCGGCGTGGACGACTCTCGGTCGGCTCGACGCCGAGCCTCTCCACGACGCTGATCCCACCGGCGCTGGCGCGCTACCACCAGAGCTTTCCGGGCATCGAGCTCGTGCTCCACGAGGCGGGCTCGCGCGATCTCGTGAGTGAGCTCGAGAAGGGCACGTTGGACGTCGCACTCGTGATCCTTCCGATGCACCGCGACATCCTTGAGACCACGCCGCTGCTCCGCGAAGAGCTCGTGCTCGCGGTACCCAAGGCGCACGCGCTCGCACGGCGCCGGAGCGTGTCGATCGCCGAGCTGCGCGGCGTGCCCCTCGTGATGTTCCGCGATGGCTACGACCTTCGCGCGACAACGGTCGCCGCATGCCGCCGCGCGGGATTCGAGCCGACGTTCGCGCTCGAGGGCGGCGAGATGGACGGCGTCCTCCACCTGGCGGCGGCCGGCCTTGGGGTCGCCGTCGTGCCAAGCCTCGTCGTCGAACGCGCCGGACCGCTCCGCGCGGTGCGGATCGCGAAGCCCGAGCTCACGCGGACCATCGGTCTCGCGCACCGGCGAGACCGCAGGCTTTCTCGCGCCGCACAGGAATTCATCGCGACCGTGCGCGCGCTGATCGCCGCTCGCGAATGGCTGGCGCGAATGCCGGCGGGGCTCACCGTGCTGGACGGGGCCGCTGCCCAGCGTGCGCGCCGCGCCGCGAAGGCCTAGGTGAGCGTGAAGATCGAGAGCGTCTCGGACTTGCCGCGCACCTCGGCCTCACCGAGCGGGCGAAGCTCCACACCATCGTCACGAAGATGTCCGGCAGTCGCGCCGGAAAGCACCGCGTCGACCTTGTACTCCTTGGTCAGCGTCTCCATGCGCGACGCGGTGTTCACGGTATCGCCGATGGCGGTGTAGTCAGAGCGCTCGGGCAGCCCGATCGCGCCAAGCACGACGTCGCCGGTGTGCATGCCGACTCCGAACTGCACCACCGGCAATCCTGTGCGGGCGCGCTCGGCGTTGAGTACCAGGATGTTGGCACGGATCGCGAGCGCGGCGCGCGCCGCCGCGGGAGCGCCGCGGTCGGGATCGCCCATCGCGCCAAAGATCGCCATCAGCCCGTCCCCGGTGAACTTGTCGAGGATCCCGCCGGCGTCGATCACCGCGCGCGCCATCACGCGCAGGTAGGCGTTCATGACGGAGACCACCTGCTCCGGCGAAAGCTTCTCCGCGAGCGCGGTCGAACCGCGGAGGTCGGCGAAGAGGATGGTCACCGTCTGCCGCTCACCCTCGAGGCGCAGCGGATCGCCGCCGATGACGCGCTCGACGACGGTCGGCGGTAGGAACCGCTCGAGGCCGCGACGGCGATCGAGCTCGAGGAACAGCGCGCCGAGCGCGATGACCGTCGCGGCGAACATCAGACCGTGGTACTCCCACCACGAGAGCGTCCACACCGGTCCGAGGAACTGCGAGAGCTGCGCCTGCGCGAGCAGGACGTACGACGCCGCGAGCGCGCCCTGCATCGGGAGCCGCGTGCGGACGTAATCGCCGCCCTGCGCCCAGGCGGCGACGCCGTAGAGCGCCACGACGCTTCCGGATACCAGATACGGAACGAGGCCGGCGCCGCCGAACAGGTCGGGCGGCGTGTAGCCGGGGCGGCCGTACGCGCTCGGATCGTAGTTCGCGTACGCGCCACCACCGACCAGGATCCACCGCGCGATGCCCCCGAGCGCGGCCGGCCAGCCGATCGCGACCACCGCATACGCGCCGATGGCGGCGGTGACGATCGCGAGCAGCGTCCGGGGCGGAATGTGCCGCTCGAGGAAGGCCGCGGCCGGCGTGTAGCGGATCGCGAAGAAGAGCGCCGAGGTCCAGAGCGCGATCTGGGCCGAGGCGCCGACGACCAGACCGGCGTCGTCCCGCTTGTCGCCGCGCTGCAATACGTCGGGGGTCGATAGTCCATGGATCATGAAGACGCCGGCCATGCACAGGAATCCGACCGCGACCAGGAGGCTCCGGTAATGGCCGGCACCCAGCGCGGCGCGCGCGACGAAGATCGCGACGAGCAGCGCCACCACCGAGACGTTCGTCGTGATCACGAAGTGTTCGACCGGTATGAACAGCGGAGCGTTTCGCTGGGGATCGGCGAGCAGGAGCGCGAGGACGAGCGTCGGTGAGAGCACCAGGACGAGAAGAAACAGCGGACGCCAGATCACGGGGGCAGTCTAGGAAGAGCTAGACGGGCTCCGCAGCGCGCGCGACCTTCGGGAGGAGCTGATCGAGGTCGAACGGCTTTCCGACGACATCCCTCGCACCCACGGACTTCGCGTGCCGCTCGAGGTCGTTCGCGGCAGAAAGCACCACGATCGGAATGTCATCCGTCTCGTGCAGTCGCTTCGCGAACGTCCAGCCATCCATGACCGGCATCATGAGGTCGAGCACGATCACGTCTGGACGCCAGCGCTCGCAGACGCTCAGCGCGTCCTGGCCGTTCGTCGCGGGTACGACCTCGTAGCCATCGTCCTCGAGCGCCGTCGAGAGCAGCTCGCGGATGCTGGCATCGTCGTCGACCACGAGGACACGCTTCTGTACGCCCACCGAGGCGCAGCATGACATACCTGAAGCGGCGAACAGCCTACTTAGCGACTCGATCTGAGTGATAAGGCGAACATTGCTGGGATGACGAGAAAGCCGATGAACAGCGTCGCGACCCATACCCACAGGGCCTCTGGATGACACGTGATCGATCCGACACAACCTTCGATCGAGCGTTGGCGCTCGACCAGCAGCAGAGGCAGGCTTGCCGGAGACGCCACGACGGTCGCCGCCGCGAATGTGGTCGCGATGGTCGGGATCGAGCGAGGGATGCCGCCCACTCGCGGGTCGATCGCGAGGGCCGAGCGCCTCGCCCAGAGGAGCGCGAGGATCGTCGCGACCACCCCAAAGGCGACGGACGTGCCGAAGCGATCGTCTCGCGATCGCGCATCGAGTCCGAGCGCGAGCTCGAACACCGTCAGGGCCGCCCAGTAGGCGAGCTTGATCGTCGTGATGCGGCCGACGAGGAGCGCGAGCGTGGCCTGGTGAGGGAGCGGACGCTCGGGGGGCTCGCGGGGGGTCGCTTCGCGCCCAGGGGCCCCTGCCCCTGAGCCCCCCGGTGGTCGGCCTACCGGTAGGTGGTCCACCACTTCTGCAGGAAGTACAGAGCCGCGATCAGGATCACCGTGGTGATGAACACCATGTAGAACTCGCCGGACTCGCCGACCTCAGCGATCAACTACTTCCCCAGTCCCGTGAGATATTCGACGATCGTTCGGACCGTCGCCTCGTCGAGCGCGCCGCCCTCAGCCGCGAGCCACGGAGGCATGGCGACGCCCGGCTTGATCTTCTGCGCGTTCGAGACCCACTTGAACAGCCAGTCGGGATCGCCGGAAGCCCTGAGCCGCTTCAGCTCGTCATTGAGCGGACCTTCGACGCCGTACCGCCCCAGGTTGGGTGCGGTCGGGAGCGTGCTCCGACCATTGGGATCGAACGTGTGGCAGGTCGTGCAGTACGTCTGCGCGGCCGCGGCGCCGGTCGGCCGTTCCGGCGGACTCCCCGGATCCGGCTCGGTCGCTGGGCTGCCCTCAAGATGCGCACGGATCGTGACGATGTCGGCCCAATCCTCGGCTGTGCCATGGATGATGAAGTTGACGAGCTGGGTGACCTGCTCCTTGTTGAACGGGCCGCCTTCCGTATCGGCCCACGCAGGCATGGAGAACATGGGCGGCGGATTCGGCTTGCCTCGCGAGATCGTGAGTCGCAGGAAGTCCTCGGTCGTCTTCAGCTTCGAGGGGTCGCTCTGAAGGGTCTCGTGCTTGAAGGCGGGATTGTTGAGCGGCTTTCCGGGGAGCGCCTCTCCGTCCTTGTCCACTTCGCCGCTACCAAGTCCCCGCTTGCCGTGGCAATCGAAGCAGAAGTTGGCGTACAGATTCTTGCCGCGCTCGACGGAGTGGTCGAGCTGTCGGTCGGCGGCAGCCGCACGCAGTGAGAGCGGCCCGCTTGGGATGATCTGCAGGAGCAAGTAGCCGCCGACGAGACCGAAGAGCGCGAACAGCATCGCGCCCCCCACGACGATCTTCCGATCAAGGTTGCCCGCGATCTCGAGTGGATCGGGCGCCGCCGGGATCGGCGCGACCCAGTACGGCGTCGGCTGTTCGACCGTGTCGCCGGGTTCGTAATGCTGGCGTAGCAGCTCCACGCCGGTCGCCGGCTTTTCCTCGGGCTCGACCTGCTGTTGGTGGTAGGCGATGAAGCCGAAATACCCCAGCAGCGCGACGAACAAGAGGAGGCTGGCAGCCGCGAGGACGACGTTCAGGTCCATCAGGCGTCGGTCACTTGGACGTGGGCGGGGTCCCACTCATTGTTCGGTCGCTTGAGCACGTTGAGCGGGTTCGTGTCGACAATGAGCGCGCCGGTCGCATCCTCGGAAATGTTGAATAGGTCGAGGCCGCGCGGCGCCGGTCCACCGATCACCAGCGCGGTCGTCTTCTCGTAGAGCGACCCGTGGCATGGACAGTGGAACTGGCCCTCCCCCTTCGTGTACGGAACGGTGCAGCCCAGGTGCGTGCACTTGACGTACGCCGCCGCGATCGCGCCCGGTCCGTGGATGAGAAAGAAGCGGCCCTGCCTGTTGAGGATCGGCTCGTCCCCCGTCGCCTGGAACGTCGCGAGGATCGCCGCCTTGTTGCCCGCCGGGATCTTTGCCCCCAGGCCCTGGATCTTGATCACGCGGAAGAATGGCAGGAAGGCGGCCGAGAGCTCGGTCACGGCGAGGAGCGTGGCCGTCAGGAAGCCGATCCGGAGCAGCTGCCGCCGCTTGACGCGCGAGAGCATCCCGCCGGCGGCGATCGAGGTGTCGTCGTGCGGTCTGATCACGTCGTCATTCCGCCGGCGCGAAGCACTGGTGCGTTTCGGGGAGCGCCCATGGCGCGTAGAGATCCATGCCCGGACCGCGCAGCGACGTGCCGACGACCGTGAGGACGACGAACGTCACCACGAAGCCGGTATAGATCGCGATCATCCACTCGCGCGTCCCGCCGCCGAAGAGTCGCTTGACCAGCATCACCAGCACCACCGGCAGGATCAGCATCACGGTGATGGGGATCACGTAGTTCGGTATGAGCTCGCGCCCGCCCGGGAAGTACTGGCTCGCGAACTCGGCGTATCCGGGCCAACCGGTCTTGACCTTCGTGACCGGATCTTGGACCGAGCGGTCCACTTTGATCACCGCGTCGATCGCGATGAGCGCGGATACGACCACGCCGGTGAAGACGGCGGAGAAGACCGTGACGCGCTTCCCGATCTCGTTGGTGAACCAGCGGCCGATGCCGGCGCGGTCTCGGTCGATGTACGGGATGGCCGCCATGAACGTCAGCCAGATCGTCGGAACGACCACGCCGGCGAGTCCTTTGTCCATGTGGAGCAGGAGCTCCTGGAGATTCAGCAGATACCAAGGCGCTTTCGACGGGTTCGGCGTGCAGTCCACGGTCGAGTGGTCCTGCAGCGGCGCATTGAAGAGCGCCGAGATGGCGAACAGGCCGAGCGCCCAGATCATCATCGCGATGAACTCGATCACCAGCAGATGCGGCCACACCATGGCGGTGTCCTCGACGCGCTTGTCCACCCGGACGACAGAGTCCTGACGAACGAATGCGAGCAAGCGAAGCCGCTTCTCCTGCCCCGGGAACGGCTGGGGTCCCCGCGGGGGTGTCATTCCGCGACGCCTTTGCTGCGCGCGAGCTCAGCGGCGCGGCACTCCTCTCGCTCGCGGCTGGCTACGCCGGCCCGCCCTTGACGGCGCGTGCGCTGTACGGGCCGGCTGGGCGCAGATGCTCGCTCGAGGAGCGCCGCACCGCTGTCGCTCTCGCGCGCCATGGCGTTGCTCATTTGGGGTTGCTCATAGGGGTCCCGAGATTCCCCCGTCCTTACGAATGCGCCAGAAGTGGATGGCTATCAGGAAGCCGGTCGCAAGGGGCAGCGCGACGACATGCAGCACATAGAAGCGCAGCAATGCGTTGGGCCCGAGCTGGTATCCGCCGAATATGAGGAAGGCCACTTCGGCTCCGACGACGGGCGTCGCGTTCGCGATCTCGTAACCGACGGTCACCGCCCAGAGGGCGAGCTGGTCCCATGGCAGCAGGTAGCCCGTGTAGGACAGCAGGATCGTGAACGTGAAGAGGAGCGTGCCGACCACCCAGTTGAACTCGCGCGGCGGCTTGTACGAGCCGGTGTAGAAGACGCGGATCATGTGCAGGAACACGGTGATCACCATGCCGTGCGCCGCCCAGCGGTGCATGTTGCGGAGCAGCTGACCGAAGATGACGACCGTCTCGAGGTCCTTGATGTCCGAGTACGCCCACTCGGTGGTGGGCCGGTAATAGAACATCAGCAGCGTTCCGGTAAGCGTAAGCACGAGGAATAGGAAGAACGAAAGCCCACCCATGCACCACGTGTAGGGGATCGCGAGCGCGTGGCGGCGGACCTTGACCGGGTGCAGGTGCAGGAACACGTTCGTGAAGACCGCGAGCGATTGGTTCTTGCGTGAGTCCGGGTAACCGTGCCGGAAGAGCGACTTCCAGAGCACACCCTGCTTCACGCGCTGCCAGACCTGTACAGGGATGTCGAGCATCTAGTGAACGTGCTCCTTCTGTCTTTCTGTCACCGGATGGCCGACGTGCCCGTTGGCGCCGTTCTTGTGACCGGGGGCACGGGCTGGATCGTACATAGGAAGCGGCCGGACCGTCCTACCGCCGCCGACGGTGAGGTCCAGATGCACCTCGTCGTCGATCGACTCCTTCGGCAGCGTCTTACCGACCGCGGGCATGACCGCGCCGTAGCGGTTCATCGTGATCGCGTCGGTCGGGCAGCGGATGATGCACAGCGCGCAGCGGATGCAGGCCGTCTCGTCAAGGAAGAAGGCGACGCCCTGGCCCCACTTCTTCGCCTCGCCGACCGCGGGGATCGCGCCGTCGTCGACGATGTCCGACATGTCGACCATGTGGATCACGTCCATCGGGCAGACGTCGACGCAGCCGCCGCAGATGATGCAGAGCTCGCCGATGATCTCGATGTTGAAATTGCACTTGAGGCAACGGTCCGACTCGGCAACGGCCTGCGCGTGCTCGTAGCCCTGGTTCACCTCCAGGAACAGTCCGCGGCGATCTCTCGTCGCGAGCTTCGGCATTTCCTGCCGCGGGATCCGGTCGTAGTCGACCGACATGTTGTGGTAGACGCGCGCGAGCTCGGCCTCGCCGGCGATCTGCCCGACGTTGTCGGGCGTGCTCGACCGTCGCAGCGTGACGATCTCGTGGTACTCGGGAACGTTCACCGCGGAAGCGATCGGATCGAGGAAGCGCGCGACCTGCTGGGCCGCGGACCGGCCGTCGGCGACCGCCGCGATGATCGTGGACGGGCCCTCGCGGTAGTCACCGGCCATGAAGATCTTCGGCACCGCGGACTGGTAGGTCTCCGGATCGATCTTCAGGTCGCGGTAGCGCTTGACGCGGAACTCCGGGATGTCGGCGAGCCACGTCGTGTCGGGGTTCTGGCTGAGCGCGAGCAGAACGGTCTCGCACGGGACGTCGAACTCGGAGCCGGCGATCGGCTCGGGGCTGCGGCGCCCGCTCTTGTCCGGCTCGCCGAGCTTGTTGCGGATGAACCGCACGCCGCGCACGTGACCCCACTCCGTCGTGAGGATCTCCACCGGTGACGAGAGGTACACGAAGTGGATGCCCTCGCGCTCGGTCTCGGTGAGCTCTTCCTCGTCGACGACCATCTCGTCGCGGCCGCGCCGGTAGACGATCGACACCTGATCCGCGCCGAGACGCCACGAGGTCGAGGCGCAGTCCATCGCGGTGTACCCGCCTCCGAGGACCACGACGCTCTTCCCCACTTCGACCGGACGGCCGCGATAGGCGCGCTCGAGGAACACGATGCCCGCCATCACACCATCGGCGTCGAGGTTCTTGATCTCGGCCGGATAATTCGGCTCGAAGCAGCCCGCGGTCACGAGCACGGCGTCGTAGTCATCGTGTAGCTGGCTCAGCGTCACGTCGCGGCCGACGTAGGTGGAGAGACGGAGCTCGACGTTCTCGTTGACGATCCCATTGATGTCGCGGTCGATGACCTCCCGCGGGAGGCGGAAGGGCGGCACGCCCGCGAGCGCCGTGCCGCCGGCCTGATCGAGCGCGTCGACGACGGTGACCCCGAACCCGAGCTTCGCAAGGTCGCTGGCGGCGGAGAGGCCCGCGCAGCCCGCGCCGACCACGGCCACGCGTCCGCGTGGTGGTCCGATGACCGGAGGCGGCGGCTGCGTGTACGACCGGCCGTCGACACGCACGTTCGCGTGCGTCCAGTCGGACAGGAACTTCTTCACGTAACGGATCGAGAGCGGCTTGTCGACCTCTTTGCGCCGGCAGGCCGTCTCGCACGGCGCGGCGCACACCGAGCCGCAGATCGAGGCCATCGGGTTCGGATCGAGGGCGAGCTCCCACGCCTTTTCGAACTCGCCGGCCGCCGCGAGGTTGAGGTACCCACGGCAGTTGGTCTTCACCGGACAGGCTTCCTGACACGGGATGTTGTCCTGGTACCAGGACGGCCCGACCTCCACCACCTGGTACAGCTCTCTCACTCGTGGCTCATGCTACCGACGGCACATGGCCCGTCAAACGAGCGCAGCGATCATCGAGCGCAAGACCCGACTTGACGGAACCGTGAGCGAGTACCGCTGCGAGCGGCTCTCGCTCGAGGTCGATCGTCGCGCGGTCTTGCGTTACACCATGGACCGTGAGTGGGTGATCGCCGACACCGGCATCGTACTGCGTCCGGGTCAGATAACGATCGCGCACTACTGGAACGACCGCCCGTACAACGTCTACCACTGGCTCGATGGGCCGAAGACCATCGCCTATTACTGCAACGTCGCGAGCGACACGATCATCCGCGAGGATGCCGTCGGCTACACCGACCTCGTCATCGACGTGCTCCTCCGACCATCGGGGGAGACCGTCGTGCTCGATGAAGAGGAGCTGCCACCTGACCTCGCACCTTCGCGGCGGATCCATATCGCGCGCGCGCTTGAGTCGATCGCCTCCGGGCCGCGCCGGCTGGCCGCGGAGATCGAGCGCGAAACGCGCGCCGCGCTGGGCGCCTAACCACGCCGGAGGGGGGTCGGTCTTCCCCCAAGCGGGGGTCGCCGGTGCTGTTTAGCGGGACGACACTTCCCGCCATGGACGACTCCCGCCTCGCGAACCCTGGTGCGAACGACCCCCTCGCGGAGGTCGAACAGGATACGCAGCACGCCGGACCGAATCGCAGCGACCTCGATGCGCTGAAGGACGGCGCCGCGATGATGATCCAGGCCGGGAACCGCGTCGCTGCGATGGCGCTCCTCTGGTCCGCGGTCGCCATCGATCCCACCGATCTCGCCTCGCACCGCCGCCTCGCCGCGACGCTCGCGAGTGGCGGAGACATCGACGCCGCGGCGGATGAATACGCGCGATACATCGAATTCATGCTTCCGCTCGGCGAGGTCGGCCGCGCCACGCTCGAGCTCTCATACGGAGCGAGCATGCTCGGCGGTCATCCCAAGCTGCACGAAGCCGCGGAGAAGATCGTGACCTCGGTGCGCTCGATCGTGCCGCCATCCGGAGTGGCGATCGCGCCGACCGCTCCGGCAATGCGACCCATCGCTCCGGCGATGCGGCCGCTCGCGCCGACGCAGGTTCCGACCGAGCGTGAAGTCGCCGCGCCTCTTCGCGCGCCGCGGCTCCTGCCAAAGGTGCCGTTCCGTTTCTGCGTGCACGCCGACGGGGATCGTCACTGGATGCAGCTCGAAGGCGGTACAGCGGATCTCGTGCCCTCGGCGGTCCGCGTCGTCGACGCGAACGAGAACGTCGTCGAGACGCGTCTTTGCATTCCGCTCGCGGCCGGCGACAAGGGACACGCACCGGCCGTCGAACAGCAGGGGCCCGGTGTGGCATGGGTGGTCGTCGGCATCCCGAATGACGTCGTCGCGGCGATGGACGCCGGCACGCAGTCGCCCTACGGATTCCAGGCGAAGGTCGACGACGAATGGCTCTCGCTCGATCTCGTCGACACGGGCTGCCGACTCGGTCGCACGCAGGCGAAGAGCGCAGCCTCCTAAGACCGCCGACTCGCGTCTGCGCCACTCCATACTTCCGGACACATGAGGTTCCTCAGAGATGCCCTGCCACTCCGGCGCGGTGAGTGGGGCCTTGCCTTATTCCTGTACTTCCTGCTGACCGTCATGGTCGGCGCGGACTGGGTCGGAAAGCTGGGAGCCGATGCGCTCTTCGTGAAGCGCTACGGCATCCAGAACGTGCCGTGGATGTACATCATCACGCCGATCGCGATGCTCGCGGTGTCCGCGCTCATCTTCTTCTTCATCGATCGGATGCGCCGCCGCACGATGCTCCTCGTCTACGTCGCGGCGGTCGCACTGCTGTCGGTCGGGATTCAGTACGCGATCACCTACGGAACGATCGGAACTGTCGTGCAGCCCATTTCCTACGTGTTCGCGCACGGCGTCAAAGAGACGATCTACATCCTCTTCTGGGTCTATGCCGGCAACCTGTATGACGCGGAGCAATCGAAGCGCCTGTTCCCCTTCTTCGCGGGGTCGGTGCTCGTCGGGAAGATCCTGGGGGGCATCGTCGGCGCCGCGATCGCGCCGATCATCCACGCGGAGAACTTCATCGGCGCGCAGGCTGTCGGCTTCTTCGTGTGCTTCGTCGCGCTCGTCCTGTACCGCGGACTTCCCGAGGGCCGCTCGGGTGAGGTCAAGGACAAGCATCGGCCGCAGGGGATCAACACGACGATCCGCGAGACGGCGGACGGTTATCGCGCCGTCACCTCGGACCCGCTGCTGCGCACGTTCGGCGTCGGCGTCTTCTTCTGGTACTTCCTGATGCAGTTCGCGAACTTCCTGTACCTGCTTGGGCTCGACAAAGAATCGGCCGGCGGTCTTACCCAGAGCGAGGACACCTTCAGCCAGCTCTACGCATCCGTCTACACCAGCTCATCGCTCGTCGCGCTCGCGATCCAGAGCTTCATCACGAGCGGACTCCTCCGGCGCATCGGTATCGCCTGGATGCTCTTCGTCCTGCCGCTGTGGTTCCTCGGGACGTACGCCGCCGCGGCGTACTGGAGCCTGAGCCTGGTCACCGGGGTCGCGCTGCAGCTCGGCGAGCGCATCTGGATACCCGCGATCCACCGTCCGGCCAGCGAGCTCGTCTACAGCCAGGTGTCGGCAGCGATCCGCCCGCGCGCACGCGCGTTCCTTTCGGGCGGCGTGAACGCGTTCGGGAACATGGCCGCCGCGGCCGCACTGATCGTCGGACTGCAGCCGTACGTGAGGGTCGGACCGCTCAGCAACGTGGAGACCCTTCTGTCCGCCGGCACCGGCGTGTCGCTCGTCTACGTCTACAACGCCTGGCATACCCGCCGGCTGTTCGGCCGCCGCATCGCGCAGAACCTCACGTCGCCCGACCCGGACCTGCGGCGCAACGCCGCCGACATGCTGTCGTCCGAGGGCGGCGCGGTACCGGACGACGTGCTGAGGTCGCTCGGTGGACGCGTCCCGGCGGACGTCGAGCACGGCGTGCGCCTCGCGCTCACGCGCAAGGGCATCCTCGCCGTCGCCGCGGATGTGACCGACTAGCTGCTTGGCGCGCGCGCTCCGACGAACACGAAGCTGAGCAAGAGGCCGATGACGCCGGACAGCGCGACCATGCCGCTGAGCGCGTGTACGGTCCAACCGCTACCGACGGCGGCGACGACGACGCCGAGATAGATCGTGAAGTAGACGACCGGAAGCAGGAACGCGAAGGCGTGGAGCTGGAGCCGTCGCTGTTCCGATGGACGGAGCCGCCAGAGCAGGAGGTCGCCGATCGCGCCCGCGGCGATGGCGACGAGCGAGAACGCGACCTGGATCTCGAGCGGCGCGTGCCCCTGCATGAGGATCATCGCCACGGCGTTCGCGCCGAGCAGCACCGTCAGCGACCCGACCGGCAGCGTCCCGCGCCGCAGCGCCACGAGCGCCAATCCGACGACGAGACCGCTGAACAGGTACATCCCGAGCAGGGTGCGCACCAGGGTCGTGCTCGACGGCCGTGCGCCCGAACCGAGCACAGCCGAGTACGGCCCGGCGAAGAGCGAGAAGAACGTGAACACCGAGAGCAGCGCCGTGAGCGAGAGCACCGCCGGCAGCTGCGCGGCCAGCCCACCGGCCGCGCCGCGACGCCATGCGGCGAGCAGCGGACCGCTCACGATGAGCGCGATGCCGACACCGAGGGTGAGGTGACTGGGGCTGAGCAGCGCATCCGTGCCGAGCTCGATCCCGAACGCCGTATGCCACGCCACGTCGAACGCGCCACCGAAGCCGAAGATGAAGACACCGGCCAGCGCCGCCTGGTAGCCGGCCGGGATCGCGGCGCGCCATGACGGCGCCCGGGGACGGGCGCGGGCGACCGCACCGAGGAGAACTGCCGCGACGGCCGCGTACCCGGAGTAGAAGGCGGCGTGCCAGATCGTCCAGAACGAGTCGGGTAGCCCGTAGCCGTGGGCCCAACCGTCCCAGTACAGGCCGCCGAGAAGCCACGCGCTCGCGGCGAGCACGAGCCAGTCGAACCGAACGCCGAGGGTGTCGGCTCGCGGGAGCGCCGCGGGTCGTGAGGCCGTGAGGGTCGCCATCGATACCTATATACGCGGCGCGACCAGCCGGCGTTGCGCGTCGAGCCAGCGGTCCGCGTCGGCGGCACGGGTGAAGTGGTGCAGCTGCAGGTGCGCGTACTGGGGACGGGCGAGAAGCTCCGGCATCTGACGCTTGCGGCGCCGATACGTCCTCAGCGCCCAGACGTACAGCGAATCG
>Ga0114129_10001698_pt1 | contig 30035 bp, 26 predicted proteins | sample RhiMetdeltSRZDD1_FD_80071 | JGI IMG/M metagenome (GOLD analysis project Ga0114129, IMG submission 80071) | Populus rhizosphere microbial communities from Tennessee, USA - Rhizosphere MetaG P. deltoides SRZDD1 (version 2) (version 2) | ecosystem: Host-associated > Plants > Roots > Rhizosphere >... | reverse complement strand
GCCGTGCATGACGGCCGGCGCCGGCGTCTGCGCCTTGATCTGAGCGCGGATCTTCTGCAGCACCGCGGTGGCGCTCTGCGTGGTGAAGATGCTGACCCCCGCCAGCGTGTCTGGGTCGAGCCCGAGCGCGTCCAGCGCGTCGAGCAACTCCTTGCGATAAGCCTTGAGCGCGGGGTCCTTCGTTTGGCCGAAGTTGAGATCGTGCTGGAACGTCGTTTTGGCGAGCGGATTGCCCGCTGCATCGCGGATCCCTCGCGTGATGACCAGCAAGTAGCGCGTATGCTGGTCGAGCTGCGCGTCGGACTCCACATGCAGCGTGTTCGCGGCCGGTTCCCAGACCGCCTGATTGATGCCGACGACCTTGCCGGCGCCCGTGCCGTCCGTCGTGCTCCCGAGGGACACGAGGTAGACGTTGGCGCTGCTGATCGAGGCGGGATCGATGGCGTCGGTGAACGCGATCGAGATCCGCGGCTGCAGATTGAAGCCATCCAGCGTGTTCAGGACGGTGTTGTCGGCGCAGTCGCTTGGATGACTCGCGCAATCGGGGCTCGGTAGGTTCACGCGCAGCCCGGTGAGATGCGAGGGATCCGGCGTGGTGTAGACGTCACTTGGAAACGGGGTTCCGAGGACCTCCACCGCAGCGGCGGATACGACGCTCGGGAGCAGCAGCAGGACGGCGAGCACGAAAGGAAGACGGCGGAACGATGTCATCGGCGTGTCCTCCAGCGGGGAGTGCACTACCTCGCACAGTCGCTACCGACGAGCGCGGAGGAGATAGCACGCGCGGCGACACCGTGTCAAACGATGTCCGCCATTGTTCTTCGCTGACGCGCGGCGGCGAGATGTCAAATCTCGCCGCCGCACGATGTCGCCGGCCCGCGTGGCGGCCAGGCGCGTGACAGGCCGCTAAGGCCGCAGCGCGAAGAACTGATTGAACGGGTTCTGGATGGGCAGTTTCTCGACGTGTGAGAAGCCGATGTCCTGCGCAAGAATACGAACGCCGCGTTCGCCGATGACCGTTCCGAGGCCTTCACCGCGGTGCGCGAGTGACACGGTCATGCAGTGCAGCGGGCTGACGCACTGGAAGGTCTTGCCCACGGGATTGCGGTTTTCCAGCGGGTTGTCCGAGGCGTTCGGCTCCGACCACACGAACACGCCGTCGTCGGCGAGGCTGCCGCGAATCGCGCGGAGCGTCGCTTTGGGATCGACCATGTCGTGGATACAGTCGAACGCGCAGACGAGCCCGAAGCGTCGGTCGCGAGGCAGCAGGTGCGCCGGCTCGGCGCGCCACTCGACGTTGTGCACGCCGCGCTCGGCCGCCACGCGTCGAGCGCGGAAGATCGAGCCTGCGTCGTAATCGATGCCGACGAATCGCGAGGCCGGGAACGCCGCGGCCATGGTCATCGTCGACAGGCCGTAGCCGCAGCCGACGTCGAGCACGTCGATACCTGCCTTGAGCCGCTCAGGCAGGCCGGGCACCGTCGGCAGCCACTCCTGCACGAGAAAGTTGACGTAGCCAGGGCCGAAGAATCGCGCGATGCCCTCCGGCACCTCGGGACCGATCTCTGAGTATGGAATCCCGCCGCCGTCCCGGAAAACGCGGACGAGTTTCTCCGTGTTCGCGACCGTCGGCGCCGTGAACTGCAGGGCGCCGCCTGCGGACATCGGGCTGGTGTCGTCGGCGAGCACACAGGCCTGTTCGGCCGTCATGAGATATCGGGCGGAGACGGGATCGTAATCGAGATACTCCGCGGCGACCATCGCCTTCAGCCATTCCCGAACGTATCGCTCGTTGAGTCGCGTCTTTGCGGCAAGTTGCTCGCTGGTCAACGGCCCCGCACCCTTCATGGCGCGGAACAGGCCCAGCCGGTCGCCGATGTGACCGAGCGCCATGCTGAACGACGCTCCCATGTCACTGACAATACGAAATGCCAGCGCCTCGACCTTCTGCTGGTCCATGAGCCCTCCCGGATCAGTGCGTGTCGTGCACAGGTTCGAGTCTCGTCGACGCGAGCGTGCAGAGCATCCGCGATGCCACAGTCGATCGCCTCGTTGGCGGAGAATTGGCGCGATCGTGACTTCGTCGGCGTGGAATTGCGCCCGAGCACCGCGCCCACGGCACGGGCAAGATTCCGGCGTCTTGCGGTGACGAATCAAGGAGCGGACTGCAGGCCGAGCGCTTCAACAGCGCTCGATTCGGCAAAGCGTCAGCGAGAAGAGCTGCTCAGCCGCCGAGCTTGCGACGTGTCGCGGTGAGCTGGCGTGCGATGGGCTCGGGCAACCGCGAGCCGAACTGACCGTAGAACTCGTCGAGGTCGGCGAGCGCCTGGAGCCATTCGCCGCGGTCGACCCGCAGCGCCTCGTCCAGTTGCGCGCGAGAGATCGCCGCTCCCTCGGTGTCGAGGGCATCGCGTGTGGGAATCCAGCCGATCGGCGTTTCCTGAGCACGTCCGCCGCCGCGCACGCGCTCGACGATCCACTTGAGCACGCGGACGTTGTCGCCGTAGCCCGGCCAGAGGAACTTGCCGTTGGCGTCGCGCCGGAACCAGTTGACGCGGAAGATGCGTGGCGGCTTCGCCGCGCGTGGGCCGGTCGCGAGCCAGTGCGCGAAGTAGTCGCCCATGTTGTAGCCGCAGAACGGCAGCATTGCCATCGGGTCGCGGCGCACCACGCCGACCTGACCCGTGATAGCCGCCGTCGTCTCCGTGCTCATCGCCGAGCCGAGGAAGACGCCGTGCGCCCAGTCGAACGCCTCGAACACGAGGGGAATCACCGTCGTGCGCCGCGAGCCGAAGACGAACGCGGAGATCGGGACGCCGTGCGGCTCTTCCCAATTCGGCGCGATCGACGGGCACTGCTGGGCGAGCACGGTGAAGCGCGAGTTCGGATGCGCGGCGGGCGTGCCGGGCTTCCACGGCCGCCCCTGCCAGTCCGACAGGTCGGATGGTGGCTGCGGTGTGAGGCCTTCCCACCACGGCTCGCCGGAAGCGGTGAGCGCGACGTTGGTGAAGATCGTGTTGCTCTTCACCATGGCCGTCGCGTTCGGGTTCGTCTTCGGGCTGGTGTTGGGCGCCACGCCGAAGAACCCGCGCTCGGGGTTGATGGCCCGCAGCTGGCCCGCCGCATCGACGTGAATCCACGCGATGTCGTCGCCGACCGTCCACACCCGCCAGCCCGGAAGCGAAGAGACCGCCATGGCCAGATTCGTCTTGCCCGATGCGCTGGGCATCGCGGCCGCGATGTACGTCACCTCGCCCTGCGGATCCTCCACGCCGATGATGAGCATGTGCTCGGCGAGCCAGCCTTCCTGGCGAGCCTGCCACGAGCCGAGCCGCAGCGCGTGGCACTTCTTGCCGAGCAGCGCGTTACCGCCGTAACCGGAGCCGACGCTCCAGATCAGCTTTTCTTCGGGGAAGTGCAGAATCAGTCGTCGATCGGGCGAGAGATCGCCGAGCGAATGCAGACCGGCGATGAAGTCGTCGTCTCGTCGCATCGCCTTGATCGCCACATCGCCGACCCGCGCCATGATGTGCATGCTGGCCACGACGTACGCGCTGTCGGTCACCATGATGCCCGTGCGGCTCATGGCCGAGCCGGCGGGACCCATGAGATACGGAATCACGTACATCGTGCGCTCGCGCATCGCGCCCTTGAAGTACTCGGCCGCCTTGGCCTTGGCCTCCGCCGGAGCCATCCAGTTGTTCGTGGCGCCCGCGTCCTCACGCGTGCGCGCGCAGATGAACGTCAGCTGCTCGGTGCGCGCCACGTCGGAGGGATGGCTGCGGTGCAGATAGCAGTTGGGATAGGTCCGGGCGTTGAGCGGCAGCAGCGTGCCGTCGCGCAGCATCGCCTCGACGAGGCGGTCGTATTCCTGCTTCGAGCCGTCGCACCACACGACGTTCGACGGCCGCGTCATGCTCGCGGCGCCGTCGACCCACTGCTCAGCCACGCTGGTCACGCTCATGGACGAACTCCTGGCTCGATGAAGATTCGCCCCCCCAGTGATTTCGATTGTCCGTGCGCCATCACGCCGTGTCAAACAACTTCTTGCCGGTGAGTAAATTTCTTGCAGCATGCTAGCATCCCGCCCGTGGCGCGCGCCTTGTTGGCAGTCCGGTACCTCACGATCGTTCCCGTCTCGCGCCGCGGCCACGCCGGCCTCGAGGACCTCGGTGGTGCAGCCCCATGGTTTCCCGTCGTCGGCTTCGGCCTTGGGCTGGCTCTCGCGGCGGTCGACGCCGTCACCATCCGGGTGTTTCCTGCGCTCGTTGCTGCAGTCTTGACCGTCACGGCATGGAAGCTGCTAACAGGCGGTTTGCATCTCGACGGCCTGGCGGACTGTCTGGACGGGCTCGCAGGCCACGATCCGGCCCAGCGCCGCGCCATCATGAGCGATAGCCGCATCGGCGCCTTCGGCACCATCGGCCTCGTGTTGTTGCTGATGCTCGAGCTCGCCGCCCTCGCCGAGTTGCCGCTCGCCATGCGGTGGCGCGCGCTGGTGACCGCTCCCGTGATCGCGCGGGCGACGCCGGCGGTGCTCGGTCGGCTGTTTCGACCCGCGCGCGCGGAGGGGCAGGGCGCGCGCTTTTGCGCGGGCCTCGGTCGGGCTGGCACTGTGGTCGCTGTCGCGGTGGCCGTCGTCGTCGCCGTCGGCGTGCTCGGAACGCTGGGCCTCGCTGCGCTCGTCCTCGGCATCGCCGCCGCCGTCATGTTCGGTTTGTTTCTCGCGCGGCGCATCGGGGGCATCACGGGCGACGTGCTTGGCGCGGGCGTGGAGCTGACCGAGCTCGCTGCTCTGTTGACGGTATCCGCGTGGACGCACACGCGACCGTGATCTATCTTCTGCGCCACGGCGAAGTGGCGCAGGCCGATCCGCGGCGCTTCATCGGCCACCTCGACGTGCCGCTGTCCGCGCACGGCGAGGCTCAGTGTCACGCGCAGGCGCGCCGGCTCAGTGGCGCGACGATCGCGGCGCTGTACACGAGTGATCTCACGCGCGCGCGGCGGAGCGGCGAGATCATCGGCCGTCCTCACGGCCTCACTCCGACGCTCGTGCCCGATCTCCGCGAGATGGCCATGGGACGCTGGGAAGGCTTGACCGCCGATCAGATTCGTCAACGCGAGCCCGACGCGTTCGAAGACTGGATGGCGCGCATCGGCGAGTTTCCGTTCCCGGAAGGCGAGAGCGTGCCGGATCTCGTGGCGCGCGCGGGACCCGCCTTCGACGCCATCGTCGCGAGGGCCGCGGGCGCGGCCGTTGCCATCGTCGCGCACGGCGGCACCAATCGAGCGCTGCTCTGTCGAACCCTCGGTCTGCCGCTCGCGCGGCTGCTCGCGCTCGGCCAGGACTACGGCGCGCTCACAGTGCTCGAGCGCCGCCACGACGCGTGGGCGCTACGCCGGCTCAACGAGCGGCCGATGCTATGATCCCGGCGCGATGAGCCCGCCCGGCCCCGACGCGTTGCTGGCGATGTATGCCTCGATGCTGCGCGTGCGGCTCTTCGAGGAGCGCGCGCGCGAGCTGTTTCAAAACGGTCGCATCCCGGGCTTTCTGCACACGTCGGTGGGCCAGGAGGCTGTTGCCGTCGGCGTTGCGGCCGCGCTGCGCCACGACGATTATGTTCTGTCGACGCATCGCGGTCACGGGCACCTGATCGCCAAGGGCGGATCGCTGCGCGGGCTGATGGCCGAGTTGTACGGCAAGGCAAACGGCATCTGCCACGGCAAGGGCGGCACGATGCACATCGCCGACGTCTCGGTCGGGTACCTCGGCGCGAATGGAGTCCTGGCTTCCGGCTGTGTCGTTGCGCCGGGCGTCGGGATGTCGATCAAGCGCCGTCGGTCGAGTCAGATCGTCGTCACGTTCTTCGGCGACGGCGCCGCCAATCGCGGGCCGTTTCACGAGGGCGTCAACCTCGCCGCGCTCTGGAAGCTGCCCGTCGTATTCGTGTGTGAGAACAACCGCTGGGCGTCGTCCACCGCGCACGCGCTCTCGACGGCGGGCGGCTCCATCGCGGCCCGCGGCGCCGGCTACGGCATTCCGGGCGAGCGTGTCGACGGCAACGACGTGCTGGCCGTTCACGACGCAGTGACGCGTGCGGCGGAGCGCGCGCGTGGCGGCGACGGGCCGTCGCTGATCGAGGCGCACACGATCCGCTGGGTCGGTCATTTCGAGGGCGACGCCCAGGCGTATCGCGGCAAGGACGAAGTCGCCGAGGGACGACAGCGCGATCCGATCGCGCGCCTCGAGCGGCTCCTGATCGAGCGGCGTCTGCTTGACGCGGCACAGGCGGCGCGCGTCCGCGAATCCGTCGTGGCAGAGATCGAGGACGCGATCACCTATGCCGAAGCGAGTCCGTTGCCGCGGCCGGAAGACGCGCTCACGGATCTGTTCGCGCACTACCCATGGCGCGATTAGACTTCGGCGATGCGCTGAACCTGGCGCTCCGTGAGGAGATGCGACGCGATGCTCGCGTGTACTGTATCGGCGAAGACATCGTCCTGGGCCTGCCGTTCGGCGTCACCAAAGGGCTGATCGACGAGTTCGGTCCCGAGCGTGTCCTTAACGCGCCCATCTCCGAAGCCGCCATCGTCGGCTCGGCCTTCGGGGCTGCCGTCACCGGCCTCGTGCCCGTCGTCGACATGCACTTCGCGGATTTCGTGACGTGCGCGATGGACGAGGTCGCCAACCAGATCGCCAAGTCGCGCTACATGTTCGGCGGTCAGCTCGACTGTCCGTTGACGCTGCGCATGCCATACGGCATCGGGAAGTCGGGCGGCGGCCATCACTCCAACTCTGTCGAGGCGTGGTTCGTGAATCTGCCGGGGCTGAAGGTCGCGATTCCGTCCACGCCTGCCGATGCGCGCGGCCTGCTCAAGACCGCCATCCGCGATCCCGATCCGGTGCTCGTGTTCGAGCACCGCGGACTCTATCGTCTCGTCGGCGAGGTGCCCAACGCCGAGACACTCGTGCCACTCGGCGTCGCCGAGGTGAAGCGGCGGGGGCGCGACGTGACCGTCATCGCCACCGCGCGCATGGTGCACGAGAGCCTCGAGGCCGCGCGCAGGCTCGCCGACGAAGGCATCGAGGTCGAGGTCGTCGATCCCCGCACGCTGGTGCCGCTCGATCGTGACGGCCTGGCCGCATCGGTGCGACGCACGCACCGCGTCGTCGTGGCCGAGGAGGGGCCCATGCGGGGCTCGGCCGGAGCCTGGTTGGCGTGGGTCGTCATGGAGGACTGCTTTGACGATCTCGACGCGCCGATCGCGCGCGTGGCCGCGCCCAACGTGCCGATCCCGTTCAGCCCTCCACTCGAGTCGTTCGTGATGACGACCGCGGACGACGTCGTCGCGGCCGTCCGGCAGGTCGTCAAGTAACCGTCCGGCAGGTCGTCGAGTAATCGACGTGCGGTACTATTCGCGCGTCGGCGGCCCGCGGGGCTGCAGAAGGAGTCGCGCATGAAGGTCGCCGTTCTGTCGTTCGCGTTGATGTTCGCCCTGCTGACGACCGCCGTCGCCCAACCGACGGAGCAGCCGCGCACGGGCGGCGTGCTGCGCGTGGCGATGATCGGCGAGCCGCCGACGCTCGACCTGCACACCACGACGGCTGTGATCGTGCAACAGATCACCTGGCATGTTTACGAGACGCTGTTCACGTACGACCGTCAGTACAACGCGATCCCGCTGCTCGTGGACACGCACACGGTCACCGACAACGGCCGCACCTATCTGTTCCGCCTGCGCCGCGGCGTGAAGTTTCACAACGGCAAGGAAATGACGGCGGCCGACGTCGTCGCGTCCCTCAAGCGATGGGGACGGCTCGCCACGCCGGGCAAGCAGTTCTGGAAGAACGTCGAGGGCGTCGAGGCGAAGGATCCCTACACGGTGGCGATGTACCTCAAGGACTCGTCCGGTGCGCTGTTGATGGGCCTGGCGCGACCGAACAACGGCGCGGTGATCTATCCGAAGGAGATCGTAGACGCCGCCGGCGACAACGCCGTGAAGGAGTACATCGGCACCGGCCCCTATCGATTCGTCGAGCACAAGCCCGACCGCCACGTCCGCCTCGCGCGCTTCAAGGAATACGCCGCACGCACGGACGCGCCGGAAGGCTTCGGCGGCCGCCGCACGGCTAACGTGGACGAGATTCTCTTCGTTCCGGTGCCCGACGTCGCGGTACGGCTGGCCGGCGTGGAGACCGGCGAGTATCAGATCGCGATGCAGATCCAGCAGGATCAATACGATCGGGTCAAGACGATGCCCGGCGTCGTGGCGGGTCTCATCAAGCCGGAAGGCTGGAGCACCGCTGTGCCCAACCACAAGCAAGGGCTCATGAGCGACAAACGGATTCGCCAGGCGTTCCAGGCCGCGCTCGACATGGAGCCGATCATGGCCGCCGGCTTCGGCAACAAGGCCTTCTATCGCCTCGATCCGGGTCTGTCGTTTCCCGAGCAGCCGCAGTGGCATTCGCGCGCGTCCGCCGACCTCTACAACCAGAAGAACCCCGCGAAAGCCAAGAAGCTGTTGCAGGAAGCCGGCTACGCGGGCCAGCCCGTCCGCTGGATCACGACCAAGGAATACCAGTGGATGTACAAGAACGCACTCGTTGCCAAGCAACAGCTGGAGGCCGCCGGCTTCAAGATCGACCTTCAGGTGGTGGACTGGGCGACGCTCGTGCAGCGCCGAAACAAGCCCGAGGCGTGGGACGTGTTCTCGACGGGCATCACGTTCAATCCCGAGCCGGCCTTCAGCACCGCCGCCAGCTGCGGCTGGCCGGGCTGGTGGTGTCACGAGGACAAGGAGCAGTGGATGGAGGCGCTCGCCCGGGAGACCGATCCGCGAAAGCGGCGGGCGATGTGGGAGAAGGTGCAGCAGATCTTTTACGAGGATGTCGGGCGCGTGAAGTTCGGCGATTTCTTCGGCCTCACCGCGGTTCGCAAGGAAGTGCGCGGATACCATCCGACGAACGAGTCGAGTCTCTGGAACGTCTGGCTGTCCCGGTGACGCCGCGCGCGTGAAGACGTACATCGTTCGTCGGCTGCTGGCGCTGATTCCCGTGGCGGTGGTCGTCGCCACGGTCGCCTTTGTGCTGATCCATATCGCACCCGGCGATCCGGCCTCCATCATCGCCGGACCCGACGCGAGCCCCGACGACGTCGCGCGCCTCCAGCGGCAGCTCGGTCTCGACGCGCCGTTTCACGTGCAGCTCTTCCGCTGGTATGGTCGTCTCGCGTGTGGGGACCTCGGCCAGTCGATCTTTCTGCGCCGTCCGGTGCTCGAAGCGATCGTGGACCGCGCCGAGCCGACCATTCTGTTGACGACCTACGCGATCATCATCGCCGTGCTGTTCGGTGTCCCGGCGGGCGTCCTCGCGGCGCGCCATCACGACGGGACGACCGATCAAGCGCTCATGGCCGCCGCGCTCATCGGCATCTCGATTCCGAATTTTCTGCTCGGTCTGCTCCTCATCCTGTTCTTTTCCGTGCAGCTCGGGTGGTTTCCTGTGGCCGGGTACTCGCCGCTCGAGTACGGCTGGCTCCGTACGCTACGGTCGCTGACGCTGCCCGCGTTCGCGCTGGGCGTCGTGCAGTCGGCGCTCATCGCGCGCATCGCGCGCTCGGCCATGCTCGATGTCCTGCGCGAGCAGTTCATCGTCGCCGGGCGCGCCAAGGGGCTCGGGGAGCGCGCGGTCGTCTACAAACACGCGCTCAAGAACGCGATGATCCCGACGGTGACCGTCATCGGAATCTCGCTGGCCATTCTCATCTCGGGGTCCGTGATCGTGGAGCAGGTGTTCAACATCCCCGGGCTGGGACGCCTGATCATCTCGGCCGTCCTTCGCCGCGACTATCCGGTCATTCAGGGCGTCGTGATCTGTATCGCCGGCATCTACATGCTCGTGAACCTCGCGGTCGACCTGTCCTATGTCGTGTTCGACCCGCGCGTGAGATATCAGTGAAGCCGCTTCAGCAAGCGATGGTGATGCTGCTGTTGGACGGCGCCGTTGAACGGAGCCACGCACCATCTAGAGCAGGCCACCCACGGTCCATGGCGGCCTCGTGGACCCCGCTCCAGTGAGCCGCGTCCTGGCCTTACCGCGGCCGGCCGAGCCGACGCGGCGCCGCGCGCTCTGGCTGTCGCGGCTGGTGCGCCGCCGCGCGACCGTCATCGGCCTCGTGCTGTTGACGATCACCGCGGTGATCGGCGCGCTCGCGCCGGTGATCGCCGGGGACCCGCTGCGCATGGAAGTCTCGGCGCGGTTGACCGCGCCGGGCGCCGCGCACTGGTTCGGCACCGACGACGTGGGGCGTGACGTGTGGAGCCGCGTCGTGTACGGCGCACGGCTGTCGCTCCTCGTCGGCGCTGCCGTCGTGCTGCTCGCGTTCGCGGTCGGCCTCGTGTGTGGGCTTGCGGCGGGGTACTGGCGACGCCTCGACAATCCCGTGATGCGCGTCATGGACGGGTTGATGGCGTTCCCTGCGATCATCCTCGCCATCGCGCTGATGGCATCGCTGGGCCCGAGCGTCATCAACGTCATCGTCGCGATCGGTGTGGTGTATGCGCCGCGCGTGGCGCGTATCGTGCGCGGCTCGGTGTTGGTGATTCGTGAGACCGCGTATGTGGAGGCGGCACGCGCACTCGGTGTGCCCGACCTCGTCATCGTCGCGCGCCACGTGCTGCCGAACTGCCTGTCGCATGTGATCGTGCAAGGCTCGTTCGTCTTCGCCGCCGCGGTGCTCACGGAGGCCGCGTTGTCGTTTCTCGGTGTCGGGGTGCCGCCCTACGTGCCGTCGTGGGGCAACATCCTGGCCGAGGGGCGACTTTATCTTCAGCAGGCGCCGTGGCTCGTGCTCTATCCTGGCGCCGCGATCATGCTCACGATCTTTGGTCTGAACCTGCTCGGCGACGGACTGCGCGACCTGCTCGACCCGCGATTGCGCGGCCTCGTTCGCGAGCGCTCCTGATGGCAGTCTGAAAGGAACCCGCCATGCCGCCTCATCGTCACGCCTATCGTCCGACCGTCATGGGCCGCCGCGGTGTCGTTACCTCAGCTCATCCGCTCGCGTCGATGGCGGGCATCGAGATCCTGCTGGCCGGTGGCAACGCCGTGGACGCCGCCGTCGCCGTGGGCTCGACGCTCAACGTCGTCGAGCCGTTCATGTCGGGCGCCGGCGGCATCGGGCTCATGCTGATCTCGCGTGGCGGCGAACGCAACGTGCTCGATTTCATCGGTCACGCGCCGCGCGCCGCCGACGCCGCGCGATGCACGGAGGATGAGCTCGCGGGCGGTCCCAAGTCGTGTGCGACGCCCGGCAATCTCGGCGGATGGCTCGCAGCGCTGGAGCGCTTCGGCAGCATGGATCGCGCGCGCGTGCTCGCGCCGGCGATTGGCCACGCCGAACGGGGCGTACCGCTGACGTTCAAGAACGTCGAGTTCTTCGACGCCGCGCGGGCGACGCTGGGCCGCTCGAAGGAGGCGGAGCGACTCTACCTCGGCAACGGTGGTCCGCGCGCCGGCCGTGTGGTGACGTACAAGGAGCTGGCGTCCACCTTCCGCCAGGTCGCGGAGGGAGGTGCGGAGGTCTTCTACCGCGGACCGATCGCGAAGGCCATTGCGCAGGCAGTGCGCGAAGCGGGAGGCTGGCTCGCCGAAGACGACCTTGCGGCGTTCGCGCCGGAATGGCGCACGCCGGCGACGATCACGTATCGCGGGCAGCGCATCTACTCGATGCCGCCCCCGTTCTCGGCCTTCCAGATGCTAGAGACGCTGAACATCTTGGAAGGCCATGAGCTGGCTGTCTGGGGGCACAACTCCGTCGAGTACCTCCATCACTTCATCGAGGCCGTCAAGCTAGCCTCGGCCGACCGTCTCGCCTACGCGTATGGCGACAACGTACCGATCGACGGGCTCTTGTCCAAGAAGTATGCGGACAGTCAGCGCGCGCGGATCGACGCCAAGCGCGCCGCGGTCAGCGAGGGCGAGCGTCACAGCGCCGAGCGTCTGCCGAACCAGATCGCCGAGGGCCATCCCGCGAAATTTGCCGACGAGCACACCACGCACTTCGCCTGCGCCGACGCCAGCGGCACCGTCGTCTCGGTCACCCAGACCCTCGGCATGCCGTTCGGCTCGGGTTTCGCGATTCCAGGCACGGGCCTCGTGCTGAACAACATCCTGAAGTGGATGGATCGCGATCCGGCCTCGCCGAACGTGGTGCGGCCCGGCCGTAAGGCCGGCACGATGATGTCGCCGACCCAAGTCTTCCGTGACGGAAAATTTTTTCTGTCGATCGGTACGCCGGGCTCGTACGGAATTCTGCAAACGACGACCCAGATGCTTCTCAACGTCCTCGAGTTCGAGATGAACGTTCAGGAGGCGATCGAGGCGCCGCGCGTACGGGTCTACCGCGACCGCCTCGTCGACGCCGAAACGCGAATCCCGAGCGCCGTGAGGGACGGGTTGGCCGCGCACGGCCACCAGATGAACGAGATCGGGGACTGGTCGTGGATCGTCGGCGGCGGCCAGGGCCTCATGCGCGACGCCGAGTCCGACGCGCTCATGGCGGGGGCAGATCCACGCCGCGACGGTTACGCGCTAGCGATATAGAGACGCGCCACGGGTTCCCCGCGGCGCGGCGAACGCTGGGTATTGGGGGGCCATTTCCGGGCCCCCCATCTTCATAACCGCGGCAGCAGCCAGTCGAGGAGCGAGCCGGGTCCGTAAAGCGAGAGCGTGTGCGCGAATTGCAGGAGCACGAGGAGGCCGCCGAGCACGAGACTGATTAGCGTCGCGACGCGCGCGTTACGTTTCCATCCGGCGCCGATCCCCGCGTGTTCGAGAGCCAGGGTGCGCGGCGCGCGGCGGGACGCGCCGATGCGCCGGAGCTCGTTCGCGCGACGTCTCTCATCGACAGTCAGTCGGTTCATCCTGGAACGCCTCCGCTCTGTTGCGAGTGCAAGAGGGTTGCCACGACGTCGACAGCGTGACTTCAGGGCGCTGGCGGCCCCGCAGTCTTTTGCGTTGAAGCGGCCCACCGCTGCGGCGGTATCGCGCGCATGATCTCGGTTGCCGTGCGATCGGCGGCGTCGCGAACAGCGCGGAGCAGCGCGGCGTGCGAGATGCGGTTGTAGACGCGGCCGGCCGGTGACGCGAGAAAATCGACGTACGCCTTCAGCTCGGCGTCCGTCAGCGGGCTGTACACGTACAGCATGTGCGTGAGCGCCATGTTGGCCATGTCCATCTCCCCCCGCATCTCCTCGACGCGGCGCTCGACGACGCCGGTGCGTATGCGACGGTCGGCTGCGGCGGCGGTCGCAGCCGCGCGTGCACCGCTCCGAAAAATCACCAGCACGACGTCCGTTGTGTCGGTGCTCAGACCGGTGACCCAGTCGAGTCGTTGAAGGAGCTCGAGACGAGCGGGCGCCGCCGGTGATGTCTTCAGCCGCGCGGCGAACGCGACGGCGGCAGGCGCTGCCTCCGGCTTCGACGCGGCGATCTCCAGCTCGGTGACGCGTCGACCGAGTGGCGAGCGGAACCATGCGGCCATCGCATCGAGCTGCTCGCGCTCGACACGCCGGCCCAGCTCATCGTGAATGGCGAGGTAGAAGCGCTCGGGCGCGAAGTGCTGCTCGATGATGCGGGCGACGCGGGCGGCGTCGCGCGCGTCGAGCTGGTGGCGACGGGGGAGCAGGTACCCTGCGCCGAGCTGGCTCGCGAGGCCCGCCAGCTGCGCGCGTGCGCCCGACAACTCGAGAATTTCGTCGACGGTCGCGGGTGCGGTGGACACGCCGTTCTCGGCGCTCGAGGACGGACCGATGGTCGCGGCGCCCGCCGTCACCGCCGGCAAGGGCTCGCGGCCGGGCGTCTCGGTCCCGACGACTCCATCCTGCGGCGGCCGGTCGCTGTACACGACAGTCGAGCCTTCGACCCAGCGATAGATTTCGCCCGCGTGCGCGGGGGCGGCCAGGGCCACCAGCACCACGAGCACGACGACGTTCTTCATGCCGTCTCCGTCAATCCTGGTTCCAGCCGAGGATCGTCCGGGGATCGGGCGTCGGCGGCAGCGCCGCCCCCGGACCCCAGCGCTGGAACTTCGTGAAGAAATCGGCCGGCGCTTTTGCGACGTCCGGCCCGCAGCAGGCGCGTGCGAAGCGGAGAGCGAGCTCGGTCTGCGTGCGATAGCCCTCGAAGTCGCTCCGTGCGTAGAGCGCGCGCGCGAGCGCGAATCGCCCGCCGAGATCGTCCGGGAAGAGCTCGACGGTTCTCGCCAACGCGCGCCCCGCGTCTTCCCAGCGCTCGGCCTCGAGCAAGAGACGTCCGAGGTTGTGCCAGGTACGCCAGGACTCGGAATCCGCCTCGATGCCCCGCTGCAGCCAGCGCAGCGCCGCGTCGCGGTCGCCATCATCCAGGGCCAGCCGTGCCTTGTACGAGTACGGGCGGGCAAACGCGGGCGACAGCCTCAGGATTTCGTCGAAGAGGCGCGCGGCGCCATCCGCGTCGCCGTCACGCAGATAACGCTGCTTGGCAATCATGAACAGCGACTCTGCGCGCTTGGCCACGGGGCGCTCGCCGCCGAGGCGAATACGCATGAAGCGACGTCCGGACTCCTTATTGGCGGGGATGGGCGTGACGCGCGTGCCTTCTTCGACCATGAGCCGGCCCAGCCGCATGTAGCCCTCATCGGTCAGCCACTGCCCGTACCACCAGATGCAGTCCGCCGAATCCGGCTGGCCGAGCGCGGCGAGTCGAAAGGCCTTGAATACGTCGTCGTCGGAGGAGCCCTTGCCCCGCTTCTTCGCGTTCGCCTCCGTGCAGTAATCGCGGCCCGGTTCGACGATGCCATGCCCGCGGGCGAGACGGCGGGCGCCGGCGAGATCACCCTTTTCCATCATGATGTCGATCTGCAGCTGGACGAACTGTTCGAGCGCGGGGCTCTGCTGGAGGAGTGGCTTCTGCAGAAATGCCGGCGCGTAGCGGAAGAAGAGCTGCGCCGTCCTGGGCTGGGTGGCGAGGATGGCGTCGAGCTCGCGCAGTGCGCGATCGTAGTCGCCGACGCGCGTGGAGAACAACGCCAGGCGATAGCGCGTGGTGTTGTCGTCGGGTGCCAGGCCCTGGGCTTGCGCGTACGCCTGCGAGGCCTCATCGAACTCGCCCATGAACTCCGCCATCCCGCCGCGAGCCAGCTGTGCGGGCAGCGAGCGCGGCGCCGCCTCGGCCGCGCGACGCGCCGTCTCGAGCGCGTCCTGGTAGCGGCCCTGGTTGTACGCCGCCCGCGCGCGCTCGACCAGCGCTGCGGGGGAGTCGCCGAGCGCCGCCACGCGGCGCTGGGCCACGCTCGTGGACGCCGACAGCGCGAGGACCACTACGACGATCGCGGCGATGATGCGTCCCGTCATGCGGCTCCTCATCGAGCCGACGACGGCGTCGGCCCGCTGCGCACGTCGGCGCCGTAACGGGAGTTCAGCCAGCTGCGCTCCGCCTGCAGGTTCGGATCGAGCCGGACCGCGAGCTTCAGCTCGCGCTCGGCCTCGGGCTCGTGTCCGAGCTCGATGAGCGTCCAGCCCACACTGGCGTGCAGCCGTGCGTCGTTCGGACTGATCGCCAGGGCCTGGCGATACGCGAGCAGCGCATCACGCCAGCGCTTGAGGTTCGCGTTGGCGACGCCGTAGCTGTAGAGCGCGCGCCAGTGATCGGGATTGACCGCGAGCGCCCGCCCGAGCCACACACGCGCCTGCTCGAAATCTCCGCGCGCCATGTAGACGCGACCGATGTTGTGATAGGGCCACGAAAAGCGCGGATCGGCGTCGATCGACTTCTGAAACACGACGAGCGCCTCGTCGGCGGCATCGTGCACGTGCTGCAGCCGCGAGGCGGCGATGTTGAGCGCCTCCGCCAGCCGAGGCACGTCGTGGTCGGGCAGGCGATAGCGGAGCATCCATTGGGCGTTCTGCCGTGTCTCCACCTGTGGTGAGCGAGCAACGCGCTCGAGCAGCATCAGACGCGCGAGCCGCGCGCCGCCGCCGTCGGCGACGTTTACAGCAGTGGCCAGGACACAGTCGGCGCGCTCGGGCTGCGTGAGCATCGCCAGCAGCGCCGAGGTCTCCTCATCGATCGGCAGCGAGTGCCGGCCGCAATACTCCACGTCCGGGCGGACCCAGCCGCGCTCGCGGGCGAACTTCAGCGCTTCGTCGTAGCGCCCTTCCTCGACGAGGAGACGAAAGATTCCGCGCGGCACGACGTCGCGGGAGCCCTCGAAGGACGCGCCGTACGCCTCGCGCGATCCGGACACGCACGCCTGCCAGAGGCGTTCGGGATTCGTCCAATTCGCGGGCACGCACCACAGGAAGTTCACCACGGCCGCGCGCGCGCCGAGGACGGCATGCTGCCGCCACGGTCCGGAGGCGTTCTGCAGCGTCTGAATGGCGATGTCGACCCGCCCCAGCCGCTCGGCGGCGACGCCGACACGCAAGTTGGCCTCCGGCGACGGCGCGATCGCGGCCGCGCGCTGGAAGGCTGCCAGCGCCTCCTCATACTCACCGAGCATCTGGGCGACCTCGCCGCGGGCGACGTGCGCTGCGGGGAGGTCAGGCGCCGCGACTGCTGCCTCTCGGTAGTGCGCTATCGCGTCGCGGAAGGCGCGGCGGTTCTTCGCGGCGTTGCCCGTGGCCATCTCGCGGCTGGCACGCGCGGGGCCGCTGCATGCCGGCAAGACGCGGTCGAGCATGACGATGGAGCCCAGCGTTCCGCACGCTCCCGCGCGCAGCTGAGCAACGGGAACACCCGCGACGAGAAGGAGTGAGACGAAGAGAGCACCGCCGAGGAACAGGACGACCAGAACCCGCACGCCGTAGCGCGCTGCCGCTCGTCGAGCCATTGTTCCGTCCCCCCGGTGAGCGAAAACCCACCTGGAACCATAGTGGCGTTTTCGGCGCGCCGGGTGCGAGCAAAATCGTGCTGACGGAGCGAACCTTGCGGGAAATCAGGCCGAAGACGCGATCAGCGGCGCTTGAACCGAATGGCTCCGTACATCGCTTCCGCCGAGGAATTGGTGTCGTTGGAGTCGACAGCGATCGACAGCACGGCGGGGTCGTCGGGCGCCTCGCCGTAGATCTTCCTGAAGTCCTCGACGACGTTGCGCTGCTCGGTGACCCAGCGATTGAGGTCGGCCGAGCCGGAGTGGACCACGATGTAGGTCACCATGCCGGTCTTCTCGCTCTTGCAGATCGTGCCGACGGGCTGCGTCGTGTCCCACACGTATCCGATGATCCGCGAGCGCACGGACTCGGGGAACCGCGGCCACAGAACGAAGATTTGTCCCGCCTGATCGTCGGTTGCTTTCTTGCACGAGTTGCCATTCTTCGGCAGGACGATCGATTTCCACTCCCATTCCAGAATCGGCGTGTCCTTCAGCTGAACCTTGCCTTTGATTTCGCGGTTGATCGTGGAGCTGTCGTTGACGCTTTTCATGGACAGCGCGCGATGCCCGTCGTCGTCGACGACCTTGATGTTCTGATAGTTGGGCGTCCCCCAATTCTGAGGCTTCCAGTCGCCGGGCAAGCCCGTGGTGCCGACCTTGTAGCCCTTCCAGTCTTCGATCACGACGTCATCGGCGGCCGCCGCGAGACCGGCGACGACGAGCACGGCGAACAGGATGCTGAGCGTGCGAGACCGCATTGAGCTCCTCACGGACGCATGCCGCGGGTCTTTGGACCCAGGCGCGTGGCTTCGTTGTCGTACGCGAGCGCGATCCAGTCGGTGAGCAGCGGCCGCGTGTCGCGCGGGTCGATGATTTCCTCGATGTTGAACGCTTCCGCGGTACGGAACGGGCTGCGGTAGACGTTGAGGCGCGCCTCGATCGCTCGGAGCAGCGCCGCGCGGTCGGGAGCGGCGTCCAGTTCGCGCTTGTATGCCGCCTCGATGCCACCTTCGAGCGGCAGCGAGCCCCAATCCGCCGACGGCCAGGCATACCGTAGGTTGAGCGCCTGGACGTTGGCGTGCCCGGCGCCGGCAACGCCGAAGACCCGGCGTACGATGATCGTAATCCACGGCACCGTGGCTTGATACACCGCCTGCAAAGCACGCACGCCCTTGCGGATCGTCCCGTCCTTTTCCGCCTGCGTGCCGATCAGGAATCCCGGGTTGTCGACGAAATTGACGACGGGCAGATGAAACGTGTCGCACAGGTCGACCATCCGCGTCATCTTTTCCGATCCGGCGGCGGTGAGCGCGCCTCCGGCGTGCATCGGATCGTTGGCCAACACACCGATCGGATACCCGTCGAGCCGCGCGAGGCCTGCCACCAGCGAGGGGCCGTGCTTCGCGCCGATCTCGAGGAACGAGTCGCGATCGACGACGTGCGCGAGCAGGGCACGCACGTCGTACGGACGACGTCGGTTGCGCGGGATGATCGACACAAGCGCCTCGGCACGACGACGCGGATCGTCGCTGGACGTCGCGCGCGGCGGCATCTCCCATACGTTGCGCGGCAGATAGCCGAGCACGCGGCGGATCTGGTCGAGCGCCTCGTCTTCGGAGTCCACGACGTTGTCGACGCTTCCGGCCTCGACCTGGATCTGAGAGCCGCCGAGGGATTCCTTGTCGATCGGCGTGCCGAAGGCCCGCTCGACCACGGGTGGTCCCGCCACGAACACCTGCGCGATGCCGCGCACCATCACCGAAAAATGCGAGCACGCCACTCGCGCGGCGCCCAGGCCCGCCACGGGACCGAGCGCGGCCGCGAGCACGGGAATCTCCGACATCGACGCGCTGATGATGTCCCACGCGGGATTGCCAGGGACATAGGTGCGCCCCGTGATCTCGTAGGTTTTCACGCTGCCGCCGCCTCCCGTGCCGTCGATCAGACGGACGATCGGGAGTCGCAACTCTCGGGCCATCCGCTCGCTGTACCCCTGCTTACCGCCGATCGACGCGTCGTTGGCGCCGCCGCGGATCGTGAAATCGTCGCCGCCCACGACCACGCGTCGGCCGTCGATGCGACCCGTCCCCATGACGAAGTTCGCCGGACGGATCGAGACGAGCTTGTCGCCGTCGTATGTTGCCGCGCCGGCCAGGGCTCCGGTTTCGTGGAAGGAGCCGGGATCCAGCAGTCGCTCGATGCGCTCACGAACGGTGAGACGGCCGGCCTTGTGCTGCCGTTCGACATTATCGGGGCCGCCCATCGCGCGCGCCAGCTCCTGGCGCCGCTTGAGCTCCTCGACCTCAGGGTCCCAGGTCATGTGCGCTCTCATGATACCGTCTGCACGTGGATTCGCTGAGGATCGACAAATGGTTGTGGGCCGCCCGCGTATTCAAGACTCGAAGTCTCGCCGCCGACGCTTGCGACGGCGGAAAAGTGGACCTCAACGATCAGTCGGCCAAGCCGGCCAAGCCGGTCCGTCCCGGGGACTATATAAAGGTTACGCTGCCTCAGGGCCGTCGCCGCATCCTCAAGGTCGTCGGGCTCGACGAGCGCCGTGGCGCCGCCTCCCACGCCAGGCTGCTCTACGACGACCTGACACCGCCCGAGCCGCCGCGCCCGCGATGGTCCCGGCCGCCCTTTCGGCCTCCCGGCGCAGGCCGACCCACCAAGCGCGAGCGCCGCGCGCTCGATCGTCTGCGTGATCTGTGACCCGAGGAGATCGACATGAGCACTGAGAGCTACGACTGGCCCGCGCTCGTCGACGGTCTGAATCGCTATCTGCGTCTGCGCTCGATCCCGATCGGCATGAAGCTGTTCGAGACCGTGGAGGCGATGGAGGCCATACCGAAGATCCGCCGCCCCAAAGCGCGGCACACCACCGATCAGATCGTGGCGCAGGCGCGCCAGCTCGGGTGGACGGTGGGCATCACGATGGCGGACCTCATCGGTGCGCAGTGCGGTGCCGTCATCGGCCTGCATCCTCAAGATTCCGAGTGGCTGTCCGGAAAGCGGATGGCCGGTGTCTGGTTCAAGACGATCGAGGACGCCAGCGCGCACCAGCACGCGATGGACTGTGTGCCTCACGGGCGCTATCGCGCGATGGTGGTCGCGCCGCTCACGTCGGGTCGCTTGAACCCGCCGGACATCTGCCTGATCTACGGCACGCCCGGCCAGATGATTTTCTTCATCAACGGCTTGCAATGGAGCGGATATCGCAAGATGTCGTTCACGTCGGTCGGCGAGTCCGCGTGCGCGGACTCGTGGGGAAAGGCGCTGAAGACGGGCGAGCCGGCGCTGACGATCCCGTGTTATGCCGAACGTCGCTACGGCGGTGTTGCCGATGACGAGCTGCTCATGGCCATCCCGCCTCGCTTCCTGCCGAAGGTGATCGAGGGCCTCGCCGCGCTCGACAAGAACGGGCTGCGGTATCCGATCCCGCCGTACGGCATCCAGGCGGACGCCGGCGCCGGTCTCGCGGTTTCGTACGCGGAGAAGGAAAAAGCCGCGAAGACGTAGTCGCTGGCACACGGCTCGCACCGACGCGGCGCGGAGGTGCAGCATGCCAGAGAAGCGAACGCTCGAGCGTGCCCGGCGCGACCGTCGTCAGGGCAAGCGTCCCAGCACGCAGGCCGGCGAGTTCGTGCGCGAGGAAATCCATCACGTGCACGAGGGCAAGCACGGCGCACGATCGACGAAGCAGGCGATCGCGATCGGTTTGTCCAAGGCGCGGCGCGCCGGCGTCGATCTCCCGCCACCTCGTCGGGGTAAGACGTCGACGCGGCGGAGCGCCGAGTCCGCGTATCGCGCCGGTCAGCGCGGCAAGCGCCGCGGCTCGAGCCGGCGCTCGCGAGCCACGTTGCGGGCGCTCAAGCGCGAGCCGCGTAGCTCGGCCTCACGCGGCGCGCTGTCCCGTCAAGCCAAGACGGCGGCGAAGCGCCGCAAGACTTCCGCACGCCGCGCCGCCTGATCGTGTCGCCCGGGCGGTTGCGGTGCCCGCCGGTCATCTGATACCGTTCCGGCGTTGTTCGCGCCCGGGTGCCCGCGAGGGCCCCAGGGAAGGCGGTGCGAATCCGCCGCGACCCCGTCACTGTGATCGGGGACGAAACCCGCGAGAGCCACTGGCCGCGAGGTCGGGAAGGCGCGGGGAGTAGGACGATCCGAGAGTCAGGAGACCTGCCCGTGCGCGCAATTTTCGACTCCGGTCTTCGCGGGAGGACCCGGGCGTGGCTTCGACGACTCTCGTGCTCGGCGGTGCGCGTAGCGGCAAGAGCCGCTTTGCGCTCGACGCTCACTCGGCGCAAGCGCGGGTCGTATTCGTCGCGACCGCCGTCGCGGGCGACGCGGAGATGTGTGAGCGCATCGAGCGCCATCGCGCCGAACGTCCGCCGCACTGGCGAACCGTCGAGGAGCCCTCCGAGATCGTCGCTCGCGTGCGAGAGGCGAGCGTCGGCGCCGATGCCGTCGTCGTCGACTGTCTCACCGTGTGGGTCGCCAATCTCATGCTGCGTGGCGACCCGGACGAGCACGTGCTCAAGCAGGGCGACGAGCTGGCCGCCTTGCTGGCGCTACATCCCGCCGACGTGACGCTCATCTCCAACGAGGTGGGGCTCGGCGTTCATCCGTCAACCGAAGACGGACGACACTTCCGCGATCTGCTCGGCGCGGTGAACCAGCGGGTGGCGGGGGCCGTCGATCGGGTCGTGCTGATGGTCGCCGGCATCCCTTTGATCCTCAAGGACACACGCGTATGACGAGCCTGCCCTCGCTCTGCGAGTCGATCACCGCGCCGAGGCCGGGCGCCACCGACGATGCCGTCCGGCATCTCGACACGCTCACGAAGCCACCGGGCAGCCTCGGCCGCCTCGAAGAGATCGCGGCGCGGCTCGTCGCGCTCACCGGGACCGCGCCGCGCATCGCGCGGCCCGTCATCTTCACGTTCGCCGCCGACCACGGCGTCGTGATGGAAGGCGTGAGTGCCTATCCGCAGTCCGTCACCGCCCAGATGGTCGAAAATTTTCTGCGCGGCGGCGCCGCGGTCAACGTCCTCGCGCGGGATTGCGGTGCGCGTGTCGTCGTCGCCGATTTCGGCGTCGCGAGCGTGGTGGGCGGAACCGACACGCTCGTCCGCTGCTCGCTTGGTGCCGGCACCGCGAACATGACGCGCGGGCCGGCCATGAGCCGCCATCAGGCAGAGACGGCGATCGAGCGCGGCGCCCAGTTGGCGGTCGAAGCGATCGACGGTGGGGCGGATCTCGTCGCCACCGGCGACATGGGCATCGGGAACACGACCGCCGCGAGCGCGATCACGGCGGCGATCACGGGCGCCGCTGCTGAGGCCGTCACCGGACGCGGCACCGGTGTCGACGACGAGGGCTGGCGCCGCAAGGTGGACGCCGTGCGGCGCGCGCTGGACGCCAATCGCCCCGATCGGCGCGACGGGATCGATGTCCTGGCGAAGGTGGGTGGGTTCGAGATCGGCGGTCTCGTCGGCGTCATCCTGGCCGGCGCCGCGCGTCGCGTCCCCGTTGTGCTCGACGGCTTCATCGCGGGGGCCGCCGCGCTCGTCGCGGCGACGCTCGCGCCGGCGTCGGTGCACGCGATGTTCGCGTCGCACCGCTCGGCCGAGCCCGGCCACGCTCACGCGCTGGCGCACCTCGGGCTCGCGCCGTATCTCGATCTTGGCCTGCGACTCGGCGAAGGTACGGGCGCCGCGCTCTTCGTGCATCTGGCTCGCGCTGCGATGCGTGTGTACACGGAGATGGCGACGTTCAAATCGGCCGGCGTGGACGGTCCGGCGTGACCCGCGTCCTCGTCGTGGCGGGAACGGCGAGCAGCGTGGGGAAGACCTCGATCACGCTCGGGCTGCTCGCCGCGCTACGGCGTCGCGGTCTCGTCGTGCAGCCGTTCAAGGTCGGCCCCGACTTCATCGATCCCGGGCTCCATGCGGTCGCAAGCGGCCGGGCGTCGTACAACCTCGACGGCTGGATGTGCGGGCGGGACGCGGTGCTCGACACCGTCGCCCGGCGGGCCGCCGATGCCGACGTCGCGATCGTCGAGGGCGTGATGGGCTGCTTCGACGGTGTCGACGCGACCAGCGACGCCGGCTCGACGGCTCAGGTCGCGAAATGGCTGGGCGCTCCTGTGGTGCTCGTCATCGACGCCAATGCGCAGGCGCGCAGCGCGGCCGCCACGGTGCTTGGCTTCGAGCGCTTCGACCCCGCGCTCAACGTGGCGGCGGTCATCGTCAACCGCGTCGGCGGCGAGGCGCACGCGCGCGCGGTGGCGGAAGCGATCCGAGGGACGTGCCGCGCCGTCCCAGTGGGCGCCATCCCGCGGGACGACGGGTCGGCCATGCCGGAGCGATATCTGGGACTCGTCACCGCCGCCGAAGGCGTGCTCGATGCGGCGCGCCTGGCGCGGATGGCCGACGTCGTCGAGCGGGGCGTCGATCTCGACCGGCTCCTCGGCCTCGCGTCGTCACGCGCCCTCGCCGTCACGCCCGCGTTCGTGTCGCGCCCGCGCGCGACGATCGGCGTCGCGCGTGATCGCGCGTTCCAGTTCTATTACGCGGAGAATCTCGAACGCCTGCGCGAGGCCGGCGCCGAGCTGATCGACTGGAGCCCGCTGGCCGACGACGAGCCACCCGATGTGGACGGCCTGTATTTCGGAGGCGGCTACCCCGAGCTGCACGCCCACCGGCTCGCCGACAACGCGACGCTGCGCAAGAGCATCCGCCGCTTCGTGCTCGACGAGCATCGGCCGGTGTATGCGGAGTGCGGGGGTCTGATGTATCTCGGGGAATCGCTCGAAGACGCTGACGGTCGCGTTCACGAGATGGTCGGCGTGCTGCCCGCGCGGGTCACGATGCGTCCGCCACGGATGTCTCTCGGGTACGTCGACGTCACGTTCACCGTCTCGACCCCGCTCGGATCCGCCGGCACCGTCGCGCGTGGTCAGGAATTTCACTTCTCGACGCTGTCGTCGGTGCCGGCCAGCGTGCCGCGCGCCTACAGCGTCGCCGTCCCGGGCGGCGCGCTGCGTGAGGAGGGCTTTCTCGTGGAGCGCGCGCTGATCAGCTACGTGCATCTGCACTTCGCGTCGAACCCGGCACTGGCGCGCAGCTTCGTGGACGCGTGTGCAGCGGCGCGACGATGACGCTCGCGCCATGTCTGATGGTGCAGGGAACCGCCTCTGGAGTCGGCAAGAGCCTGGTCGTGACCGCGCTCTGTCGGATCTTCGCGCGCGCGGGCTATCGCGTGGCGCCGTTCAAGGCGCAGAACATGTCGCTCAACGCCGCGGTCGCGGCCGACGGTGGTGAGATCGGTAGAGCCCAGGCCGTGCAGGCTGCGGCGGCAGGCCTCGAGCCGATCGTCGACATGAACCCGCTCTTGCTGAAGCCCGAGGCCGACAATCGGTCACAGGTCGTCGTGTGCGGCCGCGCGATGACGACGGTAGACTGGCACGGCTACACGCGGCTGGCGCCCACGCTGTGGCCGGTGATCGTCGACAGCCTCACGCGCCTGCGCCGCGCGCACGACCTCGTCGTGATCGAAGGTGCGGGCTCTCCGGCGGAAATCAATCTCGAGCGCGATCTCGTCAATATGCGGGTTGCGGCGGAGGCCGACGCGCCTGTCGTCCTGGTCGGCGACATCGATCGCGGCGGCGTCTTCGCCGCGCTCGTGGGCACGCTCGCACTGTTGGACCCGCGCGACCGGGCTCGGATCGCGGGCTTCGTCGTGAACCGATTCCGCGGCGATGCGAGCGTGCTGCGTCCCGGACTCGACATGCTCACCGCGCGCACTGGTGTGCCGGTCCTCGGTGTGATCCCGCACCTGGGCGCCGCGCCGATCCCCGACGAGGACTCGCTCGACCTCGAGCACACGAAGAGCGACCCAGCCGCGGACGCCGCCATCGTCGTCGCCGTGCCACGGCTGCCGCATATCGCTAACTTCGACGATCTCGAGCCGCTGGCGGCGGAGCCCGGCGTCGCCGTCGGGTTCGTGACGAGACCGGAGCAGATCGACGCCGCCGACGTCGTAATCCTGCCCGGCAGCAAGACGACCGTGGCCGATCTCGCCTGGCTCCGTGAGCGCCGGCTCGACGTCGCGATCGCCAACGCCGCCGTCGACGGCCGCATCGTCATCGGCGTCTGCGGCGGTTACCAGATGCTCGGCGAGCGCCTGGAGGATCCCGATCACGTCGAGTCGCGCGTGGACTCCGTGGTGGGGCTCGGCCTCCTGCCGGTCGTCACGACGTTCGCACGTGAAAAGACGACGCGACGTGTGCGCGCCCGGGTGCTTACGAGTGGCCTGCTGGACTCGGCGGCCGGCGCATCGGTCGAGGCGTACGAAATTCACTGCGGTCGGACGAGCGCGAGCGGCGGTGCGCCAGTCTTTGCGCTCGAGACGATGGACGGCGCCGTGCGCACGTACGACGGCACGCGGGCCGGCGATGTGATCGGCACGTACCTGCACGGGTGCTTTTCCAGTGGCCCGCTGCGGCGCGCGCTGTTGACCGTCGCCGCCTCGCGGCGCGGCTTCGCGTCCGACCCGCGCTGGGGCACAGATGTTCTCGCTGGTCGCTACGACCGGCTGGCGGATCGCGTGGCTGCGGTGCTCGATCTTGACGCGGTCGGACGGCTGGCGCGCTGTCCGCTCGGGGTGGTGGCGGCGTGATTCGCATCGTCACTGCGCTGCTGATGCTGGCCCTCGCGTCACCGGCCCAAGCACTCGTGCTGCGTGACATGCTGGGCCGCGAGATCGCGCTGCCCGGGCCGCCGGCGCGCATCGTGTCGCTGGTACCGAGCGTCACCGAGACAGCATTCGCGCTCGGCGGCGAGTCGCGCCTCGTCGGCGTGAGCGACTTCTGCGATTGGCCGCCCGCCGCGCGGGCGAAGCCGCACGTCGGCGGCATGATCAATCCCAGTCTCGAGACGATCGTCGCGCTCAAACCGGACGTCGTCGTCGGCACCGACGAGGGCAATCGCGAAGAGACGTTTCTGCAGTTGCGGCGACTGGGCGTTCCGGTCTACGTCGTTCACGCACGACGGGTCGCGGAGATGTATGACCTCATCGCGCGCGTCGGCGAGCTGACAGGCCGGCGCGAGGCGGTCGCGCCGCTGGTGACGAGCATGGAGCGGCGCATCGAGGCCGTCCGAGCGAGTGTGCGCGCGCTGCCGGCGCCGCGCGTGCTGTACGTGCTCTGGCCGGACCCGCTGCTCGTGCCCGGCCGGGACTCGCACCTGACCGAATTGATCGAGCTGGCGGGTGGTCGCTCGATCACGGCCGCCGAGCCGGTGAGCTACGTGCGCTTCAGCATCGAAGCGGCGGTGGCTCGTGCGCCCGAAGTGATCGTGCTGGCCGATCATTCGAGCGGGGCCTCCACCGCCGGCCGCGCGGCGCCCGAGAAGTGGCAGGCGCTCACCAGCGTGCCCGCGATCCGTGCCGGCCGTCTGTATTCCGTGGATCTCTCGATCCTGCATCGCTACGGGCCGCGCGTGCCGGAAGGCCTCGAGATCCTCGCGCGCATGATTCATCCGGAGGCCTTCCGGTGAACGACGCTCGCCGGCTCGCCGTCGCGCTCGCCGTGCTGGCGAGCGCGCTGGTCGCCATCGCGCTCGCGGCGCTGTTCGTCGGCAGCGCTGGGCTCTCGCCCGCGGCCGTCGCGCGAGCGCTGACGGGACGCGCGGAGCCGGCCTCGGTGGAGGCCATCGTCACGCTGAGCCTGCGTTTGCCTCGTGTCGCTGTCGCCATGCTCGCCGGCGCGGCGCTCGCGGTGGCGGGCGTCGGCTTTCAGGCGCTCACGCGCAATCCGCTCGCCGAGCCGTCGGTGCTCGGCGTGTCGAGCGGCGCGGCCTTCGGCGTCGTGCTCGCACAAATCATGGGCTTCGAGACGGGGCTCGTGGCCGCGCTCGGCATCGCGGTGTTCGCGTTCGCAGGCGCGCTGCTCGCCGCCGGCGTCGTCTATCTCGTCTCGACGGCGCCCGGCGGGCTCGCGGTCCAGACACTGCTGCTGGCCGGCGTCATCGTCGGGATTTTCTTCTCTGCCGCGATCACGGTGATCATCTCCGTCGTCGACTTCAACCGCCTCAGCGGCGTCATTCACTGGCTGCTCGGCAACCTCTCGCCGATTCCCGCCAGCTCACTCGGGCTGTTCGCTGCGCTGGCGGCCACCGGCGTCTGGCTCATCCTCACGAGCGCGCGCGAGCTGAATCTCCTCGCGCTCGGCGAAGAGTCGGCGCGGCAGCTGGGCGTCGACGCCGAGCGGCTCAAGCGTCGCGTCTTCCTCGCGTCGGCGCTGCTGACCGGCACCGTCGTCGCGTTCACGGGGCCGATCGGATTCGTCGGCCTGATCGTGCCCCACGTGCTGCGAGCGCTGGTGGGGCAGGACAATCGTCTGCTGGTGCCGACGTCCGCGGTCGCCGGTGCGACGTTTCTGCTCGCCGCCGATACGCTCGCCCGCAATGTGGTCGCGCCCGCCGAGCTGTCGGTCGGCGTCATCACCGCATTCTGTGGCGCGCCATTCTTCGTCTGGGTGCTGCGCGCGCGGAGTCGGCCGGCGTGACGGCAGAACGGAGCCACTCCGCTTCTAGTGCGGGCCACCCGCGGACCGCGCCGTCCGCCGACGCCCCCGGTGCAATCGTCAGCCACTCCGCTTCTAGTGCGGGCCACCCGCGGACCGCGCCGTCCGCCGACGGCCCCGGTGCAATGGTCGAGTTCGCCGACGTCGCGTTCGCCTATGCACGCCCAGCCGACCGCCGGGCGCGCGCCTTCGAGTTTCCGGGACTCTCGTTCACGATCGAGCCCGGCGAGGTCTTCGGCGTCATCGGCCCAAACAGCGCCGGCAAGACGTCGCTGCTCCGGCTGCTCACGCGCGTGCTGTCGCCGCAGCGTGGCGAGATTCGGTTGGGCGGTCGCGCAATCGGCGCGTTGCGGCCGTGGGAGCTCGCGCGCGACGTGGCGGTGGTGCCACAGGAGGCGCCCCGGCCGTTTCCCTTCACGGTCGAGCAGCTCGTCCTGATGGGCCGATATCCGCACGGGCCGCGGCGCTTCTTCGAGGACGCCGCCGACGTGGCGGCGGCGCGCGCGGCGATGCTAGCGACGGAGACCCTCGCGCTCGCGACGCTGCCGCTCGATCGTCTGTCCGGCGGCGAACGCCAGCGTGCGCTGCTGGCTCGCGCCCTGGCGCAGGAGCCGCGACTGCTCGTCCTCGACGAGCCCACCGCGCACCTCGATCTGCGTTACCAGGCAGAGACCGCGGCGCTGCTGCGCCGGTTGAACCGCGAGCGCGGCATGACGATCCTGCTCGTCTCTCACGACTTGAATCTCGCGGCAGAGCTCTGTGACCGGCTGCTGCTGCTGCGCGCCGGCGAGATCGCGCGCGTCGGCGCTCCCGGCGAGGTGCTGGAGCAGGGACTGCTCGAAGACGTGTTCGGGTGTGCCGTCACCGTGGACAAGAGCGCGAGCGGACGTCCGGTCGTGCAGCTCGCCTACGAGAGGGGGTGAGACGGGAAGTCCGGTGCATATCAGGTGCTCCGTGCGCGAGGGAAGCCGGTGAGAGGCCGGCACGGTCGCGCCACTGTGAGCGGGGAGCGTCGTCCAGGTCCCTGATGAGGGAGCCACTGTCGCCAGCCGGCGATGGGAAGGCACGGACGGTCGCGACGATCCGCGAGTCAGGAAACCTGCCCGGAGCGAGACGTCCAACTCTTTCGCAGAAGAGGAGTGGCGCATGGTCCGGATCGCAGCAGTGACGCTGGTGGTAGTGCTCATCGCGGGCGCGGCCGCCGCGCAGGAGGTCAAGCAGGTCGAGCCGGTGGTGGTGACGGCGACGAAGACGCCGACGCCGGCGGAAGAGCTCGGCGCGTCGGTCACCGTCATCCCCGGCGTGGACATCGATGCACGGCGCTATCCGACGGTGGACGAGACGCTGCGCGGCGTCCCTGGCGTCGACATCCGGCGCTCGGGTAGTTTCGGCAAGACGACGGCCGTGTCGATCCGCGGCGCGAATCCCAATCAGGTGCAGATCCTCGTGGACGGGATGCGCGTGAAGAGCCCGACGCTCGGTCAGGTCGATCTCTCCGATCTGTCGCCCGATCTGATCGACCGGATCGAGGTCATCCGGGGACCGCAGTCAACACTCTACGGCGCGGACGCCATCGGCGGCGTGATCAACATCATCACGCGCCAGGGCTCCGGGCCGTTCAGCGTGTGGGCCACGCAGGAGGTGGGGAACTACGACACCCTCCGCTCCGGCGCGGGATTTTCCGGCTCCACGAGCATCTTCAACTACGCGTTCGACGTCGGGCACCTCGAGTCCAACGGACAGACGCCGAACGACGGCATGAACCAGAACTGGCTCAATACACGGCTCGGGCTCTCGCTGCCGGGGCAGACGACGGTGTCGCTCGCGATTCGATGGAACGAGACCGACACGGGCGTTCCGATCGAGTTCGTGGCCAACCCGCAGCCGATCGTGCCGACCATCGATACGAATACGCACCAGTCGACCGACACGCTGATCATCAACCTGGGCGCGCACACGCGACCGGTGTCCTGGTGGGAAAGCGAGATGCGCGTAGGTCGGTACTGGCAACGTCAGCGGTTCGTCGATCCACCCGACAAGTTCCCGTGTCCACCGATCACCTTCGGCGTCTGCGACTTTCCCGGCTTGTTCAAGGTCGAGCGCCGCGAGGTGGAATGGCTCAACCACTTCCACATCGGGACGTGGTCGACGAGCACGTTCGGCATCGAGTACCGCTGGGAGTCTGCCGACGTGCAGGGCACGAACGGGTTCGGGCCGACGACGGAAACGGTCTCCGGACTGTTCCAACAACAATTCCGATTCTGGGACCGGCTATTTATGTCCGCTGGCGTTCGAGTGGAAGACAACGACGTCTTCGGCCGCTCGGTCACCGAGCGCGGCGCGCTTTCGTTCGTGATCAAAGAGACCGGCACACGGATCCACGGGAGCGCCGGCTCCGGCTTCCGCGCGCCGACCTTCAACGATCTGTTCTTCCCCGGCTTCGCGAACCCGACGCTCAAGCCGGAGGAGAGCTTTTCCTGGGACGCGGGTGTCGGCCAGAAGCTCTGGAACAATCGCATCCGTTTCGACGCGACCGTG
>Ga0114129_10001697_pt1 | contig 30038 bp, 26 predicted proteins | sample RhiMetdeltSRZDD1_FD_80071 | JGI IMG/M metagenome (GOLD analysis project Ga0114129, IMG submission 80071) | Populus rhizosphere microbial communities from Tennessee, USA - Rhizosphere MetaG P. deltoides SRZDD1 (version 2) (version 2) | ecosystem: Host-associated > Plants > Roots > Rhizosphere >... | reverse complement strand
TGTTGCAGCCGAGCTTCTTCACGAAGGAGGACGGTGACGCGCCGGCGGTCGGTCAGGGCCACCAGCCGTCGAAGTTCAAGGGGGCCTTCTCGTGAGAAGGCTCCGGCTCGCCGCCGCCGGGATCACACTCACACTCCTCGCACTGCCGGCCGCAGCAGCGGCAGCGGTGCAGGTGAGCCATGTGGATGCGACCGCCTACCCGACCATGCGTGTCTCGGTCGTCTCGCCGGCCGGCGCGTCCGTCACGCCGGCGGTCACCGAGAACGGCCAGCCCGTCGCCGGCCTGCAGGAGCAGAACCTCGGCCGGATCAAGGCGATCTCGACGCTGATCGACCGTTCGCGGTCGATGCGCGGGAAGCCGCTCGTGGACGCGATCGCGGCGGCCCGCACATTCGTCGGCAAGAAGAACGGCTCCGATCAGCTGGCGGTGATCGCATTCGGCTCGAAGCCGTTGACGCTGTCGCCGTTCTCGACGGCGGCGCTCGACGCGCAGGAGTCGCTGACCGGCATGACGGCCGACAAGACGCAGGGCACCGCGCTCTTCGACGCGATCGTCGTCGCCGCGAATCAACTGAAGGCGAACGAGCTCCCCGGCCGAGTGATTGTCGTGCTCACCGACGGCGCGGACAAGGGCAGCAAGCACGCGATTGGCGACGCGATCGCCGCAGCGCGTAACGCGAACGCTGCGATCTACGCGATCGGCATCGAGGGGACCGGATTCACGCCCGACCCGCTGATCGAGATCGCCGACAAGACGGGCGGCAAGTACTACGGGGCGTCGTCGACGTCCGCTCTGTCCGCGGTCTACGCGAAGATCGCCGACACGCTCAAGCGCACGTGGCGCATCCAGTACCTGACGGCGGCACGCCCCGGTGACCGGATCCACGTCGAGGCGGCGGTCGTCGGCCACGGGACCGCGACGAGCGGGTTCACCGTCCCGGGACCCCGGCCGACGGATGCGGCCCCCTCGAAGATCGTGCCGAAGGGAGCGTACGGGCCCACCGGCCCGCTCGGTATCGCAGCCGTTGTCGCGTTCCTCGTCCTCCTCGCGACCCTGTTCACCTTTGCCGGCATACGCGGCTCGTGGGTGCGCAGCCGCATCTCGGTGCACGTCGGTGAGACGCGCGCCACCGCGAAGGTCTCCCGCAAGGAGAAGCGGGTCGCGATGCTGGCGAACGTCTTCCGCATGACGGAGAAGCTCTTCGGGAAGCTGGCGATCTGGCATCGCATCGCGAAGATGCTCGAGCGCGGTGACGTGCCGCTCCGCCCAGTCGAGTTCTTCTGGATCGAGGTCGGCGCGGTGGTCGTCGCTTTCGTGTTGGGGACGCTGCTCGGCGTCGCGATCCCGTTGGTGCTGGTGTTGATGGTCGTCGCCGGCTCGATCCCGTACGCCATGGTCTGGATGAAGATGCGCAAGCGAGTCCGTACGTTCGAGGACCAGCTCCCGGACATGCTGATCACGATCGCGGCCTCGCTGAAGGCGGGCCACTCGTTCAAGCAGGGCCTGCAGGCGGTGGTCGACGAAGGCCACCCGCCGGCGAACGTCGAGGTCAAGCGCGTGTTGATGAACGCGTCGCTCGGTCGCCCGATGGACGACGCGCTCGCCGAGATGGCGGACCGCGTCGGCTCGGAGAACTTCGAGTTCGCGATCACGGCCGTGACTATCCAGCGTCAAGTCGGCGGCTCGCTTGCGTCGCTGTTCGACATGGTCGCCGACACGGTGCGGCAGCGCCAGCAGTTCGCGCGCAAGATCCGCGCGCTGACGGCGATGGGCCGGATGTCGGCCTACACGCTGATCGGCATCCCGTTCTTCATCGCGGGAACCGTGACGGTTCTGAACCGCAGCTACATGCGCCCGCTCTACTTCACGACCCACGGTCGGTTCCTGATCGTGCTCGGCCTCGTGATGATGGGGCTGGGCTCCCTTGCCCTGAAAAAGATCGTCTCCTTCCGAGGTTGATGCCATGCTTCTGATGCTTGCTGTTGCAATGGTCGGTTTCGCGGCGTACTACCTCGCGGAGCTGGCGACGGCGCCGATGCGCACGCGGAGAAACCTCGTGCATCGCGCGGCGAATTACGGCCGGGACAAGGTCGCCGGCAAGGAGCTGCCCAGGTTCCGCGAGCGCGTGATGGTCCCGCTGACGACGCAGGTCGCCAAGGTGATGTTCAAGGTCAACCCGAAGGCGTCGACCGAGACCGTCGCCAAGAAGCTGATGGCTGCAGGTATGCGCAACCGATCGGCCAACGGCTTCATTGCCTCGCAGGGCATCTTCGCCGTCGCAATGGGCTTCTTCGGGCTGGTCCTGTTCGGGGCGGCGAAGCCGGCGATGGCGCCCGTGTTCGCGCTCGGGATGGGCGTGCTCGGCTTCATGGGGCCGAGCTTCGTGCTCAACTCGAAGGTCCGCTCGCGCCAGGCCGCGGTCGCGGCGGAGCTCCCGGACGCACTTGACCTGCTGTCCGTCAGCGTCGAGGCCGGCCTCGGCTTCGACGGCGCCGTCCAAAAGCTGACCGAGCACATGAAAGGCCCGCTGATCGAGGAGTTCGAGCTCGCCCTCGGCGAGATGCGCATCGGCGAGGGCCGTGTCGAGGCGCTGAAGAAGATGGCCGACCGCAGTGCGTCGCAGGAGATGTCGAGCTTCGTCCGCGCGATCGTCCAGGCCGACCAGCTCGGTATCTCGCTCGGCCGCATCCTCCGCATCCAGGCCGGTGACACGCGCCTGAAGCGGCAGCTGCTCGCCGAGGAGAAGGCGATGAAGGCGCCGATCAAGATGCTGTTTCCGACCGTCGTGTTCATCTTCCCGGCGATGTTCATCGTCGTTCTCGGGCCGGCGTTCCTGAACCTCTCCAAGATCTTCAAGTTCTAGGGAGCGGATTGGCCGTGGCTGAACACGAAGGCGGGTTCGGCTCTGGCCTTCGGGCCAAGCTCGCGAAGGATCAGCAGAGCGAAGAGCCGAGGTCTCCGGCCGAGGCGATCGCCGCAGCGGCGGACGGCAGTCCCGATGTCGAGCTGCTCCGTCAGGAGCTGAATGCCTCGCTCGCGCGCGAGCAGGCGCTGCGGGGCTCGCTGCACGAGCAGGTCGAGGTCTCCGGCCGCGAGGTGCGGCTGGAGCAGGACGTCGCGGGGCAGGCGGCGGCGCTCGACGCGCGCGCTGCTGCGCTCGCCGCGACGGAGGCTGACCTCGAGGAGCGCGAGCGGCAGATCGCACAGCGCCTCGCCGAGCTCGACGGCGCGCTCGAGGAGAAGGAGAAGCTGGCGAAGCTCGAGGCGCAGATCGCCGAGCGCGAGCAGCTCGTCGACATGAAGGTGCACGAGCTGAAGAAGGCCGACGAGCAGCGCGCGAATGAGGCGAGGGAGTGGAAGGAGAAGGTCGAGGATCTAACACAGCGCGAGAAGGAGCTCGCCCACGCCGAGGCGCGCGTCGAAACGGCGCGGACGGAATCGGAGAAGCGCCACGAAAAGCTGATCAAGGCGCTCGAGGAGAGCGAGAAGAAGGCGCGCGCTGCAGAAGACGAGGCGCGTGGGCTGGAGAAGAAGCTGTCGGAGCGCGAGGCGAAGCTCGTCAAGGCCGAGCAGGAGACGACTCAGGCGCGCGTTCAGCTCGAAGCGCGTGCGAAGGTGGTCGAGAAGCGCGAGGCCGCAATCGCCGCGGAAACCGGCAAGAGCGAGGAGCGCGTCGCCGCACGCGCCCGCGAGCTCGACGAGCGGGAGCTCGAGCTCACGGCCAAGGCGAGCGAGCTGACGACGCGCGTCAAGGAGCTCGAGGAGCAGGCGCAGCAGCACACCAAGACGCTCGAGGAGGCGCGCAAGCAGGGTGAGGAAGCGCGCACGATCCTGCAGCGGCTCGGCGAGCGCGAGCAGCAGATTGCATCACTCGAGAAGGAAGCAGCGCAGGCGCGCGCGGAGGTCGAAGCGCGCGAGCAGATGCTCGCGAAGCGCGAGCAGGAGCTCGGCGCGGCGGCCGGCCACGACGGCGAGCTGGCAGCACGGGCGCGTGACCTCGACCAGCGCGAGCTGGAGCTCACGACGAAGGCGAACCAGCTGGCGGCGCGCATGGAGCAGATGGAGCAGGAGGCGTCGGGACGCGCGGCGGCGCTCGATGCGGCACGCGCACAGGAAGCCGAGGTCCGCTCGCTGCAGGAGGCGCTGGCGCAGCGCGCGCAGCAGCTGACCGCTGCGCAGCGCGAGCTGGAGCAGGGCCGGTCGCAGTTGCAGGCGCGGGAGCAGATGCTCGCGAAGCACGAGGCGGAGGTCGCCGGAGCGAACGGACGCGACGAGCGGTTGGCCGCGCGTGCGCGTGAGCTCGACCAGCGCGAGCTGGAGCTCTCGACGCGCGCCACGGAGTTGTCGGCCCGGATGGAGCAGCTCGAGCGCGAAGCGCAGCAGGCGCAGGCATCGGCGAACGACGCTCGCGCGAAGCTGGCGAACATCGATCAGCGCGAGGCGGAGCTCATCGCCCGGGAGGCCGAGTTCCACCGCACCGAGGCGACGTTGCGGCGCCAGCTCGAGGAGGCGCGCAAGCCGGAGGTCGACGAGCTCGCCGAGCGGCGCCTGAAGGCGCGCGACGACGAGCTGGCGGCCCGCGAGGCGGCGCTCAACAAGGCCGAGCAGGCGATTCTGGCTTCGCGGAGCCGCTACGAGGGCAAGGAGAAGGCTCTCGACGAGCGCGAGCACGTCCTCGCGACCCGTGCGAAGGAGCTCGAGGAGCGCGAGGCGGCGATCAACCTCCGCGAGGCGCAGCTCGAGGCGGAGTTCGAGGTCCGCGAGCAGCGGCTCGAGCAGCGCGAGCAGGCGGGGGCCGAGCTGGAGGCGCAGCTGTCCACGCGCGAGAGCGATCTCTCCGTCTACGTCGCGCAGCTGCAGGAGAACTTCGACCGCCGCGAGGCGGAATGGTGGTCGAAGCAGCTCGGCGGCTCGGCGAGCCAGCCGCCCGCCGCATAGCAGCCATGTCCCGGGACAGTCCCGGGACACGTCACAATTCGACTCATGGCCTCGACGCTGAGTGACAGCCAGCTCGTCGCGCGCTGCCGCGCCGGCGACCAGGCCGCGTGGGGCGAGCTCGTCGAGCGCTTCTCCCGCTACGTGTACGCCATCTCGGTGCAGGCTTTCCGCCTGCCGGAGTCCGACGCCGAGGACGTCTTCCAGGAAGTCTTCGCCCGGGCATACCAGCATCTCGACAAGCTGCGGGACGATGCGGCGGTCAAGCCGTGGCTGGCCCAGCTGACGCGGCGCCTCTGTATCGATCGGCTGCGCGCGAGCGCGCGCGAGCGGCCGGTCGCCGACGAAGAGCTCGTGACGGCCGAGCCCGACGAGACGCTTGCGTTCCTGGACGAGGCCCTGACCGTGCACGAGGCGCTCGCCGCCGCGCCGGAGCACTGCCGCGAGATCCTCGACCGGTTCTTCGCGCGCGATGAGAGCTACAGGACGATCGCCACCGATCTCGACCTCCCTTCCGGGACGATCGCCAGCCGCATCTCGCGCTGCCTCGCCCGGCTGAAGGCTCATCTCGAGGGAAGAAGTGACGGCCCCGGCCCGTCTGGAGTTCGATGACCGCTTACGACGAAGAGCGCCTCGCGAAGCTCATCCGCGCGCTGCGGCCCGCCCCCGAGAGCTGGGTGCGAGCGGCGCAGGAGCTTCCATTGGCGCGGAAAGGGCTCGACGAGATCGTCGCCCGCGCCGAAGCCGACGCAGCGTTTCGCGAGCGGCTCATCGCCGACCTCGAGGGCGCGCTCACAGCCGAGGGCTACGAGCGCGACCCCGCGGTTCTCGCCGCGCTCCGCGCCCGCCTCACCTCCGCATAGCGCAGAATCGCACCCATGCAGACGGCTTCCGGTGGAGGCCCGCTCGCGGCGTTCACGACCGGCTCCGCGGCGGAGCTGCTCGCGGGCATCGCCCGAGCTTCGCTCGATTGGCCCGACGGGCGTGCCGTCGCGGCACAGGCCGAGTCGTTACGTGATCGCGTAACGCCGCTCGCCGAGCTGAGCGTGAAGGCGTACGAGCAGGCGGTCGGGGCGGAGGGAGGGGACTTCGCTGTCGGTCGCGCCTACGCAGAAGCGGCCGAGCCGCCGTTACGGATCGTCGAGGCCGCCCTCGACGTCACCGAGCTCGCCGCGCTGGTCGCCGAGTATTGCGACCCCGCGCGCCGGGCCGACGCTGTCGCCGCCGGCCTGATCGCCGCCGGCTGCGCGAACGCAGCCGCAGAGCTCGTCGCCGTCAATCTCACCGTCTCCGCAGACGACGAACGCGTGCGGCGCGCCAACGTCCTGGCGGACGATGCCGCCCGCACCGCCGAGGCGGCACGGGCGGCACGGGAGTAGATCAGGCGGTGCGAACCGCCGGTCGTCGTCTGGCGGTCGTCGCCCGGCGAAGTGCCCGGAATCCCACGCGCCGCGGCCGCTCTCGTGCCCCCTCGTGCACGAGCGAGGCGAGCCGCTCCTGCGTCGCCTCGCGGATCAGATCCGCGTGGCGGGCACGGGCGATCTCCTGGTGGGAAAGTGGAAACACTTCGACCACGGGACGAAGAACGGCCTACGCTTCTTCCCTGGTGACCGAAGAGCCGCTACCCGCATGGAGCCTTTCGGCCGGAGGGGTCGAGCGCATCGCCTTGCCCGAGGCGTGGCCCGGTGAGGTCACGCGCGAGTGGGCGTGGGGTGGAGCGACGGGCGCCGGCGTCCGCGTCTGCATCCTCGACAGCGGCGTCGAGACGAACCACCCGCTTGTCGGCGAGGTGCAGCAGTCCGTCGCGATCTCGATCGAGGGCGACGAGGTCGGGGTCGAGGAACACGACACCGCCGGTGACCTGTGCGGGCACGGCACGGCCTGCGCCGGAATCGTGCGCGCGCTCGCCCCGGAGTCCGAGCTCGCGAGCGTGCGCGTGCTGGGCGCAGGCTTCACCGGCAGCGGCCAGGTCCTCCTCGAGGGCCTGCGCTGGGCCGTGGAACAGGGCTACGACGTGATCAACATGAGCCTCTCGACGACGAAGCAGAAGTTCGCGTCGCTACTGCACCAGCTCGCAGACAGCGCATACTTCCGCCGCACGATGCTCGTCGCCTCGGCACACAACATGCCTGTCGAGAGCTACCCGTGGCGTTTTTCGAGCGTCATCTCCGTCGGCAGCCACGACCAGCCCGACCCGTTCGCCTACTTCTACAACCCGACTCCGCCGGTCGAGTTCTTCGCACGCGGCGTCGACGTCGAGGTCGCATGGACCGGCGGCGGCCGGCTCGTCTGCACCGGCAACAGCTTCGCGACCCCTCACATCGCCGGCATTGCCGCCCTGATGCTCTCCAAGCATCGCGAGCTCACGCCCTTCCAGCTGAAGAGCCTGCTCTACCTGACGGCGTCGAACGTCGGAGGCGGCGCGTGAGCGACGACCTGCGCAGCGCGGTCGCTGCCGGCGTGCTCGGCGCCGAGACGAACTATCGCGAGCTCCTCCAGTCGATCGTCGAGGTTGCCCGCGCGATCTTCCGGGCCAAGGCGTCGTCGATCTTCCTGCTCGACGAGGAGAGCGACGAGCTCGTCTTCGAAGCGGTGGCGGGGGAGGGATCCGAGTCGCTGGTCGGCCGCCGCTTCCCGTCGAGCACGGGCATCGCCGGGTTCGTGCTCGTCAGCCGTCAGCCGCTCGTGATCGAGGACGTGCTCGAAGACCCGCGCTTCTCGCGAGAGACCGCCGAGAGCACCGGCTTCGTCCCGAAGGGACTGATGGCGGTGCCGCTGCTGCACGAGGAGCTCGCGCTCGGAGTGCTCGAGGTCCTCGACCGCCCGAGCGACGCTCGCTTCACGCTCGAGGAGATGGACCTGCTCGGCCTGTTCGCCGGCCAGGCCGCGATCGCGCTCGACCTCCTCCAGCGGGCGCGCCGTGCCCAGGCGACGCTCGACGACTCCGGCGAGCTCGCGGTGCTCGCGCGGGTGGCGCAAAAGCTGGAGCAGCGCCGCGATGAAGGCGGCGCCGCCCTGGCCTTGCTCTCGGCGCTCGAACGCGTGCTCGAATGAAAAGAGCCCGGGCCTGAAGGCCCGGGCTCAGTGACAGTTCGGATCGAGGACGCAGCTAAAGGGCCCTGTGCTGCGCCCTGCGAGCGTGGGCCTCGACATCGTCCGACTCGTCGTCTGCGGTCGGCTCGTCGTTGGCCATTGCTTTGCGCTGATGAGCCTCGACGTCGTCTTCGGTCTTCCCCTGGGACTCGTCCTGCTCCAAACGCTCCTCCGACATGTCTTCCTCCTTCCGGAAGGGTCCTGCAAATTACCGGTCACAGACTAGACGGGCCGGCTCGGAGGAATCTTCCCTGCTCCCCTTCAAATCGGCAAGCGCGGCGTGCGATTCTCGACCCGTGCGGCGATTGGTCGGGCAGCTCCGGGAGTCGTCCAAGGCGTTCCGGGACGTATTCGCCAACCCGGCCCTGCGCCGGGTCGAGCTGGCCTGGGCGGCCTCGATCTTCGGCACCTGGGCGTACGGGATCGCCGTCGTCGTGTACGCCTTCGAGCAGGGCGGGGCGACGGCGGTCGGCGTCGTCGGCCTCGCCCGCTGGCTCTCGGCCGCGGCCGTCTCGCCGTTCGCGGCCCTGCTCGGAGACCGTTACGACAAGCGCCTCGTCATGGTGTCGTCCGACCTCGCGCGCGTCTTGCTCATCGGCGCGGCAGCCGCGGCGGTGTACACGGATTCGCCACCGGTCGTGGTGTACATCCTCGCCGCGCTCGTCGGAGTCGCCGCGACCGCGTTCCGTCCCGCAGAGGCCGCGCTCGTGCCGACGCTGGCCGGCACGCCGGAAGAGTTGACGGCCGCGAACGTCACGGCCAGCACCATCGAGAGCATCGGCATGTTCGGAGGTCCCGCCATCGGCGGGCTGCTCCTCGCTGCGACAGGGCCGGCCACGGTCTTCGCCGTCACCGCCGGGCTGTTGCTGGTTTCCGCAGCCCTCCTCGTCGGCATCCACCCGGTCGCAGAGCCCGACCCGGCCGAGCACCACGAAGAGTCGATTCGGGAGGAGCTGCTTGCGGGCTTCCGCGCGATCGTCGGGGAGCGCCGGCTGCGCCTGCTGGTCGGGCTCTTCTCCGCGCAGACGTTCGTCGACGGGATGCTCAGCGTCCTCATCGTCGTCATCGCGCTCGACCTGCTCGACACGGGTCGCGCCGGCGTCGGCTTCCTCAACTCCGCCGTCGGCATCGGCGGGCTGCTCGGCGCGCTGGCGGCTGCGGCGCTCGTCGGCCGCCGGCGCCTCGCCGCCGACTTCGGCCTCGGCATCTTCATCTGGGGCGTGCCCATCTCGCTCCTCGCGGTGTGGCCGAACCAGTTGTTCGCGCTCGTCCTGCTCGGCATCGTCGGCGTCGGCAACACCCTGGTGGACGTCTCCGGGATGACGATGATGCAGCGGGCGGCGCCGGACGAGGTGCTCGCGCGGGTGTTCGGCGTGCTGGAGAGCCTGCTGCTGCTGACGGTCGCGCTCGGATCGCTCGTCGCGCCGCTGCTCGTGGACTGGCTCGGCGACCGTGGCGCGCTCGTCGTGGCCGGAGCGCTCCTGCCGGTGCTCGTCGTCCCGGCGTGGCCGCGGTTGACCGCGATCGACCGTGCCGCCCGTGTGCCCGAGGAGCAGCTCGAGCTCCTGCGCGCCAACGCCATCTTCGCGCCGCTGCCCGCGTCGACGCTCGAGCAGCTCGCCGACCGGATGACGGAGGTGCGCGCGCAGGCGGGAGAGCAGATCGTGCGGCAGGGCGAGCCGGGCGACCTCTTCTATGTGATCGAGGAAGGGACTGTCGAGGTCGCCGTCGACGGGCAGCCGGCGCACGAGCTCGGCCGCGGCGAGTCCTTCGGTGAGATTGCGTTGCTCCGGAACGTCCCGCGCACCGCGACGGTGACGGCGCGAACCGATGTCTTGCTCTACGCCCTGGACCGAAGCACGTTCATCCCCGCGGTGACCGGCTCGGGACCGAGCCTCTCCGCCGCGGAGGGGGTCATCGGGATGCGGCTTGCGCCGGGGCGCGTCGCGGCCGCGCCGCGCTAGCGGCGAGCGCGCTCTCGTCGATCGTCAGCTTTCGCGCGTCCGCGTCGATCGTCGCGGTGACCCCGAGCGGGAGCGTCCACAGGTGCTTGCCGTGCCCGAGGGGCAGGTTGTGGACGATCGGCACGCCGAGCGGCTCGAGATGATGCTCGAAAACGTCCTCCATCGAGCGGCTGCGCAGCCACGGCTCGAGCTGGTCGGAGGCGTCCGACTTGTGCATCTCGCCGATGGCGACGCCCTTGACGCGCTCGAGCTTCCCGGCGTTGTGCAGCTGCGTGAGCATGCCGTCGACGTGCCACGGCGGCGCGTGGACGTCTTCGAAGAACAGGATCACGTCGTCGAGCTCGACCTCCCAAGGCGTGCCGAGCGTCTCTCGCAGCAGCCACAGGCAGCCGCCGACGAGCGGCGCAGTTGCGCTGCCCGTGCCGATTACGCCGATGTACGGGTCGTCGGGCCGCGCCGGCACCTCCCCGAGCGCGTCGGTGGCCGTCATGGCGCGCACGAACCACTGCTTGTCCAGCTCCTCGCGCTTCGGTGCGCCCATGCTCGTCAACCCGAGCCCGTAGAAGGTCACGAGCCCGGTGCGCTGCCGTATGGCGACGTGGAGCGCGGTCACGTCCGAGTAGCCGACGAACGGCTTCGGGTTGGCCGCGATCACGTCGTAGTCGAGCAGCGGCACGACCTGCGACGCGCCGTAGCCGCCTCGCAGCATCTGCACGACGTCGACCTCGTCGTCCGCGAAGAGAGCGGTCACGTCATTCGCGCGGGCCTGCGCGTCTCCGGCGACGTAGTCGTCGCGAGCATGCACGCCGGGGGCGAGCTTGACGCGGTAGCTGCGCTGCTCGTACCAGCGGACGCCGCGATCGATCTCCGAGCGGTTCTCGAACGGGCTCGACGCCGCGGCGACGCCGATCGTCCCGCCTTCGGGGAGAGGCGGAGGCTTGATCACAGCCGCGATCCTAGAGACACCGCCAAGGGCCGGGAGGTTAGTGCAGGCGCAGCCGCACTAACGGGAGGCGGACTCACGCGTGCGGGGTTGGCGATAGCCACCACCGCACGCGGACCATGCGGTCCGCCGATCGACCACCCAATAAGAGTGCGCGGGCTTTGCCCGCGCACGTTCCCCGCGAAGCGGTGAATCCCAATTAGCGCAAAAGCGCAGCTTTTGCGTTAGCTGATCTTGGCCATCACGTGCTTGATCTGCGTGTAGTCCTCGAGCGAGTACGTCGACAGGTCCTTGCCGTAGCCCGACTGCTTGTAGCCGCCGTGGGGCATCTCGCTGACCAGCGGGATGTGGTCGTTGATCCACACCGTGCCGAACTGCAGCTTCCGCGAGGCATTCAGCGCCCGTCCGACGTCTCGCGTCCAGACCGAGGCCGCAAGGCCGTAGTTCACGTCGTTCGCCCACTCGATCGCCTCGTCGTCGTCGGCGAAGCGCTGCACCGTGACGACCGGCCCGAACACCTCACGCTGGACGATCTCGTCGGTCTGGCGGACGTCGGTGACGACCGTCGGCTTGACGAAGAACCCGCGGCTGCCGTTCGTGTCGCCGCCCGTGAGGATGGTCGCCCCCTTCGCACGCTCGAGGAAGCCGAGCACGCGGTCCTGCTGCGCCTTCGAGATCACCGGCCCCATCTCGATCTCGTCACCCTCCGCGGGATCGCCGACGTGCAGCGACTCGACTGCGGGCACGAGCTGCTCCAGCAGCCTGTCGTAGATCTTCGGGCCTGCGACGACGCGCGACGCGGCCGTGCAGTCCTGGCCGGAGTTCCAGTAGCCGCCGATCTTGATCCCCTCGGCAACGGCAGCCGGATCGGCGTCGTCGAACACGAGCACGGGAGCCTTGCCGCCGAGCTCGAGGTGCACGCGCTTGAGGTTGTCCGCCGCGGTGCGGGCGATGATCTTGCCGGTCTCGACGTCACCGGTGAGCGACACGAGCCGCACCTCGGGATGCTTCACGATCGCCTCGCCCGCAGGCACCCCGTCGCCGGTGATGACGTTGAGCACGCCCGCCGGCAATACGTCCGCCGCGAGTTGCGCGAACCGGAGCGTCGTGAGCGGCGTCTGCTCCGAGGGCTTGAGGACCTGGACGTTGCCCGCGGCGAGCGCCGGCGCCATCTTCCAGACGGCCATCATCAACGGGTAGTTCCACGGCGCGATGCCGCCGACGATCCCGATCGGCTCGCGGCGCAGCCAGGACGTGTAGCCCCTCATGTACTCCCCGGCCGACTTGCCCTCGAGCACGCGCGCTGCACCGGCGAAGAAGCGGAAGTTGTCGGAGCACACCGGCATCTCGTCCTTCGCGTACGAGAGCGGCTTGCCGACGTTGCGGGACTCGAGCTCGGCGAGCTCGTCGGCATGCTCGTCGATGACGTCCGCGAGCTTGAGCAGCGCCTCGGCGCGCTCGCCCGGCGTCGTCTCGCGCCATTCGACGAAAGCCTGCTTCGCAGCCTGCACGGCGCGGTCGACGTCCTCCGCGTTCGCGCTCGGCACCTCGGCGATCACCTCGCCGGTCGCCGGATTGAGGACTTCCATGGTCTCGCCCCCGGCGGAGTCGACCCACTCGCCGCCGACCAGGTTCTGATGCTTCGACACGGTGGTGCTCACGGACTACCTCCTTCTCAGGATCCCGGTGTCGCGCGTCAGGCGCGCGGCGATCGCCACGGGGATCACGGTCATGACTATGACGAAAAAGACGACGACATTCACCTGCGGCAACTGCTGGCCGAGGCGCAGGTTGCCGAGGATCCAGATCGGGAGCGTGTTCTGCGCGCCGGCCGTGAACGTCGTGACGATCACCTCGTCGAACGAGAGCGCGAACGCGAGCAGCGCCCCCGCGACGAGGGCAGTGGAGACGACCGGCAGCGTGACGAAGCGGAACGTCTGCCAGCCGTCCGCGCCGAGGTCCATCGAAGCCTCCGTCAAGGAGGTCTGCGTCCGGCGCAGCCGCGCGACGACGTTGTTGTAGACGATCACGATGCAGAACGTCGCGTGCCCGATCACGATCGTCAGCAGCCCCGGGTTGAAGTGGTGGACGGGGTTGTTGCCGAAGAACGAGTTCAGGGCGATGCCCGTCACGACGCCCGGCAACGCGATCGGGAGAACCAGCAGGAAGGTGATGGCGTCACGCCCGAAGAACCGAAAGCGGCTGACCGCGGCGGCAGCAGCCGTCCCGAGCACGAGCGCAACCGTGGTCGCCAGTACGGCCGCCTTCAGCGACAGCACCAGAGCGTCGCGAGCGTCCTGGTCGTGCCAGGCGGAGCTGAACCACTTTGTGCTGAAGCCGGCGATCGGCCAGCTCTGGATGTTCGACGAGTTGAAGGCGTACACGCAGATGAGCACGAGCGGCAGCCAGAGGAAGAGCACCACAGCGAGCGCCCAGACGCTCAAGGAGATGCGTGCGGCGCGCGTCTCCATCACAACGCCTCGAACGCGCCGAGCCGCTTCGCGACGATCAGGTAGAGGCCCATGACGAGCAGCGGGATCGTGGCGTAGGCGGCAGCGAAGGGCAGGTTGTTCGTCAGCCCGAGCACGTTGCGGTAGATGACGTTGCCGATGAAGTCGACGTTGCCGACGAGCGACGGCGTGATGTAATCGCCCAGCGTCAGCGAGAAGGTGAAGATCGACCCCGCGACGATGCCGGGCAGCGCCAGCGGGACGATCACGCGCCGGAACGTGGTCCAGTTGCGGGCGCCGAGATCACGCGAGGCCTCGATGTACGAATCGGGGATCCGCTCCAGCGCCGCGTAGATCGGGAGGATCATGAACGGGAGCCAGATGTACGAGAACACGATCCACATCGCCGTGTTCGTGAACGCCCACCCCTGCGTCGGCAATCCGAGCTTCCCGAGCGTCCAGTTGAGGGCGCCGTCGTGGTTGAGGATCAACCGCCAGGCATAGATGCGCGCGAGGTAGCTCGACCACAGGGGCAGCAGCACGAGCACGAACAGCACGGTGCGCTGCCGCGGCCCGGCGAGGCGGGCCATGTAGTACGCGAACGGGAAGGCGACGACCGCGTCGGTGACGGTGACCGCGGCCGCCATCCAGATCGTCCGCCACGCGATCTGGCGATAGGTCGGGTCGCTGACGATCGTGTGGAAGTTCGCCCACGTCCAGGTGTGGGTGAGCTTCCCGGTGAACGAGTCGATGCTCCAGAACGCGGAGACGAACAGCACCGCCAGTGCGGCGAGGTAGAAGACGAGCATCCAGCCGAGGGGCGGCAGCAGCAGCGCGATCGCCCGCAGCCACGGCCGCCGCCACAACGCCGCCGAGAGGCGGCGGCGGGCCGTCCACTTCTGACGGCCCGCCTCGTACGCCTGAGACGCCACTAGCTCTTGATGTCAGTCCAGGCTTGCTGCCACTTGGTGTAGTCCATGCAGTTGCTCTTGCCGTTCCCGCAGTCCTTCGTCGGGGTCTTCCAGAACTTGATCGACTTGAAGTACGCCAACGGCGCGTTGGCGTGGTACTGCGCGCACGAGCCCTTGGACAGCTTGTTCATGATCACGCACGCCTTCGTGTTGGCCGGGGTCTCGCCGAAGTAGATCGCCTGCTGGGCCTGCACCTTCGGCGTCGACACCCACCGGATCCACTTGACGGCGCAGTTCGGGTGCTTGGCCTTCGAGGAGATCATCCACGTGTCGGCCCAGCCCGTTGCGCCCTCCTTCGGGATCAGGTCCTTCACGGGGGTCTTGGCCGCTTGCAGCGTGTTCGTCTGATACGGCCACGACGCGCCGATCGTGGCACTGCCGTTCTTGAACAGGTCGATCTCGTCACCGGCGGTCACCCAGTACTTCTTCACGAGCGCGTGCTGCTTCTTCAGCAGGTCGACGGCCGCCTTGAACTGCGGCTCCGTCAGCTCATACGGGTCCTTGATGCCGAGGTTCGGCTTCGTCTTGGACAGATACAGCGCAGCATCGGCGATCTGGATCGGGTTGTCCGGGATCGTGACCTTGCCCTTGTACTTGGAGCTGTAGAGGACGCTCCACGACGTCGGCGCCGGCTTCACCTTCTTCGTGTTGTAGAGGAGCGTGTTCGGCCCCCACTGCAACGAGATTCCGTAGTGCACGCCTTTGACCGTGTTGTGCGGCGGAGACTTGAGCGCCGGGATGAAGTTCTTGTAGTCGGGGATCAGCTTCGGGTCGATCGGGCGGACGTCCTTGCCGAAGATCAGGCGCAGGCTCGCGTCGCCCGAGGCCGAGACGGCGTCGTACTGGCCGGTCCGCATCAGCGTCACCATCTCGTCAGACGAGCCGCCGTACTTCGGCTTCACCTTGCAGCCGGTCGCCTTCGTGAACGGCTTCACCCATTGAGGCTGCGTGTAGCCCTCCCAGGCGATCAGGTTGAGCTGGCCCTCGGTCTTGCCGACCTTCGTGATCATCGAGTCGTCGCTCGACGAGCTGACTCCCGACGCGGGCACGCACAACGCTGCCGCCGCAGCCGCGAGCAGCACGTGCCCTCTGCGAATCCTCCTCATTGGTGCCCTCCTGGTCCTTCCATGTCGAAGGTGTGCTCGGGACGCCACTCGAGGCGCACCCGTCTGCCCCTGGACTCGAGCGCGTCTGCCGACGACGTCTCGAGGTTCTGCCTGACCACCGTCAGCTCGCCTCCGGAATCGAGCTGGACGATGTACCGCGTGAACATGCCGACGTAGACGACGTCCCGGATCCGGCCCGGCTCGCCGCCGCCCTCGCCGTCGAAGTTCATCTGGATCTTTTCCGGCCGAACGGTGAACCGGCGCCCGTCGCGTTCGAGCACGTTCGAGATGCCGACGAAGCCCGCCACGAACTCCGTCGCCGGATGCTCGTACACCTCTGCCGGCGTGCCGAGCTGCTCGATCCGCCCCTCGTTGAAGACCGCGAGGCGGTCGCTCATCGTCAGCGCCTCCTCCTGATCGTGCGTGACGTAGACGAACGTGATGCCGACCTCGCTCACATCTCGCTGGATGCGCTTCAGCTCGATCTGCATCTCCTGCCGCAGCTTCAGGTCGAGCGCGCCCAGCGGCTCGTCGAGCAGCAGCACCTTCGGCGCGTTCACGAGTGCGCGCGCGAGTGCGATGCGCTGCCGCTGGCCGCCGGAGAGCTGGACGGGCTTGCGCTCGGCGACGTTCGGCAGCCGGACGACCTGCAGGATCTGCTCGACCCTGCGGCGGCGCTCCGCGCGCGGCACGCCTTTAACGCGTAGCCCGTACGCCACGTTCTCTGCAACCGTCATGTGCGGGAACAGGGCGTAGTCCTGGAAGACCGTGTTCACGTCGCGCTCATACGGCGCGCGCCCGGTCACGTCGACGCCGCTCAACTCGATGTGGCCGGCGTCCGGCCGTTCGAACCCGGCGATCAGCCGCAACGTCGTCGTCTTGCCCGATCCGGACGGGCCGAGCAGCGTGAAGAACTCGCCGGGGGCGATCTCGAGGTCGACGCCGTCGACGGCGACGACGTCGCCGTAGGTCTTGCGCAGCCCGAGGAGCCGGACGTCCACCGCAGTTGGGATTGTCGCCGAGGCGGCCTTCGCCTCAGGCAGCGTCTGCGTCGCCAAGCGCCTCCTCCAGCAAGCCGAGACCCCGTTCGAGCAGCTCGTCGTCGATCGTGAGCGGGACGAGGATGCGGATCACGTTGCCGTACATCCCGCACGAGAGCAGCACGAGACCACGGTCGCGCGCGGCGGCGGTGACCCGCGACGCGCGCTCCGGCGTCTTCTCGGGGAGCTCGACGGCGAGCATCGGCCCGAGCCCGCGCACCTCGCCGACGTTCAGCGCCTCGAGCCGCGCGCGGATGCGCCGCCCGAGCTTCTCGGAGCGCGCGCGGAACTCAGGCGCGCGCACCTCGTTCAGGACGGCGATCGCGGCGGCGCACGCGAGCGGGTTGCCGCCGAAGGTCCCGCCGAGCCCACCTGGGGGAACCGCGTCCACGAGCTCCGCCTTGCCGGTCACACCCGCCAGCGGCAGGCCTCCGCCGAGCGACTTGCCGCTGACGAGCAGGTCCGGCTCCACGCCGTAGTGCTCGATCGCCCAGACAGGGCCGGTTCGCCCGACGCCCGACTGCACTTCGTCGTCGACGTAGAGGATCCCGTGCCGCTCGCAGAGCTCCTTCAGCCGGCGAGGGAAGTCCTCGGGCATCGGGATGAAGCCGCCCTCCCCCTGCACCGGCTCGAGCACGACGCAGGCGACCTGTTCGGGGTTGACGTCCTGCTTGAACACACGCTCGACGTCCTCGATCTCGAGCGCTGCGCGGTAGACCTCGGGCGCGAGCGGCCCGAAGCCGTCCTTGTACGGGACGACCTTCGCGGTCAGCGCCATCGTCAGGTTCGTGCGGCCGTGGAAGGCGTGATCGAACGCGAGGACGGCCGGCCGGCCGGTCGCGACGCGCGCGATCTTGACCGCGTTCTCGATCGCCTCGGCGCCGGAGTTGACGAGCAGCGAGCGCGTCTCGCTGTCGCCGGGCCACAGCTCCTCGAGGAGCTTGCAGGCCTCGATGTAGGGCTCGTACATGCCGACCATGAAGCACTGGTGCAGGTACGCGTCGACCTGCTCTCGGATCGCGGTCGCCGCGAACCCGTGACCCGTGTTCTGGCAGCCGAGCCCGCCGGCGAAGTCGACGTACTCGCGGCCGTCGACGTCCCAGAGGCGCGCGCCCTCGGCGCGCGCGACGACGAGCGGCGTCGTGGCGACGCCGCGGGCGACGTATCGCTCGCGCTCGGCGATGATCCGGTCGGACGCCGTGCGCTCGCCGATCGCCATCAGGCGTGCTTGAGGTCGTCGAGGATCTCGCTCGCCGCCCGCTCGCCGGTCTCGACGGCGCCGTTGAGGTAGCCCTGGGAGTCCTGTGACGTGTGCTCGCCGGCGAAGTGGCAGTTGCCCTGCCGCTGCTTCTCCATGCCGGAGAACTTCGTGTACTGGCCGACCTTCCAGTACGAGTACGACCCCTTCGTCCACTGGTAGCCCGTCCAGAAGTCGAGCGTCGCGCGGCCGGTCCAGTGGTCGGCGATCTTCTTCACGCCGGGAAACAGCGGCTGCAGTTGCGCCATGAACTCCTGGGCACGGGACGAAGGCGTGCCGGTCCCGAAGCTCGCGCCGATGTTCCCGCCCGTGTAGTCGACGAGGATCCCCTTGCCCTTGCCGCCGCCCTGCGCGCGCGACACCTCCCAGGTGTTCTGGAAGCCCGTGTCGCCGTACGTGTTGCCGTTGTTGCCGGCGGCGTACCAGAAGCGGTCCCTGAACTCGACGTGCAGCTTCGAGTTCGTGCCCATGGACAGCTCCTTGATCGACGTCACCTTGAGGGGCTCGAAGCCGGCCTTCGAGTAGTTCACGTCACGCAAGAGCGAGAAGGGCAACGCGAGCACGACGTGGTCGACGGTCACGGCCGAGCTGCCGAAACCGAGCGTGAACGACCCCGTGGCGTTGCGCTTGATCGCCGTCAACGGCGTGTCGGTGGTGATGTGCGACGCGAGTGCCGCGGCGAGCAGGCTCGCGACCTGGTCGTTGCCGCCGCGCACGTGATACTTCTCGTTCGACTTTCCGAAGACGCGGAACTGTCCCGCTCCCTGGTAGCCCAGCAGGTAGACGAGGTTGAGGGCGCTCTGCTGGCTGCACTCGGCGCCGTACTCGATGTTGTAGGCGATGTCGAGCACGCGTCCGAGCTTGGACTTCGAGCCGCCGCCCGGGACCGACTCGTCGAGCCAGTCGATGATCGACATGTGGTCGAGCTCCCAGCCGCGCTGGGTGTAGCTGTCCCAAAGCGTCGGGTAGCCCGCGGCGGTCGTGTCCTTGTGCAGCTTCTGATAGAGGCCGTTGAGGTCGCCGAGCAGCTGGTCGTACGTGTACTTGCCGCCGTCGACCCAGTAGAAGTCCTCGGTTCCGTTCGGCTCGGCCTGCAGCAGGTTGTCGAGCGTGAGCCCCAGCTCCTGCGCGAGCTGGCGCATCGCGGTGTGACCCTGGTCGATCAGCTCTCCGCCGTGCTCGGCGACGAGCGGATCGAAATCGTGGATCGACCAGCAGCGTCCGCCCACGCGCGGCGAGGCCTCGTAGATCTGCGCGTCGAGTCCCGCCTGCTTCAGCCGGTAGGCACAGGTCAGCCCCGCCAGCCCCGCGCCGATCACGGCAATTCGCGGCTGGTCGGCGCCGTACGCGGCCTTCGCAAACCGGCCCATCGTGCTTGCCCCTGCCACTGCAACTCCCGCCGTCGCCGTTCGCTTGAGCAGCTCGCGCCTCGTGGTGCGCTGCTCGGCGACTTCGGCGTAGGCCTCCTCGATGCGCCGCGCCAGTGGTGTCCTCGCCACGTGGTTTCCTCCCGGATCGGGTTGCGGGGGGAGCATCCAACATTCGCATTGCGAGTTCAAGTGGCCGCTTACGTTGCACGAATGCGTGGCGCATGGTACGAATCGCCTCGCTTTGCGTAGAGCTGCCGCCCAGCCCGCGCAGGCCGTCCTGGACGGCCGCCGTGGCCCCGTCAGCGCCCCGCGCCGGATCGACGCTCTCGACCAGGGCATCATCGAGGCGCTGCAGGCAAACGGGCGCGACTCGTTCCGGGCGATCGCGGCACGGCTCGGCGTCTCTGAGGCGACCGTACGTGCGAGGTACGCGCGCCTCTGCGACGACGACATCCTGCAGGTCGTCGCCGTGACCAACCCGCTCGGGCTCGGCTTCGAGCAGGCGCTGATCGGCCTGAAGACGGCCGGCTCCCCGCAACCGGTGGCCGACGAGATCTCGAGCTGGCCCGAAGCCGACTACGTCGTAGTGACCGCCGGCCAGTACGACCTCGTCGTCGAGGTCGTGGCGGCCGACCGCCGCGGCCTGCTCGACGTCACGAACCGAATGCGCGAGCTCGGCGGCGTCGTCTCGACCGAGACGTTCCTCTACCTCGACCTTGTCAAGCAGCTGTACGACTGGGGGACACAGCCATGACTTCGGTAGCACCGACGACGCTCGACCTGCAAAAGGCGGCACGCGAACACCTGTGGCTCCACTTCACGCGGATGAGCGCGTACGAGGGGTCGGAGGTGCCGATCATCGTGCGCGGCGACGGCTGCTATCTCGAGGACGCGAACGGCAAGCGCTACCTCGACGCGCTCGCAGGGCTCTTCTCCGTGAACGTCGGCTACGGGTACGGGGAGGAGATCGGGGAGGCGGCGGCGGCGCAGATGCGCGAGCTGCCCTTCTACACGAACTGGTCGTACGCCCATCCGCGCGCGATCGAGCTTGCCTCCGAGGTCGCCTCGCTCACCCCTGGCGATCTCAACCGGCTCTTCTTCGTCTCCGGCGGTTCGGAGGCGGTCGAGTCAGCCTGGAAGCTCGCGCGCCAGTACTACTCCGCCCGCGGCGAACAACGTTCCGCGATTGCACATGCTCCGTCGGAGCCGTACCGCGACTTCGATGCGGAGCAGGCCGCGACGCACGTCGGCGAGCGGCGCTGGAAGGCGATCTCGCGGCACATCGCCTACCACGGCACGACGATGGGCGCGCTGTCGATCAACGGCATCCCCGCGCTCCGCGCGCCGTTCGAGCCGCTGGTGCCGGAGGTGTTGCACGTCCGCAACACGAACCGCTACCACCGCCCGGCCGGCGAGACGGAGGCCGAGTTCACCGCCTTCCTCCTCAACGACCTCGAGCACACGATCGAGGCCGCAGGCCCCGAGACCATCTGCTTGGTGATGATGGAGCCCGTGCAGAACGCGGGCGGTGCGTTTCTGCCGCCGGAGGGCTACTGGCGTGGCGTGCGCGAGCTCTGCGACCGCTACGACATCCTGCTCTGCGCCGACGAGGTGATCACCGGCTTCGGGCGCGTCGGCGCGTGGTTCGGATCCGAACGCTACGACATCCGTCCAGACCTGATGACGATCGCGAAGGGCCTGTCATCGTCCTACGCCTCGATCGGCGCGGTGGTCGCCACTGACCGCGTGATGGAGCCGTTCATGCGCGACACGCGCATGTATGCCCACGGGATCACCTTCGGTGGGCATCCCGTCGCGTCGGCGGTGGCGCTCAAGAACATCGAGATCATGAAGCGCGATCAGATCGTCGAGCACGTCGCTTCGACGCAGGACACGTTCAAGGCGAAGCTCGACGAGCTGCTCGACCTCCCGATCGTCGGCGACGTCCGCGGCACGGGATTCTTCTATGCGATCGAGCTCGTCAAGGACAAGGGGACGAAGGCGACGTTCGACGACGAGGAGTGCGAGACGCTGCTGCGCCAGTTCCTCTCGCCGCGACTGTTCGAGCGCGGCCTGATCTGCCGCGCCGACGACCGCGGCGACCCCGTTCTCCAGATCTCGCCCCCGCTCGTCGCAGGGCAGGACGAGTTCGACCGGATCGTGTCCATCCTCGGCGACGTGCTTGCCGAAGCGTGGGCGCGCGTGCGGCGATGACCGGTACTCCCGACGTCAGGCTCGTCGACGTCACGAAGCGCTTCGACGACGTCGTCGCGGTCGACGACCTGACCCTGGAGGTCGAGAGCGGGAGTTTCTTCGCGCTGCTCGGCCCGTCGGGCTGCGGCAAGACGACGACGCTGCGGATGATCGGCGGCTTCGAGCAGCCCACGGAGGGCCGGATCTTCCTCGGTGAGCGCGAGGTCAGCGGGTTGCCCGCTTACAAGCGGGACGTCAACACGGTGTTCCAGTCCTACGCGCTCTTCCCGCATCTCTCCGTGTTCGAGAACGTCGCGTTCGGTCTGCGCCGGCGCTCGGTGCGCGGCGAGACGCTGCGGGGCCAAGTCGAGGAGATGCTGAAGATCGTCGGTCTCGGAGGGATGGGCCGCCGCAAGCCACGCCAGCTCTCCGGCGGTCAGCAGCAGCGCGTCGCGCTCGCGCGCGCCCTCGTGAACAAGCCGCAGGTGCTCCTGCTCGACGAGCCGCTCGGCGCGCTCGACCTCAAGCTCCGCAAGCAGATGCAGCTCGAGCTGAAGGCGATTCAGCACGACGTCGGCATCACCTTCATCCACGTCACGCACGACCAGGAAGAGGCGATGACGATGGCCGATCAGATCGCCGTGATGAACCAGGGGCGCATCGAGCAGCTCGGCACGCCGACGGAGCTGTACGAGACGCCGGCCACCGCGTACGTGGCCAGCTTCCTCGGTGCGTCGAATCTGATCCACGGAACCGTCAGCGGCTCCGACACGGTGCGCCTCGACCGGGGGCCCGAGGTGCGGGTTCCGGCCGGCACGCTCGACGGTAGGACCGGCGAGGTAGCCGTCGGGATCCGTCCGGAGAAGATCGAGCTCGGCAACGGCCAGCCTAATGCGCTCGAGGGCAAGATCGTCGAGCAGGCGTACGTCGGCGTCGCGACGCAGTACATCGTCGAGACCGTGTGCGGGCGCCTGACCGTGTACCGCCAGAACGCCTCGCCGGGCGTGAACGGCGCCTCGCCCGGCGACCGGACCACGCTCAGCTGGAGCCCCGACTCCACCTTCGTCGTCGATTCCATGGAGGGATCCGAATGACCGACGTGCTCACCCGCCGTGACCTGCTGCGGCGCGCTGCCGCGAGCGGCGCGTTCCTCACGGTCCCCGGGGTGCTCGCCGCCTGCGGCGGCAGCAGCTCCAAGTCCTCCAGCTCAGGCTCCGACCACACGCTCGCGAAGACGCTGCACTTCTCGAACTGGCCGCTGTACATCGACGTCGACGAGAAGACGAAGAAGCATCCCACCCTCGACATGTTCACGAAGAAGACCGGCGTCTCTGTGCAGTACGTCGAGGACATCAACGACAACGCGACCTTCTTCGGGAAGATCCAGGGCCCGCTCTCGCGCGGCCAGTCCATCGATCGCGACATCATCGTGATGACCGACAACTCGCGTTATCCGTCGCTGCTGATCAAGAAGGGCTGGGTCGAGAAGCTCGACAAGAGTGCGATCCCGAACTTCAAGAACCTGGAACCGGCGCTCCAGCATCCGAACTGGGATTCGAACCGGGACTACAGCCTGCCGTGGCAGTCCGGCCTCACCGGAATCGCCTACAACGAGAAGCTCACCGACCCAGTGCTGACCGTTCCGGACCTGCTCGACAACCCGAAGCTGAAAGGCAAGATCACGCTCCTGCAGGGCATGGGCGACACGATGCCGCTGATCTTCGCCGCAAACGGCGACGACCCGGAGAAGGTCACGGATGCGTCGTGGGAGCGCGCGATCAAGGTCGTCAAGAAAGCGGTCGACTCGGGTCAGATCCGCCAGTTCACCGGCAACGACTACTCGGGACCGCTCGCGAAAGGCGACCTGTCCGCGTGCGTCGCTTGGTCCGGCGACGTCGTCCAGCTGCAGGCCGACAACAAGCACCTCAAGTGGAACCTGCCGAAGGAAGGCGGGGGCATCTGGACGGACAACATGCTGATCCCGAAGGGCGGCAACGTCTACACGGCGTCCGTCTACATGAACTTCGTCTATGAGCCGCACATCGCCGCGCTGATCGAGGACTACGTGAACTACATCTGCCCGGTCAAGGGAGCGAAGCAGGAGCTCGAGAAGATCGATCCGAGCGTGGCGAACAACACGCTGATCTTCCCGACGAACGCCATGCTCGACAACGCCCACAACTTCGACGCGGCGGCGCTGAACAACGAGAAGTACATCACCGAGTGGCAGAACCTGATCTCGTCGTAGCCGCGTGGGCTTTCTTCACCGGCACCAAAACCTGACGCCGTACCTGCTCCTCGCACCGGGGCTGCTCTACCTCGGGCTCTTCTTCGTCGTCCCGCTCGGATTCCTCGCGTACCAGTCGCTCGAGTCGGGGTCGTTCGACGTCGGCTACGCGTTCACGTGGGCGTGGGGTAACTACTGGGACGCGATCCAGAACTACCGCGGGCACTTCATCCGCTCGCTCGAGTACGCGGCGATCGCGACTCTGCTGGCGCTCCTCTTCAGCTACCCGCTCGCCTACTGGATCGCGTTCCGCGGCGGCCGCTGGAAGAACCTGCTGCTCCTCTTCATCGTCGCGCCGTTCTTCGTCACGTACCTGATCCGCACGCTCGCGTGGGAGACCATCCTTGCCGACCAGGGGCTGGTCGTCCGCGTCCTGCGCGACGTCGGCATCCTCGGCCACGACGGCCGGCTGCTGGCGACGTCGACGGCGGTGGTGGCCGGCATCACCTACAACTTCTTCCCCTTCATGGCATTGCCGGTGTACGTCTCGCTCGAGCAGATCGACGAGCGCCTGATCGAGGCGGCACAGGACCTCTACGCGAGCAGGTGGAAGGCGTTCATCCGCGTGACGCTCCCGCTGTCGCTACCGGGCGTCGTGGCCGGGACGCTGCTCACCTTCATCCCGGCGGCCGGCGACTTCATCAACGCACAGCTGCTTGGCTCGCCGAAGAACCACATGATCGGGAACGTCATCCAGTCGAAGTTCCTCGAGCTGACCGACTACCCGGCTGCCGCGGCGATGTCGTTCGTCCTGATGGCCGCCATCCTGTTAATGGTCGCCGTCTACGCGCGCGCGGTGGGGACGGAGAAGCTGACCGGATGACTGCCGTCCCCATCGCGGAGCGAATGCCGCGCGAGAGTGCGGTCTCGCGAATGTGGCTGTTCGTCAAGCGTCATGTGCTGACCGTCTACGCGATCCTCGCGTTCGTCTACCTGATGCTGCCCATCGCGGTCGTGATCGCGTTCTCGTTCAACAGCCCGAAGGGCCGCTTCAACTACACGTGGGACGGCTTCACCTGGAACAACTGGAAGAACTGGGACGGCGTCCCCGGGCTGCGGAGCGCGATGGTGCTCTCGATCGAGATCGCGCTGCTCGCGAGCCTGATAGCGACGGCGCTCGGGACGCTGATCGCGCTGGCCCTCGTCCGCTACAGGTTCCGTGGCCGCGGCGCGACGAACCTTCTGATCTTCCTGCCGCTCTCGACGCCGGAGATCGTGCTCGGCGCCTCGCTCCTGACGCTCTTCCTCAACGTGACGAGCGCGATCACGTTCGGGTTCTCGACGATCCTGATCGCGCACGTGATGTTCTGCATAAGCTTCGCGGTGGTGACGGTCAAGGCGAGGTTGATCGGCTTCGATCGTCACCTCGAGGAGGCGGCGATGGACCTCGGTGCGAACGAGTGGGTGACGTTCCGCAAGGTGACGCTGCCCTTGATCGCGCCGGCGATCCTGGCGGCGCTGCTCCTGTGTTTCGCCATCTCGATCGACGACTTCGTCGTCACGTACTTCAACGCCGGGCCGCGGATCACGTTCCCGCTCTTCGTGTGGGGCGCTGCCCGGGTCGGGGCGCCGCCGCAGGTGAACGTGATCGGGACGACGATCTTCCTCGTCGCCGTCGTCGCGATGGTCGTCAATGTCCTCTTCCAGATGCGGCGGGAGCGATCGGCCGCGACCACCTGAGCGCCGAGCCTTCTCTGCCGCCGTGGTGGTGGGACGAGGCCGGAGCGGATGAGCCGGCGCCGCCCCTCGAGGGCGACGTGGCAGCGGACGTCTGCGTCGTAGGCGGGGGCTACACCGGCCTGTGGACGGCGCTCGCCGTGAAGGAGCGCGAGCCGGCGGCGCGCGTCGTCGTGCTCGACGCCGTCACGTGTGGGTCCGGGCCGAGCGGGCGGAACGGCGGGTTCGTCCACGGCTACTGGGCGTCGCTCGCCGAGCTCGTGTCGCTGCTCGGCCACGACTCGGCGCTGGAGCTCGCGCGTGCGGGCGAGCGGATCGTCCCCGCCGTCCGCGCGCTCGGAGCCGACGAGGTCTGGCTGCGGGAGAGCGGCATGTTGATGGTGTCGGCGTCGCCGGCGCAAGACGCCGCCGTCGAGCATGCCGTCGCCGCGGCCGCCGACGCCGGCGTGGCCGAGCAGGCCGTTCCACTCGATTCGGACGCCGTCGCGGCCCGCGTGCGCTCGCCGGTGTTCCGGCACGGGGTGTTCTTCCCGGACGGGGCGACCGTGCAGCCGGCCCGCCTCGTGCGGGCGCTGCGGCGGCGCGTGCTCGACGTGGGCGTCGAGCTGCACGAGCACAGTCCCGCCGCGTTTCGCAGCGGCGAAGTGACGACCGCGCGCGGCCGCGTGCGCGCGCCGGAGATCGTGGTCGCGATCAACGCCGCGGCGACGGGCTGGCGGCCCGTCGCCCGGCACGTGACGAACTTCGGGTCATACGTCGTCCTGACCGAGCCCGTCCCCGAGTTGCTCGAGCAGATCGGCTGGACGGGCGGCGAGGCGATCGTCGACGGGCGCATGTTCCTGCACTACTTCCGCACGACGAACGACGGAAGGGTGCTGATGGGCAGCGGCTCGGGCCCGATCGGCTATCGCGGCAACCTCGACGCGCGCTTCACGAGCGACGGCCCGACGGCTGCGCGCGCGGAGCACGGGCTGCGGCGCCTACTTCCCGGGCTCGCCGACGCGCGCATCGAGCGGGCGTGGGGAGGACCGATCGACGTCTCTGCCGACCATCTCCCTTTCTTCGGCACGGTGCCAGGCAGCGGCCACGTCCACTACGGCCTCGGCTATTCAGGGCACGGCGTCGGGCCGAGTTGGCTCGGCGGCCAGATCCTCGCGTCGCTTGCGACGGGCCGCGACGACGAGTGGACGGGCCTGGCGCTTGCGACCCGCCGCGTGCCCTCTCTGCCGCCCGAGCCGCTCAAACGGCTCGGGGGCGGCGTCGTGCGCAGCGCGATCATGGCCTGCGAGCGTGCGGACGAGGACGGGCGGCGGGCGCCGCTGCCGGCTCGGGTCGCCGCGACGCTGCCGCGGCTCTTCGGGATGGAGATCGGGACCCGTTGAGCTTCGCGACCGTCGAGCTCGAGGCGCTCAGGCGGCGCAGCAGCGAGAAGTGGCGGAAGTTCACGGCCGACGTCCTGCCCTCGCACATCGCCGAGACGGACTTCGGCGTTGCGCCGCCGGTCGAGGAGGCCCTGCTCGCGGCCGTCCGGGCGGGCGACCTCGGCTATGCACATGCAAAGAGCTCGGGCCTGTACGAGGCGTTCGCGGCATTCGCACGCCGCCGATGGGAGTGGGAGGTCGATCCCACGGCCGTCGTCGCGGTCCCCGACGTGATGGTCGGCGTCGCCGAGCTGCTGCGGTTGCTGACACCGGAGGGCTCGGGCGTGGTGATCAATCCGCCGGTGTATCCACCGTTCTTCTCGGTCATCGCCGAGACCGGCCGGAAAGTCGTCGAGGTGCCGCTCGAGGACGGGCGGCTGCCGTCCGACGGGATCCGTGCCGCGCTGCGCGACGGCGCGCGCGCCGTGTTGTTCTGCAACCCTCACAACCCGACCGGCCGCGTCGCCGACGCCGACGAGATTCGTGTCCTCGGCGAGCTCGCCGCCGAGCACGACGCGCTCTTCCTGTCAGACGAGATCCACGCGCCGCTGACGCTGCCGGGAATCACCCACGTGCCCGCGCAGAACGCGATCGTGCTCATGTCCGCGTCGAAGGCGTGGAACCTTGCGGGCCTGAAGTGCGGCCTCGCGATCGGGCCGCCGGACGTTCTTCGGCGCCTGCCGGTGGACATCCACGACCGGGTCGGTCACTTCGGCGTGATCGCGTCGACAGCCGCGTTCACGCACGGGGAAGAGTGGCTGGACGAGCTGCGCGAGTACCTCGCGGCGACGCGGCGCCTGCTTCCCGACCTGCTCCCGCCCGCGGTCCGCGTCACGCCGGGGGAGGCGACGTACCTCGCGTGGCTCGACTTCCGCGACACGCCGATCGCCGACGATCCAGCCGGGGCCGTGCTCGAGCGCGGTCGGGTCTCGCTCCTGCCGGGCACCGACTTCGGCTCGGCCGGTCGCGGATTCGCCCGCCTCAACATCGGAACCTCGCGCGAGCTCGTGGAAGAGGCAGCGCGGCGCATACGCGCCGCGCTGTAAGTCCTCTACTGGAGGCAGATGTCGACGTACTGCTTCGAGCCGTCGTCGAGCGTCGCGTAGATGCGGTACTCGCCGGCCTTCAGGCCCTTGGTGCTCCAGTTGTAGATGTACTGCGTGGATCCATCCCAGCGGAACGTGCTGCCCACGAAGCCCGCATCGGTCGCGAGCGCCTCCGGTGCGAGCTGCGTGTCGCAGCTGACCGGCGTGCTCGACCGGCTGAACACCGGGAGGGCGCCGGCCTGCACGACCGTTCCGTCCGCCTTCTTGAGCTGGAACTTCGCCGGCACCGTGCTGCCGAGCTTGAAGAAGCTCTCGAAGCCGCCCTGGTGCGCCGTGTCGTTGATGGGCTGCAGGAACCCGTCCCAGCGGTAGATCACGGTGATCGTCTTCGGCTGGCTCGTAGCAGCGAGGTAGTTGGCGCTACCTGCGTAGGCGCCCACCACGGTGAACGGACCCACCCCGGACGGAGGTCCGGCCAGCGGTGTGCCGGTTGCCGTTCCGCCGCTGTAGTAGGTGAACGTGGGCGTCCCCAGCGCCGCGCCGCCGACGCCGGTGACCGAGCCGGTGGCCGCGTGTGCCGCGCCGTCGTACGTCCAGCCGTTCCAGGAGACGCTCACCGAGGGCGTGGCCTTCCCGATCGTGAACGGCTTCGAGTCGGTCGAGGCGGTGTGGTTCGCATCGCCGGCGTACGCAGCAGACGCCGTCGCCGTGCCCGCGTTGACGTTGTCGGTGTACGACACGTTCAGATTCGCGTTGAGGCCGCCGGCGCCGATCGCCTTGGCCGTGCAGGGCGTCTGCGCGGTCCCGGTATACGTGAAGGACGCGCCGCTGCACGTGACGGTCGTCGTGGACGGCGCTCTGGTGATCGTGAAGGTCGCCGAGCCGGAGCTGGGCAGGTGGTTGGCCCCGCCGGCATAGGAAGCCGATGCGGACGCGGTTCCGGCACCGACGTTCGACGAATAGGAGACCGCGATCGCCTGGTCGAGCGCGCCGGCTCCGGTCGCTTTCGCCGTGCACGGCTCGATCGCGTTGCCGGTGTAGACACGAGCGTCGGGGCAGGTGACGGTCACAGCCGAAGGCGCCTTGTCGATCGCGAACGTCTTCGAGCCGCTGTCGCCAGTGTGATTCGCATCACCGTTGTAGCTCGCCGATGCCGTTGCCGTGCCGGCGCCGGTGTTGTTCGCGTATGTCGGCTGGAGCGCCTGGCTGAGCCCGCCCGCGCCGGTGACGCTCGCGGAGCAGGGTGTGAACGCGCTGCCGTTGTAGGTGAACGGCCCGGCGTCGCAGCCGACGGCGACCTTCGACGCAGCCTTGCCGATGGCGAACGTCATAGAGCCGCTATCGCCGAGATGGTTTGCGTCCCCGCCGTAGCTCGCCGCCGCCGTCGCCGTTCCTGCGTTGAGGTTGTCGCTGTACGACACGGGCACCGTTGCGTTGAGCCCACCGGCGCCCGTAACGCTCGCCGCGCAGGGCCTCTGTGCGTCGCCGGTGTAGGTGAACGGGCCGGGATCGCAGCTGACCGTCACCTTCGAAGGCGCCTTCGCGATCGTGAACGTCTTCGAGTCGCTGCTGCCGTTGTGGTTGTCGTCGCCGGCGTACGCGGCCGATGCGGTCGCGGTCCCCGCGTCCTTGTTGTTGCCGTAGTCGACGCCGAGGCTCTGGCTGAGACCACCGGCACCGGTGACGGACGCCGAACAGGGCGCGATCGGCGCGCCGTTGTACGTCTGCGGGGCGCCCGGGCACGTCACGCTCACGGCCGACGCCGCCTTGTCGATGGTGAACGTCTTCGAGTCGTTCGAGCCTGTGTGGTTTGCGTCGCCGTCGTACGAGGCGCCGGCATGCGCCGTGCCGGCAGCGAGGTTGTTGGTGTAGCTCACGTCGAGCGGTGTGTTCAGGCCGCCGGCGCCGGTCACCTTCGCCGTGCACGGTGTGTGGGGCGACCCGCTGTAGACGAACGGGCCGTCCGCGCACGTCAGCGCGACGCTGGACGATGCCTTGTCGATCTTGAAGCTGCCGGAGCCGCTGCTGGCGGTGTGGTTGGGGTCGCCGCCGTAGCTGGCGCTGGCGGAGGCGGTGCCGGCGTTGGTGTTGTGGTCGTAGCTGACCTGGAGCGGCTGCTTGAGGTTGCCTGCGCCAGTCGCCTCGGCGGTGCAGGGTGAGAGCGCGTCACCGGTGTAGGTGAGCGGGTCGCTCGGGCAGCTGACGGTGACCGTGGAGCCGGCCTTGTCGATCTTGAAGCTGCCGGAGCCGCTGCTGGCGGTGTGGTTGTCGTCGCCGCCGTAG
>Ga0114129_10001695_pt1 | contig 30046 bp, 29 predicted proteins | sample RhiMetdeltSRZDD1_FD_80071 | JGI IMG/M metagenome (GOLD analysis project Ga0114129, IMG submission 80071) | Populus rhizosphere microbial communities from Tennessee, USA - Rhizosphere MetaG P. deltoides SRZDD1 (version 2) (version 2) | ecosystem: Host-associated > Plants > Roots > Rhizosphere >... | reverse complement strand
TGGCCGCGAACAAGATCGCGACACTGCAGCTGCGGTAGGCCGCAGGCTTACCCCCGCTGACGGAACGTCCTAGGTTTGGTTCCTAGCGGGTCGTGAGGGCTTCCTCGCCGGTTCGTGGGCGTAGTGGGCTGCCTTACCTCACACTGGTACTGAGCCCACTCGGCGGGCGCGACCGCCGAGTGGGGTCAGCGGCCCGCGCTTGATGCGCTGAAGGGCGCGGTGATCGCGTCGCGCAGCTGCTCGACAGACGGTGCCGAGACGATCCGGCCGGCGGGGTCGCGGTATACACGACACCCCGCAGTCAGCGTCGCCGGTGGCGGTGAAGGGGTCGACGTCGTCGATCAGCAGCGTGGGGGAGCCGGCCATACCGTCCGCGGCGCCCTCGGCGTCGGTGCGGATCACGCGGGTGGTGACCGGGAGAGCGGTCACCTCGGCGAGCCGTTCCATCAACGGTGTCAGGTTCGGGCAGTCCGGGATGTGCAGGACTTCGAGTTTCATCGGGTCGTCTCCGGGCGGTCGATCGCTTCGAGCAGCGCGCAGTTGCGGTCGGCGCGGGGCAGGTCGCAGGTCGCGACCAGGTCGGCGAGCGAGTCGTGCATGCGCTGGAGGTCTCGGATCCGCCGTTCCAGGTCGGCGCGCCGGTGCTCGGCCAGCGCCCGGGCCGCGTCGCAGCTGTCCGGCCCCCCGTTGTTGAGGTGCACCAGCTCCCCCACCTCATCCAGGGTGAAGCCGAGCTCCTGGGCGCGTTTGATGAACCGCAACAGCTCCACCGTCCCGGCCGGGTAGTCGCGGTAGCCGCCCGGTGTCCGCGGCGGTTGGGTCAGCAGCCCGCGCCGCTCGTAGTAGCGCAACGTCTCGGCGTTCACCCCGACCTTGTCGGCCAGCTCGCTGGTTCGCATGTCCTCATCCTCAACCCCGTACCCAACTACGGAGTCAAGTCCGCCCGCGGCAAGGCCATCCGTCAGCAGGCGTCATACACACCCGCCGATGCCCGCATCCGCTGTGGCTACAAACGGCGAGGGGCCGATCGATGGTGTCCCTAATGTTTCCGAGGCTGACCCTGAAGCCGCCCGGGTTCCACTAGGTGTGCGCGTTGTGCTCTTGACTCCGCACCGGGGTACAGCCCGGAGGCTGCCGGCCAGACGATCTGGTGGAGGCAGACGATGGACATAGATGCAGGCAGGAGAGGTGGTCCCGTGGGCGGCCAGGCGCGGGCACGGCGGCGGCTCGGGCCGATGGGGGTGAGTGCTCGGGTGCTGGTGGGCGGATACCTGTTGTGGGAGGTGCTGGGTTCGCCGGTCCCGGACCGCGTCGACGGCTCGTTGGTGCTTGGCCTGCTGGGGTTTCCCACGATTCTGCTGGCCTGGCAGTGGTGGCGGTCGCGGCGGCACCCGGAGCCGTTACGGGCGACGGGTCCGGTGGCGAGCGTGATGAACCTGGCGGCGGTGGCGGCGTTGTATTCGACGCCGTGGTACCTGCCGGCGTTGTCGGTGACCAGTGATGCGGCGATGATCTTCTACGGTGCGTCGATGCTGCTGGCCGCGGCCCGCGGCTACGCCGGTTGTGAGGTGTTGGCGGTGTCGAACTGGGTGCTGCGACGCGACGATCAGATCGGCTGCCTGGTGTTCGCGCCGGTCGACGCGCTGGAGCGCCGCCGGAACCGTCGGCACGGGAAGGAGTCGATCCGCTCGTGACCGACCCAGCGCCACGAGCGTTGACCACGTCGGCGGGCGCACGACGACGTCCGTGTCGGCATCGTGCTGGCATCGTGCACGTGGCGCCGTCGGCGGTGACAGTGCGGCCGGCGTTCACGGGATGAGGGGTGGCCCGGCCGGAACCACGTCAGTCGGACCGGTCGCGGTGATGGCACGCCGTGGCGTGTCTGAGGCGTGCACGCCCCAGGCGGTGTAGCTGTCGACCGCCGCCCTGGTCCAGCACCAGGCGGCCGGATCGCTGGCCGCGGCCGAGGGGAACACGTTGGCCAATGGGCGTTTCTGCACAGGGCCGCTGAATCCCCAGCTGCGTAGGTCGCCCACCGAGGTTCGGGTGGCGGAGACGACCACTCGGTCGGGCAGTGCCTGCCGGCACAGCACAAGCGGATCGGTCGTGGTGGCCTGCGTCGATAGGTCTGTCGAAACGGTTGGCCCTGTGCCGGCACTGGTGTCGCTGTCGCGGGCGCAGGCCCCGAGCCCGACGAGCACGGCCAAGACGGCTGATGCAACGGCCAGATTCTTCACCAGTATCACCTCGGCCTTGAGACGTTGGCCGGGCCAGCTGCGTTTACGTGCGACCTTCTGCGATCGCAAGGCGGTGAGTGGCCTCATCGCTCACGCTCGGTCTGGTTTGGCAGGGATCGGGATGGCGGGCAAGGATGGCGAGGCTACCTGTCAGGTCGGTTCCCAAGCGGCGGCGTCATGAGCGAACAGGACTCGCTTTGGGTCGAATGCCAGCAGCCGCTCCATCCACACGGGCGCCACTGGCAATGGTTCGGCGTGGCCCAATGACTTGGCGGAGCTGGCGAGTGCATCAGCACTCCACGCTGACGCCGTGTCGTGCGACTGACCCGCAAGGACTATCGAGCCGTCCGAGCACTCCACCACGAGCGACTGGTGACCATCGACATGGCCAGGAGTGGGGATGATGTGGACCCCGGGCCAGATCTCCGCCTCGCCGTCCAACAAATCGTATCTGGAACCAGGATGGTCGATCAGGTGCTCCATCGTGTAGTTCCCGGCCTGGGCTGTAGCCAGTTCGCGTCGCTGACAGGCCACCGGCGTTCCGGCGAGTAACGGGTTGCCGCCACAGTGGTCGAAGTGCAGATGGCAGTTCACGACTACGTCGATATCTTCTAGGAGGACGTCCCGAGTACCAAGCGCCTGCCCAAGAGGGATCCGCCGTGGTCGATACCAATCCTCAGTCTCGGCGTCCCCTTCACCGACTCCCGTATCGAGGAGCAACAGGCCGCGGTCATGGCGGATCAGGTAGCCGTAGACCGCCTCCACGCGCGGTTGCGACGTCCCCGTTTCTTCCGCCGGTCGCACGAACGTCCCTAGGAGGATCCTCGTGACATCGTCGGTTCGCATGCGGTCACCCTACGGCCGGCAACTTTGAGTCTCACGGATGCCGAGGCTCCGAGAAGCCCGGGCATCAACGAACGCTGACGACTGAGCACGTCCACCGCGGCGGGTCACGACAATGTTGCCCATAGCAACGGCGGTGTCAATGGACTGGAGTAAGGACGTGATCGGCCATCGCCGCGGCGAGCCCCGCCACCGGCCGGCTGGCTGCCCTGCGTGAGCGGACCTGCCACCAGCCCGCTGTCATTCAGGAACGCGAGGTCGGTCAGGTGCGGCGTGTCAACTGGGTACGGCTGTGCAGATCCGCCATGCCGCACAGGCGCCTAGGCCGGCTTGAACGGTCGACGAACGCGGGCGGCTGTCAGCGCGGGCTTTCACAAGCCAGCCGGAGCTCGCTACTGCTGTCGGCGGCGCGGAGCCAGGCGTAGGTGGCGGGCTGGCCGGCGTTGAACTCGGCCTCCTCTTCCCGGGTCATGCGCTCGTACCCCGCACGGGCGTAGCAGCCGAGAGCGATCGTGTTGTCGGGGTGGACCCGGAGGAACACGTCCGTCTGCGGATTCCGCGCCGCCAGTGCTGTCAGTTCCTGCACCAGCCGGATGCCATGGCCTTGCCGCTGGCGGGCGGGGTCGACCATCAGGTGAGCAAGCTCGGCCTCGCCGGGTTCGAGCCACAGTTCGCCGTACGCAACAGGCACGTCGTTCTCCAGCAGGAGGTACGACGAGTTGCCGTCCTCGGCCTGCCACTTGAGAAAGACCGGCCGGTCGGACAGGGGATCGCCTGTCAGTCCGAACCACCACTTCAGCTCGCGCGCCGCCGCCGGCCAGCTCAGCACCCGGTCGGTGTACTCAGCCGAGAACTGCACCAGCTCACTTTTCGTCGTCGGTGTCACGCGCTCCTCCCGGGTATGCCGATCCTCCTGCGGCTGTACGCCGACTCGCCCACGGCTGGTTCATCCAAGACCTGAGTCGCTGTGCATGGGGTGCGCCCCCAGCCGGGAGGGACGAGACTCACAATAAGGTCAGCCAGACCCAGCCGCGCGGGCCTGGGTCTCATGCCGGCGCACGGTTGAACAGCTTGGCGGCGAAGAGGGTGTAGACGGCGGCGACACGACGTAGGGCGGCTTCTTCGACGTACTCGTTCGGGCCGTGGGAGACCTCGAGGCGACCGGGCCCGAATCCGAAGGCGGGGATGCCGAGCTGGGTGTACCAGCGCGTGTCGAGGCATCCGGCGCACAGCTCGTAGCGGGCGGGGGAACCGGTGATGTCGGTGACGCATTCGCCGAGCACCCGCGCCGCCTTGTTGCTCAGCGGTGTGTCTGCTGGCGGGGCGACCTGGGTGACCTGAATCGAGACTTCGGCGCCGGCGTCTTTCGCGGCGTCGTTGACGGTGGCGGTGATGCGCGTGAGCTCGGCGTCGATGTCTTCTTCGGGGTTGAAGCGGCCATCGATGGTGAAGTAGGTCTGTGCGGGGACGACGTTGAAGTTGGAGCCGCCACCGGACTCGCCGCCGACGACGACCATCGTGCCGAGAGCCTCGCCCTCGCCGACCGGGTATCTGGTGTGCCGCTGGCTCATTTCCTGCGCGTAGGCCTCGAGCGGGGCGGCGACCTTGAGCATGTGCAGGAAGGAATTGACGCCTTTGAACGCCTGGCCGACGTGGATGGGGCGTCCGAGCACGTCGACGCGCATCGACAGGGCGCCCTTGGCGGCGTTCCAGATGACTTCACCGCTTTGCTCGGCGGTCATCATCGCCAGCGCGCCCGGGGCGATGAGGTTGTGCTCGCGCAGGTATCCGGAGCCGACGGCGCTACCGGTCTCTTCGTCGCAGACCAGGTGGATGACGATGCGGCCGTCGCCGAGCAGGCCCAGCTCCCTCGCTGCCGCTGCGCCGTAGAGCATGCTGACGATGCCGCCCTTCATGTCGGCGGTCCCGCGGCCGATGATCCTGCCGTTGCGGCGCTCGGCGGTGAACTGGGCTCGGTCCTGGACCGGGACGACGTCGAAGTGGCCGTGGAAGTAGACCAGTTCTTTCCCGGTGCCGACGGTGCCGCGCACGATCCGCGGGTCTTCGATCGATCCGGTCGGCTCGATTTCGATGACCTCCGGACTCAGACCGAGCCGCTCCATCTCCTCGCGCAGCACTGCGGCGCACTCGGCAAGGCCGCGCCCAGGCGGATTCTCAGTCTCGCAGGCGATCAACCGGGTGAGCAGCTCAGCCATCTCATCTGCGCGTTCGTCCATCCAGGCCTGCACCTCGCTGGCGGGGTCTGTCATAGCGTTCTCCTGCTCTGTACGAGATGGCGCAAGTGCGGCGTCACCGATGTCTCGTTGTGTGCAGGAGCCTATTGCGAAACGTCCGGAAGATGGTTCCAATTCTTGCCCCATCCGTTGCCCAACGTGGAAGACTTGACGCCGTGGACACTATCGACCGGCAGATTCTTGCCGAGCTACAAGCTGACGGGCGATTGACGGTCACAGAGCTGGCTACCAGGGTCGGGCTCAGCCTGTCGCCCTGCCATCGCCGCCTGCGCGAGCTCGAACGCGGCGGCGTGATCACCGGCTACCGGGCCGTGATCGACCCCGAGGCCATCGGGCTCGCGTTCCAGGCCCTCGTGTTCGTCACCATGCGCCAGGAAGACCGCGACACTCTGCTGGCGTTCGAGGCAGCCGTCGCGCGCATCCCGCACGTCGTCCAAGCCCAACGACTTTTCGGCGACCCCGACTACCTGCTGCGCGTCGTCACAGCCGACCTCAACGGCTACGCATCGCTCGAGGACGAGACGCTTGCCGCGCTACCCGGTGTCCAACGGCTCACATCCACGCTCGTGATGAAGCACATCGTCGACGACCGGCCCTTCCCGACCTAGCGTCGGTCGGCCAAGCTTCCCCGCGAACAAAGGCTGCTCTGTGGCCTTGTGAAATCCCGCACGCCTGACCAATGGTTGTGGCGTCGGTCTCCCTTCTCGTCGCGGTTCCGGGACGAGAACGGGCGGCCGGAGGGAGGATGGTGACGGGCAGCTTGGTGTGGCGCAGGCTCGTCCTGGTTGGGACGCCGCTTGCCCTTGCCGTGCTCGAGATATTCCACCCGCAGCCGACTGGCGCTGTTGAGGCCGTGGAGCAGGGGGAGTGGTTCTTCTGGTTCCACATGATCCAGGTCCCTCTGATCGGTCTCATCGCCTTGGCCGTCTACCTGCTGACTGAAGGCCTGGTTGGCCGAGCGGTGACCGTCAGCCGCTGGGCAGCGGGCGTGTTTGCCGTCTTTTTCAGCGCCTACGACGCAGCAGCCGGCATAGCCACCGGCTTCGTCCTGCGCAGCGCGGAAGGGCTCTCGGCGGACGAGCAAGCCGTTGTCTTCGAGATGGTGAAGGACATGCCCGAGGTGAGCCTGATCTTCATCCTGTCAATAGTGGGCACAGCTGGCTGGGTGGTGGCGCTGATAGCAGCGGCGGTGGCTCTACGCCGCGCCGGGGCAGCCCGGGGCCCGTTCGTGTTGCTGATACTGGCAGGAGTCTTCCTGCTGGGAGGGCATCCCTTCCCTTTCGGCACCCTCGCGTTCGGATGCTTCGCGCTTGCCACCGCATGGCTTGAACTCACCTCGAGAAGTAGTACGTCGGTTGCTCAACCTCGAGACGACACATCACCGTGATGGTCAGGACCACCGATAACGTTGCCCATAGCAACGTCTCTGTCGATGGCGGTGTCATTGAACAGGGGTGCAGCGACCCAGGTTTGGCGCCGCCCTGTCGGCGGATGGACAGTTGCCGGAGGTCTGGATCGAGACGTCGGCAGAGGCCCTCAGACGCCGGTCTGAGGGCCTCTGCCTGTCAGCGTGCTGTTAGTCGGCGACCACCGCCTGCAGTACGTCGACCTTCGCCGCGGATCTGGCCGGTCCCACAGCGGCGAGCACGCCGGCCACCGCCGCGAGCACCACGTACAGAGCCACCTGGAAGCCGGGGATCGAGATCGCCTCGATGCCCTCGTCCGCGAGTGCCTGCGAGAGTGCCAGACCCAGGCCGATGCCGAGGCCGGCGCCGGCCAGCGCACCGATCAGCGAGATCACCACGGACTCCCAGCGCACCATCGCCCGGACCTGACCGCGGGTCATGCCGACCGCCCGCAGCAGCCCCAGCTCACGAGTCCGCTCGAACACCGACAGCACCAGGGTGTTGACGATGCCGAGCAGTGCGATCAGCACCGCCAGCGCCAGCATGACCGTGACGAACGTGAGCAGCTTGTCGATGAAACCGCTGGCTTCCTTCTCGAAGCCCTTCCGGTCAAGCACCTTCGCGTCGGGGTGGTCGGCCAGCGCTGCCGTGATGGCCTTCTGCACGGTGGCCGTGTCGGCACCGTCCACGAGCGTGACCAGGCCGGAAGAGGTCAGCTGCTGGCCAGCCGCGGCCGTCTGAGCGGCGATACTGATGACGAAATCGTCGCCGATCCAGCCCTTGCTGTCGTAGACGCCGACGACGTGCAGGACATGCTTGCCGGTCTCGGCGAACTCCGTCCGGATGGTGTCGCCGACCTTCCACCCGTGCGATGTCGCGGCCGATTGGGCCACGATGACCCCGTCCGTGCCGAGGTCGGAGATCGCGCCGGAGGACAGCCTCAGGTTCAGGCCGTCCGCAGCTGTTGCGGGGTCGATCGCGGAGTAGCCGGAGTCGGTGCCGTCGAAGCGTGCCTGGCCCCAGGCGCTGGCCGAAACCTGGCGGACGCCGGGGACGTCCTTGACGACCTTGATCACCTCTGGGCTGAAGCCCGGGGCCTGCGTGCTCGACGCGGTCACGAACAGGTCGGCGTTGGTCGACCCTCCGATGATGTCGCCGAACGAGGACTTCAGCGAGGAGGCGAACACGCCCATGCTCACAACCAGCGTGAGGCCGACCATCAGGGCGGCCGCCGTCGAGGCGGTGCGGCGCGGGTTGCGCATCGCGTTCTGCCGGGCCAGCTCGCCGGACAGGCCGCGGAGTCGCAACGGTACGCCGATCAGCGAGGCGAGTGGACGGGCTGCCACCGGCAGCAACGTGATGACACCGACGATGATGCCCAGCAGGCTGGGGCCGAACAGCTTCATGCTCACGTCGCCGTACAGGGTCGAGAACAGACCGGCGAGACCGAGACCTGTCAGCACGACTCCGGTCACGACGCGTTTCCTCGACGGATTGCCGGCGCCGGGCACTGCGTCGCGCAACGCCTCCACCGGCAGCACCTTGGTGGCCCGCATCGCCGGGACGAGCGCCGCCACGACCGTCACGATCGTGCCGACCAGCAGCGAGACCCAGATGGTGCGCGGTTCGACCTGCATCGAGGTGCTGGGCAGGCTGAAGCCGATCACGTCCATCAGCAGCTTGAGGCCCTCGGCCACGAGCAGGCCGATGCCGATGCCGACCCCCGACGCGAGGACGCCGAGCAGCAGCGCCTCGATGATCAGGCTCCGGCTCACCTGGCGCCGGGTAGCGCCGATGGCCCGTAGCAGTGCGATCTCACGGGACCGCTGGGTGACGGTCATCGTGAAGGTGTTCCAGATGATGAACGAGCCGACGAACAACGCGATGCCGGCGAAGATCATGAAGATGATCCGGACGAACTTGAGGTCCTTGTCGACCGCGTCCGCGGACTCCTTCACCACGGTGTCTCCGGTGACCGCCTCCGCGCCGTCGGGCAGGCTCGTGTCGATCCGCTGCACCAGCTCGGCCTGACTCACGCCGTCGTCGGCGCTGACGTTGATCGCGTCGAAGACCTCGGGAGACCCGAGTACCCGCTGCGCGGTCGCGGAGTCGAAGTAGGCCGACGTCGTACCGCCGAGGTTCTTCTCGCCGCCGAAGCCGACGGTGCCGACCACCGTGAACTCCTGCGCCGGACCCTGGAACAGCACCTTGATCGTGGAGCCGAGCGCGATGTGGTGCTCCTCGGCGCTGGTGGCGTCGATCGCAACCTGGTGTGGCCCCGACGGTGCGGCCCCGGTGAGGACCTTGACGTCGCCGCGCAAGGTGGTGTCTGCCGGCATGCTGTAGCCCATCGTGGGGGCTCCGCCGCTGGTCAGGACGGCCCTGCCGGCGTTGTCGGTCAGGAGCGCGTAGCCGCTGACCGAGCCCTCGGCGGCCCGTACGCCGTCGACGGTGCGCACCTGCTGGAGGACCGAGGCCGGGATGGGTCCGCGGCTGGTGCCGGTGCCCTCGGACTGGGTGTAGGCGGCCTCGGCGCGGACGACCGCGTCGGTGCCGGCGGAGACCTTGCCGAACAGCTGGTCGAAGGCCAGGCGCATGGTGTCGGTCAGGACGAGGGTGCCGGCCAGGAACGCCACGCCCAGTGCGATCGAGGCGATGGTCAGGCCAAGTCGCACCTTGTGCGCGAGCATGCCTCGTAGGGTTGCGATGAACATGGCGTCAGGCTCCTAGGTGCTTCATGAAGTCGAGTACGGCGTCGGCGGTCGGCTCGTCCATCTCGTCGACGACGTGGCCGTCGGCCAGGAAGAGCACCCGGTCGGCGTAGCTTGCCGCCGTCGGGTCATGCGTGACCATGACGACCGTCTGGCCGAGCTCCTTGACCGCCGTGCGCAGGAAGCCGAGCAGCTCGGTGCCCGAGGTCGAGTCGAGGGCGCCGGTGGGCTCGTCGGCGAAGATGATCTGCGGGCGGGAGGCCAGGGCGCGGGCGGCGGCCACCCGTTGCTGCTGGCCACCGGACAGCTCGGTGGGGCGGTGGTCGAGCCGGTCGGTGAGTCCGAGCTTCTCGACGATCGACTGCACCCAGAAGTCGTCGGGCTTGCGGCCGGCGATGCGGATCGGGAGCACGATGTTCTCCGCCGCGGTCATCGTCGGCAGCAGGTTGAACGACTGGAAGACGAAGCCGATCTGGTCCCGGCGCAGCAGCGTGAGCGCCTTGTCGTTGAGCGACGTGATCCGGGTGTCCCCGACGTACACCTCGCCCGACGTTGGCCGGTCGAGGCCGGCGAGCATGTGCAGCAGGGTCGACTTGCCGGACCCTGACGGCCCCATGATGGCGGTGAACCTGCCCGCGTCGAGATCGACGTCGACGTCCTTGAGGGCGGCGACCGCTGCGTCGCCGCTGCCGTAGAACTTGCTGACGCCCTCGGCCCGGGCGGCCGTGGTTCGAATGGTGGTGCTGGTGGTGACGGACATGTGTTGTTTCTCCTGCATCTGGTTTCAGCCCCCCGGTCGAGCGGCGTGTAACCAGCAAAGGCGTTCCGCGGGCTCGCGCCCATCAGGCTGGGCGCACGGTGTACAGGCGCTGGCCGCAGGCGATCTGCGGACGATCGTGCGGCTAGCCCACCCTGAAGGGTTCGGGTAGAGCCCTCCCGCACCGCCGCCGATGAGCGCAGACTGCAGAGGTGAGGAGGCTCTGGGGGAGACGGCGGTCGGGTCGCGATCAGCTCGCTGGTGTGCTCGTGCTGACCGGACTCGCAGTGTTCGTGCTGCTCGTGTACGTCGTCGTCGTCCTCGGCGGCGGCGCGCTGATCGGCCACACGTCGTCGCCACAGGTCGGGCTCTCGGTACTTGCCACCGCGATGGTCGCGCTGGGCTTCGAGCCGGTGCAGTCGCGGCTGGAGCACACCGCGTCGCGGCTGGTGCACGAAGGACGGCAGTCGCCGTACGAGGTGCTGACCCGGTTCTCGCAATCGGTGACCAGCAGCTATCCGAGCGAGGAGCTGCCGGCGCGAATGGCCAAGGTGCTGGCCGACGGCACCGGTGCCGAACGTTCGCAGGTCTGGCTCGTCGTCGATGACGAGCTGGGACTCGCGGCCACCTGGCCTCCCGGCGCCGGGGTGTCCGGAGCCGACGACCTGCCCGGTCGGCGGGAGCTTCCGGTGCGTCACGCCGGACGCTTGCTCGGCGTCCTGGCCGTACAGGAACGCGACGGCGTGCCGCTCACGCTCGTCGAGGAACGGCTGTTCGCCGGACTCGCGAACCAGGCCGGGCTGGTGTTGCACGGCGCGAGGCTCCGTGCGGAGCTCGTGCACCGGCTCGACCAGTTGTCCACCCGGGCGGCGGAACTGAGGGTGTCGCGGCAGCGACTGGTCGACGCACAGGACGCCGAGCGGCGACGGCTCGAGCGCGACATTCACGACGGCGCCCAGCAGCACCTCGTGGCGCTAGCCGTGAACCTCCGGCTCGCCAGCTCGCTCGCCGAACGGTCGCCCGAGCGGGCCGACCAGCTGATCGCGGAGCAGAGCACCGCGGCGGCCACGACCATCGAGACACTGATCAGGCTGTCGCGTGGCATCTATCCGAGCCTGCTCGTCGACGACGGACTGGTGCCGGCACTGCGCACGGCGGTCTCGACGAGTCCGCTCCCGGTCGAGCTGCGCGCGACCGGCGTCGGCCGCCACTCCGCCGAGGTCGAGGCCGCGGCGTACTTCTGCGTGCTGGAGGCGTTGCAGAACTCCGCCAAGCACTCGGCCGCGCGAACCGTCCGCGTGAGCCTGCGCGAGGTGTCCGGCGTCCTCACGCTGACTGTCGGCGACGACGGCTCCGGTTTCGATCTCGCTACGGCGGATCCCGGTGCCGGTCTGGCCAACATGCGTGACCGGGTCGAGTCGGTCGGCGGAACCCTGGCGATCGAGACCACGCCCGGACGCGGCACCCTCGTCGAAGCGCGATTGCCGGTGGGCTGACATGTACGCCCGAGTGGCCTGGACACTGACAGCGCTGACCGCGGTGCTCGCGGTCGCGGATGCCTGGGTGACCTCGGCGTACCGGCCGCTGCTGTCCGAGGAAGCGGTCGCGGTCCATGGCTTCCCCTTCGTCAGTGGCGCGGCCATCGGATCGGCGGCGATGGGCGCGCTGATCGTGTCCCGGTATGCGCGGCATCCGATCGGTTGGCTGCTCTGCCTGAGCGGCTTCGTCTCCAGCATCGCCCTGCTGGCCGAGGCATACAGCGTGTGGGTGATCACGGCCGACGGTCCCGGTTCGCGGAGCATCGGTGGGGTCGCCGGATGGATCTCCGTCCTGCTCGGCGGGCAGCTCATCCTCGCCGCGCTGGCCATCATGTACCTGGTGGCGCCTGACGGCCACTTCCTGTCCCGCCGTTGGCGCTACGCGGCCGGCGTGACCCTGGTCGGGCTCGCCAGCTACACCGCGGGACACCTCACCTTGTCCCCGACCGAGTTCGACATCGACAGTCAGGAGATCGGCCCCGTCGGTTCCCTTTTCTTCCTTGTCGGATTCCCACTCATCTTTGCCGGCCTGATCGCCTCTCTGGTGTCGATGGTCCGCCGTCTGCGTCGTAGTCAGGGCGAGCTCCGGCAACAGCTGCGGTTGATCGCCGCCTCGGCGGCGTTCGTCGTCGTGGGCTTCGCCGCGCTGCTCGTCGTGCAGGCGCTCAACGGCGGCGAACAGACCTGGGCGGCTGGGCTCCCGCTGTTCATCTCCTACCTCTGCCTGCCGCTCTTCTTCGCCGTGGCAGTGCTGCGCTACCGGCTGTACGACATCGAGGTGATCATCAACCGGACGGTCGTCCTCGCCGTCGGTACAACCTTCGCCGCGGTTGGTTACACGGGTCTGGTCGTGGCGATCGCCGCACTCGTCAATACACAGACGAACAGCTTCTGGCTGTCGCTGCTGGCGACCGCCCTGGTCGCCATCGCTTTCCAGCCGCTTCGCCGACGCGTCGTCCGCCTGGCGAACCGGATCGCCTACGGCTCGCGGGCACTTCCGTACGAGGCTCTGGCGGACTTCAGCAGGCGCCTAGCCGAGACACCGTCGCCGCAGACGCTGCTGCCTGCCGTTGCCGAAGCGGCCGGCCGCGCGGTGTCGGCGCAACGCTCGACCGCGGTCTTGCGGGTGACCGGCTCAGAAGGCCTCTCCGCGGTGTGGCCGCCCGGCGCACCAGAGGGCACAGCCGACTACGAGGTCCTCGTCCGCGACGGCGGCGACACCCTCGGCAGCATCGGAGTCACCATGCCGAAGGGGCATCCGCTCCGCACGGCCGACCTGCGGCTGCTGCAAGGGCTGGCCGATCAGGCTGCGCTGGCGCTCCGCAACGCCGCGATCGAGGCCGAGCTGGCCGGGCACGTGGCCGCCCTCAACCAGACCACGCAGGCGCTTGCCGAGTCCCGGCGCAGAATCATCGCGGCCGACGATGCCGCACGCCGCCAGCTCGAGTCCGCGATCTCCAGGGAGGTCCTGCCACACCTCGAAACGATGCCCGCGCAGCTGAGCAGCCTGAGCGTCGCAGCATCTGGCCCGGTCGCGTCAGACCAGCTCGAGCAACTCGTGACCCGGACCAATGCGGCGCTCGAGTCGCTGCGGGAACTGACCCGCGGCGTGTTCCCGACCCAGCTGGTCCGGGCAGGTCTTCCTCGCGCGCTCACGTCGCACCTGGCCCGGCGCGGACTCGCGGCCGCACTCCACGTCGAGCCGTCGGCCGACCGGCGGTTCCCGGCCAGTGTGGAGGCGGCGGTCTACTTCTGCTGCGCCGAAGCATTGAGCGCCGGGTCAGGATCCGCCCGGATCGACCTGCTGGTGGCGGGCCAGGACCTGATCGTCCGGATCTCTGGCTTCGCCCGCGACGAGGTCGACGTACAGTCCATGGTCGATCGCGTCGAGGCGGTCGGTGGGTCGCCGTCGCTCACAGACGCGGGCGTGCTCACCGTCAGCATCCCGGTCGGCGTTGACGAGCCGGCGCCGGCTCCGGTGTAGCCCGGTCAGGTGAGGGCGGCCGCCCACGCGGCCGCGAGCCGGTCCGCGCCGAACGCGGCCTTCGCGATGTACGCCGCCGCCCCGCAGCCTGCGAGGTCGAAGTCGTCCTCGTCATAGGTCGAGAGCAGTACGACGATCGGCGCGTCGGCGGACAGCGTCATCTGCCGCGCGGCCTCGATGCCGTCGATCCCGGGCAGGTTGACGTCCATCAGCACCAGGTCCGGCTGCAGCCGTGCGAGAGCGGTCAGCGACTCCTCGCCCGATATGGCAGACCCCACCACGACGAAACCGTCGGTCTCTGCCACGACAGTCGCGATCGCCCGGCGGAACGGCTCCTGGTCATCCACGACCAGCACGCGCACATCTGCCACCTGGGCACCTCCCTATCGCCATGGTGTTGCAACGAATGCCGGTCGGGACATGGTGCTATCCACCCGGACCCGGGGTGGTTGTCCGCACCCTTTCGGCGGGGGTCAGCGGGCGGCCGGCCCTCCGGTGGCCTCGAGGAAGGCGAGGACCGCCATCACCCGGCGGTTGACGTCGGACTCGTCCGACAGGCCCAGCTTCTGGAACACCGAACCGACGTGCTTCTCCACGGCACGCTCGCTCATGAACAGTGCCTTCGCCGTCGCCGCGTTGCTGCGACCGGCCGCCAACTCCTGCAGCACCTCCCGCTCGCGGTCGGTGAGCCCGAGCAACGGCGAACGCGACTCCTGCGCCTTGCGCGCCAGCAGACCCTCGACCACTCTCGGGTCGAGAACCGACCCGCCCCGCACCACGTCCTGCAGGGCGCGGACCAGCTCGTCGAGCTCCGACACCCGCTCCTTCAACAGATACCCGAGTCCGGCGACTCCCTCGGACAACAGGTCGAATGCGTAGTCCTCCTCGACATACTGCGACAGCACGACTACCCCGGTAGACGGATACTCGGCCCGGATCTGCTTGGCCGCATCGATGCCCTCGGTCGTGAACGTCGGAGGCATCCGGATATCGGTGAGCACGGCGTCGGGGTGGTGCTCGGCGACCGCTTTCAGCAGCGAGCTCGGGTCGGCGACCGTGTCGACCAGCTCGATGTCGTCGGCTTCGCCGAGCAACGCGCAAATGCCCTCGCGCACCAGAAAGTTGTCATCCGCAACGACGACACGCAACACCACGAACACCACTGTAGGCCCCGCCGCCGTCCCACTGGCCTACAGCAAGTCCGGGAGTCGGTGCGGGCTCGGTCCCTCCAGCGGGTGACCTGAATGCCGCCGGCGAGGGAGGCCGGCCGACGCTGGTTTTCCTAGCGTCGACGCCATGGCCGAGCACTGCGAGTTCGCTCGCGAGTGAAGGGACGAACGTGGAGAGTATCAACGCATCGACCAGCATGCCCACGCCCGCCCGGCGACCGCCGGCCGCGGGACCACGCCGCAGGCCCTTCAAGGCGCTGGTACGGCGCGCGACCGAGCCCGTGCCGGGAGTCGCCCGCTGGGCCGTGTGGGCGGCGCATGTGATCCCGTTGCTGACCGTTCCGTCCGGGCTGTGGCGGATCGCTCTGGGCATCGGCGTGCCGATGGGCTTCAGCGGCGACCTGGCTCGCGTCTACGCGGCCCCGGGCTGGATCACGCCTTACGTGATCGCGTTGACGCTGGTCAGCGAAGCCGTTGCGCTGCTCTCGTTCGCGTTGATCACGCGGTGGGGTGAGACAGTGCCAAGCTGGATGCCGCTCGTCGGCGGGCGCAGCATGCCGGGCGGGCTGGTGACATCCGCGGCGGCGGTGGGCACGGTCGCGCTGGTGCTGATCGCGGTACCGACCGTGGCCGTGTGGAACGGTCCCGAGAACATGGGTGATCCCGACGCCCCGCAGGGCCTCGCCGGAGTAGTGATGACGGCGACCTACGCACCCATGCTGGCCTGGCCGCCACTGCTGGCGGCTTTGACCGTCGCCTACTGGGTCCGCCGCCGAGCCTGACCACTGGGCGGTCGAAGCGTGGGCATGAGTTTGGGCATGAATCACGGACGACCCCTGCTGCTCCGATCGGCCATGCCTGCGGTGTGGAAGGCGCTACGTGGAGCGGCCGTCACAACCTGCGCCAGCGTGGCGGCTGGGGCTTTGAGGACGTCACGAAGGGTCGTGTTCGACGCATCGCCATGCGCGAGGAAGTCGAGGCGGAGCCGACGAGGGCTCCGCGTGGCAAGGTGTGCTGCGTACCACCCGACGGCATCGATCACTGGGTTACGGTCTTGCGGACGTCCCACGAAGAGCTCGCCTGCGTGGACCGCCCAATCGAGCGCAACGACGAGCTCGAGCACGGTGAGACAGGTGGAGGCGCTGGACGAGATCGGTCGGTGCCACTGGCAGGGGATCCCCTGAGCTACCTAGCTTGGTCTGCGAGGACCCGCGTTTCGTCCACGCGGGCGCGACCCTCTGACTTCGGGAGGACCCATGCCGGACTACGGGCGACCGCTTCGATTCGGCGTCTTCCCCACACCTGAGGCGCGGATGCTGGACCAGGTCCTGACGCTGGCTCGAGTTGCGGACGAGGAGAATCTGGAGTTCGTCGGGATCCAGGACCACCCTTATCAGCGGCGCTTCCTCGACACCTGGATGCTGATGGCGACCGTACTGGCGAAGACGGAGCGGGTCGGCGTCTTTCCAGATGTAGCGAACCTGCCGCTACGCCCGCCCGCGGTGCTGGCCAAGGCGGCCGCGAGTCTGGACGTCCTGTCGGGCGGGCGGTTCGAGCTCGGCCTCGGTGCGGGATCGTTCTGGGAGGCGGTCGAGGCCATGGGTGGACCGCGGCGGTCACCGGGCGAGGCGGTCGACGCTCTCGTCGAGGCCATCGAGGTCATCCGGCTGATGTGGTCGGACCAGCGCTCGGTCCGCTTCGACGGCCGTTACTACCGGCTCGCCGGAGTGAAGGCAGGGCCGGCGCCAGTCCACCCCATCGGCATCTGGCTCGGCGTCGGCGGTCGCCGGACGCTCGCATTGGTCGGCCGAACCGCCGACGGCTGGGTGCCGTCAAGCGGATGGGCAACGCCGGACACACTCCCCGACATGCAAGCGCGGATCGACGAGGCCGCGGTCGCTGCCGGCCGCAACCCCGCCCAGATCGCGCGGGTCTACAACGTCTGGGGCACGATCGGCGGAACAGGCGGCTTCTTGCAAGGCGGGGTCGGGCAATGGGTGGACGAGCTCACCGAACTGGCGGTCGAGCATGGGATGGACACGTTCATCTTTGGTCCGTCCGCGGATCCCGTGCCGCAGCTGCAGCGCTTTGCGGCAGAAGTGGCGCCCGAGGTGCGCGAGCGAGTCGCCCATGACCGCAGGTAGTCCTTCGTCAGGACGAAGGACCGAAGCTCACGCTCGGTGTGCGGGGTCGCCGCCTCGTTGCCGCTGGCTCAACCGGTATGGGTCTGGGAGCGCTCCTTCCGGCGCGAGTACGCAGGGGCGGCTCCGAGTAAGTGAGCTCAGCGCGGGATCTAAGGGTTCGCCGGACGCCTGGCCGAGTGATTCTTCAGACAGTCGAAGCATGTCGTACATCGTCGAGCCGCACACCACCGCTACTTCGCTGTCGCCCACGGGGGCGCCAGACCTGTACCGCGTGCGCAGCCACCTGGCCGCGGCCGTGGTCTGCGCGTTGGTCTGTTTCGCGCCATTGGGGATCGCCGCAGTCGTCTACGCGGGCAACGTCCGGACCCGGCTGGCGCTGGGCGACGTCGAGGGTGCCCGTCGTGCGTCGCGGATGGCGAAGCGGCTGTGCTGGGCCAGCGCGACGGTGACGCTGGGCTTCCTGATGGTGATCGTCGTCGGCGCGGGCGGCTACTCCGACATCCACTGACCGCCCAGACCGCGCCCACTAACAAGAGGCCGGGTCCGTTGCTACGGACCCGGCCTCTCTTTGCGTGGTCAAGGCAGATAGCCGCCGTCGTGCAGGCCGGCCGACCGCTCGAACACGTTCTGGTGGTAGTCCCCTCCGGTCCGGGCGCACTCGGCGCCGTACAGCGCGGGGAACGCGGGGCCGAACATGGCCCACTGGTCCGAGTGCCTCGACTCGTGGCGGTGTCTCTCGGTCCCGCCCAGGTCGCCGTACAGCCAGACGTTGCCCACCGTCGTGCCGGCGTTGGCATAGCCGCTGTGCATCGACTCGCAGGTCACGGTCAGGTCGCCGTGGACGTTGCAGGAGCCGCCGTGCGTTCGACCCCAGACGACAGCCACGGCGCTGACCGGCAGGTTGGCGACTGCCCGGCCGACGGTGACGAGCTGGGGACTGACAGCCGCGACGGCGACCGCCAGCACAGCGAGGACGCGGTTATGCCGCGCTGCGATGTCGACTGGCTCGTAGTGCTGCGTGCGAGTGCTCATGCCAACAGCGTCGAGCAGTCAGGTCCTCACCGCGTCCGGCGTTCACCTCGTCTGCGATCCCGGCACCCTTATTCAGCGCTCGGCTACGAACGCCACCTCTCTCGACCGTGAACCAAATCACCCGCCCGGCCGCCGCCGTCCTCGGTCCATGGATCCTCGGGAGGGGGAGGCACCTCGTCCGTCCAGGCCTCCTCGGGCCAGCAGACCGGGCACAGCGACGTGTACCCGTGAGCGCGGTCTCCTTCACCCGTTGTCGGCAGACCGCAAGTTGTCATGTCGGGATTGTCCGAACCGAAGTTGTGCATCTTGGCGCTGTTATGAGTGTCAGCCGGGGAAACGCACGGATGACGCTTCTGATTAGCCACGTCGGACCTCCCCCAGACACGAATCGATACTTGAGTTCTACACCTCATCCGGTTCCGAGGGGAAGAGATTCAGTCGGTGGGCAGCTGTGGCGGCTTGCAGTCGGTTCGATACGCCAAGTTTTGCGATGATGTGGGAGACGTGGACGCTGACTGTGCTCTCGGTGATGAACAGCCGTCTAGCGATCTGCTGGTTCGAGTAACCCTGGGTGAGGAACAGGAGGACGTCTCGTTCGCGCGGCGTCAGAGGTACCGGGAGCTGGGCCGAGCTCCGAGGTCGGGCTGCAGCAGGAGTACTCACCTCGGCTGGACTTCCCGCCAGTGCATCTGAGGACACCCCTGCATGTCGCGCGAGTGTTCGCAACGAGTTCTCCAATGGTACGCACCCGAGTTTCGTAGCGGTCTGCAGAGCTGCGGCGAGTGCGCGGGATCCCTGCGCGCGAGCGCGGGTGCCGAACAGTTCCTCGGCCTGCCGCCACTGCGCGTACGCCGCGGGGTAGGGGCATTCGAGCGACTCCCATTCCACGGCGAGGTCTGTCCACGGGTCCGCTGATTGCCTCATGGACGCGCGAGCGGCCTCTGCCTCGCACAGCAGCAGGTAGGCGTGGCCCAAGACCCCTGTGTCGCGTCGTGCGGCGTCCTGGGCGATGGACAGCAAGTGTGCAGTCTCTCGGGTGGCCGATTCGCGAATGACTCGATCAGCCCTGGAGGTCACCAGATCGGCGTGCGCGCGCAATGCAAGGCTGCACATGCTGACCACTAGTCGACCGTCTTGCTGATCGGCGAGATGGCCGAGCGACTCGCGCGCAATGCGGTAGGCCTCGTCCGCGTCGCCCTGCCAGAGGAGATTTTCCGCGCGTGCGGAGGAGACGTCGTGCAGCGCGTATGGATCGTCCGGACGCGCGAACCGTTCGATAGCGGACATCTGCCGCTCGAAACCCGGACCGTCACCGCGCGCTACCGCAATACGGGCAAGCTCAAGATGAAGAGCCAGCGCCATGCCCTCGGCCGCCCACTGTTGCTGCAGCTCACGGGCGAGTTCCTCGGCCTGGTCCCATCGACCGGTCGCCACCAGAGCATGCACCCAGTTCTCGACGAGCGTGGGCGCCACGAGCAGCAACGGCCCGAAACGCTGGCAGGTTCGCGCGCCCTCGGCCGCGATTTCCAGCAAGTCGCCCAGCTGGCCGGCGGTCGAATGAAGGAAGGCGAGATTTCCGAAGCAGCGAACGACAGCCTCGAACGCGTCGGCGGCAAGTGCCTCGGACAGGCATTGCCGCAGTTGGGCCGCGCCTTTCTCGAGGTCGCCTTGCTGCGCGATCACGGTGGCGAGCGTGATGCGGGCCTGCAACTCGTCGCGCGTGCTGTCTGACTCAGCGGCCAGCGCGATGGCGCGTTCGGCCGCCGCCCGGCCGCGTTCGTACTGGCCGGTCACCGTCAGCCCTCTCGCGAGTGCGGCGAGCACTCTTACACGCAGCGCCGGCTCACCGGGCCCAGTCGCCAGATCGGCTTCGCTGCGTTCGTACGACGCAAGCGCAGCAGCGGGATCACCAGCGGCCCACAGCGCCTCGCCCAGCTCATGCTCCAACCGTGCGCGGTCGAGTCCCGCTTGCGGAACCGTCGATAAGCCGGCGCGGAGAAGTTCGGCCGCGCTCGATGGCTGCCCGGCCCACCGTGCCATCTCGGCCTCGCGACAGAGCAGCTCCTGGTAGGACAGTCCGCTCAGTTCCTCCGGGTCGTCGACCCGGTTCCAGAGCACGTCCCTGGCCACAGACAGTTGGCGGCGCGCCTCAGCGAACGCGTAGACGCCTCGTGCGTAGCCGGCCGCGGACATGACCGCGGGAAGCGCGGCCGTGTACTCCCCGGCTGCCACGAGGTGGTGGGCGAGCTGAGCAAGGCCGGTGGGCAACCCATCCCGGCGCGAGAGCCGAATCCCTTGAACGGCGGCCCGGTGCGCAGCCGTCTGTTCGCTGTGCAGCATCTCCCTGAACACGCTTTCCCGCAGGATCGCATGACGGAAGTCGTAGTGCTCGGCCTCCGCGATCAGCAGCCCACGCTCTGTGAGGAGCCGAAGGTTCGGCGCCACGTCGCGGCCCGTGCTTTCGATGGAGCTCTCGAGGACTTCGTGCGGGATGTACTGTCCGAGTACCGCGGCTACGTGCAGTGCGAACCGGGCGTCGTCAGGCAGGTCGTCGACGGGACCCAGCATTGCTTGACGCAGTGCCTCGGTGTGGGCGCCCTCGATCTCGTCGTTGGCCGCCAGCTCGAGAGCGATGAACGGGTTGCCGTCGGACAGGTCGATCACCTTGTTGTGCTGCGTGGCCGGGAGCCGGACGTTCGACGTGGCTAGAAGCTGCCTGATCTGGTTTGCGGTGAGCGGTTTCAGATGGATGTCGCGGCTCACGTCCGCACGCCTCAAGTCTCCGATCGCCTTGCGTGTGTGCGGGTCCCGGGCGAGAGCATCGTCCCGGCAGGTGAGCACGAGCAGGAGTCGTTCCTGCGTGGCCGTACGGGCCAGGTAGTTGAGGAGGTCCAGGCTGGACGAATCGGCCCAGTGGATGTCCTCCACCACTGCCATCACCGGCTGGCGCTCGCCAAGGTGGTGCAAGACCCAGAGCACACTCGTGAACAGTCGCGACCGCTCCAGCCCGACGTCCGGAGAGGCGACACCGGAGGACGACCCCGAAACGGTTAACACGGTGCGCAACAGCTCCCACGTCGCGCCGGCGACCTCCTCCGGGCTGTCCGGCGCCGCGGCGATCTGGCTCAGCATCTCGACGAACGGTCCAAAAGGCAGCTCACCGCCACTGACCGGCGTGCAGTGTCCCAGCGCAACGAGCACGTCGGAGCGGCGAGCCTGCTCGATCAGCGTCTCGGCCAGCCGGCTCTTCCCCATACCGGCCTCGCCTCGGATGAGGGCTACGCTCGCCTGACCGACGCGGGCCGAGGTCAGGCACGCGTCGAGCAGCTGCAGTTCCCCCTGCCGGGCGATCAATGGGCGCGCCGACTCCACCTTAGAAGTCAAACATCGTTTGACGGGCCCGTCACTGCCTAGGCGACCTGGTCAATGGCACTCCCGCAAGCTCAGGACTCCTCCTGCCTACGGGCAGTGCGTCTCTTGTAGACAGGTGGTGAGCCGGAACCTTCGCCGATTGCCTTGCGGATGTGGTGGATCAGGACTCGCGGCAGTCAGGCTGGGGTCGGCTCGCGCTCGGCTACGGGTTCCTTGCCTGGCGCCAGCCTCCGAGCGACCGCGAGGAAGGGGAGTAGCAGCGCCAGGTTGAGCAGCGCCGCAGGCCGGGCCTCCATGCCGGCGACCACATAGCCGAGCCAGATCAGCAGGCCGAGGGCGGCCCACCATGGCAGGGCGTGGGCGCGCCAGAGTCCGACGCCGGCCCCGACGACCGCGAGGAGGGTGCCCAGCAGGAACATCAGGAGCGCGATCGCCAGCAGCCTGTCGTCGCCGGAGGCGGACGCCGCACGCGCCGCCAGGTCGCGGTCGGCCTCCTGGGCCAAGGACCCCAGAGGGATGTAGTAGAAGGCCCAGTGCATGGCGAGACCAAGCGTGGAGATGAGCCCCAGCAAACCGGACAAGGCTGCGAGCACCGGGCGGGTTCGGCCGACGACAACCGCGATTGCGAGCAGCGCCAGGGCCCAAGCGGCGATGTATGCCAGGTCGAGGTACGCCGCGGCGTGCCACCAGGCCAGGCGGTCGGCCACCGCCTGCAAGTGCGAGGCCGCGTCCGCGACAGAATCGGACTCGATCTCGACGTAGGCGTTGTCGACGGTGAGCCGGACCCACTCTGCGGCGGTCAGGAGCACTGGGCTGAGGACGAGCCCAGCAGACAGGATCAAGGTGTTCGGTCTGTTCATACCTCGACGATCCCGTTGGAGTCCCTTGCTGTCGTCCGCCGGCCGTCGCGGACATCCACGCCCTGCGCACCGCCTCGATGCTGCTGCGGGCTTACTTGCACCATCCCGTGGTCGCACGGACGTCATTCCCGGGTCGCTGTTCGACCGCGCTGAGTAGCGGTAGCGTCCGGCTGTGAGCTCGCTAGACCGCGTGGGGCGACTGGTCCGCCGGCACCAGTTCGACATCTCCCTGGTGGCGCTGCTCCTCGTCCTCCATCTGCTCGGATTCGGGCAGTCGCCAGGGGTCGGCGTTGCCGCCACCCTGCTCAGCGCGGTCCCGATCCTGGCCCTGCTATTCCGGCGAGTGGCGCCGCCCGTCGTCGCGGTCGCGTACCTCGGGGCGAGCAGTGTCTCGGTGCTGCTCGACATGCCTGACGCGAGTAGCGCGTTGACCGTGGTGGTCGTCGTCGCCGGCGCGTATTCGGCAGGCGCCTACATGTCCTTGCCATGGGCCTTGGCAACGCTGTGTCTGTGGTGGTCGTCACTGCTGGTGGACTTCGTCTCCGGACGGGAAACCGGTGGTGCTGGCGACTACCTCTTCGCGGGCCTCATCCTCGTGTGCGCGTTCGTGCCCGGCGTCGTGGCGCAGCGACTTCGAAGGCAGGCCGAGGCTGGGCGCGCAGCACTGGACGCGGCGACCAGCGAGAAGGAGCAGGCTGCCGAGGCGGTGGCCGCTGAGCGAGCCCGCATCGCACGGGAGCTCCATGACGTTGTCGCGCATGCGGTTTCGATCATGGTCGTTCAGTCAGCAGCCGCGGATGAGCTGATCGAACGGGACCCGGCGCGGGCGCATGTCGCGCTGCGCGCCGTCCAGGATGCGGGCCGCGCCGCGGTGATGGAGATGGCGCGGATGCTCGACCTGCTCCGCGGTACGACGAGCGGAGACGACATGTCACCGCTGCCGACTCTCGACCGGCTGAGCGACCTGGTCGAGGAAGCCCGGCTGGCCGGCGCCGACGTGGAGCTGCATCGGAGTCCGATACCCGCACTGCCGGCGGCGATCGAGCTCTGCGCGGTCCGGGTCGTCCAGGAGGCGTTGACGAACGCCGCCAAGCACACGCACAACCCCCATGTCCGGGTGGCGGTGGGCAGCGCCGACGGCCTACTCGACGTCGTTGTCGAGGACGACGGTGGGTCCGGGCCCCGGGCCGGTACAGGCACCGGGCACGGCCTGCTCGGGCTGCGCGAACGGGTCGAGGTCTTCGACGGCACCATGGACGCCGCACCACGAGCAGGCGGTGGCTTCCGCGTTCGGGTGGCGCTGCCGATCGGGAGCATGCCGTGACCACGGTCGTGATCATCGACGACGAGGAGCTGTTTCGCAGCGGGCTTCGGATGGTGATCGAGTCACGCACCGGCATCGATGTCGTGGGCGAGGCGGCCGACGGCGCCGCGGCGGTGAGCGTAGTTCGCGAACTCCGACCCGATGTGGCCCTCATGGACATCCAGATGCCCAATGTCAGCGGGATCGAGGCGACCCGACGGATCGTGTCGCTCGGCTTGGACACCCGCGTGCTGATGCTGACGACCTTTGGCATGGACCGTTACGTGGTGGAGTCGCTGCGCGCAGGCGCGAGCGGCTTTCTGCTCAAGACGGTGCCGCCCGACGAGCTCGTAGCGGGCATCGTGACAGTCGCCCGTGGAGAGTCTCTGCTTGCGCCGGTGATCCTTCGCCGGCTACTGGCGGAGTGGACGACACGGTGGCAGCCGGACGAGCACGACCCCCGGCTCGACAGGCTCACCGATCGCGAGCGGGAGGTGCTTCGCCTGATCGGCCGTGGCCTGTCGAATGCCGAGCTCGCCTCGCACTTCCACCTCGCGGAACCGACGGTGAAAACCTATGTCAGCCGGATCCTCGCAAAGACCGAGTCGCGAGACCGCGTACAGGCCGTCGTGCTGGCATACGAGACCGGACTCATCCGCCCGGGGAGTCAGCCCACGGGCTGACACCGGCAGCACTCGTTGCCACGAGCAACTTCTCTGCCATCGGTATCAAGCCCGTGACGCTTCAAACCCAGGACGGTTCACCCGCGTTGTGGGTCGAGGGGTGGGCGGCGGATGAGGCGGATGGCGAGTGTGATGATCCAGGCCCAGAACACGGCGTAGGGCAACAGCCAGAGCGATCCCTCCCAGGCGTACCGAGCGACGATGAGGCCGACTCCGGCGGCGATGGCCCACCACCCCCACCACGAGGGAAACGCCCGGCTGTCCAGGAGGATCCAGCCGACCGCCACCGCGAAGCTGGCCATGGCCAGCCAGGCGTTGGCGAAACCGAGGTTGCCCACATCGAACGCGTACAGCGCGACGGCTGGATCGAGCTCGGTGCCACGGTTGGCGGCCGCGTCCCAGCTGGCGTCCAAGGCGCCGTATGCCGCGAGGAGTGTTCCGGACACCAGTGCGACCGTGGAGCGCCACGCGGGTTCACCCTCGACCCGGCGCAGTAGTGTCGCGAGGCCGACGACGAACCAGAGGAAGACCAGCATGCCGATCGAGGCGGTCGCCTCGGCGGCGTGGACCCAGCCGACGGCGGCATTGCGGAAGAAGGTGGCGGCTTCGTCCTGCGTGGCGTCGAACGGCGGCTCGCCCGCTGTCGAGATCGCGATGATAGGACCGAAGAGGAGCACAACTGCGGCGATCGCCGCGACACCGGTGGTCCGGGCGAGGGTGCTCCAAGGGTCGCGAGTCGTACGTCTGGGGTCGGGGCTCAGTCTCGGTTGCATGCGTGGGGCCTTCCGTGGTGTGCCCGGGGAACAGTCATGGCCGCATTAGTGGGCTGACGCGAGGAGCCCCGGTCCGGAGCAGCCCGATCCCTGAGGCGACGGCCCACAGCCCGATCCCGCCGGCGAGCGGGAACAGGGGGTCGAGCCGGTCGGTGAACAGAAAGGTCGCTCCGGCGAGCGCGAAACCCAGGCCGCCGACGACGCCGGGCACCGCCACCACCCAGTTCCCGAGCGTGTGAGTCGCCGCGCCGGCCACGGCGAGCGCCGAGATGCTGAGCCCGAAGGCCGGCACCGTGATGCTCTCCAGCACGAGGTTCACGTCGATGAGCGGCGTGGCCTCGCCCGCGTCGATCCGCTCGGCCTCGGTTGCCATCACCAGGTGCAGGACCATGTCGGCGGCCGCGGCCACGGAGGCCGCGGCCGCGATCACCGCGGCTGTCTGTGTCCTGCGGTGGGCAGCGAGAGTACGGCCGCGCGCCAGCACGACGAGGGCAGCGGCGATGATGGCCAATCCGGCCAACAGCACCGCATGAGCGGGATACCAGGCCGGGTTGTCGAACATGATCCGCACGTGTTCCTTCAGCGAGACACCCGGCGGATCCTCCTTCGGATGCATCCCGCCCCCGGCGAAGAAAAGGACTCCACCGGCAACCAGGCCCCACCCGACCAAGGGGCTGGTTCGGCTGGTGCGGACGGGCTCGTCACTCATCGGCGTGGCAGTCATGAAGCCGACGATAGAAACCTGCGAACGTCCGGAGAACGTGGCCGACCACCGACATGGCCTGCAGACTTCCACACCCGGAGCGGGGGTTGTCCCCCTCACGCCACCGCGCACGCCGTGGAACCATGATCACGTGACTACGCGGACGATGCGTCTGCTGCTGATCGGTTGGGGGGCCACCGCCGCGGTGGCGGCCGGTGTCGAGCTTGCCCGGGCCGAAGCGCTGAGTAGCGTGGGCCCGCAGTGGACGTTCGCGTTCCTCACGACCTACCTCGTCGGCATCTGGGCGCTGCGCGCCGATCCCGCGAACCGCGCCGCGCTGCGGTTACTGATCTTCGGCTGCGTGGCCCTCACCTTTCTCGCGGTGTCGTCCGAGCTCATTGTCCAGGTCCAGGGCGGGAGCGGCGGGATGCGGTTCGTCGCCGGCAACGCAGTTGTCCAGACGGTCGGGCTCCTGATGGTGTGCAGCCAGGTATCCGCGCTGGTCCGCTACCCGGACGGCGTACCCCTGCTCACCGTCGAGCGACTCCTGGTCGGTGCCGTCGCGGTCATTGCCCTGACGCTGCCGACGCTGCTGCTGCTGACCACGCCCGAAGTCGTACCCGCCTGGGTGCTCGAGTGGAGCAGCCGGTCCGACGGCCTGGTCGTTCCGGCGGCCGACAGCCCGTGGTACATCAGCGGGCTGGGTCCACTTGGCCCGGTCATGCAAGGCCTGCATGACAGCGTGCTCGCGGTGGCACCTCTGCTGGCGATCGGGGTCGTCGCGGCGCGCTTCCGGCTTCTCGGGTCCGAGCAGCGGCATCGGGTCGCGTGGCCGCTGCTGGCAGCCTTGGTCTTCCTGCTCGGGATGGTTGTCAACCAGCTCGCCGAGGTCGGCACGGTCCCGCGGGTCGTGGGTGAAGGCGCATACATCGCAGTCCACGTCCTGCTGCCGATCTCGCTCGGGATCGGGATCGCCGCCCCCGGGATCTACGACGCGCTCGGCGCCGTACAACGGACCGCCACGTTCGTCGTACTGTCGGCCTTGATCCTCGGGATGTACGTCGGCGCCGCTGGATACCTCGGCATCGCGTTCGGGGGCCAAGACCTGCGCGTCGCAGTTGCCATCGCACTGCTCGCCGCGCTGGTGCTCGAGCCCATTCGCCGGACCCTGGTACGACGGGCCGAGCGAGTCGCGTATGGCCAAGTGATCACCCGCGACGAGCTTCTGCAGCGGCTTGGCGACACGCTCGAGCACACAATGGACCGGCGCGCGCTGACCGAGTCGATCGCGAAGACCGCTCTGGAAGGCCTGGGGGCGCAGTGGGTACTCCTCGAACCTGACGGCGCGCCATGCGTTCACGTCGGCCGAGCGATCCGATCAGACGAGAAGCCCGCGCTGACGGCCCGGCTGCTCCACGGCCACGACGACCTGGGTGCCATCTCTTGTGGCCCATCCGACAGCGGCCCGGCCCTGTCGCGGTCACGAGTCCAGTTCGAGGCACTCGCCCGCCAGGTCGCCATGGCTCTGACCAATGCGCGGCTGGCTGAACAGCTCAACCACCAGCTGGCCGAGGTCGACGCCTCCCGCCAGAGGCTGGTCACCGCCGAGGAGACGGCACGCCGTCGGCTCGAACGGGACCTGCATGACGGCGCCCAGCAGGACCTGGCCGCCCTGCTGACCCGCATCGCACTGGCCCGTAGCCAGCTCAGCCGAGCCGATCTGGACAGACTGGACGAGACCCTGGCAACGCTGCAATCCGGCGCTGGTGAAGCCTTGAAGAACCTGCGCGAACTCGCCTCCGGGATTCACGAGACCACGCTCGCCGACTCGGGACTGGTGGCCGCGATAGAAGGGCGAGCCGCCCGACTGCCCCTCCCCGTGAAGGTCGTCTTCGGGCCCGGCGTGCGCGGGACCAAGCTCGCCCCCACCGTGGAAAGCACGGCGTATTTCACCGTCTGCGAGACCCTCGCCAATACCCTCAAGCACGCCGACGCCGATCGAGCCACGATCACGTTGGTCCTCCAGGGCAGCGACCTGCACATCGACGTCACCGACGACGGCCACGGATTCGACTCGACCCGGCTCAACGGGTCCAACGGGCTGACCGGGCTGCGCGACAGGCTCTCGGCTGTCGGCGGCACCTTGACTGTGCGGTCGACACCGGGGAGGGGTACGACTGTGAGTGCCGTCGTGCCGACGAACCCATGAGCCCTCGGCCGCTGCGGGTCGTCATCGCCGACGACCACTACCTGCTGCGGGAGGGCCTGCGAGCTCTGCTCACCGACAGCGGCGATGTCGAGGTCTGCGCGGCCGTCAGCAGTGCCGCTGAGCTGGTCCAGGCGGTGGACCAGCTGACTCCTCATGGGGTGATCACCGACATCCGCATGCCCAACGGCACCGAAGGCATCGAGGCCGCCCACGCGATCCGGGCCCGGCACCCCGAGGTCGGCGTCGTCGTCTTGTCCCAGCACGCCGACGGCTCCTACGCCGACGCCCTGCTCGCCAATGGCACCGACGGCCTGGCTTACCTGCTCAAGGAGCGCGTGGGCGACGTGGCCGAACTGATGCGCGCCCTCAGCGAGGTCTGCGCGGGCCGAACGGCGCTTGACACGCTCATCGTCGACACGCTCATCGCTCGCCGCCGGACCCTGGCCCCGAGCGGCATGGATGCCCTGTCCCCCCGCGAGCGCGATGTCTTGCACGAGATGGCCCGCGGCCAGTCGAACGCCGGCATCGCCGCGACCTTGACGCTGTCGGAATCGGCCGTCGAGAAGCACATCACCTCCATCTTCGCGAAGCTCGGCCACGACGAACAGCCGAACACCCATCGCCGAGTAGCCGCAGTACTCGCCTACCTGGGCGCAACCACGCGCTGACTGGCTAGAGAGGCCAAGGCCGAAGACCGCCGCATATGCACAAGGAGACGGTGCCCGTGGCGCGGTAGTCCGACGACGCTTCAGGCTGCCTGGTCGGTGGCCTCGAGCAGTCCGCGGAGCCGGCGCAGTCCGTAGTGGACCCGGGTCCTGACTGTGCCGGCCGGGATGCTGAGCTCGGCCGCGACCTCGACGGTCGCACGATCACGCAGGATGGTCTCGACCACAGCGGCCCGATGGTGCGCGTCGAGCTGCGTGAGCGCGTCGCGCAGCTGAGCGCGCAGTAGCAGCAGGTCCATTTCACTGATGCCGGACGACGGCGCAGCGCCGGATTGGGCGGTGTCGGGATGCGACGCCGACGACACCGCCGGGCGACGCAGGCGTGCCTTCACCAGGTCGACGGCGACGTTGCGGGTGATGACCAACAGCCAGTTGAGCAGGGGTCCACCCGCTGGATCGAAGGACGCACACGCCCGCCAGCCGCGCAGCAGAGCCTCCTGCACGGCCTCCTCCGCTAGATCAGGGTCGACGACGATCTGACGGGCCCGCGCGAGCAGCCGCCCGCGATACAGCCGGTCCGCGGCCGCGAGTCCCTCCTCGGTGCACAGGTGAGCGCACCCACCGGGACGACAGAACCCCCCGAACGTCCGGGGACCCCGGCTGCTGTCAGCGACCCATTCGGTCGGATCAGCTGGGACCCGCCGGACATCTGTGTTCATAGGTCGAGGGTGATGCCGGGGTCTGCTCCTCCTCATCGGTGCCGGCTGCCCATCCTGGGCACGCCGACTACCTACGCCGAACGGTTCAACCACCGGCCTCGGGTCAATCGCTAACAGGATTCCCGCTCCTGGCAGGATCTGGCCGCCGGTGCGACGATGTTGGCTATGCCGCACCTGCTCGAACGGCGGGTCGAGCTGAAGGCGCTCGAGACGAGCGTCGAGCAGGCTGCCTCGGGGCATGGGTCGACGGTGCTCGTGTTCGGGGAGGCCGGCATCGGCAAGACCAGCCTGGTCCGGGCATTCCTGACGGCCCACAGCGGAAACGTGAAGGTTCTGGCCGGCGCCTGCGAGGACTTGTCGACGCCACGTACGCTCGGGCCGCTCCGCGATGCCGCGAGATCGACCGGCGGTCCACTTGCCCAGGCGTTGGCCGGGCCGGACCCGGACCTCGTCTTCACCGCGATGGCCGACGAGCTGGCCGCGCCGCCGAGGCCTACGGTGCTCGTCATCGAGGACGCTCACTGGGCGGACGGAGCGACGCTTGACGTATTGCGCTATGTGGGTCGCCGGGTCCACGACCTGCCCGCGATGCTGGTGCTCACCTATCGGGATGACGGTCTGGGCCCACATCATCCGTTACGGCGTGTGCTAGGCGCCCTCGGCGGCGCCGAGGCGATCCGGCT
>Ga0114129_10001694_pt1 | contig 30048 bp, 28 predicted proteins | sample RhiMetdeltSRZDD1_FD_80071 | JGI IMG/M metagenome (GOLD analysis project Ga0114129, IMG submission 80071) | Populus rhizosphere microbial communities from Tennessee, USA - Rhizosphere MetaG P. deltoides SRZDD1 (version 2) (version 2) | ecosystem: Host-associated > Plants > Roots > Rhizosphere >... | reverse complement strand
GCTCGCGCTGCGCGTGCGCGCGCCGCGAATCCTGCGCAGCGAGCCGGACGTCGACTACGCGCACGCGTTCTCGCGGCACCGGATCGCGTCCGAGCTTGCGCGCAGAGAATTTCGGATCGCGTTCCTGTCGCACGTCAACGCGCTGCCGTCGCTCTGGGCCGAGCTCGCCGCGGGTGCCGGAGGCGCGCAGCCCGGCGGCGCAGTGAAAGGGATTCAGCACCGGCCGGACCGATCGGCGTCAGCGCAGCTCCTCTCCGCGTACCTGCGGCTCGAACGAGGGCTTCTGCTGAACGTCGGCGTGCCGATGCCGTTCGGCCACACGCTCATCTGCATCGCCCGAAAGGATCAACTTCCAACTTCGAACTTGAAAGTTGAAAGTTGAAAGTTGAAAGTTGTTCACCGTGGATGCCCCATCGGCTGCGCCATCGTCATGTTCCACATCCGCGGTGTGCTGTCGGCGGACGGCCGCACGCGCAGAAAGATGTGGAATGAGACGGGATGCGCGCCGTGGGTGTCGACGAGGCTGAGAAGTCCGGGCGGCCGCGGCGGCACCCAGTAGAACTGCACGTCGCCGCCCAAGCCGATGTCGAGGCCGCCCGCCGTGCCAAGGCTCCGCGCGCCGCCCAGCGTCACCTCGGTCATCCAGTGGAGCAATTCTCCCGGGTGCGGCACGTGGACGATCTGCGGGAACAACAGGTGCTCGGTCTCGACCTGCAGCCGCTCGGCGCGGCCGAACACCGCGTTCTTCCCCACCTGGTGCGTCGCCTCGAGCATCAGCGCGGTGACGTCGGTGAAGCGCCGCGTGACGTGGCCGGCCAGCGCCGTCGCGGCCGTGAAATCGGTGCCGTTCTGGCGCAGCCAGCCGACCGATCCGCTCACGCGTCGCTGGTTGCCGGGCTCGAGCGCCTCCGGCTCCTTGAGGAATCCGTACGACACCTGCGCGAACCACTCGTCCGACGGCCTGAACGACAGCCGCGTCGACCACGAATCCAGCTTGTGCGTCTCGAGGTTCCAGCGATGCTCGTCGGGCTCGCGGCCGTGGAACGCCGATCCCTCGAAGAGCAGCGGACCCGCATCGAAGGCCGCGGTCACGACGCCCTGCGCGATGTGCGTCGAGTCGAACGTGTGATGGCTGAGCGGCGCCGTTGGATTCTCCGTCGCCGACGGCCGGTGCATGAACGCGACCGGCCCGAGCGCCGGCTCGCCGACCGGACCGCCGGCGATCGTGACGCCTGCGAGATCGCCGAGCGGCAGACGGTAGCTTGCCGCGAGCTGCATGAACAGGTCGTGCGGGTGCTGGCGGTCGATGTTCTCGAGCTTTTTGTACGCTTCGCCGACCTGAAAGATTTCCGAGTACCCGCGCGGCGTCACCGTGGCCGGCTCGAGCGAGAACATTCCGGTGATCGCGAACGTCCCGGCGGCGATCGATCGCATGCCCATGCCCATGTACCAGTTCTGCGATCGCACATCGGTCTCGCCGCGCGGCCGGCCCTGGCGGTTGAGCGTGAGGAACGCGACGCCGTCCTGCATGTACTGCCAGCCGCCCGACGCCATGTGCTCGTGCTGGTGAGCCGCCGGCGGAGGCGGCGGTGGCTGCTCAGGCGGCGTCTGCGCGGCGGCCGCGCGCGTCGCGAGCAGAACGGTAACGAACGGAACGCAGACGAGCCGAAACGGCATGAGGGGATGGAAAAGTATATCGCAAGGTCGACGGCCAACTTTGGCTTGCGCGCCCCAGATCCGTCGACTATTCTTCTCTGAAGGCTGACCCCGCAGACAAGCATTGGTGTAATGCGCCCATCGCGGATCATTTCCATCGTCGCGCTGTGCGTCGTCTGCCTGATGCTCGTCGCGCCTGGGTGCAACGCGCCCGAGACGGCCCCGACGATCGCGCCGCCGACGCCCACGCCGACTCCGACGCCGCCGCCGGCGACCGTCGCGACCGTGGCAATCGCGGGAAGTCCGGCATCGGCGCGCGTCGGCGACAGGCTCGCGCTGAAGGCCACGGCCACGCTCTCAGACGGGACGACGCAGGACGTCACCGGCCAGGCGAGCTGGCTGTCGTCCAACACGGTCGTGGCGACGGTGTCGCCGAGCGGCGAGGTGACGGCGGCCGCGCCGGGCGAGGCCGACATCCACGCCAGCTATCAGGGCGTCGCCACGTCGGTCCACGTGTCGGTGGTGCCCGCGGTCGCGACCGTCGCGCGCGTGACGATCTCGGGCGTGCCCGGCAGTCCTTCAGTCGGCGACAGAGCCGCGCTCAAAGCCGCCGCGACGTTCTCCGACAACAGCTCCCAGGATGTGACGGCGGCCGCGACGTGGGAGTCGTCGAACCGCGTCGTCGCGCAGGTGTCGCCGAGCGGCGAGCTCACCGCGCTCGCGGTCGGCGAAGTCGACATCCGTGCAGCCTACCGCGGCGTCGTCAGCGCGCCTGCGCACGTGGTGATCGCGCCGCAGCGCGTCGCGACTCTGGCGGGCGTCGTCAGCGACGCGGACAACGGCCGCGCGGTTCGCGACGCGCGCGTCGAAGTCGTCGACGGGGTGAACGCGGGGCGCTTCGCCATCACCGATGGCAACGGCTTCTACAACCTGGCCGGGCTCCTGCTGGGTACCTTCGGCGTTCGCGTGACGGCGAGCGGCTACCTGCCGACCGAGGCGCGCGTCACGCTCGGGTCGGGCGCGGTCACGCGTCTGGATCTCACCGCAAAATCGGCGGCGACGCCGTTCAGCGCGGCGTTCACCATCACGGCGTTCACGAAGGTACAGGACACCTGCCTGCAGATCACGCCGGTACCGCCGGGAGAGCTTCTCTTCTCGGGAACGACCGCGAGCCTGTCCATCCGCGTCATCGAGCGCGGCATCACGCGCGCCTACGGCGGCAACATCCAGCCGGACGGCACCTTCGTGGGCAGCGGCATCGGCACGACGTCGGGCGTTCCGGGCGGCCGCTGGCGCGTCATGCACGACTATGGCGGCACGATTCGCGGCAAGATCGCCGGCAACACCGTCAACGGCAGTGAGACGCTGAACTTCACGTCCGGCTGTCCCGGGACGCTCCTCGTCGTGAGCTTCACGGGATCGCGATAGCGAGTCAGCGGAGATTACGGAGACAAAGGTATCAACACAGAGGAGCGGAGAAACGGAGGACCTCCGTAGTCTCCGTTCACTCGGACGCGTGATGGCGGACGTCGCGCGCGGCGACGATGAAGATCACGTCTTCGGCGATGTTGGTGGCGTGATCGCCGACGCGCTCCATGTGGCGTGAAATCAGAATGAGATCGATGCCCGGCTCCACGGTCCGCGGATCGCCGAGCATGTAGGTGAGCAGCTCGCGGAACACCTGGTTCTTCAGCTCGTCCAGCAGGTCGTCGCGATCGAGCACGCTCTGCGCGACGTCGATGTTGCGCGACACGAACGCGTCCAGCGCGTCGTGCAGCATCGCCTGCGCCAGGTCCGCCATGCGCGGGATGTCGACCAGCGGCTTCACGGGCGGGTGCGTGACGTAGCGCTGCGCCGCCTCGGCGATGTTGACCGCGAGGTCGCCGACGCGCTCCAGGTCGCTGTTGATCTTCACCGCGGCGACGATCGTCCGAAGGTCGCCGGCCATGGGCTGGTGCAGCGCGAGCAGCTTGAAGCAGCGGTCGTCGATCTCGACGTGAAACCGGTTCAGCTCTCCATCGCCGGCGATCACGTGCGTCATCAGCGCGGCGTCGCGCTCGACGAGGCTGCGCACGGCCAGCCGCACCCGTTCCTCGGCGAGACCGCCCATCGTCAACAGACGATGCTTCAGCTGCTCGAGCTCGTCGGCGAAATGCCGTTTTGCGTGGGTATCCTCGCTCATCGTGCTCATACTTACCCGAACCGTCCGGTCACGTAGTCGTCGGTCAGTTTCTCACGCGGGTTCGTGAAAATCGAGTCGGTCCGTCCCACTTCCACGAGCCTGCCCAGCCAGAAGAACGCGGTCACGTCCGAGACGCGGGCGGCCTGCTGCATGTTGTGCGTGACGATGACGATCGTGTAGTCGCGTTTCAGCTCGTAGATCAGCTCCTCGATGCGCTGCGTGGCGATGGGATCGAGCGCCGAGGCGGGCTCGTCCATCAGCAGCACCTCGGGCTGAACGGCCAGCGCGCGCGCGATGCAGAGCCGCTGCTGCTGGCCGCCCGACAGCGCCAGCGCCGAATCGTGCAGGCGCTCCTTGACCTCTTCCCACAGCGCCGCCCGCCGAAGGCTTTCCTCGACGCGGTGCTTCACGTCGCCGCGCGACGCAGCCATGCGGTTGACGCGGATCCCGTACGCCACGTTGTCGAAGATCGACTTGGGGAACGGGTTCGACCGCTGAAACACCATCCCCACGCGGCGGCGGATCGCGACGACATCGACGCCCGGCGCGTAGATGTCGTCGCCGTCCAGGGTCACCGTGCCGGTGATGCGTACCTTCGGAATGATGTCGTTCATGCGGTTCAGCGTCCGCAGGAATGTCGACTTGCCGCAGCCCGACGGTCCGATGAGCGCCGTCACCTCGTTGGCCGCAATCTGGATCGAGACGTCGTGCAGCGCCTGCTTCCCGCCGTAGAACAGGCTCAGGCCGACCGTCGCGATCTTGATCGGGCGCGACGGTTCCGGCGCCGTGCTTCGCGGCTGGACGGTCGGCCGGGCGATCGGCGGGCTGGCGGCCACGGGGCGCACACTCCTCAACTCGCGGCGGCGATGCCGCGTCGCACGAGGAGGCGCGCGCCGATGTTGGCCGCGAGCACCAGCCCGAGCAGGACGAGCGCGGCCGCCCAGGCTTGACGATGCCAGTCCTCGTACGGCGCGATGGCGTAGGTGAAGATCATCACCGGCAGCGAAGCGGTCGGCTCGGTCCAGCCGCGGCTCCAGAAGCGGTTGTTGAGCGCGGTGAACAGCAGCGGCGCCGTTTCACCCGCCACGCGCGCCAGTCCCAGCATGATCGCCGTCAGAATACCGCGGCTCGCGGCGGGAACGACAACCCGCACGATGGTCATCCATTTGGCGGCGCCGAGCGCCAGCGACGCTTCGCGGAGGGAGCTCGGCACGGCGCGCAGGAACTCTTCGGCGCCGCGCACGGTCACCGGCATCATCATGATCGCGAGCGCCACGCCGCCCGACAGCGTCGAGAAGTGTCCCATCGGCAGCACGACGAGCGTGTAGGCGAACAGCCCGATGACGATCGACGGCACCCCGTTCACCAGATCCGTGGCGTAGCGCAGCGCGAAGGCGGAGGTCGGCGATGCGAACTCGGAGATGTAGAGACCCGCCATGAAGCCGATGGGAATGCCGATCGACGCCGCGAGGACGAGGAGCTTGGCCGATCCGACCAGCGCGTTCGCCATCCCGCCGCCCGTTTCGCCGACCGGCGTAGGCAGGTTCGTGAAGAACGAGACGCTCAGCGACGAGCCGCCCTGGTACACCAAATATCCCAGGATGAACATGAGCGCGCCGACCGCGACCAGCGCGCAGACGGCCGTCAGGCCGAGCATCAGCACGTTGATCGTCCGTCGCCGCGCCGAGGTCCGCGTCACCGCGTCGAGCGTCACGCCGACACTCCCCGCCGCGTCGTGACCAGGATGAGGAGGCGCGCGAACGCGTTGATGACCATCGTCAGCAGAAACAGCACGAGCCCGATCTCGATGAGCGCCTGCACGTACAGGTCGCCGGTGGCTTCCGTGAATTCGTTCGCGATCACCGCCGCCATCGAGTACCCCGGCGCGAACAGCGACGCCGCGATCTCCGGGCGGTTCCCGATGACCATCGTCACCGCCATCGTCTCGCCGAACGCCCGCCCCAGCGCGAGGAACACCGCGCCGAACACACCGAGCCGGGCGTACGGCAACACCACACGCCAGGTGCTTTCCCATCGGGTGGCGCCGAGCGCGAGCGCGGCCTCGCGCTGATCGCGGGGCACGGCCAGCAGCACCTCCCGGAGCACCGACACGATGAACGGCACGACCATGATGGCGAGCACCAGGCCGGCCGTCAGGTAGCCGATGCCGAACATCGGACCGCTGAACAACGGTAGGGATCCGGCGATTCGCTGGAGCGTCGGCTGCACGTACTCCCGCATCAGCGGCACGACCACGGCGATGCCAATCAGACCGTACACGACGCTCGGCACCGCGGCGAGCAGCTCGATCATGAGCGTCAACGCGTCGGATATCCGGCGCGGCGCGAGCTCCGCGAGAAACAGCGCGGCGCCCACGCCGAGGGGAACGGCGACGAGGAGCGCGATCGCCGACGTCACCAGCGTCCCGTACACGAACGATGCCGCGCCGAACTGGTTTGCGACGGGATCCCAGGTTTGTGTGAACAGGAAGCTCCACCCGAAGCGGTGCCGCGCGAGCGACGAGCTCCGCGCGAGCTCGAACCCGATCAGGACGGTGAGCAGGGCGAGCGTCAGCCCGAAGAGCAGCGCGACGAGGTGCGCGACCTCGTCGGCCGTCTTTTTCACGGCTCGCGGGGCCCCACCCCCGCTCGCTCGCGCTGCGGCGCTCGAAGACTCGCTCTCCTCGCGCGCGCCGCAGGCGCTTGCCGACTTCGTGTCAGTGTTCCCGTCATGTCAGGACCGAGGTGAATCAGGACCCGACGTGAATCTGGCCGATGGCCGTCTGCTCTTTCGCGACGACCTCCTTCGGCAGTGGCGCGTAGGACAGCGGGGCCGCCAGCGACTGGCCGTCGGCGAGCATCCACTTGAGGAAATCGACGAGCGCGGCGCCCTTCCGGGCGTCCGCGATCTGGGTGGGCACGAGCAGCCACGTGAAGCTCGCGATCGGATACGCTTCGTTGCCGACGGGATTGGTGATCGACACGCGGAAGTCGTCCGGCATGTTGGCCGCCGTCGAGGCCGCCGCCGACGTCACGCTGGCCAGATCGGCTTTGACGAACGCGCCGGCCGCATTCTGCACGGACCCGTACGAGAGGTTGTTCTGAACGGCATAGATCAGCTCGACGTAGCCGATCGCATTCGGCGTCTGCTTCAACAGACCGGCGACGCCCTCGTTCCCTTTTCCGCCCAGACCAACCGGCCAGTTCACGGAGGCATTTCTGCCGACCTGCGATTTCCATGGATCGCTGACCTTGCTCAGATAGTCGGTCCACACGAACGTCGTGCCGCTGCCGTCCGATCGGTGCACCACGACGATGTCGTTCGCGGGCAGCTTGACGCCCGCGTTCGGCCGCGCAATCGCCGCATCGTTCCACTTCTTGATCGTGCCGAGGAAGATCCCCGCAAGCGCCGCCGGCGTGAACTTCAGTTCCTGCGCAACGCCCTGGATGTTGTAGCTCGGCACGACCGCGCCGAGCACGGTTGGAAAATGAATCGTCTTCACCTTGGCCTGGCTGAGCTGCTCGTCGGTCATCGGCATGTCGGATGCGCCGAAGTCCACGGTGCCGGCGAGCAGCTGACGGATCCCGGCGCCTGAACCGAGCGACTGGTAGTTGATCTCCACATCCGGATGACGCTTGTGGTACTCGTCGAACCACTTCGAGTACAACGGTGCGGGGAAGGTCGCGCCGGCGCCGGTGACCGTGGTCCGCCCGCCACCCGATGTTGCCGTCACCATCGGGCGCTCGCCGGATGACCCGCCGCACGCCACGATGGAAATCGCCGAGATGAGCGCGAGAATGTGTTTGGTCATCAGAATTGGATGTGTGTCTGAAAGAGGAGCCGGTTTTCGTTGGCCTTGTTCAGTCCGGCATCGTAGTGAACGTCCTCGTCGTTCAGGACGAAGCCGACGCGCGACCTGGCCCATTTCAGCCAGTACGCGATACCCGCGATGACGCGCCGATCGGAGTTGTCGCCAATCGAGTTGTCTGGATCGAAGTGATCGAAGCGGACGAGCGCGGCCCAGCCCTCGAGCCCCTGCCGCACTTCGGCGAACGCGGAGGCGCCGCGCCGGTGCGCGTCCCTCGTCACGGGTTCAGGGCGTTCGGTGGCCGCGAGCCACTGCGCCGTCCCGACGAATTTCGGATGCTCGAAGCTCGCCATGACGATGCCGTGGCGCCGCGGGCGATCGGTGGCGTACCAGCCGAGATCGTAAAAACCTGAGAGGCGCAGACCCTTCGCGATGGCGCCGTTCGGAAACGGACGGATCGTCACGCGTCCCTGAAAGCTTTTCAGCTTGTTGGCTTCCGCGCGGGTGAAGCCCTCGCCGTTGTAGACGCCGACGTTGATCTCGCCGTAGCCGCCGCCGAGCGGTGCAAAGTAGCCGACACCGAAGTCGCCCGACCCTGGAATGATCCCCTCGCGCTCGGACATCATCTGCCCCTGCACGCGATAGCGGTTGATGCTCTCCTCGAAGTCGAGCCAGGGCGTCTGATGAACGCCGAAGCGCAGCCACGACTTGTCGCCGAGCAGGTTGTCGAATTCGGCAAAGGCGTACTTGACGCGGAACGTCAGGCTCCCCGACAGGCTCCCGTCGGTGATCCGCCTGACGTCGGGCGTAATCCGAAAGCGCACGTTCTTCGCGACGTCTGCGACGATGTTGATGTAGCCGCGCGTGACGTCGAACGCGTTGAATCCATCGCGGTTCTTCAGCTCGGCGTCGTACTGGAGATAGCTCAGCACGCCGACGGTCACGATCGGATACTGCGGCTCGGGGGCGGGCTGCGGCGTGGCCGGCGCCTGCGCCGCGACGGGTGTCTGCGCGAAGGCACTCGAAGCGCCGGCGAGAAGCGTCGCGACCATCGCCTGCCACAATCGTCGTCGAACCATACGTCGACAGTACGATGAGGAGATTTCCGGTGGATTGCCGCGATGTTAAATCCGTGTGAATGGCCGGCGCCGGTGCGGCGGCCGGTATACTAATCGTTGACCGTGAGCCGGATTCTGATTGTCGAAGACGACCGCGATATCGCGGAGCTGGTTCGACTCTATCTCGAGAAGGCGGGACACACGGCCGAGGTCGCCCTGTCCGGCGACGACGTCGTGGCGCGCGTCCGCCGACAGGCCCCGGATCTGATCATTCTGGACGTCATGCTGCCCGGCACCGACGGGCTGACGATCTGCCGCGCGCTGCGCGCCGCCGAGGTCACGGCGGGCGTCCCCATCATCGTCCTGAGCGCCCGCGCGGACGAGTCGGACCGCATCCGCGGCCTCGAGCTCGGCGCCGACGACTACGTGACGAAGCCGTTCAGCCCGAAAGAGCTCGTCGCGCGCGTCAGCGCCGTCGAGCGTCGGATCCGGCGGCGGAACGCGGAAGCGCCGCTGATGCGGTATCGCGGCGTGACGATCGACCGGGATCGCCATCTGATCTTCAGCGACGGCCTGGAGGTCACGCTCACCGCGAAGGAGTTCCTGCTCCTCGAGTACTTCGTCCGCCACCGCGGACGCGTGCTGTCGCGCGAACGCCTGCTCACCGATGTCTGGGGCTATCAGTACGCCGGCGGCACGCGAACCGTCGACGTCCACGTCCGCCGCCTCCGCAAAAAACTGCCGACGCTGTCCGGCGCGCTGTCGACCGTGCATCAGTTCGGATACAAGCTGCTGGAGGACTCGGCGGCGTACGAGGCTGCCGCGGGCGGCAATCGCCCGGCCTGACCGCCATGCGCGGCGGGTTTCGCAGCCGAATCTTCCTGGCGACCTTCCTCGGCGCGGCCACGCTGCTGCTCCTCGCCTCGACGCTGATTGCCGTCTCGCTCCGCCGCCAGAGCCGCGACCGGATCGAGCGCGAGCTGGTGAGCGAGGCGAAGCTGGCCGCGGAGCTGCTGTCGCATCGCACCGCCGTCAGCTCGATGGCGGAGCTGCAGGACGAGGCGCGCGCGCTCGCGCACGACATCGACGCCCGCGTCACCCTGATGGCCGCCGACGGCCGCGTGGTCGGCGACTCGTCGCAGGACGTCGCCGGCCTCGCGCAGCTCGAGAACCACGGCACACGCCCCGAAGTGGTCGACGCGCGCCAGCACGGCGTCGGCGTGGCCTCGCGGTTCAGCGCGACGCTCGGGATCGACATGCTCTACGTCGCCGCGCCGGTTCGCCACCCCGCCATCGCGACCGTCCGGCTCGCGCTGCCGCTGACCGACGTCGACCGGCAGCTGCGCACGATCGGGCGCTCCACGATGTATGCGCTGGCGGTGTCGGTCGTCGGCGCGTTCGCGATGGCCTGGATCGCGTCGGCGCTGCTCGGCCGGCGGCTCAATCGCCTGGCGACGGGCGCGCAGCGCTTTGCCGCCGGCGATGCGACGGCGCCGCCCTCCGACTACGAGGACGACGAGATCGGTACGGTCGCCAAGGTGCTGGACGAGACGGTGCGGCGGCTGGGCAACCGCGCGGCGGAGCTGGCGCGCGATCGGGCGCGCATGGAAGCGATTCTCGCCGGCATGGTGGAGGGCGTGGTCGTCGTCGATGGCGACGACCGCGTGCAGCTCGTCAACGCCGCCGCGCGGCGCATGCTTCGCATCGACGGCTCGGTGACCGGCCGCCACTACCTCGAGTGCGTCCGCCATCCCGCCGTCGTCTCGCAGCTCGCGGCCGCGAAGACGGGCGCGGCATCGGAGGCCGAACCAGGGCTCGTCCACGAGGGCGGACGCGTGTTCATCGCGCGGGCCGCCACGGTCGACGGCGGCGGCGCCGTCCTCGTCCTGCACGACATCACCGACCTCCATCGCGGCGACCAGATCAGGCGCGACTTCGTCGCGAACGTGTCGCACGAGCTGCGCACGCCGCTGACGGCGATTCGCGGCTACGTCGAGGCGCTCCACGACGAGCCGGTCGACGCCGACGAGCGGCGCCGGTTTCTCGACATCATCGCGCGGCACGCGGATCGGATGGAGCGGCTCGTGAAGGATCTGCTGCGGCTCGCGCGGCTCGAGGCGGGCCAGGAGCCGCCCGAGTACGCGCCCTGCAAGATGGAGGATCTGTTCGCGGCCGTCGCCGCCGACCTGCGCATGGAGATCGATCGCAAGTCCCAGCGCATCGCGTGCACCGTCGATCCGGCGGTCGGCGCGATCGGCGCCGATCGGAACCAGCTCCACGACGCGCTGCGCAACCTCGTCGAGAACGCCGTCGCGTACTCGCCCACGGGCACGCTCATCACCGTGACGGCCCGCCGCGGGCGGGATCGCATCGCGATCACCGTCGAGGACGAAGGCCCCGGCATCCCCTCGTCCGATCTGTCGCGGATCTTCGAGCGCTTCTACCGCGTGGACAAAGCACGCTCGCGCGAGTCGGGCGGCACCGGGCTCGGCCTCGCGATCGTCAAGCACATCGTCGAGCGGATGGAAGGATCGGTGCGCGCCGACAATCGGCCGGGCGGGGGCGCCGTCTTCACCATTCAGCTGCCGCTCAAAGACGAAGCGGTCCTGCACATTTAACATTCGTGAAACAGATCCGTCGCGTCCGTATCACAACTCGCACGTACGCTCGCAGTCACATCGAGGTGGACATGCGAATGACGTGGTTGACTCGAGTGGTGATTGCGACGGTTTGTCCGTTGGCGGCAGCTGCAACGGTACGCGCGCAGACCGACCACGGCAAGATCGCCGGCACGGTCCGTGACGCGACCAACGCGTACGTGCCGGAGGCGTCGATCGTCGTGAAGAACGAACGCACCGGCGACGTGCGGACGGCGACGACGGCCGCCGACGGCGGATTCGTCGTGGGATCGCTGAAGCCGTCCGCGTATACCGTGCGCGTCACCAAGACCGGCTTCGCGCCGGTCGAGTACACCGGCCTGCCGCTCGCCGTCGGTCAGGAGCTGCACGTCGACTTCGAGTTCAAGCCGGCCGGCGTCCAGGAGAGCATCACCGTCGTCGGCTCGGCGCCGGTGCTCGACCTGAGCTCCGCGCGGATGGGCGTGAACGTGAGCGAGCTCGAAGTGCAGACGCTCCCGGTCAACGGACGGCAGATGTCGCAGCTGCTGCTGCAGGCGCCCGGCTCGCAGAATGCGGGCACCGGGACGTGGCAGGACATCCGCTTCAGCGGCCGGGCCGTCGAGCAGAACGTCATTCGCTACGACGGCATCGAGGGCTCGGCGATCATCGATTCGGCGCCCGGCAACCTGAACGGCGAGATCCCGACGCCGTTCAAGCTGCAGGCGAGCCTCGAGAACGTGCAGGAGTTCCGCGTCGAGTCGAACAGCTACCCCGCTGAGTACGGCACCGGGACCGGCGGCCAGGTGAGCGTCGTGACCAAGTCGGGCACCAACGGCCTGCATGGATCGGCATTCGAGTACCTGCGGAACGAGAAGCTCGACGCGCCGAACTACTTCGACACGGCCGGCGGCCTGCCGAAGTCGATGCTCCGGCAGAATCAGTTCGGCGGCTCGCTGGGCGGCCCGCTCGTCAGGGACCGCGCATTCTTCTTCAGCAGCTACGAAGGGTACCGCCTGAAGTCCGGCATCAATTTCGTGGAAGCGATTCCGAGCGCGGCCGCCTGGTCGCGCGCGGTGCCGTCGATCCTGCCGCTGCGCGACGCGTTCAAGGCGCCGAGTGCGGTCATCCTGTCGGGCGCATCGGCGAACGCGGACTTCGACATCGCGCAGCTGCAGGGCAGGCAGGAGGTCCACGAGAACGCGTTCAGCGGGCGCCTCGACGTGAAGGCCAACGACAAGTGGTCCGCGTACGTCCGCGTCTTCCACGATCAGGGGACGAACGATCAGCCGGAGGGGGTGACCGGCCGCCGCGTGCACATCACCGACAACCCGAGCAACGCGGTCTTCAATCTGCTGGGACTCCTCACCGACCGGACGATCAACGAGCTGAAGTTCGGGTACAACTCCGCGCCGACGCGCATCAACGGCATCGCGCCGACCATCAACGGCATCGACTTGTCGAGCATCGTCGTCAACCTGAGCGGATCGGTCGCGAACACCGGCATCGCCGGTCAGGGCGCCTCGTCCGGGATTGCGGTGCCTGGCGGGCTGGTTCGCGCCAACAGCGCGACGAACGGCCGCGGACAGCCGTACGACCCGTATTCAGTGACCGTGTCGGACACGATGAGCTGGGTGAAGGGGACGCACTACACGAAATTCGGCGGCGAGGCCCGTGTCATCAGAATGTCGACCGATCGTCTCGGCGGCACCACGTACACGTTCGCGAACCTGGGCGGCTTCCTCGCCAACACTGCTCAAACGATCCAGTACCTGGGCGACGTGAGCGAGCCGAGCGCGTTCAACGGCGGCGCCGCAGGTCCGCGCCATCTGCGACAGGAGTACTACATCGGCTTCGCGCAGGACGAGTGGCGCGTTCGGCCGAACGTCACGGTCAATTACGGCGTGCGCTACGACTACTACACGCCGATGAAGGAGGCCGACAACCTGCTCGTCAAGTTCAACATCGACACCGGTGCGATCGACCCGAACACGACGCCGCTGTTCAAGACGAAGAAGAACAGCCTGCAGCCGCGCATCTCGCTGACGGTGTCGCCGACGCCAAAGACGGTCGTTCGCGGCGGGTTCGGCATCTTCGTGGGTCCCGGACAGACCGAGGATCAGATTCAGCCGATCGAAAGCGACCGCATCAGCTCGACGCTGTCGGGCGGCGCCTTCCCCATCGATCCGGCGCTCTTGCGCGCCAACTTCACCAACAACCCCGCGAACCGGAGCTACCAGCCGCGGGCGTACGCGAACGAGTACACGATCCCCGAGCGCATCTACCAGTACACCGCCTCGATCCAGCGCGAGCTCGGCGCGAACATGGTCGCGACCGCCGCATACGTCGGCAGCCAGGGCCGCAACCTGTTTCTCCGAAGCGTCGCGAATCAGATCACGCAGGTCGTCACCAATCCGAATCCAGCCGCGAACGCGATCGTGATCCGCCAGTTCTCCATTCCCGTCCGCGATGCGGCCGGCAACATCACCGGCGTGCAGAACCCGTTTGCGGAAGTCGACTTCAAAACGTCCGGCGGCCACGACAACTACAACGCGATGCAGCTCTCGCTGACGCGGCGCATGACTCGCGGCGTGACGATGAACGCGCAGTACACGTTGTCGCGCAGCTACGGCAACACCGGTGGCTCCAACGAGGCGTTGACCGCCGCCAACAACGCCCTCACGCTCGATCAGTTCGAGTACGATCTCGGGTACAACGCGTTCGACGTCCGGCATACGTTCAACCTGAGCGCCGTGTATTCCGTGCGCGGATGGCAGTTCGGCGGCATCGTGAATGCGCGCAGCGGGCTGCCGGTCGACGTCCGCATCGTGCGGCCGGACGTCGTCTACGTGGACGGCGCGGGCAAAGTGTTCACGAGCCCGGCCGCGGGACGGAGCGCGGTCGTCAACACGCCGGGCGGCGGCGCGTCGCGCAACGTGCGGCGGCCGGATCTCGTCCCCGGCGTCGACCCGTTCATCCACGACGGCGGCCTGACGTTCCTGAACCCCGAGGCGTTCGCCACGCCGGCGCCCGGCACGTTCGGCAACCTGCGGCGCGGCACGCTGCACGGGCCGAACTTCCGCCAGGTGGACCTCGTGATCGGACGGCGGATTGACGTGGGCCGCGGTCCGAACGTCGAGCTCCGCGCCGAGGTGTTCAACCTGTTCAACGCCGACAACTTCGCCAACCCGATCGGCACGCTGCCGGCGGCGCTGCCAGCCAACAGCCTGACCGAAGCGGGCCGGGTGCAACCGGGCGAACCGTACACGGCGCCGGCGGCCGGCCAGTTCGGCAGGATCACGAGCACGGTCGGCCGCACGGTCGGCCTCGGCACGAACCGGCAGGTTCAGTTCGCGCTGCGCGTCAACTTCTGAGATTGGGCGGACGGGGTCGTCGACACATGGTCGATACGCGGGTGCTCGTGGTCGAGGACGAGACCGACATCGCGGGGCTCATCAAGCACACGCTCGAGCGGACGAAGAGCACGCAAGTCGACATCGTCGGGGACGGCGACGAGGCGCTGCGCGCGATTGGCGAGCAGGTGCCGGATCTGATCGTCCTCGACATCAACCTGCCGAAGCTGAACGGCTTCGAAGTCTGCCGCATCCTGCGCGGCCGGCCGCGGACCGCGCAGGTGCCGATCATTTTCCTGTCGGCGCGAACCGTGGAAGGCGACCGCGTGTCGGGGCTCGACCTGGGCGCCGACGACTACATGGTGAAGCCGTTCAGCCTGCGCGAGCTCGAATCGCGCGTGCGGGCGGTGCTGCGCCGCACGAAGCCGCAGCCCGCTGACGTTTCCTCACAACAGATGTATCGGGGCGCCCGTCTGACGATCGATTTCGAGAGTCCCAGCGTGAGCGTCGACGGCTGTCCGGTGCGGCTCACGAAGCGCGAGTTCGAGCTGCTGCGTTGTCTGGTCGCGAACCGCAACCGCGTGCTGTCGCGCGATCGGCTGCTCGAGCAGGTATGGGGATACACGGAATCCGTCGAAACCCGATCCGTCGACGTGCATGTCGGCCGGTTGCGAAACAAGCTCGGCTCAGCCGGAGCCCAGATCGAAACATTGATCGGCTTCGGCTACCGGTTCACCGAGTAAACCGCGGCATCCGGCGTCGCGTTACGAACAATTTACAGGTCGCACGCTCGTCAGCGAGCGAGAATACGCACGGCATTCATTCGCGCGAGGCGCGTCATGTTTTCCGTTTGTCTTCGACGTGACGATCAGGTGCGCCGCTATTCGGTGTCGCCCCATTCGCAGGCCGGCTGGGAAGTCAGTTGGGAAGAAGATCGCACCGTCAAGAGGCACGTCTATTATCACGACTGGCACCGCGTCGAGCGGATGCTCGCGCTGTTTCGGCACAAGGTCGCCGATCTCACGGCGCAGGGCTGGCAGGTTCAGAATCCGTCGAGCACGTCTACACCGGCATGAGCCGGGTCCCGTCCGACACGAACACCGGACACGCCTGATGGTGCGGGTCCGGCAGAATCTCCCACAGACCCAACCGCACACCAACCTCGTGACGCCGGACGTGGCAACACGGGCCGCGTCGCTCGATGATGCGCGTGTGGGCGACGTGGCTGATCGGATGGCAGGCGACGTAGACGATGCAACCGCACGGAAGCGTCAGGGTGTAAGACATAGGGCGGCGACGATAGCGGCGGCGGGTGTCGAAGGCATGACGTTGCCGTGATCGGCACGCAAAAAAATCGACCCCCATCGACCTGTCGGATGCTCGTGACCTCGCTGTCACATGCGCGTCGCATGGGCCCCGTATGCTGGAGCCCATGAGGCCGCTCGCACAATGGCGCTGACGATCGCCGCGATCGTCTGCGCGCACAACGAAGCCGGATACCTTCCTGCCTGCCTGCACTCGCTCCACGCCCAGACGCGGACGCCCGACGACATCATCGTGGTCGACAACGCAAGCACCGACGCCACGAGTGCGGTGGCGCGCCGCGTGCCCGGCGTGCGTGTGATCGACGAGCCGGTGAAAGGCCTGGTCGTCGCGCGTGAGACCGCCCGGAGCGCGGCCCGAAGCGACATCGTCGCGTACCTGGATGCGGACTGCCGCGCGCCGCTGCAGTGGCTCGAACGAGTGGAGGCGCGGTTCGCCGACCCCGGCGTGGTCGCCGTCACCGGGCCGTACCGCTTTTACGACTGGGATCCGATCGGCCGGGCGCTGGTTCGCCTGTACGACTGGTGCGTCGCGCCGCCGACGCATCTGCTCGTGCATCACGTCCTCGGCGTCGGCGCGATCCTGTACGGCGGGAATTTCGCGGTTCGCAGCGACGTGCTGGCCCGCATCGGCGGATTCGACCGCACGATCGAGTTTCACGGCGAGGATACGAATCTGGGAAGACGGCTGACGCCGATGGGGCGCGTCGTGATCGGCCGCGACTGCTGGGTGTGGACGTCGGCGCGCCGGTACCGGGCGATGGGCAGGATCAAGGTGTTCCGACTCTACGTGCGGAACTTCTGGTCCGAGATCCTGCGGCACCGGCCGGCCGACCGCGAGCATCTCGATATTCGCGTGTAGCATGCCCGGCTACGAGCCGTTTCTGCTCTGCGACTTCCACGTGCATACGCGATGGAGCGATGGCCGGCTGTCGGTCCGCGAGGTGATCGATCTATACGGACAGACGGGGCGGTTCGACGTCATCGCGATCACTGATCACATTCTCATGGAGCGTGACCTGTTGAAGCGCGCCGGGAAGCTCATGTCGCTTGGACGTCGCGAGTATTCGGTGACGGAAGAACGATTCGACGACTACCTTGCCGACATCGAAAAGGAGGGGCTGCGCGCGCGGCGACTCTATGACCTGCTCGTCATCCCCGGGGCGGAGATTACGCAGAACCACATCCGGAGCAAGAAGAACTCGCATATCGTCGCGCTGAACATCCGCAAGTTCATCAGCGCCGATCAGCTGGCCCAAGACATCCTGCGAGAGATTCGCCGTCAGAAGGCGCTCAGCATCGCGTGTCATCCGCATCATCGGACGACGACGCGGCTCGAGATCGGCACCTGTTATCTCTGGGATCACCGAAAGAGTCTCGTCGAGCTGGTGGACGTGTGGGAGGCGGCCAACCGGGATGATTTGTTCTCGGTCACCAGCCTCAAACACTATCCCTATGTCGCGAACAGCGACTTTCACAAGCCAAAGCACTTGTACTCGTGGAAAACGCTCGTGCGCTCCGAGAAGAACTGGGACGCGATCGCGAGGGCGCTGCGTGCGAATGTCGATGTCGCGCTCACGCTGTACCGGAATGGGTCGTGGGCGGCGTGACGCGGTCGGCGGCCGGTGACCGGTGAGAAGAGACCGCGCTTCACGGCGGATGGCCGGCGATCGCACGGTCTGCAGGCTTTTCGCCGGGCACCGGACGCCGATCGTGTCCTAACGGACTTCGCGGCGGATGCGCTGACCCACTGCCACGGCGGTCGCTGTCTCGAACGTCTCGCCTCGATCGCAGCCGCCTCGAATACCAACTGACACGTAGAACGTCCGCATCGTGTGCTGGTCGACAACCCCGCGGGCGTTGGCGATTTCCACGGCGTGCTGCAGCTCGTGCCCGATGGTCGCGACGAGATCCCAATCGGCTAAGCGAGGGTCCACAGAAATCCTGATGTAGCGTACGCCGCCGGCGCGGATCACGAACGTCGTGTATCCGATGACCTGTTGCGCGGGGTGGAGATCGGAGACGACGTGGGCGATGATGTCCGACCCCTCGAGGCGATCGGCGAGCTGCCGAAACAGCGGAGAGCGCTGGATCCCACTGGCGATCACGGCCGCGAGTCGAGGCTCGGAGGATCGCAGGTGCGTGGTCGCCTCCGCTGAATGAGCTCGCGACGCACACGAGAGAACCGACAGGACTAATGCCGCTCGAGCCATGATCATCGAATCGCCTCCGATGATTCGAGGCTATGCGGCTCGATTGACTACGCGTCGACGCGCGCGCGACGATCCAGAAAATTCCAGCCACGCCTGGATCTGTTACGAATCCACCACCGGGACGAGACGGAGCCGTCACAAGCCGCGCGTACGATTGCGGGCGAAGGAGGCTCCATGCCCATTCTGCTGGTCGAGGACGCGTCGAGCTGATTCCTGGACCTGACGCGTGACGGCGCGTACGTTCGACGGCCCTCAGCCGGGTCCCGTCGGACACGAACATCGCCAGAATCAGCGACGCTTCCGTCCTCGAGCTCCCTCGAGTTTCCGCGTCAGCTTCGCGACCGCGCGCTTGACGCCTTTGGGCGGCGGCGGCGGCCTGAGCACCGCCTTCAACACGGGTCCCATATCCGGCGCGCCGCGAGCCGCGCGTCGCGAGCGGTGCCTGCGCGTGCTCGTCCTGCCCATGGCTACGAGCATATGCGCAAGTCTCGGGCAGATGCTATTCTGCTGCGCGTTTGCCGCCTTCGCGCGCTCCCGCCGGCACGTTGTCCGTGATCGTGACCTCTCCGGACCCAAGCGACGTCCTGCGCGACTGCGTCGCGTCTCTCGCCGCGCAGGAGGGCGCGTCTGAGATCGTCGTGGCGGCAAGCTCGGATGCCGATCCGCACGATTGGCTGCAGCGCGAGTTCCCGTCGGTCCGTGTGCTCGTCTTTCCGGAGCCTCGCACGTCGCCGCAGCTTCGATGGGCGGCGCTCGCACACACGAGCGGGCGGCTGGTTGCCGCGACCGAAAGCCGCTGCGTGCCGAGCCGCGACTGGTGCGCGACGCTGGTGCGCGCGCACGAGCGGTGGCGCGACGCGCCGGCGATTGGCGGACCGGTGACGCTGACGCCGTCGGCGTCGGCGCTCGACTGGGGTCTGTATCTGAGCGAGTACGCGCGCTTCGCGCCGCCGCTCGCGGACGGGCCGGCCGACGAGATTTCCGGCGCGAACCTGTCGTACAAACGGCAGGCGCTGGACGAGGCCCGCGATCAGCTCGACGCCGGCGCGTGGGAAGTGTTCGTGCACGCGCGCTGGATCGCGCAGGGACGGCGCCTGGCGCAGAGCCAGGCAACCGTCACGTTCCGAAACGGCATGAGCGCATCCGCCGCGCTTGGCCTGCGCTTTCGCTACGGCCGCTCGTACGCCGCCGGCCGGTCGACGACGATCCCGGCGGCGCGTCGTCTCGTGTTGATCGCCGGCTCACCGCTGCTGCCGGCCGTCCTGACGTGGCGGCTGTTTCAGACCGCGCGCCGCAAGCGGCTCGTTGGTCCGTTCGCGCGCTCGTTCGCGTGGAGTCTCGCGTTCAACATCGCCTGGTCGGCCGGGGAGCTCGTGGGATACGTGAGTGGCCGGTAAGGCCGTGCGGTTCGTGTGCCCGGCGTGCCGCGGTCCGCTCACCGCGAGCGCCGAGGCGTACACGTGCGCGCCCTGCGGACTCACCTTCCCTGTCGTCGACACGATTCCCGATTTCCGGCTGAGGGACGGCCCGTACATCTCGAAGGAGGCGGATCGGGCCAAGGCGCGGCATCTCGCCGAGGCCGCCCGCACGCGATCGTTCGAAGAGCTGATCGCGTACTACTACTCGATCACGCCAGACGATCCACCGGATCTGGCGCGCCGCTGGACCGCGCACGCGCTCGCAGACGTCGAGATCGCCAGCTTTCAGCTGACAGAGGCGGGGCTCGCGCTTGCCCTGAGCGAGGCTGATGCTCGCAGCCGAGTCGAAGGGTCCGGCCGACTGCTCGATGTGGGATGCTCGACCGGCGGGCTGCTCGTCGCCGCGCGCGGACGCTGGCAGCCCGTCGGCGTCGACGTCGCGCTGCGCTGGCTCGTCGTCGGCCGCAGGCGGCTGCTCGAGTCGGGCGTCGACGCGCAGCTCGTCTGCGCCGGCGCCGACCACCTGCCGTTTCCCGATGCCGCGTTCGACGCCATTGCGTGCATCGACACGCTCGAGCACGTCGACGATGCAGGCGCCGCCGTCCGCGAAGCGCACCGCGTGTCGGCTCCGGATGCGCCGCTGCTGATGCTCGCGAACAATCGCTATGCGCCGATTGCCGAGCCACAGCTGGGCATGTGGGGCGTCGGGTACCTGCCGCGCCGCTGGCAGGCGGCGTATGTCAGCTGGCGCCGGCCGGACGCGAATCGCTACACGATCGCGCTGGCGAGCGCGCGCGAGCTGACGGCCCTCGTGCGCGATGCAGGTTATCGCAACGTCCGCATCACGGCCGCCGGACTCGTCGCCCCCCATCGATCGGGCGCGCTGTTGCAGCGGGCGCTGGCGCTGCACAACGTCGTCCGGCGCTGGCCCTTCCTGCGCGCAATCACGCGGGCGATCGGTCCCCGGCTTCAGGTGTCGGCGCGGCGGTGAGCGGCGGCGTCGGTGCATCGCTCCAGGGCTTCGCGCGCAGCAGCATCTTCACGAGCTGCGGCGGCTGGTAGACGATGCTCGGCCAGAGGAACACTTCGTTCGTGCAGTAGCACTGCTTGTCGGCGATCGCGCGCCGGAGGTCGCGGGCCGCTTTCGAGTTCCAGATCTCGGGAAACGTATGCGTACGCAGGTTGCCGATCGGCGGGTGCGTTTCGCACACGCTGACGTCTCCATTCGCGTACACCACGCCGGTGACGACGCCGGCGCTGCATGGCACGACCTGCCGCTGCTGTTGCGCGGTGTCCATCTTCGCGCACTGGAGCATCGGCTCGACGTACGATCCGTACCGGACCCGCTCGCGCGGCGCCCAGACCTTCCGCACTTCGTCGTACAGCTCCGCGTACGCGGCGAGCGCGGGTCCCTGCAGCGATGGGTTCTTGCGATCGCCGCGAATCAGCGCGAGGTTGTGGTGATCCATCGCCGGGCAGCGATCGTACAGATACGTCGTCAGCCGGCGGAGCTCGTCGAGGTTGGTGCCCGTCGCGGTCGAGATCGCGTGGATGCGGAGGCGCGCATCGCGCCGCTGCAGCGCGGCGAGCTCATCGTACGTCGTCATCGCGCGCTCGAATGCGTCCTTCATCCCGCGGAAGTGGTCGTGGAACTCCGCCATGCCGTCGAGCGAGAACTCGACGGCGAACAGATCCAGCGTCGGCTCCTGCAGCACCTGCTCGAGCGCGGCGACCGTGCGGTCCGCGAACGAACCGTTGGTCGGCACGTAGATCTGCCGGACGCCGTTGTTGCGGATGAACGTCCGGCAGATCTCGCCGAACTCCTTCCGGAGGAACGGTTCGCCGCCCGAGAGGTTCAGCGTCTCGACGCGGCCCAGGCTTTCCGAGAGCCGCCGCAGCTCGTCGACCGTCAGATCGTCCGGCTGATTCAGATGGCGCCAGTAGAAGCAGTGCTCGCACGTCTGGTTGCAGATCGAGTTGATGAAGAGGATCAGCAGCGGCGGCGTGCCCGGATCGGCCGCCGGCGCGTACGACTGCCGCGTCAGCTGGACGTGCCGCTCGATCCGTTCCCACAGCTTCATGCTGCTTCAGCGTAGCACGTTCGCCCGCGCCGCGCCGGTCGCGGTATGCTCGACGCCGTGACGCGGAGATCGCTCGCCGCCGCGGCCGCGCTGCTGCTCGCCGCCGCGTGGAGCTGCAACCAGCCCGAGACGGCGCCGACCGCAGGACCTCACGCGCCGCCGACGACGACGATCGGCGCCATCGTCATCAGCGGCGTCTCCGGCAGCGCGCGCGTCGGCGATCGCATCACGCTCAAGGCGACCGCGTCGCTCTCCGACGGCACGACGCAGGACGTCACCGCGCAGGCCAGATGGGAATCGTCCGACAGCGCGATTGCGGCCGTGTCGCCGGGCGGCGAGCTGTCGGCCCTTGCCGCGGGTGAAGTCGACATCCGCGCGTCGTACCAGGACGCACGATCGTCCATCCATATCGCTGTCGCGCCGCTCGTCGCCACGGTGACGCGCGTCGCGATCGGCGGCGTGCCCGCCGCGATCGCCGCCGGCGAGCAGGCGTCGTTGACCGCGTCCGCGATCCTGTCGGACGGCACGAGCGAGAACGTCACCTCCGCGGCGACCTGGCAATCCTCCAACACCGTCGTGGCCCAGGTCTCCCCGATCGGCGAGCTGACGACGCTCGCGACCGGCGACGTCGACATTCACGCGACGTATCGCGGCGTCGACGGGTCCGTGCACCTGTCGGTCGGTCCGGCACAAAGGAGCGTACTGTCCGGAATCGTCGCCGACGCGCTGACCGGACGGCCGGTCGCCAACGCGCGGGTCGAGCTGTTCGGCGGGCCGAACACGGGCCGCGTGACGTCCAGCGACGGCAGCGGCTTCTACGACTTCGGCGCGCTGTTCAAGGGCAGCTTCACGATCGACGTGTCCGCGAACGGCTACGAGCACACCCTCACGCACGTCACGCTGACGGGCGACACGGTCCTCAATCTGCCGGCGCGGCCGATCTCGCCGGTGACCTCGACCTACGCGATCACGTTCACGAAAGTGCAGGACACGTGCGGCGACATCACGCCGGGGCCGACCGGCCAGCTCACGCTGAGCGGCACCACGGTAAACCTGTCGATCCAGGTGCTCGAGCGCGGCATCCTGCGCGCGTACGAAGGATTCCTGACGGCCGACGGCAGCTTCGTCGGAACCGGCGTCGGCACGACGACGTCGCCCGCGCGCGGCGCCTGGCGCGTGCTGCACGACTACGGCGGATCGATCAAAGGGAAAGTCAACGGCAACGCGATCAGCGGCACCGAGACGCTGACGTTCACGACCGGCTGCAACGGCTTCCTCATCGTCGCGTTCACGGGGTCCAGGTAATACTGATCAACGTTCAACTTTCAACTTTCAACTTTCAACTTTCAACTTTTCAACGTTTACACGAGCTCGGATCCGGCCGCGGGCAGCCGCCATCCCTCGCCGAGCACGTGCCGCTGATCGATGGACCAGCCGACGGGACAGGCAAAAGGCCTCGACAGGAACCCGGCGCGGCGTGCGGCGGCTTCGTACGCATCCGGCAGCGAACGCAGCGCGATGAGATCGGCGGACGAGGCGTGCCGATCGGCAAGGCTGCCGAGCAGCGTTGGAAACGCCTCGGACGGAACGCGTCCCCACACGTCGGCGACGTACAGGCACCGGACCTGCGACCGGTATCCACGCCGGGCGGTGGTGACCGCAACGAATCCGTCAGCCTTCAGCGGCGGAGCCGCGAATCGGTAAAGACGCGCTTCCGTATGCGGCGCCTGCACGTACCGCCAGCGAAGGAAATCGGCGTCGCGCACGACCTCGGGCGCCTCGCCGCTTCCGCTCGCGACGGCCGCATCGCTCGGATTCGCCACTTCCGATAGGTACTCGTCCGGCCCACGACGACGACGGCCGGCGAGCATGGCATCGAACGGCCTCGCGGCGGCGGCGACCAGACGCGCGGCTGGCCCGAAGCGCCGCGCGACGACGTCCTCCACGACCGGCGCCCACCGGATCGGCCGCAGCAGCTCGTAATCGGTCTTCCGAATCGGAGCGCCGCCGGCCGCCTGCCACAACTTCGCGGTCTGCTCGTTCGCGGTCGAGGCGTAGAGGACGAATTCGCCCGCTAGGGATCGATAACGCAGAAAAATCTGTACGCCTGCGCCGCGGACGGCCGCGTCGACGTAAAACCCGCTCGACATCAGAAACCACTCCGTTCGCGATCCGACGACGAACCGGTACGGCACGCACAGCATCGCGCCCAGCAACCGGCCGCCCGCGTCGCGCACGCCCCACGCAAACGGCACATCGTCCCGCCGCGCGGGATTCTGCGCCAGCCAGGTGAGACGAGGCAGCATGTCTGCGGCCGGCTCGTGCGTCTGCGTGGAGAAGAACTCCGCCAGCTCGGCGCAGTCGGACGGGTGGAGGATGACCGTAGAGACTTGCGGCACGTTAGCAGGTCAGCCCGCCGTCCACGACGACGGTCTGGCCCGTGACGAACTGCGCGGCGTCGCTCAGGAGAAACGCCACGACAGGCGCGACGTCGTCGGCCGTCGCGAGGCGGCCGAGCGGGGTCCGCTTCGCGATCTGCGCGAGCTGCGCTTCGTCGAGCGAGCCGGAGAGCGCCGTTCGCACGTATCCCGGCGCGACGGCATTGACCGTCACCTGCCGCGGTCCGAGCTCCCTCGCGAGCGAGCGCGTCGCGCCGTCCAGCGCGGCTTTGGTGGCGGAGTACGCCGAGAGTCCTGCATATCCGCGAACGCCGACGATCGACGTGATGTTGACGATCCGGCCGCCGCCGGCACCGACGAGCAGCGCCCGGACCGCAGCTCGCGTCAGCGCCAGCGTCGCGGTGACGTTGACAGCGATGATGCGCTCGATTTCGGGCACCGCGAACGTCGCCAGCAGCCCTTCGCCGGCAATCGCCGCGTTGTTGACGAGTCCCCACAGCGCGTCGCCGCCGGCGCGCGCCGCCGCATCGCGCACGAGGCGGTCGGGATCGTCCTCGCCCAACCGGAACGGCAGCCAGTGGAGACGGTCGCCGTGTGTGCGGCGCAGCTCTGCGAGCTCGTTGCTGTCGCCGCGGCTGCACGTCGTCACGCGGTAACCGGCGCCGACGAGCGTCGAGACGATCGCCAGACCGATCCCGCGGCTGCCGCCGGTGACGATGACGTGCTTCATCGGCGGCGTTTCTTGCCGGACGCGAGGACGTCGAGCCGATCGACGACCGTGAACCGCGCCGGCACCTCGTGCTTCGCGAGCCGGGAGCGCGCGGCGTGCTGCGCCGCGGCGATCGTGTCCCCCACGTCTCGGCTGCCGTCGCACACGAGATCGGCGACGACGACCTGGCCGGTGATGACGTTCGGCCGGCCGTACACGAGCGCGTCGGCGACGCCGGGCACGTCCATCAGCACGCGCTCGACCCGTTCCGGCGCCACCTTGTAGCCGCCGACGTTGACGATCTCGTCGGCGCGGCCCGAGAAGAGCACGCGGTCGTTCTCGATGGTGACGAGGTCGCGCGTCGACAGCCAGCCGTCCCCCTCGGCGAGCGGACCGCCGGCGGCGTATCCGATCATGCGGCGCGGGCTGCACACCTCGAGGACGTCGTCGCGGATCCGCAGCGCAGTGCCCTCGACGCCAGTGTGCAGCCAGGCCGCTGGAAAACCGGCGCGTCCGTCGCTCACGGCGAACAGCGCGCCGGCCTCCGTCGATGCGTAGATGTGCACCACGCGCGCCGCCGGATGGGCGCGCGCGAGGCGATCGAGCGTCGCCTGGTCGACCGCTTCCCCGCCAATCGTGATCTGCGCGAGCGGCACGCGCGACGAGTCGGCGGCCGCCGTCAGCCAGCTGCGCCAGAACGTGGGCGTCCCGCTGACGTGCGTCGCGTGATGGCGTCCCGCGGCCGCGACGAGGTCCGCGATCGAGCGCGACTCGGCTTCGATCAGCTGACTGCGACTGAAGAGCGCCGTCAGGATGACCTGCAGGCCGGCGAAGCTCGCCCCGGAATACGTCAGCAGCCACACGGCCGGCGCCGCGTCCGAGCGGATACGCGCGGTCACGGCGCCCGGAGCGTGACGGACGACTTTCGGCGGACCCGTCGTGCCGGATGTCATCAGGAGAATCTCGAACGCATGGCCGCCATCGACAGTCGGCGCCGCGGTGTGAGGGGGAACGAGCACGACCGGGCGGCCCGAGCGCTCGCCGGCGACGAGCGCGCCGACGATCTCCACGGCGGAATCCGACGACGCGACGATCGGCGCCGCGTCGCGGCCGGCTGCGACCAGTTCGGCGGCTCGCGCCATCACGGCCGCGCCGGTCGCGACGCCGCTCGACCGGAGGACGAACGGCACGCCGCCGTATCGCTCGAGCGCGCCGGCGATCGTCATCATGGCGCGAAGAGCGCGGCAAGCTCTCCGATCGTCCGGAACTCGGGCACGCGCACCTTGAACGGCTCGACGCCGGTCGTCGTCTCGAGCTCGACGATGATCGTGGCGAGGTCGAGCGAGTCGACGCCGGCGCCGCTGAAGAGCGGCGTGTCCGCCGACAGCGCCGCCGAAGGCAGCCCCTTCGCGCGGCTGAGCGCGCGGAAGCGCTCGATGAGAAAGGCCATCACGGCCTCGCGATCCATCAACTGTGATCCGGAGCGGTCAGCGTACCGAAAGCGCGCCGGCATTGGCAAGCCGGCCGAGCGCACCCGCGGCGGTGACGAACTCGGGGTCGAACCAGCGACGAAGCTTCGCGACGTTGTCCACGAAGTGGCGGATGCCCTCGTCACCGAGATCTTCGGGATGAAAGAACAGCGCGACGATCCCGCCGTGAACCGACGGCGGCGACGGCCACGGCTGCGTCAGCATCCGCGTCTGCCGGTTCGCGCGTCCGAGCGGCGAGACGCCGTGCAGCCCGCGCCACACGGCCTGCCTGGCCGCCGACACGACCCCACGCGCAAACGATGCGGTCGGCACCTCGACGATCGAGAGCGCGTCCGGTCCCGGCCGCTGGTGATCCTGCGCCGACGGCCGGTACGGCGACTCGCGGCACCGCCGCCAGTCGACGACGAATCGATCGCCGCCGATCTTCCGCCAGACCACCTGGCCGGGCAGCGCGGACAAGTCGACGGCGATCTGCAGGGCGTCGAGCGCGCGAAAGGTGGCCGCGTTCGCGTAATCCCACCCGGTGCGCGTCGCGCCGATCGGAAAGAGCGCGGACAGCGCCGCGTGCGCGTCGGCCAGCCATCGCGGCTCGGGATCGAAGCGCTGGCGTCCGTGCGGATACGAGAGGTGATGGAAGTGCCAGCCGAGCTCGTGGCCGCGCTTCACCAGCGCGTCCCACATGCCGGCGCGCGAGGTGAAGCCCGAGACGAACGTGCCGGTCGCGCGCCTGACGGAGTCGTCGGCGCGAATCATCCACGTGACCGGGGGAAGATCCCCTCCCATCGCGCGCTGCAGCGGCGGGATGCCGTCGAGCGAGTCCCACACGTTCCATGGCGGCGGCCCCTCGATCGTCTCAGGCAGCCGCGCGTCGACGTCCGCGGTGAGCACGACCAGGGGTCGCGATTCGGTCAAGCTAGTCTTGCCGCCGCCCGACAGGCTGGAATCCACGCCACTCCTTCGTGTGCGGGAATGTCTGACAGAACTGCTTCCCGCGCGCCCGGCTCGCAAAGCACACCTCGACGTCAGTCGTCGTCACCAACGGCAGCTCCGGTAGGATTTTTTTGATGCCGAGCGTCGCGGTTCCGAGTCCGATCTGAACGATGGAGCGGTTGTCGAACGTGAAGCCGCGAAGGTTCTCGCCGCCGCGCTGGGGCGAGACGACGAGATGAAGACTCGCGCCGCCTTCGAGATCGCCGGCATAGTAGTAGTCGACCGTGACGCGCAGCTCCGTCGGCGAAACGTCCTCGGCGCGGAAGTTCGCGATCCGGTTGCCCGGACGTGGCCGCGTCGGCCGATCGACCGGCGACCGGCTCTCCGGTGAAGCGGTTCCGCGCCACGTCTTGCGGTACGGAAAGGTCTCGCAGAACGGCTCGCCGACCCGCGGTGGAACGACAAAACACACGGCGACTTCGGTCGTTGTGATCACAGACGGATCGGACAGGTCTCTCGTGATGGTGAACGTTTCGCTCCTCCCGCCGGCAACGAGCGGCTTCCTTTGGTGAAAGAACCCGTGTGACACGGGATTGCCGTCGCTGCGGAGGCGCGCGGTGAGCGTGAGCCTCGGCCCGAACTCGCCCGTGTAGATGTAGTCCACGGCAATTCGCAGCTCGGCGTCGGAGATGTCCACGGCTCGAAAGTTCGTGATCTGATTACGTGGCGTCCGCGTGGGCGCCGGTGTCGGTGTGGGCGTCGGCGCCGGCGTCGGCGCGGGCGGTCGGGGGGCTGGCTCGACGATCGTGGGCGTGGGGGATGCCAAGGCGGACGTCTGCCCGACCGTGTCTGAAGAGCGGACCGACGCCTCGCGAGCGGCGCGCGACCACAGCGCGCCGATCGCGCCCGCCGCGAGGACCGCCGCAATCGTCACGCCCCACCACGCGCGGTTCCTGCGCCCCGCAGTCAGCCGCTCATCGACGCGAGGCGCGACCGGCGTCGACGTCTCCGGCGCCTGCGGCGCGATGCGCCGCCGGATCGAGTCGACGAGCTGATCGAACTGCGCGTCGGCCTGCCGATGCGGCCATCCACTGAGATCGGCGGCCTGCAGCCGGCGAAACTCCAGCGGAATCTTGACCGGCTCGAGCAGCGCTGGTACAAGAACCTCTCGGCGCGCGGCTTCGGCCGCTTCGGTCTTGACCCACTGCGAGGCGACCGACGCGGCCGACCAGAGCACGATCACGCAGCGTGCTGAATCGAGCGCCTCCTCGATGACGTCGTCGAAGTTGCGACCGGGAGGGATCGTGCGATCCCACCAGACCGACCAGCCCCGGGCTGCGAGCGCGTCGGCCAGCTGCCGGGCGCGTTCGCGATCGGCGGAGGCGTAGCTCAGGAAAATGTCGCTCATGCGTCAACCGCGAGCCAGGTAGAAGATGCCACCGGCGAGTACGCGCGTCAACAATCCGACGCGGCTGCGGCGCCGTAGTACACCCACAAAGGAGTGCCTGTGAATCGACTGACTGGATCCGTGCTCGTGACGTGCGCGCTGATCGTCGCTGGCTGCTCGCAGCCGACGGCGACGCCGCCCGCGGCGCCCGCGCCATCCGTGTATCTGGATTATTCCGGCCGCGACGATGTGCTGAGCGGCGGCGTCAGGATGATTCCGGTGACGACGCCGAAGGGCAGCTTCCACGTGTGGACGAAGCGCATCGGCAACAACCCGCGCGTGAAGGTGCTGCTGCTGCACGGCGGTCCGGGGGTCACGCACGAGTACCTCGAAGCGTTCGACAGCTACTTCCCCGTCGCCGGCATCGAGTACTACTACTACGACCAGCTCGGCTCGGCCTACAGCGACCAGCCCGACGCGCCCGAGTTATGGGAGGTGCCGCGGTTCGTCGACGAAGTCGAGCAGGTCCGGCAGGCCCTCGGGCTGACGCGCGACAATTTCTATCTCGTCGGTCAATCGTGGGGCGGCATCCTGGGGCTCGAGTACGCGCTGAAGTATCAGCAGAACCTGAGAGCGCTCGTGATCTCGAACATGATGTCGAGCATCCCCGCGTACAACGACTACGCGCAAAAGGTGCTGATGCCGGCGATGGATCAGACCGTGCTCGCGGAGATCAAGAAGCTGGAAGCGGCGGGCCAGTACGAAAGCCCGCGCTACATGGAGCTGTTGATCCCGAACCACTACACGCAGCACATCCTGCGGATGCCGCCGGACCAGTGGCCCGATCCGGTCAACCGCGCGTTCAAGCATCTCAATCCGAAGATCTACGTGCCGATGCAGGGGCCGAGCGAGCTGGGCGCGAGCGGCAAGCTCGAGAAATGGGATCGGTCCCGAGATCTCGGACAGATCACGGTCCCGACGCTGACGATCGGCGCGCGGTACGACACGATGGACCCGAAGCACATGGAGTGGATGGCGACGCAGGTGAAGAAGGGACGCTTCCTGCTCTGCCCGAACGGCAGCCACCTGGCGGAGTACGACGATCAGCAGGTGTACTTCGCCGGCCTCATCCAGTTCATCCGCGACGTCGACGCCGGCCGGTTTTGATTCATCGACTCTCCTTCGCTCTCGCCAGATCGGCCACGACCTCGTAGGTAAACCGGACGAACCGGTGCAGTTCGCTGTCGAGAATCCGCTCCTGGTCGCTGTGCGCGCCGAATCCTTTCGGGCCGTCCTCGACGTCGGTGGCCGGGCCGATGCCGTAGCACTGCACGCCGCGGGCGCGCAGCTGCGCCATGTCGGTCGCGCCGGTGCTCATCGCCGGCAGCGTCGGCGCGTTGTAGATCCGAGTGACCGCGGCCTCGAGC
>Ga0114129_10001692_pt1 | contig 30062 bp, 24 predicted proteins | sample RhiMetdeltSRZDD1_FD_80071 | JGI IMG/M metagenome (GOLD analysis project Ga0114129, IMG submission 80071) | Populus rhizosphere microbial communities from Tennessee, USA - Rhizosphere MetaG P. deltoides SRZDD1 (version 2) (version 2) | ecosystem: Host-associated > Plants > Roots > Rhizosphere >... | reverse complement strand
GCCGTACTACGAACATTTTTGAGACGGCCCTCCCGCGGCGCCCGTTGCTTATTCGCCGCCAACCGCATGCCCTTGAGTCCCGATGTAGGCTCGACAGAGTTGCAAGAAGGATTGGATTGCCGGTGTGAGATAATCGCTCTTGAGGTACGCCACACCGAACTCCCACTTCACATCGAGTTCGCGCACGGGAACCGCGCGTAGCGACCCGCGCGCCATGTGCGTGTTAACCGAGCTGCGCGGAAGAATGGTCAAGCCGAATCCGAGCTCGACCATTTTTATGATCGCCTCGGTTCGTTGAAGCTCCATAACGATCTTCGGTTCGAGCCGGTTTTTCTCGAAGAACAGGTCGATCAGTCGGCGCGTGTTGCCGCCTTTCTCTCCGAGTATCAACGGCTCAGACGAAAGCTCTTCCGCTGAAATCACACGCGCGCGAGCGAGCTTGTGTTGCGGGCTCATCGCGGCGACCAGTCGGTCGCTCCTGAGAGTCTCAGTCAGAACGTCTGTTGCTTCGACTGGAAGCGACACCAATCCGACGTCAATATTACCCGCGAGGATCTGCTCGATTATCCATTCGCTAGTCCCGCCGACGACGGACAGATCCAGCAATGCGTATTTGCGTTTTATGTCGCTGAGGATTTCCGGCAAAGGATGTGCAGTGATCGCCGTCGACGCGACGCCCACGTGCAATCGTCCACGCGACGGTCCTCCAATCGCAGCCAGATCGGCTTTAGCCTCATCGTGTGCGCGAATGATGATTTCCGCGTGTCCCAGCAGCGCGCGGCCGGCCTCCGTCAGATAGAGTTTCTTGTTGACTCGCAGGAACAGGGGCGCGCCGACTTCCTCTTCGAGCTGGCGTATGTGAACGCTCACGGCAGCTTGAGTCAGGTGAACGCGCGAGGCTGCGTGGGTAAATGAACCAGCTTCCGCGACGGCTTTGAAGGTCCTTAAGAGCCTGAGTTCCATGAATAACCGGACTAATCTACTCCAACTAGCTACAACCCTGCTAGTAGTCAGTCATAAAAAAGATGATGAACCTGTACGGGTCCTCCGTGGGCGCGCCTCTTCCAGTTATCGAGGTGTGGTGGAGCCGGGGAGGGGGCCCACCGAGGGACGCCCGTACCGGTTCATCATCCACTGTGACTGACTGCTAGTCAGAGTTTACGCTGCATTACTTCCTCATCAGGCCGGCTCCTTTCACCCAAAAACAAAACCGTTGACGAAAAGCCCAAGCGGTTCATAATGGCTTCAACCTCCAAGCAAGTCTTGGCTTCTACCCCCGGAGAAGAAATCGCTTTCAATGATCAGAGGCGAATGGGCACCTCCGGCGGACTAATCATACCTCGCAACGGCTCAAAGCCGCTTAACACCGGCAAGCTGATCAGCGCGTACTATCTCGAGATCGAATACCTGCTCGAGCGAGTCGAGGGCGCCACCACTCATTACCAGACACTCGGCGTAGAACGCTCGGCGACAAGCGAGGAAGTGATCCAAGCTTATCAGAAGGCCGTCGGGGTCCTTCATCCGCATTACTACAAAGTTAGAGCCGCCGTCCCCGACGAGATGCTCGTAAGAGTCGACCAGGCGTTCAAGAAAGTATCGCGAGCATTCTCGGTGCTAACCAATGCCGAGAAGCGAGCGCAATACGATGGGAAGCGCACTGCCCGCGCGCCCGCCACGGTACCGCTTGAGGTGCCCAACCCGCAGCCGGAAAAGCCGAGTAACGCGGCAAAATCCAAGCACCGCGCGACCGGCGACAGTAAGCGCGTCAACGCCGAGGCCGTTGAGATCAACGTCTCGCCAGAGATGCGTCCCGTTTACACCAAGGCGTCCGCTGGTCAGGAGTCCGTCGAACGCCGTCGCTGTGAACGATTCAAACTCACCGTGCCGGTGCTGGTGGCCGGCTACGATCACGAGGGTGGAAAGTGGCAGGAGGTTACCAAGACGATTGACGTCAGCCGCATAGGGGTTGCGCTTCGGGTCCACAGACGCGTGAAGCACGGCCTGATCCTGCACGTAACGTTGCCGCTTCCTACCAAGCTGCGCAGCCACGGCTTCTCGGAGGCGGGCTACAATATGTATGCAATCGTGCGCCGGGTCGAGCCGGTTATCGACGGCATCCGCATCATCGGCCTTGAGTTTATCGGAGCTAATCCTCCTAGCGACTATCTGTACAAACCGTGGGCTACCTTTAGAACTCGGAAGTGGACAGGCCTGGATCGCCGCCGCGAGCCGCGAGAACAACGCTCTGAACCCGTGGCCGTGGAATACCTCGACGAGTCGATGCGACGCGTTTCCCGTGAAGCGGGAATAACCGAAGACGTCAGCACCAGCGGCGCGCGAGTATGCGTCAAAGCGGCTCCACCCGAGTTTGAGTTTGTGCGAATCACCAGCCCAAACCGTAGCTTCAACAGCCTCGCTCTTGTTCGCAACCAATGGGCAGGCACTGATGGCTTCGAGCGCCTGTGTCTGCAGTTCATTGACCAGAAGTGGCCGATGTAAATCTGCGTGGCTCGGACTCCCGCTCTCGTTCAACCTCCCCGCTCCTTGTTTCTCTTTCAATCTTCCTTCTGCATAAGTAAAATCGCTAAACGATGATCGAGGACATCCGCTTGCCCGAAGATCTCGCGAGCCAATGAGAGTCCGTTAGATCCCAAGAAAGAGCCTGGCGCCGAGGGTGTGCGAGTAGGCTAGGGCCGCGAAGAATCGCCTAAATCCGAACCGGGCAAAAAGGAGCATCCGTGACAGCCGCCGATAGTGAAGTTGAGCACGATCTGAGGCGAATGAGCAGCGAGTGGGTTGCAGCCCTCGTTCGGCGAGATCCCGCTACGCTAGCCCGCATTATGGCTCCGGACTGCACCTTCACCTATCCTCTCGAAGGTGACGGCACCGAGCAGTTCATCGCGGACATCGAGTCTGAGGACTTGAAGGTCGAATCATTGACGCGCGACAACGTTGAAGTGCGAGTGTTCGGACATACGGCCGTGCTGACCTGTCTCGACACAGCGAAGTGGATCTACAAGGGTCGCGTCATCGAGGGCTACTATCGGTCAATCCACGTATATGGTGAGCGTGACGGACGTTGGCAACTGGTAGCCATTCAAGCGTGCCCGATTGCACAATGACGCGGGCATGCCACAAAGACACGAAGACTCAAAGCAGCACTAAGGCAATGGGCGGGCTCCTTCGTGTTGCTTCGAGACTTGGCGGCTTGGTGGCGAGAGGACTGATTTCTGAAAACCCCGACAGTATGCTGAACGAGTCCCTCTAATTCTCATGAGCAAATCTTTGCTTATCAAAGGTGCGGCCGTTCTCACGCTCGACGCGAAGAACAACATCTTCGATGGCGACGTGTTCATCGAAGGCGGCCGCATCGCTGCGCTTGGCGAGTCGCTTAAGACGCGCGCTTACAAGAGCGCCGAAGTGATCGACGCGCGCGGCCGCATATTGCTGCCGGGGTTTGTGCAGACGCATATCCATCTCTGCCAAACGTTGTTTCGTGGCGCGGCTGATGATCTCTCGCTGATCGACTGGCTCAAGAAGCGAATATGGCCGATGGAAGCGGCTCACACCTCCGAGTCAGTCTACGCATCGGCCCGGCTGGGCATCGCCGAATTGATTCGCGGCGGAACTACTTGCGCGCTGACTATGGAAACGGTCCATCACACGGACGCCGTTTTTACGGCCGTCGAGGAGTCCGGCTTTCGCGCTACTGTCGGCAAATGCATGATGGACAAAGGCGAAGATGTTCCGCCGGCGCTTCGCGAGCAGACCGAAGATTCAATCGCGGAATCGCTGACGCTGCTCGAGCGTTGGCACGGACGCGCTGATGGGAGAATACGTTATTGCTTTGCGCCGCGCTTCGCGGTCAGTTGCACGCGAGACTTGTTGGAGCGCGTCGCCAGTCTGTCTCGAGAGCGTGGGGTGATGGTTCACACTCACGCCTCCGAGAACAAAGATGAAATCGAAACCGTCGAGGGCGAGACTGGCCGCCGTAACATCGAGTACCTCGACGATCTCGGGCTAACCGGCTCGAGTACGGTGCTCGCGCATTGCGTTCATCTGAACGACAGCGAGATGGACGTCTTGAGCCGAACCGGAACTCATGTCGCGCACTGTCCGTCTTCAAATCTAAAACTGGGTTCAGGCATTGCCCGGATTCCGGAGATGATCGAGCGAGGCATCTCGGTATCCCTTGGAGCTGACGGGGCGCCGTGCAACAACCGGCTTGATATGTTCACCGAGATGCGCACGGCCGCCTTGATTCAAAAGGCGCTTCACGGCGCCGAGACCCTGCCTGCGCTTCAGGTCTTGCGAATGGCAACGATTGGCGGCGCTCGCGCCCTCGGTCTTGGCGGAGAGATCGGCAGCATCGAAGTCGGCAAGCGCGCCGACCTGATGCTCTTGAATCTGGATCGACCTCACACGACACCTCATCCCAATCCGGTTTCAACTATCGTTTACGCAGCAGAGTCGAGCGACGTCGAGACTGTGCTGATCGACGGACGGGTCGTGATGCGATGGGGAGAACTCAATACACTCGATGAACAAGCTGTTGTGCACCAAGCAAAAGCGGAAGCCGAACGCTTGTCCAGAGACTTACGCGGGTGAGACTAGAAGAGACCTCTCATCTCCATTGGTGCGCTTTTAGACGCCTGCCTTGCCTCTCGATATAGAAAGTCAGCAAAGGCCGAGGTCAAGTCTAGGCCGCTGAGTCCTTCAACAAACAGAAACTGCCCCTGAGGATTGATTTCAAACCAAACCGGCGCTCCGTCTTGCGCAAACTTAAGATCGACTATACCCATTTTCAGTTGAAGCAGCTTCAGCACCTTTTGCAGGCGCGCTTTTACATCCTCCGCCAAATCGAACACTGTAAACGGGACGTCAAGGTCCGCTCGCCAATCTAGATCCTCTGACTCTATCACGACGGAGTAAACAGCGTCTCCGAAACACTGCGCACGAATGTGCCGAACACCAGGGATGAACTCCTGATACATGGCTGGACATAGTGCCACCGAATCTTCACATGCGAGGTGATCGGGAGTTGCCATAGTAGTGAACAGAGGCGCCCGTTGAGTGCCAATTAGAGGCTTAACTACAACTTTGTAATCGAGGCGTTCGCAGAACCTCCTGATAGCAGTGACGTCCTGACTTACAAGGGTGTGAGGCACCCGGAATCCGGCGCTTTCGGCGGCTCGGAGTTGAACCAGCTTATTCTGAGCCACCTGCGTATGTAATGGATGATTGATCCAGGTACCCCGAAACTCGCTTAGAAGGATTCCTAAAAGGGCTACAGCGCATTCGTTGTTGATGACATCGATGTGCACCGGGTCGGTGACGTTGGATGGAATCTCCTGCCTTAATCCAACGCGTCTCCACCAAATGATGTCCAGGTCGTGCACGGCAATCTCTTCTCCGCCCTTTGCTAGGATTGTGCATTCAAGATCCTTCTTTCCATTTGACCAATTCACGGTCGCGCTTCCACAGACACGGTTACTCTCTATGATTCTGCATTCAGCGTCGGCCTGCTGCGCCAGCGCCTTGTGGATCGCTAGCGCGTGGAGGTCATTCTCGACAGATACGATGGCAATGCGATATCGACGCACGAATCCCTTCCGCCGCATCCCTGCTTCCGCCGGGTCTAAAAAAGAGGACGCGCAATGACGGCACGGCTACTAGCGACAATCTTTCTTGAAAGAAACTCCGCCTAACTGACGGATATATTTATCCAGTCTCAGTCGTCGTAGCGTGGGCAAAACGAAAAGCTTTCGCCTCCTCGAATGCGAGACAACCCCTTCACAAGATCTGCCGGAAAACCGACGCTCTTAACCATCGCCTCTTCCCATTCGGCCAGTCTGTTTGGCGGAACGATCTCGTACTCGGTGGGCTGAAAGCTGAACACTACCGGTTGCGGTGACCGCTTCGGCCACTTCTTACGTCCTTCGTCGGGTGGTTTTTTTGCCTTTGCCATGTTAAGCCTCCTTTCATCGGGCTGAATTCAATTTGGGTGAAGTCCAGCCCTTACCTGATGGCGATGGCTCTCACACCGAAATTCGGAGTTCTACTTTGTATCGTATACTCCGGTGGGACGAGGATGTCAACGAATGGAGCTCAGGCATAAACGGGGGAGGGTATTCGACCGGGCCTTCTGGTGGCCCGGCGCCAGATCCGGTGATACAATACCGCCTCTCAACGACCCAAGCCACAGTGGAAAGCAGGAGGTTCGCAATGCGAAAGAGAACGTTCGCCGTTGCTGTCGTGTTCGCCATCGCGGCATCCGTCGTATTCGGACAATCAAAGCAGCAAGCTGCAGCAACGGGTTATTTGACGCCGCCCAAGGTTATCGTCGACATTCTCGACGCGCAGCCCGCGCCATCCGTGATAGTCTCTCCCGATCACCGCACGATCGCGCTGCTCTCAAGGCGCAGCATGCCGACGATCGCCGAGCTGGCCGAGCCGATTCATCGCATCGCAGGCACGCGCATAAATCCGAAGACTAACGGGAGACAACAGCGCGCCGGGCACGTTATCGGAATCACGCTGAAATCAATCGCGGACGGCTCAGAGAAAAAGATCACCGTGCCCGGGGAGCCCAACCTCGGGGACGTCAGCTTTTCGCCTGACGGCAAACGGCTCTCTTTCACTCAAACCAGCGAGAACGGAATCGAGCTTTGGGTAGCCGATGCAGCGACCGGACAGGCGAAGCTTGTTAGCGGACACGATCGGTTGAACGCGACTGCAGGCGATCCGGTGGATTGGCTCAAGGACGGGATCACCCTGCTTGTTCAGCTTGTGCCTGCCAGTCGCGGACCAGCGCCAGCGGAGCCGCGAGTGCCGGCCGGTCCCAATATCCAGGAGACTCGCGGCAAGGCGGCGCCTGCTGCAACCTATGAGGACCTGATCAAGACGAATCACGACGAAGACTTGTTCGAATACTATTTCACGAGCCAGCTCGCGACCGTTGATGCGACGACCGGCCGCAAGACTCTTATCGGCAAACCGGCAATTCTCGAGAGTGTGACTCCTTCGCCAGACGGCGAGTACATCCTGGCTTCAAGATTGAAGCGGCCGTTCTCGCGTCTTGTTCCGATGAACGGCTTCACAAAAGAAATCGAGATATGGAACCGCCGCGGCGAAGTCGTCAAGAAGGTCGCCGATCTGCCATCAAGCGAAGGCACGCCAATCGGAGGAGTTGAGACCGGACCGCGGAGCGTTCGGTGGCGGCCCGACCAACCTGCGACTGTAACGTGGGCTGAAGCGCTCGACGGAGGAAACCCGAAGAACGATGTGCCCTTCCGCGACGTGGTCCTTTCCCTTGCGGCGCCGTTCACCGACAAGCCGGCCCAAGTCACAAAGACCGAATGGCGATTCGGTGGCATATCGTACACCGAGAAGGGAATCGCGTTGCTCGGCGAATCAGACCGCAAGAGTCGCAAGACTCGCACCTGGATTCTGGAAGCCGGCGCCGAGCCTCGCAAACTCTGGGAGCGTCGCCAGCAGGACGCGTATAACAATCCGGGGACGCCTGTGGTCAGGAGGGATAGCGGAGCGGGCGGACGCGGCGGCGGAGGTGGCTTCGGCGGAGGCTTCGGGGGAGGCGGCGGCTTGATTCTCCAGAGCGGTGATTCTATCTACCTCTCGGGAACGGGTTCCTCTCCGGAAGGTGACCGGCCGTTCCTCGATCGGCTCAATCTGAAGACGCTCAAGACCGAGCGGCTGTTCCGATGCGCGGAGAAGACCTACGAGTCGATAGTCGCGCCGGTCGACGACGACGCGAAAGCGATTGTCACCGAGTACGAGACGTCAACCAATCCGCCGAACTACTACGTGCGCGATCTGGCGGCGGGAACAAAGCGAGCGATCACGCAATTCAAAGATCCCGCGCCTCAGCTAGCCGGAGTCGAAAAGCAGTTCGTGACTTATGAGCGCAAGGACGGCGTAAAGCTTTCGGGCACGCTCTACACTCCGCCCGGCTACAAGAAGGGCGAACGCCTGCCGCTGGTTATGTGGGCCTACCCGCGAGAGTTCACGGACACGGACACCGCCAGCCAGATATCGGGCTCGCCTTATCGATTCACCCGGGCGAGCGGCATCTCTCATCTGTTTCTGCTGACTCAGGGCTATGCGATCTTCGACAATCCGACCATGCCGATCGTTGGACCGGGCGAGACGGCTAACGATACTTATGTCGAGCAACTCGTCGCCAGCGCCGAGGCCGCGGTCAACAAAGTGGTTGAGATGGGAGTCGCCGATCGCGATCGAATCGGAGTCGGCGGCCACAGCTACGGCGCGTTCATGACCGCGAATCTTTTGGCGCACTGCGATTTGTTCCGCGCGGGAATCGCACGCAGCGGCGCGTACAACCGCACGCTCACGCCGTTCGGGTTTCAGAGCGAGCGGCGAACTTTCTGGGAAGTGCCGGAGATCTACGGGAAGATGTCTCCGTTCTATTACGCGAACAAGATCAACGAGCCGATCCTGTTGATCCACGGCGAAGCGGACGACAACTCGGGCACGTTCCCAATTCAATCCGAGCGATTGTATATGGCGCTCAAAGGCCACGGCGCGACGGTGCGATATGTCACGCTTCCGTATGAAGCTCACGGCTACACGGGGCGCGAGTCTGTGCTTCACACGTTGGCGGAGATGATCAACTGGATGGATAAGTATGTGAAGAACGCTGGCCCGAGGGAGAACGCAGCGGCAGTTTCGAAGTGAGAACCGATAGGCATTCCCGCGATAATGGATGCTTGTCGGGGGCGGGCGTTTCCACTTTGATGCGTCTTTGCGGATCTTGGCGGCTTTGCGCGAAACTCGTGTGGTGGAATCAAGGTTTCGCGCAAAGCCGCCAAGATCCGCAAAGACGCAAAGGCTCCGGCGGATGATTCCCCCGAGCTGGAGATTCTATAGTTGAGTCTACACGTGAGGCCGGTCCTTCACTCGGATGACGAACTTTAAGCCCGACCAGACTTCGTTGACCGCGCAGACTTTGGTATCGACGAGCCCGAAGTCCAGACCAATCTGGCGCACGTGATAGTCGGCCAGGTCAGTCGCAACGCCTGATGCCTTCTTTGGCCACGCTATCCAAAGCATACCCGCAGGCGCGAGCCTCGCCGCGAGCATTGCAAAATTCCGCGTCAACTCAGAGCGGGTCTTCGCGAAGAACAGAATCAGATCGAGCTGGTTTTGAACACTGCTAACGAATGAGACTCCATGTGGCAGTTCACCCAACTCGCTTCGAAATCCATCCGGTGCTCCGACCAGCGCCACGCGAAACCCGTCCTTTATCCCGAGCTTCTTGGCTAGCGGTGTTCCTGAATAACCTGCCATAAATGGAGCCAAGCTATGGAAGTAGCGTAGACTGTCCAGTCTGCGCGATTACTTGAGTCGCTTGATATCGCAACCAAAACCGCAGACAGGACGGTCTACCCGCTACTTACAGTTCAATTCCGAAATGTTCGCGAAGCGCTGATCTCCACTCGTCGTGACTTACCAGCTCACTTTCTTGTCGCTCGCCATTGTTAGTGGCGATGAGCCGCATCCCCGTAACCGTAATCCTTCCTTCAGGCGTTGCGACCGTACACGTTCGCCGCTGCGTAAAGGGCGATTCGGGCGAGGTCTGATGATAGCGGCACATCTCCGCGAAGTCGGCATATTGATATGGCTCTAGCGTGAAACGATATTGCGGCTTCCACGAGTCACTCTCACGCCGCTGAAGAACCAGGTGCCCGTCGTCTTCAGTCAATCGATAAGCCTCGCCGTTCTGCGGTTGCTCACCACGCTCGTCCAAAAGCAACGGTTCGCGAAACGAATCACCAAAGCCGACGTCCGCCAACCATGGCTCCTCCAACTGAACCAGCAACGCCATGTGATCGAACGGCGGATCAAAACCGCCGTCCTCGCGGGCAACTCCTGCGGACAGCATCGACACTTCAAACCCAATGCCTCGAAGCAAAGCGCAGAACGCGCCGTTCAGCTCATAGCAAAAGCCGCCGCGCCGCTCGTCGACAATCTTGCGGATCACTTTCGCTTCGTCGAGAACTATGCGCCTTCCGAGATGAATGTCGAGGTTCTCAAACGGCACCGTGAGCAAGTGAGTCTTATGCAACTCGCGCAACGTCTCGGCTGACACATCGAGCGGCCCCTGGTAGTTGATACGGCTGAGATAGTTTGCGACGTCCATTGGCTGTCCAAGCGCTACTTGATTCTTTTCGCCTCCATCTGCTGGCCACCCAGGCGAATCAACATCTTGCCGACCTGACCTTGATCGTCTCTTACAAACTCGACCTCCGCGCCGACGTTGGTGACCTGAAACTTCGTTGGCGACTTCGCTACCAGCTCTTCCTTAGAATTGCCCTCCGGTTGCGCGAATAGCTTATCGCCATCCCGGCTGATCGTGAGGACACCCATCGGCGAATCGTACTTCCCTACGTAGTCGTCCAACGCTTTTGGGTCGATCTTCTCTTCGTCAGCAGTCAGCCGTTTGACTATGTCGATGGCGTTTTTGTTGTTGGGATCAAGCTCGATCGAGCGCTTGTAGTTCTCAATCCCCAATTTATTGTTGCCGGCTTTTACGTAGGCTTCGCCGAGACTGTCGTAAACGTTCGATGACTTCGGAAACTCGCGGACGTTCAGCTTGAATACTTCGATGGCCTCCGCGGTCTTCTCGCGATTGAGAAGTTGATAGCCGAGCTGATTGATCTTGGTTTCATCGATGTAATAGCTGCTCGGATCACCGGTTTTCCCTTGATCAAAAGCCTTCAACGCGGCATCAATTCCTTTGTCATCAATGTCGCGAGCGAGATTCTTTGCCAGAGGTTTGATTCCCTTCGAAAGTCTGACCGCATTATCGTAAGCAGCGATTTCAAATGGATAACTGCGACGGTTGAGCTCGACGGCTTTCTTGTACATCGCTGCGGCCTGGGCACCGTCGCCAAGATTAAAGTAGGCATCACCCAATAATTCGTGTATCGCGTATGACCACGGGGATTCTGCAACTCCGATCTTGAAGACCTCGACCGCTTCGCGCTTCTTACCCGATTTCAATAGACGATCGCCGGCTTCCATCAACTCTTCGAGGTCAAAGTAGTAGGCAGTCGCGGGACCGGCCTTCACTTTGTGATAAGCCTTCAATGCAGAGTCGAGCCCCTTCTCGTTGATATCGCGAATAAGGTCCTTCGCCAGCGACAGGCGAATATCTTTAACACTCGATGATTCTTCCTGCGGCTTCAGGGCGCCGGTATCGATCAGCGAGAGAGCCAACTCGAGCACCTTGTCGCGCTGCTGTTCGATGTCCTGCCGGGAGTTAGTCTCGCGAATGTCCGCGGGCACGCCGATGCCTTCCCAGCAGAAGTCGGTTGGATCGACAAACAATTTGAACGACACTCTGAAGCCCCAGCCGTTCGGCAGCCGGTCTCCGTAGACGTCCGCGAACACGCCCGAAGTAGCGTCGCCGACAACCGTCACGTGAGGCAGCACGCGCATTGCGAGCGCGAAGTTCTCGGCGGCGCTCACCGAAAAGCGATGAGTCAACAGAATGACGGGCTTTGTGAATTGATTCGGACCGTCTGGCTCGACGTACCAGTATTTCCACGGCGTGAAGTCGTCGTGACGCGCGCCGTTGCGAATCGCAGTCTTCATGTAGAGCCGCTTTCGATCTGCGAAGCGATCGGCGATCAACTTTCCGACGCGGTCATCACCGCCTCCGTTGCTGCGTACGTCGACTACGATTGCCTTGGCGTCTTTGAACGTCTTGATGATTTCATCAATCGCAGCCTGGGTCTGTTCGATTCGACCAAAGCCTCGAAAGTGAAAGTAGCCGACCGAATCCGTGAGCCAGCCGTAGTCGAAGATTCCATCGACTAGCGGTTTCGACTTGCCCTTCAGATATTTCTGCTTCACCAGATCGAGAGAGAAATCTTCCATCTTCATCTGGCCGAGAATACCGGATCGGAACTGGCGCTTGGATGATGAAAGTCCGACGTGGTTGTCGTTTAGATTTCCGAGCATGTCGGCAATGATCTGAAACAACTCGTCATCAGTCGTTTTGGATGTCACTCGCGGACGATAGACCTTGTACAGCGCGTCCCAGTCGATGTGCTTCGCACCAAACAACGCGTAGTTGCGATCGTAGGTCTTCCACAGATGCTCGAAGTTCTTCTCAGGCTCGCTGAGTTCTTGCGCGGCGGCGAGCCGGGGAAGAACCGCGACGAACAACGCGGCAACAATGATCAATAGTCTAGCTGTGAGTCTGAACATTCTGTCTCCTTCGCGATGACTCGCCGCCCACGAGCCGGAACTCTCTAGCGTTCGATGATTATGAAGACTGATGCTACACCTACGACCGCCGTCAGCAACAGGTTCTCAGTTGAGAAATGCTCTTGCGTATCGGATTCGCGATTTACTCAGCGAAAGGAAGTTTATCAACCTGCTGTCTTTTACAAAAACGTGGACTTGTAAGGCGGCACCTCGACATTTAAACTAGGCGCAATCTTGAAGGGAGTTCCGATGGCCGTCGGACAGAACGTCTTACGCAAAGAGGGCTATGAGAAGCTTACCGGAGCGGCGCGCTACGTCGACGACATCACGCTCGATGGGATGCTTTACGGAAAGACGATTCGCAGCGCGATCGCGCGCGGGCGAATCAAATCCATCGAGTTTGATCCCGCCTATGACTGGTCCCAAATGGTGGTCGCGGACCACCGCGACATTCCCGGAGAGAATTACGTCGCCCTGATCGAGAACGATCAACCGCTGCTGGTTGAATCCGACGTCCGCCATTATGAAGAACCGATAATTCTCATCGCAGCCGCGAGCAAGCAACAACTTGAAGAAGCTGCCCGGCACATTCACATCGAATACGACGAACTGGATCCCGTGCTCACGATCGAAGACTCGCTCGCTTGCGCTGAGATCCTTTACGGAAGCGACAACGTTTTCAAGCGATTCCTGATTGGTCGAGGCGACATTGACGAAGGCTTCGCCGCGGCCGAGCGCATCATCGAAGGCCAGTATCGTGTGCCACATCAAGAGCAGCTTTACATCGAGCCTCAAGGGATGATCGCGATACCCGGCGACGGCGAGATGACCGTCATGGGCTCGATGCAGTGCCCTTACTACGTGCACAAGGCGCTGAAGCAACTGCTCAATCTCAGCGACGAGCGGGCGGTCGTGATTCAAACAACCACCGGCGGAGGATTCGGCGGCAAGGAAGAGTATCCGTCAACCATCGCTGCCCACGCGGCTTTGCTCGCACAAAAATCCAAGCGTCCGGTGAAGATCATCTACGACCGAGCTGAAGACATCGCGGCGACAACCAAGCGCCACCCCGGCGTGATTCGTCATCGAACCGGCGTCACGCGCGATGGGCGATTGACCGCATCCGAGATCGACATCGTGCTCGACGGAGGGGCTTATGTCACGCTCACGCCGGTTGTGCTTTCACGCGGCGCGATTCACGCGCTCGGGCCGTATCGCTGTGACAACGTGCGGGTCACTGCGCGAGCCGTTGCTACGAACACTCCGCCCAACGGCGCCTTTCGCGGATTTGGCGCGCCTCAGGTCGCGTTCGCTTACGAGATGCAGATGGAGAGAATCGCCGCTGAATTGCGCATTGATCCGGTCGAGTTGCGGCGAATCAACATGCTGCGCGAAGGCGACATCACGGCGACCGGACAACGGTTGACCTGGAGCGTTGGCTCAGAAGACGTGCTGAACGCGGCGGTTGAGCGATCGAGGTACTTGCAGAAGAAGCAAGCGATTGAAACCGAAAACGCGCGGCCTCCAAAGGATAACAAGAAGCGCGGAATCGGCTTGTCATTCTTTTTTCACGGCGCGGGATTCACCGGAAGCGGTGAGGCAAAGATGAAGGCCCAGGCTGGTGTCGAAGTCACCGCCGAAGGGCGCGCGCGGGTTCTCTCGGGCTCAACCGAAATCGGCCAGGGCACGCGCACGATATTCTGTCAGATCGTCGCTGATGAATTGGGAATCGACTTTTCCGAAGTCGAGGTTGAAGAACCCGACACGTCCCTCGTCCCCGACAGCGGGCCGACCGTCGCCTCTCGCACGACGATGGTAGTTGGCCGAGTCGTTCAACTCGCCGCTCGCGAAGTCAAAGACAAGCTCATCAACTTCGTCGGCGAGCGTTTCGGCGCACCGGAAGCGAGGTTGGTCGACGGGCGATTCGTCGCGGGCGGGAAACCGCTTGCAAGCTTCGACGAAATAGCGCGCGAGTACATCGCGCAACACGGCGGGCTTCGCGCTTACGCTCGCTATGCCTCACCGCCCGACATCGAGTGGGACGACGAAACCTACTCGGGCGACGCCTATCCGGTTTATTCGTGGGGCGCGGAGGTTGCCGAAGTTGAAGTCGATATGGACACCTGCGAGGTCACATGCACGAAGATCACCACGGCTCAGGACATCGGCCGCGCGATCCATCCGGTGCTCGCGGCGGGTCAAATCGAAGGAGGCACGCTTCAAGCAGTTGGGTACGGCTTGCTTGAAGAATTAGTTTGGGACAAAGGACGAATCGTCAACAATCGGATGACGAACTACATCATTCCGACTTCGCTCGACGCGCCTGAGATGGAAACGATCGTAGTCGAGAAGGAATATCAGCACGGTCCTTTCGGCGCGAAGGGAGTAGGCGAGTTGCCGATGGACGGCGCGGCTCCGGCCATCGCGGCGGCTGTGTTCAATGCAACCGGCGCATTTGTCGGCGAGATTCCCATAACACCCGAGCGATTACAAAGAATATTGGAACCACAGATGAACACAAATGGACACAGATAATCTAATAGAGAAAAGAATAGTGCCGGAAGAGCTAACAGAGAGAATTATCGCCTGTGCGATGAAAGTCAGTAACACACTCGGCGTGGGCTTTCTAGAAAAAGTCTACGAGAATGCACTGCTGGTAGAACTGGCGAGGTCGGGTCTCGTGGTCGAGCAGCAAAAGCCGATAAAGGTCAGCTACGAAGGCGTCATAGTTGGTGACTTCGCTGCCGATATCATCGTCAACGGATCCGTGGTTCTTGAACTGAAGACGGCCAAGCTGATTGATGAAATACACAAGGCGCAACTACTAAACTACCTGCGCGCGACCGGTTTGAAGGTTGGACTGATTCTGAACTTTGGAACCTCACGGCTGGGAATGAAGAGAATGGTCTTATGAAAATGTACTCTGTTCTTTTCTTAATCTGTGTTCATCTGTGTTCATCTGTGGTTCGATTATGACTTTCAGATTTCAAGTTAATGGCCTTGCGCGAGATGTTGATGCCTCTCCGATGAAGCGCCTGCTCGATGTATTGCGCGAAGACCTGCGTCTCACGGGAACGAAAGAAGGCTGCGGCGAAGGCGAGTGCGGAGCGTGCTCGGTAATCCTCGACGGTGAAGTGATCAACTCATGCCTCGTTCCCGTTTGTCAGGTGAATGGCTCGGTGATTCTGACCGTCGAAGGACTCGCGCGCGACGGGCGGCTCGATCCGCTTCAGCAAGCGTTTCTGGAATGTGGAGGCGCGCAGTGCGGCATCTGCACTCCCGGGATGTTGATCGCTGCTCGCGCGCTGCTGGACGAGAACGCTCACCCGACGCGTGACGAAATCAAGGAAGCGATTGCCGGAAATCTGTGTCGCTGCACCGGCTACGTGAGGATCATCGACGCAATCGAGCAAGCAGCACTCGCGAAGCATTAGCGCCGACTGGTCAAAAGTTCAACGTTTGTAGTACGGCCTTCAGGCGGAAGTTTTTAGTTGCGCACTCTTTGCGGGAAACTACGCGCTTTCGCCATACGAACTTCCGCCTGAAGGCCGTACTACGAACATTGAGAGGGCAAGGTTTATGGATGAACAGTTAGCTGAACTCAAGGATCGAATCTCGCAGATGTCGGACAGCGAGCTTCTCAGGATAGTCGAAGTCGAATACGCCGACTACAGGCGAGAGGCGCTTGAATTTGCGCAGGCGGAGCTAACAAAGAGGTTTGTCCCGTTTGAAGAGCTCACGCGCGAGCAAATGAACGACGTTGAAGACGATGAGGTTGATTCCGAGCTTTCGGCCGACGTTGGCCCGCCTTGCAACGCCTGTGGAGGAGCGATGCGGGCCGGACTCCTGTTTTCTGATAGGGAGCTCACGATCCTTTTTCGAGACAACAGCGAGGAACGGTTCGTCCAGGCTCTAGTATGCCGCCGCTGTGGAACCGTGCGGCTGGTCGTCGATCTCGAGACGGAAGTTGAAGGCTGAAACTGAGCTGGCTCGAACAGGATGACTCTCGATCCCACAGTACAATCACCGGCGACACTCGCCGAGGCCTACGCGATTTTGTCGGGGCGTGGCGGCTCGATGAAGATCATCGCGGGCGGCACGGACCTGATGGTATTGATGAACGCTCACATGCTCGACGCGCCGGAGTTTCTCGACATCTGGAGAATTGATGAACTGAGATGCATCGAGGAGGAAGGCGATGCCATACGAATAGGGGCGCTCACGACTTACACACAACTGATCAGTTCAGAATTGATTAGAGGGAACATGCCGGCGCTGGTTGCCGCCTCGCGCACGATCGGCGCGATTCAGATTCAGAACCGCGGTACGATCGGTGGCAATGTCGTCAACGCCTCGCCGGCGGGCGACAGCCTCCCGGTGCTTGCCGCGTACGACGCCGAAATTGAAATAGGAAGCGCGCGGGGTACGCGGCGAGTTGCTTTCAACAAACTGTACACAGGATACCGGCAAACCGTGCTCGAAACGGATGAGCTTGTGCTTGCCGTGCGCATTCCGAAGCTTCGAGACAAGGAGCAAGATTTTTTCTGGAAGGTAGGAACTCGGCGCGCGCAGGCAATCTCAAAAACCGTGATGGCAGCCAGAGCACGAGTCGACGACGGAAGGATCGAGTCGATAAGCATCGCCGTGGGCAGCGTCGCTCCAACGGTGATCCGCGCGACTCAAACCGAACGCTTACTGACCGATTCGCGGCTCACTCCGGATCTTGTGGAACGAGCTCGAGAGACGATCGCAGACGAAATCATGCCGATCACCGACCTTCGATCGACCGAACACTATCGCCGCACCGTGACTGGCAACGTGCTCGTCAAATTTCTGCGGCAGCTCAACGAAAGTGCTCAGGCCTGAGAATCCCACCAAACTGCGCGACTGTGTGAAAAAGACTTCGTAGTGACGTCCTGGTGACTTTGCGTCTTTGCGGAACTTGGCGTCTTAGCGCGAAACGTGAATCCAAGTGCTCGGACAACTAAGGGTCAGGTTTCGCGCTAAGACGCCAAGTTCCGCAAAGACGCAGAGCCGACGACAAGAACGGGTGTCATTCGTACCTCAGCGCCACCATCGGGTCGACTCGCGCCGCGCGGCGGGCTGGCACGAAACAGGCTCCCAGAGCCACTCCCGTTAGCAACGTCGATATCGCAAGAAAGGTGATTGGATCGGTCGCGCCGACTCCGAACAACAAGCTCGACATCACCCGAGTCAATGCGAGCGACGCTAGGAGGCCGACTCCTAAGCCCGTCAGCGCGAGCGCCATCGCCTGTCTTGCCACCAGTCCGACAACATCGCGGCGCGCTGCCCCGAGCGCGACGCGAATTCCTATCTCGTGTGTTCGCTGCGTAACCGAGTAGGACATGACTCCGTAAATCCCGACGGCCGCGAGCAGCAAAGCGACGCCCGCGAACACTGAAAGCAGCAACATCGTGAACCGCGTTCTGGATACGGCGGCGCTCGCGACCTGATCAAGCGTTCGTACGTCGGACAGCGGCAGATCTTTATCCAGAGCGGCGATCTCGCTTCTCATCGTCGCAAGCATACTCATCGGCTCACCCGCCGTGCGCAGGACCAGCACCATTCCGCTCTGCGCTTGCTGGGCAAGAGGGAAATAGAAACCGGCCTTTGCGCGAAGATCACCCGGCGAGTCCTTCAGGTCTCCAACGATTCCGGCTATCGTCCTGGTCTCGCCCCACAGTCGAACCCTCGTTCCAACAGCGTCGCCGTCCGGCCAGTAGCGCTCGGCCATGCTCTTGTTGATTACGATCACCCGCGGCGCATCCGCGTGGTCTTCTTCACTCAACAAGCGACCCGCCAACAGCGGAATACCCAACGTGGTGAAGTAGTCCGGGCTGGCGAAGTGATATTGCGCGGACGGATACTCGTCGTCAGAAAACTGGCGGCCCTCAATTCCAAACGAAGTGTTTTCGTCGTAGCCGGTCCACGGCAGGTCCGAAGTTGCCGCCGCGTTCTGAACGCCCGGAAGAGCTGCAAGCCGAGCGAGAAGGTCACGATAGAAGGAAGACGCTTGCTTACCGGTCGAGTAGCGCGAAGAGGGCAAGTCTACACTGGCTGTCAGAACTCTCTCCGGCTTGAATCCGGGATCCACTTTTTGCAGATATAAGAAGGTCCGCATCAACAGTCCCGCGCCGATTAACAGCACAAAAGCGAGCGATACCTCGGCGACCACCAGGATGCCTCGCAGCCGCTGATGGCGCAGGCCACCCGTCGAGCCGCGGCCGCCTTCTTTCAGCGTTTCATTCAGGTTGACCCTGGACACTTGCAGAGCCGGCGCCAACCCGAAGAGCGCTCCGGTCAGCAGCGCTGTTCCAAGCGTGAATGCAAACGTCCGCAAATCGAGTGAAACCATGTGCAAGCGCGGGAGCTGCTTGGGACCAAGCGCAACCAGAGCATTAATTCCCCAGGTCGCCACCAGAAATCCGGCGGCTCCTCCGAACACCGCGATCAGCAAGCTCTCGGTCAGCATCTGTCGAATCAAGCGAAGCCGGCCGGCTCCGAGCGCAGTTCGAACCGCTATTTCTTTCTGCCTCGCCGTCGCCCTCGAGAGCAGAAGATTTGCAACGTTGACACAGGCGATTAATAATACGAATCCGACCGCGCCAAACAGGATCAACAACATCGTCTCGGCGCTGCCGATGATCTCTTCGCGCAGAGGAACAAGCCGGATGCGCCAGTCTTTGTCTTCGGGGTGCTGCTGCTCGAGCTGCACGGCTAGCACGTTCATTTGCGCCTCCGCTTGCTCGCGAGTTATGCCCGGCTTCAGCCGCGCGATGGCGTTCAGGAAGTGAGAAGTTCTAACCTTGGGATTGATGGTGAGCGGCCACCACACATCGACGTTCCCGCCGTGTGGAAGCGAACGATATTCGCCGCCCACGTGCTGCAAGCCGGCTCCAATGACGCCGACAATCGTGAATGACATGCCCGAGAGGGTCACGGGAGTACCGACGATAGCCGGATCTTTGCCAAAGCTTCGCTCCCAAAGCGAGTGGCTGATGATAGCTACGTGTTCGTTGCCGGGAATCTCATCGATTGGCCCGAACGCCCGGCCTTGCTCCGGCTCAAACCCTAGAAGCCGGAAAAAGCCGTTCGAGACTCTCATGCCACGCAAGCGTTCCGGCCTTTCGCTTACAGATAGATCCAAGTCGCCTCGTGCGAACGTTGCGAAGTCTTCGAACACATCGTTCCGTTCTCGATAGTCAAGGAAGTTCGCTGGTGAGATTGGGAACCTCGGGAATCTAGGATTGTTCTCGAACACTCGAACGATGCGATCGGGTTCTTTATAGGGAAGCGGTTTCAGGAGTACGCCGTTGACCACATCGAAGATCGCCGCGTTGGCTCCAATACTCAAGGCGAGCGTGATCACGGCGACGGCTGTGAAACCCGGGTTCTTTATCAACATTCTAAGGCCGAAGCGAAGGTCTTGAATAAAGGTGTCCATTTTCAGTTTCCTTAGACAATCTCGCCTTTCAGAGGCGTTGCGAATTTGGCTCGTGCGAATTCCAGGCCGGAGTAGGTGACGCTATTAACGCTTTGGTTGCGAGATCATCCGGCTTATTGCACCGAAATGTCGCCTTAGAACCACGTAGTGGCTGCTGTTTATAGGTGCCGAGACCGCCGAGATCCGCACTCCTAAAGGTGTGAGCATTCGTCGCGGCCCGGATGCTATAAACATGCAACCACAACGTGGTTGTTGGGTGAGCTCTTACGAGCGCGCCTTTCCCTTGTGAATCGCCAGCGCCTTGCTCATGAATGTTTGGACTTTATCGCTGTAGGGCTTTGGAAACGTCGCCGGCCAATTCTTCGAATCAGCATACATCTTGTTCAAGCCTTGCTGGATTGCCGGATCGCCTCCGGTGAAGCCTTGGACGAGCTTCGTCCAACGTTCCGCGAGAGCTTGTGCCTTCTCGCTTGCAGGGTCCTCGCCAAGCGCGTCCTCAACTTCTTTGATGAGCGCCGGCCAATCGCGCTCGGCTTGTTCGATGACTTCGCGCGGAACCGTTGCCGCCCGCTCGGCAATCTTCTGCTGCGCTTCCTCAGAGTAGTACTTCTTCGTCCAGTCCATATTGTTTTGCATATTGATCACCTCGATTATTTCCGCGAACACCTCCCAATCGGGCTCGTTGGTTGAAGCCAAGACTCCTTCGACCTTTTCGATCGCTTTGACGGCAAGGTCGAGCCTGCGGCGCTGTTCTGCGATGATGTCGCGTTGGCGGCGCAGTTCGGTGGCAAGATCAAACGAGCTTTGATCGAGAACGTTCTTGATTTGTCTTAGAGGGAAGCCGATGAATTTCAGCGTGACGATTTGCTGAAGCCGCGCGAAATCGCGTTCGCCATACAGACGGTGGCCCTTCGCCGTCCGCCCGCTCGGCTTCAGCAGTCCGAGATGGTCGTAATGATGAAGCGTTCGGACTGTCACTCCCGCAAGTCGCGCGAACTCCGCCGCTTTGTACCAGCGGCCGGTCCTCTTTGTCATCGCCTTCATCGCCATTGCTTCTTACATTCAGATCGTAAGGTCTGACGCTACGTCAGGCGCAAGAGGTTTCTACACCCGCCTGCGGCTGGTGAGTAAGCTGATGACTGCGACGAACAGAGCCGAACCGATGATTGACCAGATGATCGGGAAGTTTTCACCAGCGACGCGCACCAAAAACAATTGCGGCAGGTGAAGCGCGTTGGCGATCCATACTCCTAAAATCGCGCCGATAAACCCGAGCGCGATGGACACAAGACAACCGCCGTGACTATAGCCCGCGATTGCGCGGCCAATCGATCCGCAGATTCCTGCGACCAACAAGAGCAACAAGAAAGACCAAAGTGTCATTCGTCATTCTCCTTTCGGCTGAGCAACAGCGCCACAGCGCCGCTTGAGTTCCCCGGTAGAGATCAATCCTCCGCACGATATCAGATAACCGACCGGTCTTGAACTGCCATACGAAATCCTGTGCGGCGATGGTTCGTAGTTCGGCCTTCAAGCGGAAGGTAGCGTAGACTGTCCAGTCTGCGGCTCGAGCGCACTGGCCTTGAAATAATCCCCAGACTGGACAGTCTACGGTACCTTCCGCCTAACTGAAGACCGAACTGCGGACCGTCGCCGTCTTTCTCCCAGCGCAGAAATATCTCGACAAGCGCCGCCTTAATACTGCGGCATTGAATGTCGCTCTCGCTGAAATGGTTGAAAACTCGTGGGCGGTACGGTCGCGCCGGATGGAACGCCCGTTGCCCTCGATGAGCGTGAGCGGTTGCCGGATCGAATCGGTCACGGCGGCGGCTCGAAACCAAAAACGATGAGAGTCGTTTCGGTCTAACACGCGCACCGTTCTGTTAGCGGCTCGCCGTCGGGGCATGGCCAAAGTCATTGCTTGTAGGCGCGCCGCTCAGAGCGGAATTCCACGAACCGGATATCAAATATTGTTTGCCGAATTCACAGATGATTCAGGCTCACAATGGTTGTTGCTGACGGCCATCGCATTCCTCTACGGGTCGGCGGTGATGACAATAGTCATTGTGACACTAGTAAAAAGTGCACGGAAGCGACGCGCAGGCTTGGACCAGAGAAGATAAGATCGACGCTGTAAGTTCCCGGCTGAAGGGTCACTGGCGAGCGGCCCTCGAAACATCCCGGGACAGGCGGCTGCGGGCGGCCCACAAACTAACGCGCAAATCGAAATAGAGGTCACGCGAAGGCGAGTGACGCGGGACTGCCCGTAGCCGCGAAAAACATCTGTCATCGTGAATTTCTTTGCGACTTTGCGGAGGACTTAGGGTCTTTGCACGAAACGTTATCTCTCTGATGCGTAAGACTCGTTTCGCGCAAAGACGCCAAGCCCCGCAAAGTCGCAAAGAGCAGACGAACTTTCCCGATTCTTTCACTTGCTCTTGATTCCAGTCGCCGAAGTCAGCTCGACTCGCACTGATCCCCACGAAGGCTCGGCCGTTATTAACACCGGCAATCGGCGCAGATCGCTGGTGATATACAGTCGAAGGTTGTAGAGCTTATCCGTCGCGGCGGCTTTTATCATACTGGTCGCGATCTTGATTGTGTCGTAACTTCCGGCGGGCGTCGTAACTTTCTCTCGAGCTTCCGGCTCAACCTTGATTGAATAGAGTTTATTGTCTTCCAACAGAGTGAACGTGCGAGCCTTGCCCAGAGTCAGATCCATTCCACGGATAGCAAACATTAGTCCGGCAAGATCGAATGTATCCGGCGGTATCTCTACTGTCTGACCATCCGCGGACTTTGCCACGCGGCGCTGATGATCAATGGTGACCGAAGTCTGAGATTGCTTCTTGCCGTGGCGAATGCGCTTCTCTGCTCGAAACGGCTGAAGCGTAGATGCATTGACGAATGACTCGTACACATCATTCACCTTGAGCGCGAGTCCGCTGACTAACCCAACTGTTCGGGCCTGCGCAGTCACGTGATAGGCATCGATGCCGTCGAAGCTGCGACGATCGTCGGTTTGGATGGTGAGCTCGGCAGCGACAATAAAGTCCGCCCAAGAAACATCGTAGCTCAACCGCTCTCCAGCGATGAAAGGATTACGCGCCGGCGAAGTTGGCGCCGATGCGATCCGCTCGGACTTGACGACGCGACTCTGTGACGGGGATGCCGGGACCGAAAAAACCATCACGCCGAGGACAATCAATGACTTCTTAAGCACTCAAACTACTCCTTCGTTGTTATATGTACTGCCAAAATGTGATGCGCACCAATGATCTGATGATGCCTTCAAGAGGCTGCGCTTTGCAATCGAGGAAATGGCGCCGGCATGATTGTATGATGCTTTGAGTTCAAGCTTTACTTGCTCTGCGCACGGCAACCAAAGGTTGAACTCTATCCCCAATCCTAGTCGTGCAAAAAAGTCTGGGCTCGCTAGGCGAGCCCCGTCAATCTTCGTCAACTGAAAAGGGAATCTACTTGTCGCGCTGTGGCGACGCAACCGGAGCGACATCAATGCGACCGGCGTCCACTGTCGGTCGCGATTGTTTGAAGTAATCGGAAGAGGGGTCCAGGGCCAGAGGCTGAAACGGATTCATCGGATTGCCGTCGATTCGAACCTCATAGTGAAGATGCGGTGAAGTGGCGCGGCCGGTGCTACCCGCCCGCCCGACGATAGTGCCGCGTTCGACGTGTGCGCCTACCTGTACGTCGAAGCTCGATAGGTGCGCGTAGTGAGTCGTCACGCCGCCGCCGTGATCGACAATGATCAGGTTTCCGTAGCCGTGATACCAGCCCGCGAATTGCACAGTTCCCGCCTGGCTGGCGCCAACCGGATCACCCCAGCGGGCCTTGATGTCGGCGCCGGCGTGAAACCTTGCTCGTCGCGTGAATGGATCACGTCGATAGCCGAAGCTGCTCCCAACGCTGACTGTTGACGAGACTGCCGGGCGCTCCTCGTAATCCGATTCCGAGTCCACCTTCGCACTCGAAGCGACGCCCTCAACCGGGATCATGATAGCGTTGGTGTTTTTCTTGACGATCAGCGGGGAAGGAGGAATCACTACACTCTGCAACTCAATTGCCGGTTCAGCCTCGAGCGGTTTCGGCACCAGAGCCACGCTCTCCAGCGCCAAAGGAGTTTTTGGCTCGAGTGGCTTTTGGTCGCCTACGATTTGATTGGTGCTCTGCTGTTGGGCTGGCTCGACTTGTGCGGACGATTGAGCCGGCTGTGACTGCGCGAATGCCGCGCCGGCGGACGTGAATGATACCAAGATGAGTACGGCGAGAAATCTTCCTGCTGCTGTTTTGGTCAAAACCCTCTCCTTTCAAAACCACAGCGGGGGCGTGCTGGTCGACCTGAACCTGGTTCGCTCGTTCTTATGTTACTGCTAAAAAAATCAGGTGGGTGCTGCTTAGGGACCGGCATTGTATGGCCCGGAGAAGTTCGTTGTCAACGAAAACACCCGGAAGAATTTCTTGTAAAATTGTTGCGAGGATTGAGGCTCGAAGTGAGTGGCGCCGCTTGTCGAACGAATTCAGACTTCAGTCGTGGTGGAAGGCGGTTTGGTGCTCGGCTATAATCCGCGTTGGTTAAACATGACTATCGGAGAAGGAGAGCTACAATGAAAGAACTAAACGCACAGGAAGCATACGACCTGATGCAAAGTGATTTGGAGTATATCTACCTGGACGTGCGATCAGTGCCTGAGTTCGAGGCGAGCCATCCGGAGAAGGCGATTAATATTCCTATCATGCATTTCACACCCGGAGCCGGGATGTCTCCGAATCCGGATTTTGCCGCTGTCGTCGAAGCGAGCATCCCCAAAGATGCGAAACTCGTAGTGGGTTGCAAGACGGGTGGCCGCTCGGCTAGAGCCTGCGAGCTCATGAGCCAGATGAGCTACACGAATGTCGCCAACGTGCGGGGAGGGTTTGTCGGAGCAATGGATAATCTTGGCCGAGTGACGGAGCCGGGATGGAGCATGCTCGGCCTTCCGACCTGCTCCGCGTGCAGCGATGAAGCACGCTACGAAACGCTCGCCGCGAAGGCGCGAGAAGGGTAGAGTTCAAGCTTCAGCTTGCTGGAGGATTCAACACACTGAAGCTTGAACTTCTCGTAGTTGGCTATTGCGGAGGTTTCCTCTTTTCGGCTTTTCGCGGTGACTGGGACGCGGGATTCTCGTGCACGGGCGGACCGAGAAAAGCTGGGTTGCGCTGTGACTGTCGCTGAGCAGCTTGTGCCCGAGCCGCTTGTTGCTGTTGCTGCTGCGCCGCCTGCCGCTCGGCAGCCTGCGCGCGAGCCGCTTGTTGTTGCTGCTGCATTGCCTGCCGCGGAGCAGCCTGCGCGCGAGCCGCTTGTTGTTGTTGCTGGATTGCCTGCCGCTGAGCCGGCTGCGCGCGAGCCGCTTGTTGCTGTTGCTGGATTGCCTGCCGCTGAGCCGCCTGTGCGCGAGCCGCTTGTTGCTGCTGCTGGGCCGCCTGCCGCTGAGCAGCCTGCGCGCGAGCCGATTGTTGCTGTTGCTGAATCGCTTGCCGCTGTTGCTCGGCCCGTCTCTGCGCTCTCATCTGTTCCTGCTGCCGCCCCATCTGCGCCTGCCTCGCCGCCTCTTGCTGAGCACGTTGAGTTCGTTCAGCCTGCCTCATTTGCTGCTGTTGAGCGGAAGCTTCTGGAGGCTTGCGCTCTAGCCGCCTCTGCTGTTTTTGTTGCTGACGCTGCTGCTCCTGCTGGCGCATCTGCTGTTGCTGTTGGTGACGCTGTTGCTGCTGAGCTTGACGAGCGCCTTCCTGCTGCGCCGCCTGTTGTCGCTCAGCCCTGCGCTGCTGCTTCATCTGCTGTTGCTGAGCCTGACGAGCGGCCTCCTGCCCCGCCGCGGCCTGCGCCTGCTGTTGGCGTTCGGCCTTGCGTTGCTGCTTCATCTGCTGTTGCTGAGCCTGACGACCGGCCTCCTGCTGTGCGGCGCCGGCCTCTTGCTGTTGTCTCTCGAGCCTTCGCTGCTCCTTCATCTGCTGCCGAGCCTGCTGATCGGTAGCCGGCGTTTGTGTTTGTTGAGTCGCCCGCTGTTCCTCGCGCATAAGCTGACGCATCTCGCGGCGCGCCGACTTGTCGCCTTGCTCGGCGCGGCTTGCGAGCTCAGACATCCGCTGCGATTGAACTAACGGTTGAGGCAGGCCATCCGGACGACGTACGGTCGTGACTTGAGGGCTCTGCTCGACTTTGAGCTTGTTTTCCTTTCGCTTCTCAGGCAGCGTTTCGATCCTGAGCGCCTTATCGACGTTTCCACGCATCGCCAACAATTCAGGCTTCGCGCTCGCTACCACCGGTCTGTTGAAAGCTTCAAGCGTTCCTTGCTCGAATTTGAGTTTTCGACGCCCGTCCTCGCGCCTTAGGGCAAGCTCCCGGACGCCTGGCACCGAGAACGGATCGAGCACAGGCCGAGACTTTGCCAGAACGCCTACGTCAATCGGCGTGATTATCCGGGGATCGATCGGGCGCGTAAGAGCCCGAACCGGAACAACCGTGATTCCGCCAGGCGCGTTAAAGTTGACAAAGGTCTGCTGCACCTTCACTACGTTTATGACTTCACTTGGTGCGAGATATCGCGGCTGGAAGCCAACATCGTAGTATCTGGGCACATATAACTCTCCCGGTCCTAGCGGCACCCATGCGATCTGCTCCTCAAACGGAATGAAGGCAACGGGCGCGGGACAATAAACTGGCCGCGTCCTCACTTCCACCGGAACCCAGAACCACCTCTGATTGATAAATGCCCATCGGCCGTAGTGATACGGTGCCCAGCCCCATGGCTCGTACGAAACCCACGACGGACCCCACAAGTCATCAAGGTCCCAGTACCCTGAACGAAACGGCGCCCAACCGGAGCTCACCCTCGGCGCCCAGCATTGGCCGTAGTCGCTCACGTCGAGCCAATCGCCATAGTTGTCCAGGTCGTAGAGGCCCGGAATGTCAGCCGGCAGATACTGACAGCTAACCGACGTACGATAGGGGTCGTAGTAGAACGGATCCTCGACGTAGGCGTCGTAGCTTCGGTAACGCCCGTCGTAAACTCGCGGGTATCGGTAGCGGTAGTAGTCGTCGACGATGTCGCCGGCAACACTCGGCGCTAGTGTCGACGCGAGCGCTTGAGTGGAGCTCGCGCCTACGAGAGTGAATACCTGGCCCTTGTTGATCAACCCTGAGCCTTCCAGACCAACCACTTGAGCCAGCCCGCTGAGAACAGAGATAATCGCGTTGCCTCCGTCCATCCCCACCTGGTAGAGCCCCGGTTCTCTGAAGTCAACCGCGCCGCACGGCGTGGCCACCTCGAATAATTCCTCCGCACCAAGCGTCCCAACGTCGAACAGCGCCGACCCATCTCGAAGCGCGAGTTGAGTCCTTCGTTCCTCGAGCGATAGGACATCGAGCGACGTTGCAGGGTTCAGCCGAACAAAGTTGTGACCGGTGAGCGCGATCGATACGTGCGCGTCGTCGCGCGCATAGATGCGGTCGCCGACAGTCACCGGTGCGTTAATCGTAGCTTCTGCCCAATCGAGCTGCTTGTCTTCGCTTTCGGAGCGAGTGATGCCGACGCTTCCATCAACGCGCTCGATTCTCGCAGCGCGGGGCTGCGGCCCAGAAGCAGCCTTTGCTTCCGACCCGCCGCGCGTGAGCAATAGCGCAATGCCCGATACCACGACGACTGCGATCAGCGCGCCTACAATTGCGACACGCGGCGAGATACTCGATACTCGTTTAATAGACTGTTTGAACATGTTTCGCCCCCCTCGATAGTGCCCTAATCCTGAACTCGTCATTGACACTGCAATAACGATGCCTGAACCTCCCACTTTAGTACCGATGCTTGGTTAGATAGATGGGTTTACTGAGCACTAGATAAAGGTTTGCTTACAGTCACTTGCAAGCTGGGATCGAGCGGACCCGCGCAAGGATGGTTTCAGACGATACAGCCTGCTGACCGCCAATAATGCACCTTATAAGATCGCGCATTAACTCTTACTCCCAGCGCCGACTAATCAATGGAACGGTCGCAACCCGTTTGTGTTTCCAAAGTGGCCGGATGACTGATTTAATTCGCTTCGGGACTGACAGACGGCTCGAGGACCTCGACGTTGCGCGAACGCCATATGAAGTAAGCCGGAAGGCCAAGCACGATCGTTGCGAGCGCAAGCGCTGTCTTGCGAGGCTGATCCCTTAGATTGTTGAAGAGAGTGTTGGCGACCAATATGAAGGCGGCGACGATGAATAACAGCGGAGTCCACGGATAACCGGGGACCCTGTAAGGACGCGCCGCTTCCGGGAGACGCTTGCGGTAAACGAAGATGGTTGCGGCGGCCAGCCCGTAGAAAATCCATCCGCAGAACACGACGTACGTAAATAGCTCTGTGAACGTACCCGCCACCGCAAGCACCGTCGCCCATACCGAACCCGCAACGATCGCAAACGCGGGAGTCCCGAACCTGGGGTGAACTTCGGCGAGCTTCCGAAAGAACAATCCGTCGTTGGCCATTGCGTAATACACTCGCGGGCAGGTCAGAACATTGCTGTTCGCCGCGCTGAATACGGACACCAGAATCGCGATGGCAATCAGTCTTGCCGCAGTTGGATTGATCACACCAGTCAGAGCCTCAGCGGCTACGCTTGTGGACCCGGCGACGCCCGCCGGGCTCAGCGCTGCCACGTATGCCAGGTTCGCGATCAGGTATATGAAGATCAATGCAGCGGTCCCTACAAACAGCGCGCGCGGATAGTTCCGTTGAGGATTCACGACCTCGCCCGCGCTGAAAGTTACGTACTGCCATCCTTCGTAAGCCCACAACACGCCGATCATCGCGAGCCCGAATCCCGAAACCAGCGACCCGCTGATCGCATCGGGCCAAATCGCGGCGCTCGAGCTGGAGAATCCATGTCCGAGCGCCAACAACGCAGTGGCCATCAACAGAATCGCGCCAACCTTGATCCCGGTAGTCCAATTCTGCAAGTCGGCGCTCCCCCGCGTGCCTTTGATGTTCACGATGGTCAGGACCGCGATCATCGCGAGCGACACGATCTTGCCGATGGTGAGCGTCGCCTCAGAGCCGAAAATGCTGATGCGCATTAAGGGTTCAGGAGAATACGGAATAACCTGTGACAACGTTGTGCTGAATGCGACCGCGAGCGTCGCGACTGCCCCGGCGTTCATCGCAAAGAACAAGGTCCAGCCAAAAAGAAAAGCCGGCAGCGGACCAAAGCAATCGCGAATGTGCACGTAGAGTCCGCCTGCTTTCGGATTCACGGCGCTCAGCTCGCCGTAGGTCAGCGCGCCCAGCAGCGACAACACGCCGCCGGCTAACCAAACCAGCATCGCCGGTCCCACTTGACCGCCCGCCTGTCTGAGAACACTGCCGGGCACAAGGAATATTCCGGAGCCGATCACCGATCCGATAGTCAGCAGCGTCAAATCACGAAGTCCGAGCACTCGAGCAAGTTTGGTCATGGTGTTTGAGTTCTTGGGTACGGGCCATCTGCCGCGAAGGGCTGATTATCGAAACATCAAAATTACTTCCCGGTAGCCACTGACTTCTTGCTCTTCCACATCATCGCTGCAAGCCGCGATAACTGAACGCGAGTCTCGGCGCCTTCGATTATCACAACGTCCCTGCCGCGCAACTCGATTCCGGCGAGACCCTCGTTTGTTTCCCAGACGCGGAGCCGCGCGGGTGAGTCCACCGACTTGCCAAGCTTGTATCTTTTCGCGGTGCGCTCAGAGTAAGCCTCGAAGAATTCTTTCGCGTCGTTCTCGGTATCCCAGGTTGTGTACTGCGCGAGCACGACCGCGCCGGACTTGTTCTCATAGAGCGCGTAACGATCGCCTCCCCAGCCTGTCGAGGCGATCCGGGCCGCGCGCTTCGATATGAATTCCGAGAGGGCGACCAGGTAGCCGAACTCGCCGTTCACATCCGCGTCAGCCTTCTTCCATTCCGGTCCTAGCGTGCTGGTAAGATCAGGCATCTCGATTATCACGGGATTGTCCCGGACAAGGAACCGCTCGGGGTGCATGATCTGTTCGGTCGATGCAGGCAGCTTTTCATAGCTCACATCAAGCGCTTGCCACGAACGTCCCTTCAAGACAGCGCCCACGAATCCAGCGCCGTAGAGGTAAGGGAACTGCAAGTTCTCTTTCAAAACCCTTGGCGCGTTTGCCAGCACCGGATAGCTCTTTGCGTCGTTGTCGCCGTCCTGCTCTATCAGGCTGTCGGTCAGCGACCCCAGCTTGGTGATGTCCAGCTTCATGCCCTGCTGCTCGAAGTCGTATTCGATCATCACCAGCGTAGCTTCGCCTTC
>Ga0114129_10001691_pt1 | contig 30066 bp, 32 predicted proteins | sample RhiMetdeltSRZDD1_FD_80071 | JGI IMG/M metagenome (GOLD analysis project Ga0114129, IMG submission 80071) | Populus rhizosphere microbial communities from Tennessee, USA - Rhizosphere MetaG P. deltoides SRZDD1 (version 2) (version 2) | ecosystem: Host-associated > Plants > Roots > Rhizosphere >... | reverse complement strand
TGAGCCACGAGCTGCGGACGCCGCTCAACGCCATCCTCGGCTTCGCGCAGCTGCTGGAGATGGACGCGCTGTCGGCGCGCCAGGACGAGAGCGTCGATCAGATCCTCCTGGCCGGCCGCCACCTGCTCGGCCTCATCAACGAGGTGCTCGAGATCAGCCGGATCGAGGCCGGGCGCCTGCAGCTCTCGCTGGAGCCGGTACCGGTCTCCGAGACGCTCGGCCAGGCGATGGAGCTGATCCGCCCTTCGGCGAGCCCGCAGCGCGTCTCGGTAGCGGCCGACGCGATCGACGAGAGCCTGCACGTCCTGGCCGATCGCCAGCGGCTGCAGCAGGTGTTCTTGAATCTCTTGTCGAACGCGATCAAGTACAACCAGCCCCGCGGCACCGTCACCGTCGAGTGCAGGCCGGTCGGCGCGGAGCGCCTGCGGGTCGCGGTGACCGACACGGGGCCGGGCATCGCGCCGGACAAGCTCGGGCGCCTGTTCACGCCGTTCGACCGGCTGGGCGCGGAGGCCGGCGGCGTGGAGGGCACCGGGCTGGGGCTCGCGCTGTCGAAGGCGCTCGTCGAGGCGATGGGCGGCGTGCTGCACGTGCGGAGCGAGCCCGGGAGCGGCAGCACCTTCTCGGTGGAGCTGGCCGCGGTGCCGGGGCCCACCGCCGCGGATCCGTCCGGGGCCGGGGCGGCCGCGCCGACCGACGGTGCTGCGCCCGCGCGCCGACGCACGATCCTCTACATCGAGGACAACCTCTCCAACCTGCGCCTGGTCGAGGCCGTGCTGAGCCGGCGGCCGAGCATCACCGTGCTGTCGGCGATGCAGGGGCAGGTGGGCGTCGACCTCGCCCGGGCCCATCGCCCGGACCTCATCCTGCTGGACCGCCACCTGCCGGACATCCCCGGCGACCAGGTGATGCGCCAGCTGCAGGCCGACGACGACACGCGCGCGATCCCTGTCGTGATCCTGAGCGCCGACGCGATCCCGAGTGGGATCCGCGCCTTCCTCGACGCCGGCGCGCGCGCGTACCTGACGAAGCCGCTGGACGTTCGCCACCTGCTCGCGGCCATCGACGAGGCGCTGCCTGACACCCGAGATTGACGGTACCATCCGGTGGACGAGGAGGCGCCGACATGAACGTTGAGGTGGCCTCCAGCGCGGCGCCACAGCGCTTCCGTCGGGAGCTGCGCGCCTGGCTCGAGTCACTTCACGTCGTCCTGCACGAGTGACCCCGCCGCAGGCCCCGTTCCCGCAGTCCCGCCCCGAGCCGGGGTGAGCACTCTTGCTCAGACGCAACCCGGCGGCAGGCATAGGCTTCAGGTGAGCTGTCCGACCATGAAAGCGGATCATCCGCGCGTGATCGACCGGTACATCGACTTCTTCGGTGAGGGCACCTGCATGACGTTCGCCGCCCTCGACACGCGGACGCCGCCCGTCGCCGACTCCCCGACAGTGGAGCCGAGTGGCCCCGGCGCGTGTGACGGTCAACCTCGCCGGTGAGGGCGCACGCCATGTGACCCGATCCCCTCGGAGGAGACGATGGCCGGGAAGATTCAACGAACGACTGGACCCCAGCCGCTACGTGAGCAGAAGGCCGGGGAGTTCATCTGGACGGTTCCCGTGAGTGGTGTCCCCTCGCCCGAGTGGATGAAGCTCTTCAATGCGCCCCGCGAGCCCGACGAGGTTTACATGCCGAGCCGAGTCGACGTCCGTGATCGGGGCCTGGTGTTCGTGGCGACCGAGGAGCGGATCGAGGAATGGATGCAGCACATCGACCAGTGGATCGCGACCGCCAACGAAGGCGTCGCGGAGGCGGAGGCGAGGCGCGTACACGCGACCGAGCGTGAGCAGCATGGACTCCGAGAGGCGAAGCAACGCGTCGCCGATGCCGACAAATACCGAGGGCTCTGAGCCGTCCAACCGATGGAGCCCGGTCGCGAGGTCCTCACGTGCTGAATGACATGGCCGCGGTGGGCGTCGCCGCCGTGATCGTGTTCGTGCTCGCCACGATTCTCGGGGCGATTGAGTGGCTTCGGAAGATCTTCAGGCGGGATATTGCTCGCCCCAGCGGATCGTGAGGTTTGCGACAATGCGTTGTGCCCGTCGACTCTCGGCCATCGTCATGACAGCCCTCTGCTGCACGGCGGTGCCGTCGCCCGCTGGGGAGCGCGCGAGCCGGCTCGTGGCTGCACCGCACGAGGCGGCCCAGGCACCGTATCCGGGCAACGGAACACCCATCGAGCCGCCGCGCGCCGACGTTCGCTCGCCGGCGGACCACGCCCACCAGTCCCAAGCGAGTCGAGCCCACGCCGAGCGTGACAAGACGTTCGCCTGGCTGCTTCTGCTACTGAAGGACCGGCGCGGCGCGCGGTAACGAACAGCCCATGCGTCACAGCGAACGTCACCGCTCGGAACGTGTCGGATGGCTTCGAGCCGCAGTCCTGGGCGCCAACGACGGCATCGTATCGACCGCCAGCCTTGTCGTGGGTGTCGCCGCGGCGGGGACGTCGAGGAGCCAGGTCCTCATCGCCGGGATCGCGGGCCTCGTGGCAGGCGCCATGTCCATGGCGGCTGGCGAGTACGTCTCGGTCAGCTCTCAGGCAGACACGGAAGAAGCGGACTTGGCGCTCGAGCGCCACGAACTTGCGACCGAAGACATCTCAGAACGCGCGGAACTGGCGAGTATCTACGTCGCCCGAGGCCTCGAGCCTGCGCTCGCCCAGCTGGTTGCCACGCAGCTGATGGCCCACGACGCTCTCGGGGCCCACGCTCGGGACGAGCTCGGTCTCTTCGATCTCCAGCGGGCGCGGCCCGTGCAGGCCGCCGTGGCCTCGGCGGGGACCTTTTTCGTCGGCGGCACCATGCCCATTCTGGTCATGCTCCTCGCGCCCACGAACATGCTCACGGCGGCGGTGATGGGGATGTCTCTTACCTTTCTGGCGACACTCGGGTGGCTCGCGGCACGCGCTGGAGGCGCCCCCGCCACCCTGGGAGCCCTGCGGGTAGCCTTTTGGGGCGCTCTCGCGATGGCGCTCACCTATGGTGTTGGCGCCCTCTTCGGCGCCGTCGTGTAACCCCGGGAAGGGGCGGGCCGCATTCTACCGACCGCCGAGGCGACGGCGCATCCGTTCGAGCTCCCCTTCGAGGCTGCCGTCCACCACGACACTGCCGCTCGTCACGATGAACCCGCCCAGCATCGTCCTGTCCACGACTTCCTCGAGCAGGACCTGTCGCGCCCCCAGCGCCCGCTCCAGCTTGGCGGACAGCATGCCCCGCGCCTCGTCCGTGAGCGGGACGGCGGTGCGAACCTGCGCGCGCACACGGCGAAGGTCCTCGTCCATGAGCCTCTGGTATTTCTCGGCGATCGCCTCGACGTGGTCGGTACGGCCGCGTCCGGCCACGAGGCTCAAGAAGTCGCTGGTGAGCTTCGAGAGGCCCGATCGCCGAGCGACCTCCGCCGCCAACGTCCGCTTGGCCGGCGCCGGAATCCACGGCTGGGCGAAGAAGCCCCGCAGCTCGGCGCTGCTTCCGAATGTCGCCGCCAGGTCGCCAAGCTCACGGCCGACCAGCTCGGTCTGATCGCGCTCCTTTGCGAGGGCGAAGAGCGCCTTCGCGTACGGCGCGGCCGCCCGCTGTTGTTTCACCGGCTACGCCCCGCGGATAGACGGGACGGATCGCTCCATCAGTCGTGCCGGTTGGTACTGGCCGCGGAAGCGGCGCGTGCCGACGCTGCACGGTGTAGGAGGGCCTCGGCGGCACGGCGTTCGCGGGCTCGCAATCGCATCGCCTGGGAGGTGGGGCGGATGACGGCCATACTCGTGGTCGCCGCACCGCGGAAGGCGCGCCGACACGGCGCGTGGACGACCGCGCCGGAATCGAGATACACCGCCGGCTGGTACGGCGCCATCGGCTGGCTGCAGATGAGACAGACCCTCACGGGCATTTGGGAGCCTCTCGGAGACTGGCGCTCATGCGGCCGCTCAGCCCCTCGCCCCGCGTCAATTCGAGAACAGGTTCGTGAAGAAGCTCTTGACGCTGTGCCCCACGCCGACGGCGCCATCGCGCGCGTGGCCCCACGCGCTCTTCGCCGGCGCCTCGGTGGCCTGGCCGGCTTCCTTCAGCTTTTCACCGCTGTACTTCGCACCCTCTGACACCGTCGTCCCGATGCCTTTGGCCGTCTCCTGGACGCCGTCCCCGACCTGGCTGGTGGGGATCTTCTTGGCGCCCCGCTCGACCTGACTCATCCCTTCTTTGACCTTCGCGTCGTCGGCGGGGGCACCGGATGTAGGTAAGAGCAGCGAGAACATGACGGCGAGCACGATGACCGAACCAAGACGCTTCATGACGTTCCTCTTGGGTTGAATCTATAGGACGGCACCCGGCGGTCCTAGTGGACCTAAGGGCAACGCACCAGACGGGCGGGGACCGCGTAGAGGACCCCAGGCGCCGCCGCCCACAACTCTCATGTGATCGGTCCGCAGCGCCGCACCAACGACCAGTTCGGCATCTTTCCTGGCTTACCGCCGTGGACGATAATTGCCCCAGAAGGAGGCGGGTATGGCGTCCAAAGCCAAACTGACGTTCGACTCCAAGGCATTGCTGGCGGCGGTCGGCCGGGGGAGCGCGACGCGGGATTACCGAAAGAGCCAGCCGATCTTCGTGCAGGGGGACCGCGCGGATGCCGTCTTCTTCGTCCACCGCGGTAAGGTCAAGTTGACCGTGCTCTCGCGACAGGGCAAGCAGGCCGTCATTGCCTTGCTCGGGTCGGGCGCCTTCTTCGGTGAGGGATGTCTGGCCGGCCAGCCGCTGCGCATGGCGACCGCGACCACCATGACGGAGTCGTCGATCGTGCGGGTGCCGAAGGAGACGATGATCCGAGCGCTCCATCGGGACGGAGTCTTCTCGGAGGTGTTTACCACGTACCTGCTATCGCGGAACATCCGGATGGAAGAGGACCTGGTGGATCAGCTCTTCAACTCCAGCGAGAGACGGCTGGCCCGGATTCTGCTGCTGCTGGCGAACTTCGGCAAGGAAGGCCGGCCGGAGCCGGTGGTGCCCAAGATCAGCCAGGAGACGCTGGCCGAGATGGTTGGCACCACCCGTTCCCGGATCAGCCATTTCATGAACAAGTTCCGGAAGCTGGGCTTCGTCGACTACAACGGCGGGCTGGAGGTGCACAGCTCGCTGCTCCACGTCGTCCTGCACGACTGACCTCCCTCGTTCCCTCCGGGCTCCGGCGGGCGCCGGGTGAGCAGTCTTGCTCAGACTCGAGGTGCCGGCCGGAACTACGCTTCGGGTACGTTCGCCGGAGGTCCTGGATGACCGATTTCTGGATCGTCGTGCTGGTCGTCGTCGTGCTGAACCAGAGTGCCGCCATCGCGACCTCGGTATACCTGCACCGCGCGCTGGCGCATCGGTCGCTGACCGTCCATCCGGTCGCGGAAGCGTTCCTGCGAATCCTGCTGTGGCTGACGACCGGACAGGATCGCCGGGAATGGGTCGCCGTCCATCGCAAGCACCACGCGTTCACGGATCGGGAGGGAGATCCCCACAGCCCCCGCCTGCATGGGTTCTGGCACGTGCAGTTCTTGAACGTCTACTACTACATGCGGGAAGCGCGAAACCCTCAGACGATCGAGCGCTTCGCACCCGACCTGCCGCCGGACCGCCTGGATCGCGCCGTCTTCTCCTGGGGATGGGTCGGGCCCGGCCTGGGCACGACGCTCCTGTGCCTCGTCCTCGGCGTCTGGCCGGGGCTCATCGCGGCGCTCGCCCATGCCACTCTCTACGTCTTCGTCCTGGCCCCCCTCATCAACGGACTCGGCCACTGGCGGGGCGCGCGGAACTTCGACAACACCGCCTACAACTCGTGGCTGCTCGCCTGGCTGACGGGTGGCGAGAGCCTGCATAACAATCACCATGCCCATCCCCGATCACCGACGTTCAGCGTGCGACGGGTCGAGGTCGACCCGTCGTGGCTGGTCATCCGGGCGCTGGCGGCGGTCGGCCTCGTCGTGATCGGGGGGCGGCCGGCCACATTCCTGGCTGCCGCGCCACCCGACCAGGGAGGTGACCACCCGTAGGTTGCCGGACCAGCGACCCCGGCGGACGGGCGATTGGCGGCGGCGGGCGGATCGAGAGTGGATGAACACATCGAGCGGCGGATCGTGACGGCCTACGAGGATTGATGACCACGCCCGAGCGCCCCGACGGGAAGGGTGATGTCGCGATTCGAGGCGAGGCTCGATCGTGTGCCGCGACCGGCATGCTCGGCTGACATGACGCGATCGCTCCATCCGAAGGTGGGCGCCGGCCGTCGCGGCTCGCGCTCGGGTTCGAGGCCTGTCCCGCCCACGCACCCTGCCGTGCCCCCTGAACCCCCGCCCTGCACCATGACGCTGCCGGCGGAGCCCGACCCGCCGCCGGCCCGGGACCGGTGGCCCGGCCGCGTGTTGATCGCTCCGATCGCCGGTCTGGCCGGCGCGACCCTGCTCGGCCGCCTGGTGCTCGGAACGCCGCACCACCAGGTCGGCGGCCTTGGCTGGGCAGAGTTGCTGGTCGTCATCGCCCTCGTGGTGCTCGCCGTGCGTCTCGTGCTCGCCCGACGCGCGAAGTCACCGCCCGCGGCGACGGCAGCCGTCGTTCCGGCGGCTCGGGCGGAGCCGCCGCGTGTTCGCCCGACGGACCTCGATCGGGGCGTCCACGCCATCCGCCGTACGGACCGCGGATTCGATCCAGCCAGATTCGCCGGCTACGCGGAGATGACGTTCCGCGACGTGGCGGACGCCCGCACGGCCAAGGACGCCGATCGCCTCCGTGACCGCCTGACCCCGGAGATGCACGCCGAGCTGCCGGCGTTCGGCGACGGGCTGCGTGCGGCCAGTCGATCGGTCGGCTTCGACGAGGTGGACGTCCGTGCCGAGATCACGGAGGCGTGGCAGGACGGCGATCGCGACTACGTGACGGCCTTCGTGACCGGGTCGCTCGTCAGCCACTCCATCGGGGATGCTACGAATGACGTGGGCGATCGCTCGCGGGCGCGGCCCACTCCCGTAGAGGCGTTCCTGACGTTCACGCGCCCGGCCGGCCTGAACTTCTGGATGCTGTCCATCATCCAGGAGCCGCGACCCTGACCCAGAGGTCAGTGCGCCGTCGAGCTTTCACGGATCCCTCGCGCCAGAGTGTCGACGGCCAGCGCCAGGTCGACCGGCTCGACGGGCTTAGCGACGTGAGATTGAAAGCCGGCTGACAACGCCAGCTTGACGTCGTCCGGGCCCGCGTACGCCGTGACCGCCAAAGCGGGGATCATGCCGCCGTGCTCGGGCGTGAGGCGTCGGATCTTTCGCATCAGAACGTACCCGCTCTCCCCGGGCATGGCGATGTCGCTGACCAGCACATCGGGCTTCCAGCTCTCGAGGGTCGTCAGCGCCGTTCCCGCGGACGCCACCGCCCTCACTCGCGCGTCGCACTGTTCAAGCACTCTGGTGAACAGGTCGCGTGCATCGGCGTCGTCGTCCACCACCAGGACCCGCACGCCCGTCAGCATCGGGGGATCGTCCAGTCGTACGGAGCTTCGGGCGGTCGGAGGCACCCGCTCGAGAACCGACGCCTCCGCGCCCACCAGGGCGGGCAGACTCACGGTGAACGTCGATCCCCGGCCCTCGCCGGGACTCTCGGCGTGAATGGAGCCGTTGTGCAAGACGACCAGGTGGTGCACGATCGCGAGGCCGAGGCCGAGGCCGCCGTGTGATCGCGCCTCGGTGGCGTCGTCCTGGCGAAAGCGGTCGAAGACGTAAGAGAGGAACTCCCGACGGATGCCGACACCCGTATCGCTGACGATGATCTGCAGCTCGGGTCCGCTCCGCTCCAGCCGCACCTCGACCTTGCCCCCCGAGGGGGTGAACTTGACCGCGTTGGCGAGCAGGTTCGACACGATTTGCTGGATGCGGACGGGATCGCCGGAGATCGGCGGCGCCGACGGATGGAGGGCGAGATCGAGGCGAACGCCCTTCGTGTGAGCCCCTGGATGGGCGTTCGCGACGGCCACCTCGATCACCGGTCCCAGCGCGATCGGCCGAATCTGAAGCCCCATCGACCCCGAGATGATCCGGGAGACGTCGAGGAGATCCTCGATGAGCCGGGTCTGGAGTTTTGCGTTGCGCTCGATCACCTCGAGCGCCTGACGCACGCCGGCCTCGTCCAGCTTCCCTTTGCGGACGAGCGCGGCGTATCCCAGAATCGCGGTGAGCGGCGTCCGGAGCTCGTGGGAGAGCACCGCCAAAAACCTGTCCTTCGCCGCCGCAGCCTCGGCGAGGCGCAGCGACGTTTCCTCGAGCTGGCGGGAACGGTACTCCTCGCTCAGCAGGGTGTTGCCGAGGATCCCGAGCAGCTCGCCGCGCAGCGGCAGCCTCCCGCGGGACTCCGGCAGCTCCTTGCGCGCCACGGCCCAGATCTCGTCGAAGGGGAGCCGGTGGTCGTGGGCGAGTCGCGTGACCTCGCGATAGCTGAGATGCGTGGTCAGCGCGTACCCGGCGACCGCCGCGCCCACGATCTTCCCGGCGCGAACGAGCGGGGTCCCGATCGCCGCGAGCCCGTACTGCTCTTCGACGACGACCGGCGAGTCCGGATCGGACCGGTTCAGGCACGCGCGCGCGCATCGGCCGAACATCTCCGGGCCACGACCTCGCGAGAACAGGTCGAACAGTGGAGTGGGATTCACGGCTTCAGCCACCGGACATCCATCGGCGCCGTAGACCTGGATGGTCACATGATTGACGATGGCGTACTTCTCCAGGGCCGCTCGGCCTCGATCGAGCCGAAAGACCGCGACGTCCAGCGCCGCGGCCACCGGCTACTCCCGGCTCTGCGAGGCGTGGCGCTCGGGCGACCGCGCCACCAGACTGAGGTACTCCCAGAACGCGAGGCGGCGCGTGGCGCCGGGCGGGATCTCGCGCGGCAGCACGCGCATGCCCTTGCCGTTCACGATCTCGCACTCGTGCGTCGTCCGGTCGAACGCGTTCGCGCGCATCTTCGCGATCGTCAGGGCTTGCCTGAACGTGTCGCCGAGCTCGACCCAGTTGAGGAGGATCACATTGTCGACGAGCGAGCTCACACCGTAGGGGCCCATGACCGACGACATCCCGAGCAGCTCGGGGTTCTCGTGGTTGTAGAACGTGGTGACCTGATGCTCCTTCATGAGCGCCACGACGGCATGAAAGAAGTCACGAAAGCTGCGGCCGGTCGGCCCTAGGCTCGAGCCGTAGGTCGACAGGCTGTCGATCACCGCCCGCCGGGGCCGGAACTCCCTCACGATCCCCTCGAGCTGCAGGAAATGCCGGTCGATCTCGATCTCCTGGGGCCGGTCATAGACGAGGCGGACGAGACCCGCATCGATGGGGGACTGAAGGTCGATCCCGATGGTGGCGGCGTTTCGCAGCACCTGGGCCCGCGGCTCGTCGAGCGTGAGCATGACGCCCCGCTCGCCCCGGCGGGCGCCTTCGGCTACGTACTGAAGCGCCATGACGCTCTTCCCGGAGCCCGTGATGCCGACCACGAGCGTCGTGCTGCCGAGGAACACGCCGCCCCCCATCAGCGCATCGAGCCCGGGAACTCCGGTCGGGACGCGTGTCGACGGATCGAATGCCGCGGCCTCTTCTCGCAACACGTCGCGAGGCGCCTGCACCCGACGGTAGACCTCGATCCCCCGCCCATCGACGATCGAGAAGGAGTGCCGTCCCATCCGGTAGTCCTGTCCGCGGGCCTTCACGATCTCGATCGACCGCTGCACCGCACGCTCGATCGCTTCGACCCTGAGCTGGATGACCGTGTCGGCGATGAACTCCTCGGGCAAGGAGGCGCCCAGCCGGGTGTCGGAGGCGGCCACTTCCACCCCGAGCATCGCGGTGAGCCGCTCGCGCTGGAGCCCTTCCGCGAGAAGATGGAAGGCCTCCGGCGTGTTCCGTCCCGCGTCGCTGTCGGCCGTGGTCCGCCGTACGAGGCCGTCGACGAAGATCCGGCGGGCTCCGATCGTCGCCGCCTCGTCGAGGAGGAGGCTGTCGGCCTGCTGGATCTCCTGCTGGAAGACCTGACGCGTCGTGAACACGATCTTGAGCCGGCCCTGGCGCTCCAGCTCGGGCAAGTTCCAGCCGAAGAGCGCCGCATCCCGGACGAGCTTGTCGGGGGACACCTCGAAGAGGACGATGAGTCCAGGCTCGTTGAATTCGATCGCGCCCCGATAGATGAACTCCACCCCCAGGGTGGTCTTCCCCGTCCCGGCCGCGCCCTCGACCAGCACGATGCTGTCGCGCAGGAGGCCGCCGGACAGGATGTCGTCCAGCCCTTTGACGCCGGTCTTGACGAGCTCCCGCTCAGGCATGGTCGCTGTCTCCCGCCATCGTCACGATGGTCCGTACACCGGAAAGGCGGTGGTTGCCGGGGTCCGCGTTCTGCGACTGTCGCTGCTTCAGCCACACCTTCAGCGCGTTCCGACCGTCCGAGGTCGCGCACACTCGCCGCAGGGGCTCCAGCCATTCCTCGGCGTGATCGACCTCGAGGACGTACATCCGCCCGGGGGCGCCCTGGTGCAGCGTCCGCCTGAGGAGACCGGCGCCGAGTAGGAGATCGAGCGCGCGTGAGACCTGCTGGAGCTCGTGGCCGACGTAGGTGGCGAGCTGCTCGCCGGTGAGGACGACACGCGGATGCCTCGAGAAAAAGAGCAGCACGTCGAGGTCACACGCGTCCCGCAGCCCGGCCGCTTCGATGAGTCGCACGGTCACGGGGTCGGTCTGGTGAATCCTTTGGATGCGGGTGCTCCTTTCGGGGAGGTCCACGATTTGAGAGGAGCGAGACGCCCGACGAGCGCTCATTCTAGTGCCGGCGTGAAGGCGGCGCAAGGCTTCCAGAATCCTCACGCGCCCGACGTGGTAGATGTCGTAGAGCGCACTGGCCGCCGCCGCGGTGTGTCTCAGCCCTGTGAGCAGTTTTGCTCAGACGTCGCCGCTGGACGGCGATAGCCTTCCAGGTATCGCTCGGCGTCGTCGGAGACCATCGACGCACAGGACGAGACATGACGACCCCAGCATCAGACTCCGCGAGCGAGCTATTCGAGCCCGGCCGGGCTCCGCTCGCTGCGTTCCTCGACAGCGGATAGATCCCGTGTGGACTCCGGATCTCCCACTCGTCTGGGTGATCGCGCTGGCGTTGATCGTCGGCGAGGCCGGGCTCATCGTCTGGCTCCTGGTTCGCCGGGCGTCGCGCCGGCGGGCGAAGCTGCTCCTGGAGGAGCGCCTACGGTTCGAGACGCTGCTCTCCGAGCTGTCGGCCGGGCTGATTCACGTGGCAGCCGCCGATCTCGACCCGGCGCTCGAGCGGGGGCTCGGGCAGGTCGTCACGTTCCTGGGCGTAGATCGCGGGAATCTCGATGCATCCGTCGACGGTGGGCCGGGCGCGCGGATCTCCTCGGGGCCGACGGGCGCCGAGCCGCTGCCCAAGCTCCTGGACGGTGGCCGGTTCCCGTGGACGACCGAGCAACTCCGGCGCGGGACCGTCGTCCGATTCGCTCGCGTCGATGAGCTTCCGGCGCCGGCGGCGACCGATCGAGCGAGCTACGAGCGCGCCCGTACGCGTTCTCACGTGTCGTTTCCGCTGTCCGCCGGCGGCCCCATGCTCGGCGTGCTGTCCTTCGACTCCGTTCGTCGTGAACGTGGGTGGCCGGACGAGCTCGTGGAACGGCTGCGCCTGCTGAGTGAGGCCTTCGCCAGCGCGCTGGAGCGCAAGCGGATGGATCTCTCGCTCGCCGACCGCCGGCGCCTGGAGCAGCTCCTGTCGGCGCTGTCGGTCGCCTTCAGCCGTCTATCGGCCGACGATTTCGATCGCGGGATTCAGCGTGGCCTTCGCCAGGTCGTCGCCTTCCTCGGGGTCGATTGCGGCAGCCTGATCGAGTTCTCCCGGGACGGCCGGACCGCCCGTTCATGGGCGATCGAGGAATGGATGGACGTCGGCGAGTTCCCGTGGATGACGTCCCGATTGCGACGCGGCGACGTCGTCACCTTCTCGCAGCTCGCCGAGCTTCCGGACGACGCGGCCGTGGACCGGCGGAGCTATCTGGCGCATCGCATCAAGCCGCAGGTCGCGGTGCCGTTGCAGGTCGGGGGCACCGTCGTGGGGGGGCTGGTGTTCGGCGCGGTTGGCGCCGAGCAAGCGGAGTCGACGGAGCTGATCCGACAGCTCCAGCTCATCGGGGAGGTCTTTGCGAATGCGCTCTCCCGCAAGCAGGGAGAGCTCGAGGCACAACGGCTCCGGCAGGATCTCGCGCACATCGGCCGGGTCTCCGCCATGGGCGAGCTCACCGCATCGCTGGCCCACGAGCTGAGCCAGCCGCTGACCGCGATCCTCAACAACGCCGAGGCGGTCCAGTGCCTCCTGGCCGGCGACGCGGTGAATCTCACGCTGGTGCGAGAGGCCCTCGACGACATCGTGGCCGACGACAAGCGAGCGGGCGACGTCATCCGCCGGCTGCGGGTCCTGCTCAAGAAGGGTGACCTGGAGTTCGCGTGGCTCGATGCCAACGACGTGGTGAGCGAAGTGGCCTGGCTGGTGAGGAGCGATGCGGTCGGCCGCAACGTCTGCATGCGCCTCGACCTCGCCCCCGACCTGCCCAACGTGCGCGGCGACCGGGTCCAGCTGCAGCAGGTCGTGCTGAACCTGGTCCTCAACGGCTTCGAGGCCATGCGGCAGCCCGGCCCCGCCGGCCGAACCCTCGTCATCCGCACGGCCAAGGATGGTGCAGCCGCCGTCGGCATCTCGATTCAGGACTCCGGATCCGGGTTCGATGAGACGGATAACGATCGGATGTTCCAGCCGCTCTTCACGACCAAGACCGAGGGGCTGGGCATGGGCCTGGCCATCGCGCGCACGATCGTCGCCGCGCACGGGGGCCAGCTGTGGGCCGCCAACAACGTGGACCATGGAGCGACGTTCCAGTTCACGTTGCCGACGTGGGCCGAGACCACGCCATGACCGTCATCGTGCCGAGGATCTTCGTCGTGGACGACGACGCGTCCGTTCGGAAGAGCCTCACGCGAGTGCTGACGACCTCCGGATACGCCGTCGAGGAGTTCGCCTCGGCCGGAGACTTCCTGGCCCGCGAACGGTACGCGCGCCCGTGCTGCCTGGTCCTGGACGTCCGGATGTCCGGCCTGAGCGGGCTCGATCTGCAGGCGGCGCTGGCGGCGGCCGGACGCCGACTGTCCATCGTGTTCGTCACGGGCCACGTCGACGTACCGATGACCGTCCTCGCCATGAAGAGTGGGGCCGTCGATCTGCTCACCAAACCGTTCGGTGCCAAGGAGCTCCTGAACGCCGTTCGGCGCGCCGTCGCGAAGGACGTGGAGAATCGAGCCGCAGACGCGCGCATCGCCGAGGTCGAAGAACGGGCCAAGCGGCTCAGCCCCCGGGAGATGCAAGTCTTCGCCCTGGTTGTGACCGGGATGTTGAACAAGCAGATCGCGGGCGTGCTGGGGGTCGTGGAGAAGACGGTCAAGGTGCACCGGGCCCGGGTGATGACCAAGATGCAGGCGGGATCGGTGGCCGAGCTGGTTCGGCTGGCGGACCGACTGGGTGTGATCCTTCCGACCGGGCCCCAGGTCCCACGTTCACCAAGGTCCAATGGTCCTGCGGCGGGCCGGCGCCTATCCTCAAGCGAGGGAAACTCCCATGACCTGGCATCGGGCGCGCTTCATCGTGACCGTGACTCTCCTGCTGGCACTGTCGTCGGTGTCCGGCGTCTGGGTGGTCGTCTCCGCTGACGCTCAGGAGCCGCCCATCCTTCGCTTCGAGGGACGTGTCACCCACGTGGCGCCGAGGGAGATGCTCGTCGCGCTCGACAGCGGAGGCGTGGTGATGCTCGACCTGGCGCGGATCCCCCAGGGCGAGATCCGCCAGATCGCGCAGAACGACTACGTCACCGTGATCGGCTTCATCCGGCGCCCGAGCCATCGAGTGATTGCCACGTCCATCCAGCGGTCCAGCCCGTGGGTGCCGACGACTCCAGCGTGGGCGCCATAGCCTGCACGTGCCCCGGCGGCCGCCCTAGACGGTCCGTCCGAGCGTCGAGCGATAGATCGCCAGCACGACGATCGCGCCGAGGACGGCCATGACGAAGCCCACGGGACTGCCATCCTGGTACCAGCCCAGCATGCGGCCCACGAAACCCCCGACGAAGGCGCCGACGATTCCAAGACCGGCCGTGATGACGAAGCCTCCCGGATCGCGCCCCGGCATGAGGAACTTGGCGACGACGCCGACGACCAGACCGAACAGGATCCAAACCAGGATGTGCATGACCTTTCCTCCGTACCGTCATCGTAGTCCCCACCGACCCGACCAGTCGATTGGACCTAGGCCCACGTGAGCCGGTTGTTTCTCGACTCCCACACCGCGCGAGCCACCTGGACCATCCTGATGATCCTCGGCGTCATCGGGCTGGCCTACGCCGTGCGAGGAGTGTTGCTCCTGATCGCCCTGTCACTGTTCTTCGCGTACCTGTTGTTCCCCGTGGTGCGGCTCACGCAACGGTGGGTGGTGTCGCGCCGGTCACTGGCGATCGCGGTCGTGTACCTGGTGCTGTCGGCGGCGCTGGTGGGGGCCGGGATCGTGGTTGGGCCCCGCCTGTCCACCGAGGTGAGCAGCCTGGCGCAGAAGCTGCCGGAAATGTCGACCCAGATCGAGAGCGGCCAGCTCGTCGAGCGCGTCCTCCAAAGCCGGGGGTGGGAGTGGCGCGAGATCGCTGAGGTCGAGCGGCTGGCCCGGACCCACATGGGGCAGATCATCGGATACGCCCAGCAGGCCACGGCGGCACTGCTGAAGTGGCTCGCCGGCGCCTGGGTGATCGTGCTCATCCCGGTCCTGGCCTTCTTCATCTTGAAAGACGCGGAGCAATTCACCGCCGCGACGATTGCGCGCCTCAGCCAGCGGGGTCATCGAGGGACGGGGTGGGGCATCGCCGAGGATCTTCATCTCTTGCTGGGTCGGTACGTCCGAGCGCAGGTGCTGCTGGCCCTGATCACGTTCGTCGTGTGGGCGACGGTATTCCTGGCGGCCGGGGTGCCCTACGCGCTGGTCCTCGCCGCCCTCGGAGGCGCTCTCGAGTTCATCCCCGTGATCGGCCCGCTCACCGCCGGTGTCCTCGCCATCGGGGTGAGCCTCTTCGGTGGCTACGGGCATCCGTGGCTCGTCGCGGCGTTCGTCCTCCTCTGGCGGGGCATCCAGGACTATGCGTGCGTGCCCCTCATCATGGGGCGGGGCATCGAGATCCATCCCGTGCTGGTGATCGTCGGCGTGCTGGCCGGCGGTGAGGTCGCGGGGGTCGCGGGGATGTTCCTCTCCGTCCCCATCATCGCGGCGGTCCGCATCGTCTGGCGCCGGCTGCAGGCGCCCAGGGCGGCGTCGCCGAACGACCGGGAGCTCGACAGACCGGTCGCATCCCTGCGGCGGCCGTGAGCCTCGCCCTGGTCCCTCCCCGCTCCTCGTCGGGCGTCGGCGGCATCCCGCCCCGTCTGACGCCGCGCGTCGTCTGGTCGCTGCTCGGCGAGACGCTCTACGAGTGGTACGAGGACCGGGCGCCGAGGCTGGGCGCGGCGCTGGCGTACTACACGGTCTTCGCACTGGCGCCGGGGCTGATCGTCATCATCGCCGTCACGGCGCTCGTCCTGGGGGAGGTGGCGGCACAGGGTCAGATCATCGACGAGGTCCAGGACCTCGTCGGGGTCGGCGGCGCTCAGGCGATTCGGGCCGCCATCGAGAGCGCCGGCAGCGCCGGAGCCAGTCTGCACGCCACCGGCCTCGGCATCATCACCCTGGTCTTCGGGCTCTGGGGCGTCTTCGGGGAACTGCAGGACGCGCTGAACACCATCTGGGGCGTCACGACCAGGCCCGGGCGGGGTGTGTTCGGCATCATCAAGGCACGGTTCTGGTCGTTCACGGTGGTCGTCGGCGTGGGATTCCTGCTGCTCGTCTCCCTGGCCGCCAGCGCTTGGCTGGCGGCGTTCGGCAGATTCTTCTCCGGACTGTTGCCGCTCCCGGCCGCGGTGATGCAGATGGCCAACGCCCTCCTGTCGTTCGTCGTCATCGCGCTCATGTTCGCCGTGATCTACCGGCTCCTGCCGGACGTTCGGCTCGCGTGGCGGAACGTCTGGGTCGGCGCCGTGGTGACGGCGCTCCTCTTCACGCTTGGCAAGTCGCTGATCGGACTCTATCTGGGCCGGAGCGCGGCCGCGTCGGTGTACGGGGCGGCAGGTTCCTTCGTCGTCATCCTGCTGTGGATCTACTACTCGGCGCAGGTGTTCTTCTTCGGTGCCGAGTTCACGAAGGTCTACGCGCGGCGCTTTGGGGCGATCGTGGTCCCCGACCCGACCGCGGTGCCGCTCACGGCGGAGGCGCGGGCGGCCCAGGGTATGGACCGAAGCCAGCGCGCGCGGAGTCGAGCAGTATCCCAAGGTCCAATAGGTGATCGGACGGACGTCGACTAGACTGCGGGCATGGCCTTCACGCGGCCGATCGTCCACATTGTCGACGTCACGATGCCCCCGGTCACGCGCGTGCCCGATCGCGCCGACGCCGGGGCATGCCCCACGCGGGCGAGGTGGCTGTGCGCGGTCGCGGTGGCCGGCCTGCTCATATTCCTGGTGGGGGCCACGGTCGAGCGCAGCGTCGCGGCGGACCGCGTCCGTCGGGCCGAGGCCGAGTCGCGCGAAGGTCACCTCTACCGTCAGCTCGCGAACCGGGACGCCGTCCTCGACTCACAGCGACGGATCTACCTCGAGCGGATCCGGAGGTTGGAGGCCGAGCTCTGGGGGAAGGACCAGGCGATCTCCGTGTTGCGCACCAGAGCGGCTCAGCCCATGCAGCGCCCGGCGGCCTCCACCGAGAGCTGCCCCGAGACGGCGGTGATCTCCCCGCGAGGTTGACCATCCCGGACGGCCGAGCCCTCGACCTGCCCCGAACGCCCTGACCTCCCGCCAGTCGTCGACGACAATCGGAAATCGACGAGCGCTCGAAAACCGGTATCATCCCACCACACTCCGACGAGGGGGGAGACCGCCGACATGGACTTCGAGGTGACCTACAGCGAGGCGCAGCAGCGCTTCCGCCGGGAGGTCCGGGCCTGGTTCGAGGCGAACGTGCCCGCGGGCATCACCCGCGTCCCGACCTCGCCCGCCGACAGCCTCGCGCGCTACCAGGAGCTGCGCGCGCTCGGCCGCGCGCTCGGCGCCAAGGGCTGGCTCTACGCGCGCGCCCCCGCCCAGTACGGCGGCGGCGGGCTCGACGTCGACCACAGCATCATCCTGGAGGAGGAGGCCGATCGCGTCGGCCTCGCCCTGCCGCCGTACTACGACAGCGGGGGGCGACTCGGCTCGGCCACGATCCTCGTCTGGGGCACGGAGGCGCAGAGGCAGGCGTTCCTGCCGCCGATCTATCGCGGCGAGGTGCGGACCTGGCAGCTCCTGACCGAGCCCGGCGCCGGCTCCGACCTGGCCGGCGTGACGACGGCGGCCATCCGCGACGGCGACGACTACGTCATCACCGGCCAGAAGATCTTCGTCGGCAGCGACCACGGCGCCGACCGGATCTGGATGATCGCGTGCACGCAGCCGGGCGGCAAGCGCCACGAGAATCTCTCGTGGTTCATGATCGACGCCAATCTCCCCGGCATCACCGTGCAGCTCATGGAGCTGATGGGCACCGGCGGCGAGGGCGGCACCGACCCGGTCCAGAAGAACACCGTGTTCTTCGACCAGGTGCGCGTCCCCGCCGTCTGTCTCGTCGGCGGCGAGAACAACGGCTGGAAGGCGGCCAGCACGCACCTGGAGCTCGAGCACGGCGCCGGCGGCCGCATCGGCCGTCATCGCGTGTGGGACCGCCTGCTCGCCTACTGCCAGCAGACCAAGCGCGACGGCGTGCCGCTCACCCAGCACGCCGACACGCGAGACCTGCTGGCCGACATCTACATCAAGACCGAGGTGCAGCGGCTGTTCGGCCTGCGCAACTTCTGGCTGACCTACGCCAAGCGCCCGCGCTCCTACGAGGGCCCGCAGCTCTCGTACTACCGCAAGATGACCGGCCTCTGGATGACGGGGGCCATCCTCGAGGCGGTCGGGCCCGCCGCGCTCACCACCGACGCCACCTGGGGCTCGCCGGAGGGGTTCCTGGAGCTGCAGCAGCGCAACGGCATCGTCGCGGTGCACCCCGGCGGCACCGCCGACGTGCAGCGCGTGAGCATGGCGCGGCGCATCGGCATCGGCCGGGCCGCGCGCGAGGCCGCCGGCACGGTGCACTGACCGCTCGCCGCCGCCACCCGAGAGGACAGAGACATGCCCGTCCTGTATGAGAAGCGCGATTCCATCGGCATCGTCACGCTCAGCCGCCCGACCGCGCGCAACGCGTGGGGCGGCGACTTCAACGAGGGGCTCGAGCGCACCTTCGACGCGATGGAGGACGACGACGACATTCGCTGCGCCATCCTGACCGGCGACGAGAGCGGCGGCGCCTTCTCGGCCGGGGCCAACCTGAAGGACCCGAAGACCCACACGATGGCCTCGACCGAGGAGCTGATCAAGAGCATCCCCAAGCGCAAGCACCGCGCGTTCGAGGTGCTCGGCAACTTCCCCAAGCCGCTCATCGGCGCCGTCAACGGCTACGCGGTCGGCATCGGCTGCATCGTGACGTTCTGCTGCGACCTGCTGGTGGCCTCCGACCGCGCGGAGTGGCGGCTGCCCCAGGTAGCGCTCGGCATCCTGCCCGCCTACGGCGGCGCCGTCCGCCTGGCCCGGCTGGTGGGCAAGGGCCACGCGATGCGCATGGCCCTCGGCATCCCGCTGCCGGCCGAGGAGGCGTACCGCATCGGGCTGGCCCAGTGGCTCGTGCCGCACGCGAAGCTCATGGACAAGGCGCTGGAGGTGGCGGCCCACGTCGCCTCGCTGCCGCCGCTGGCCGCGCGCCTGACGAAGGAATCGATCGTGCGCGGCCTCGACATTCCCAATCTCGCCGACGCCTCGCTCGTCGACCTCTATCGCTTCGCGGCGCTGGAGCTGACGGAGGACAAGGCCGAGGGCCACCGCGCCTGGCGCGAGAAGCGCAAGCCCGTCTTCCGGGGGAGGTAAGCGACGATGGAGTTCCACGGCGTGGACGTGCCGACGCAGTTCAAGCGCATGCGCGAGCTGGTTCCGGAGACCTATCGCGCGTTCCTCGACTTCGACCGGCAGGCGTTCAAGGACGGCGCGATCCCGAAGAAGACCAAGGAGCTGATCGCCCTCGGCATCGCCCACATCACGCAATGCGCGTGGTGCATCCAGGCCCACACGAAGAAGGCGGCCACCGCGGGCGCCAGCGACGCCGAGATCGCCGAGACGACCTTCGTCGCGATGGCCATGGCCGCCGGCGCGGCGTGGAGCCACGGTGGGCTGACCCTGCAGTGCCTGCAGGAGCACCAGGGCCGCTGACGTGGACCTGTCGCTGACCGAGCCGCAGGAGCTCCTGCGCGCGTCCGCGCGCAGCTTCGTCGAACGCGAGGCGCCCCGTCACGCCATCGTGGCCGCGCAGCGGGGCGACGCCGGCCTCGCCCCGGCGCTGTGGCGCAAGGCGGCCGACCTCGGGTGGCCGGGCATCCTCGTTCCCGCCGAGCACGGCGGCAGCGAGAGCGCGCTCACCGACGCCGCGGTGCTGTTCGAGGAGCTGGGGCGCGGACCGGTGCCGGGGCCGTTCTTCAGCTCGGGGATTCTCGGCGCGCTGACCGTGCTGGAGACGGCGAGCGAGGCGCAGCGGCGCACGCTCCTGCCGCGCGTCGCGAGCGGCGAGGCCGTGCTGACGGTCGCCATCACGGAGCCCAACGCCTCGTGGGGGCCGCACGGCGTCACGCTGGCGCCCCAGCGGCACGGCGACCGGCTGCGGCTGGACGGCGCGAAGGTCTTCGTGAGCGACGCCACCGCCGCGACCCACCTGATCGTCGCGGTCCGCACCGGCGAGCCCGCCGACGACCTCGGCCTGCTGTTGGTGGACGCCGCCGCGCGCGGCGTGCGCGTCCGGCCGCTGGCGGGCTTCCTCTCGTCGCAGGCCGAGGTGACGTTCGACGGCGTCGAGGTGCCGGCAACCGACCTGCTCGGGGGCCCCGGCCGGGGCTGGGCGGCCCTGGAGCGCGCGCTCGTGCGCGCGTGGCCGGTGCTGTGCTCGTACATGGTCGGCGGCTGCCAGGCCGTGTTCGAGATGTCGGTGGCCCACAGCCAGCAGCGCGTGCAGTTCGGGGTGCCGATCGGCCGGTTCCAGCGCGTGCAGGACCACGTCATCCGCCTCGTGAACCACCTCGACGCCGCGCGCTGGACGACCGCCGAGGCGCTCTGGAAGCTCGACACGGGGCGGCCCGCCGAGGACGCGGTCCACATGGCCAAGGCCGTGAGCAGCGAGGCCTACCTGGAGGCCTGCAACGCCGCCCACGAGGTGCACGCCGGGCAGGGCAGCCTCACCGAGTACGGGCTCGTGGCCCACACGCAGATGTCGCGCACGCTCTTCTCCTTCCTCGGTGATCCGCGCTGGCACAAGCGGCGGATGGCCGACGCGCTGAGCTGGTAGCCCATGAGCGAGCAACCCTTCGCCGGCGTCACCGTGCTGGAGCTGGGCCAATTCGTTGCCGTGCCGTGGGCGGGGCAGGTGCTGGCCGACGGGGGCGCCCACGTCGTCAAGATCGAGCCGCCCGAGGGCGAGCCCAGCCGGCACATCGCGCCGCTGGTCCCGGGCGAGAGCCGGCACTTCGTCATCCGCAACCGCGGCAAGCACGCGCTGCCGCTCGACTTCAAGCATCGCGACGCGCGCGAGATTCTCGAGGCGCTGCTGGCCCGCGCCGACGTCGTCCTCGTCAACATGCGGCCGGGGCTCGCCGCCGAGCTGGGCGTGGACTACGAGCAGCTCGCGTCGAGCCATCCGCGGATCATCGTCGGTACCGTGACCGCGTTCGGCCCCCGTGGCCCCGACGCCGCGCTGGCCGGCATGGACATGGTGGTGCAGGCCCGCAGCGGCCTGATGGTGACCGGCGGCAAGATGAAGGACGAGCTGCCGACGACGGGCGAGTCGCCCATCGCCGACTACATGGCCGCCGCGCTACTGGCGTTCGGCGTGGCCTCGGCGCTCTTCCGGCGCGAGCGGACGGGCCGGGGCGGTCGCGTCGACACCTCGCTGCTGCAGTCGGCGCTCTCGCTGCAGAACAACCTGATGGTCCGCGTCGAGGACGTCGATGGGCCCCGGCACGCGGAGTTCCGGGCCTGGCTCGGCGAGGCGCGCCGCGGCGGGGTGGCCTTCGGCGAGCAGGTCGAGCGGATGCCGCGCAACCGTCCGATCGCGATGGCCGCGCTCTACTACCGCACCTACGCCACCAAGGACGCGGCGCTCTCGGTCGCCTGCGGCAGCCCGTCGCTGCGCCGCAAGTTCATCGCCGCCGTCGGCCACGCGGATCCCGCGCTCACCAGCGCCGTCGCCGACCTCGAGAGGCACTACGCGGCGCTCAAGCGGACGGTGGAGGCCACGATCGCCTCGCGCACGACCGAAGAGTGGGCGGCGGTCCTCACGGCGGCCGGGGTGCCGGCCAGCCGGGTGGCGCTGCCGCTGGAGATCCTCGACGACCCGCAGCCGGCCGCCAACGCGATGCTCGCGCGCCAGGATCATCCCGTGCTGGGTGCGGTCACCCTGCTGGGCTCGCCGGTGCACCTCGACGGGGACGGGTTCGTGCCGGCGGCGCCGACGCTCCCCTTCGGCAGCGAGACCCGCGCGATCCTGGCCTGGGCCGGCTTCGGCGACGCGGACGTCGAGCGCCTACTGGCCGGCGGTGCAGTGACGCCGTCGGCCTGACCGGGCGCTACGCGTGTAGGAGCTCTACCGCCTCCTCGTAGACCTCCATGTTCTTGCCGTAGGAGATCGCCGACGCCTGGGCCGCGCTCACGAGATGACGCCAGCGCCACGGGAGCCGGGTGGCGTGGAACTCCTCGAAGGTGGCCTGGTGGTGCTTGAAGGCGTGCATCTCGGTGAAGTTGTCGTGCACGACGATCTCGGCGAGCCGGCTGATCAGGGCGTCCGGGTCGTAGCCGAGTTCGGCGTACTGCTGCGCGAGGTTCACGGTGTTCTTCACCTCCGGCACCGCGCGCATCTGCCCGAGGTTGGTGACCTTCGACCAGTCGGTCGGCGGCTGGGTGAAGATGCTTTCGGCGAGCACGTCCAGCAACTCGGTCTGGCTGCGGTGCGGGAGTGCGGCCACGGCGTCCGGATCCGGCTGCGGCGGTGGCTCCATGCGGTTCTGCGTCGAGCGCACCTCGGGTCCGGTGTGCCACGTCAGCAGCGCCAGCAGCTTGTTGCGCAGGCTCACGCCGTCCACCGTCAGGAGGTACCGGCGCAGGTTCACGCCGGTGTGCAGGTGCACGTCCATCGGATTGCCCGTGAGCGATCGCATGAACAGGCCGGCGGCCCCGATCGACAGGGCTTCCCCGGTCCCCTCGAGCGACAGACCGTCGGCGAGGGCCTGCGCGAGCATCCTCGGGATCTCCGCGTAGACGTCGCACCGCGTGATCGCCTCGCCGAGGCGGCCGATCGAGGCCGTCTCGTCCGGGCTCGTGTGGAAGCCGAGCGGACGCCGCAGGAGCTCGTACTCCTCGAGGAGCGGCTCGATGTCGCGCAGCGCGGGCGGCGTGGGGAACCGGGTGACGTACCGGACGGCGGGGCGCATCAGGAACGACGTGTACTCGCGTCCCAGCCAGTCCAGCGCGCGCCACGTGAACATCGGGAAGATGAAGTAGTGGTCGTCGAGCGTGTTCTTCGGGATCGCCACGGTCAGCAGCAGATCCAGCGCCTCACCGCGGGGGACGTTGTTCCACAGCCACAGGAAGTGATGATCGGCGGCGTTGTAGAGGCCGCGATCCACGGCGGCGAAGAAGGCCTTCTTCGTCGCCTCGACGCCCCCCGCGTCGACGGGCTCGGCGTCGGCCAGGATGTACGGGCCCATGCCGGGATGATTGATGTGCTTGTTCGAGAGCGCGACGTGCTGGAGGACCGGCAGGAAGCGCTGCTCGCCCGCGACACGCTCGACCGTATGGTGCAGCGCGTGGATCCCGACCAGCGGGTGCAGCGGCCCGCCGTGGTGGCCGGGTGGCAGGTCGGAGGAGCGGGTGACGGCGAGCGCCGACGCGGTCAGGATCCGCTTGACCGAGAGGCCGTCGCGCAGCTTGGCCAGGGTGGCTTCGAGGATCCGGCCGGGGTCGGTCTCCTCGACGAATTGCACCAACGGCTCGATGTCAGCGGAGAACCGTACGGGCCTGTGCATGACCTCTCTCCTCTCGGTTCATAGAGAGCGCGGCGAGCCTGAAGACGGATCGTCCAGGCGCCGCCACCGTCGAGGGCCACCGGGACGCGGCGCGGATGGATCGTACCGCGCAACCGGACCCTGTGCAGCAATCTTGTCGGCCCCGCGGAGCGGGGTCGGCACCTGTCGGTGTTGAGGCGGCGGGTCGACGTGCCCGGCGGCTTGCACTACTCTACGGAGCCAGGGACGACCTCGCGGAGGGGAGGACCGAGGGTGGTGAAGGCCGTGACACGGACGCGCAGGCGCGACGGGACGGCGCGGCAGGCCGGACCCGCGGCCCGGTACGATCTCGTCCTGCGGGGCGGCCGGGTGATCGACCCCGCCCGTGACGTCGATGGGCGGCTCGACGTCGCCGTGCGCGCCGGCACGATCGCGGCCGTGGCCCCGGACATCGCCGCCGGGCCGGGCACGCGCGTCCTCGACGTGGGCGGGCGGCTGGTCGTGCCCGGGCTGATCGACACCCACGCGCACGTCTATCAGTACGTGACGGGCGCCTTCGGCATGAACCCGGACCTCGTGGGCGTGAGGTCGGGAGTGACCACCGTGATCGACCAGGGCGGGGCCAGCCCGCTCACGATCGACGGCTTCCGGAAGTTCATCGCCGAGCCCGCTGCCACGCGCGTCTACGCGTTCATCTCGAACTATCTGGCGGGCGGGCTGGTGGGGCACCGCTACGTGAAGCTCTACGGGCCCGACGCATCAACGTCGCCGAGACCGTGAGAGCGATCGAGCGGAACCGCGACCTCGTCAAGGGCATCAAGTGCCACGCCGAGGTCGGGGGCTACTCTCGCTGGGGGATCGAGACCCTGCGGCTGGCCAAGCAGGCGGCGCGCGAGGCGAAGGTGCCCGTCTACATCCACCTCGGACGGCTGTGGGCGGAGGAGGACGGCACGCACATCGACCCCGATTCCGTGCTGGCCGAGGTCGTGCCGCTGCTCGATCCGGGCGACATCCTCGCCCATCCGTTCACCAAGAACCCGGGCGCCTTCGTGTCGAGCGAGGGCGCCGTCCATCCGCTGCTGCGCGAGGCCCTCGCGCGCGGGGTGCGCATCGACATCGGGCGCGGCGGTCACGCCAGCTTCGCCGCCGCCCAGGCCGTGCTCGAGGCCGGGATCCGACCGTTCACGATCGGGGCCGACGTCCACGGCTACACCATCAAGCGCCCGGCGGACGCGGCCTGGGACGCCGGATACTTCGACGAGCGTGGGCGGTCGAGCTCCGGCGATGCGGCCACGCGGCTCGGGGGACCGGTGGTGTTCAGCCTGGCCCAGGTCATGAACGAGCTCCTCGGGCTCGGCTTCTCGCTGACCGAGGTGGTCGCCATGGCCACCCGGAACGCGGCCGAGGCGCTGGGGCTCAGCGACGAGCTGGGCTCGCTGGCCCCGGGCCGCGTGGCCGACGTGACGGTGATCGCGTGCGAGCAGGGGACCTGGCGCGTCACGGACTCCCTCGGCGCCACGCTCGAGATCCCCGAGCGGCTGCGCCCCGAGCTCTGCCTGCGCGCCGGAGTCGTGCACCGGGCCGACTCGTCGCTGCTCGCCGAGTCGACGGCCGATGTCGCGTAGCGTCGCCGGGCCATCGCCGCGCTTTCGCGTCGCCGTCGACATCGGCGGCACGTTCACCGACATCGTCTTCCTCGACGTGGATGGACGCCGGCTGGTCAAGAAGGTCTCCTCCAGTGTCGACGACTACGCGCGCGCCATCGTCGACGGGCTGCGCGAGGTGTTCGACGAGACCGGGCTGGCCGGCCGTGACGTCGTCGAGGTCCTGCACGGCACCACGGTCGCGTCCAACGCGCTGCTGGAGCTGCGCGGGGCGCGGACCGGTCTCATCACCACGCGCGGCTTCCGTGACGTCCTGGAGATCCGGCGCCTGCGCATGCCGCGGCTCTACGACCTCACGTGGGAGAAACCGCCCACGCTGGTCGAGCGCCGACACCGGCTGGAGGTCGACGAGCGAATCGACGTCCGGGGCGCCGTGCAGCGCCCGCTCGACGACGACGAGGTCGAGCGCGCCGTCGCCCGGCTGCTCGCCCAGGGCATCGAGGCGCTGGCCGTGTGCCTGCTCAATGCCTGGGCCAATCCCGTCCACGAGGAGCGGATCGGGGCGATCGTGGCGCGGCGTGCGCCCGGGCTGCCGCTCTGCCTCAGCAGCGCGGTCCTGCCGGAGATCAAGGAGTACGAGCGGACGTCGACCACGGTCATCAACACGTACGTGCTCCCGATCGTCCGCCGCTACCTGGCGACGCTGCGGACGGGGCTCGACGGGATCGCCGTGCGCGGGCCGCTGCTGATCATGCAGTCCAACGGCGGCCTGATGACCGATGCGGCGGCGGCGGCGCGGCCGATGCACATCATCGAGTCGGGGCCGGCGGCGGGCGTCGTCGGCGCCCAGGCGCTGGCCCGGCGGATCGGGCTCGACAAGCTGATCACCTTCGACATGGGTGGCACCACGGCCAAGGCCTCGCTCGTCGAGGACGGCACGATCAGCCGGGCCACCGAGTACCAGGTGGGCGGTGGCATCATGCACGGCTCGCGGCTGCTCACCGGCGCGGGGTACCTGCTGCGCGTCCCCGCCATCGACCTCGCCGAGGTGGGCGCGGGCGGCGGGTCGATCGTCTGGCGCGACGCGGGCGGCGCCCTGCAAGTCGGTCCCCGCAGCGCCGGCGCCTCGCCGGGGCCGCTGTGCTACGACCTCGGCGGACTCGAGCCCACCGTCACCGACGCCAACGTGATCCTCGGGTACCTGAACCTGACCGCGCTCGCGGGCGGCGCCGTGAAGCTCAACGCGACCCGGGCCCACGAGGTCTTCCAGGAGAAGATCGCCACACCGCTCGGCCTGCCCCTCGCCGAGGCGGCCCACGGCGCGCACCTCATCGCGGCGTCGAACATGATGCGCGCGATCCGGGCGGTCTCGAGCGAGCGCGGCCGCGACCCCCGCGAGCACGCGCTGTTCGCCTTCGGCGGGAACGGGCCGCTCTTCGCGGCGGGGATGGCGCGGGCGCTCGAGATGACGCGGGTAGTGATCCCGCCGGCGCCGGGACTGTTCTCGGCCTTCGGTCTCCTCTACTCCGAGGTCGAGCACCACTACGTCCGGACCTGGCGACGGCGAACCCGAGGCCTGGACGCGGGCGAGCTGGCCGAGGCGTTCGGACGCCTGGAGGACGAGGCCCGCGCCCAGCTGGCCGCCGAAGGGTTCGAGGGCACCGCCGTCCGCATCGAGCGGTCGACCGACTGCCGCTATCAGGGCCAGTCGTTCGAGCTGACCGTCCCGGTGACGCCGGCCGTGACTATCGAGGAAGCGTTCGGGCGCGAGCACGAGCGGACTTACGGCCACCGGGCCGGCCCCGACGAGCCCGTCGAGATCGTGAGCCTGCGCGTCGTCGGCCGGGGGCTGAGCGATCGCGATTACGGACCGGGGAGCCCCGAGATCGCCCCTCGGACCGCCTCGGCCGGGGCGATCCGGCGCGTTTACTTCGGGCCCTCGGACGGCTGGCTCCCGACGCCCATCCTCTCCCGCGCCGACCTCGCCTCGCCGCGCGAGGGGCCCGCGGTGATCGAGGAGTACGACGCGACGTGCGTCGTGCCGCCCGGCGCCCGCGCTGGGCTCGACGCCTGGGGCAACATCGTGATGGAGCTCTGAGCCAATGGCCAGCCGCCTGCGCGACCCGATCGGCTTCGAGCTCTTCAAGAACACGCTGCTGTCGATCGCCGACGAGATGGCGCTGACCATCCTGCGCACGGCCTACTCCGGGGTGCTCAAGGACAACATGGACTACTCGACGGCGTTCTGCGACGGCGAGGGACGCACGGTCGCCCAGGGGCTGACCCTGCCCGCCCACCTCTCGTCGTTCCCCGATGCGCTCGCGGCGACGATTCGACGGTACGGCGACCGCATGCGGCCGGGCGACGTCTACGCGCTGAACGATCCGTTCGAGGGTGGCATGCACCTGCCCGACGTGTTCATCCTCAAGCCGATCTTCCACGAGGGCCGGCGCGTGGCCTTCGCGGCGACGATCTGCCACCAGACGGACATGGGCGGGCGCGTCGCCGGCTCCAACGCCTCGGACTCGACCGAGATCTTCCAGGAGGGGCTCCGCATTCCCCCGGTCAAAATGTACGAGGCCGGCGAGCCGAACGAGACGCTCTTCCGCCTGCTGGAGAAGAACGTCCGCCTGCCGGTGCGTGTGTTCGGGGACATGCGCGCGCAGCTTGCGGCCTGTCACATCGCCGAGGAGGCGTTCGGCCGACTCGTCGCCAAGCACGGCATCGCGCAGGTGTCCGCGTACATGGAGGAGATCCTCGACTACACCGAGCGGCTGACTCGGGCGGCGCTGGCCGAGCTGCCCGACGGGGAGTGGAGCTTCACCGACCACATCGACGACGACGGCATCGACTTCGGCACACCCATCCCGCTGACGGTCACCCTGCGCAAGCAGGGCGATCGGATGACCGCCGACTGGACGGGGACCTCGCCCCAGGTGAAGGGCGCCATCAACAACACGCTGTCGTTCACGCGCGCCGCCACCTACACGTGCATCAAGTCGATCCTGCCCCACGAGATCCTCTGCAACGCGGGCTTCTACCGCCCCATCGAGGTCATCGCGCCGCCGGGCACGATCGCCAACGCCGTCCCGCCCGCCGCCTGCGCGGCTCGGGGGCTGACGGGGTTCCGCATGATCGACACCGTGTTCGGTGCGCTCGCCCAGATGCTGCCCGACCGGGTCATCGCGGCCTCCGAGGGCGGCAACACGGGCGTCAGCATCGGCGGGTACCACGCCGACCGCACGCCGTTCATCTTCGTGGAGTTCATCTGCTCGGCCTGGGGCGGCCGGCCGTGGGCCGACGGGCTCGACGGCAACGCGAACCTGTTCGCCAACATGTCGCTGCCGTCGGCGGAGGTGACCGAGACGGAGCAACCGCTCGAGGTCCTGTGCTGCGAGCTCATCCCGGACGTCGGCGGGCCCGGCCAGCACCGGGGCGGCATGTCGATCCGCCGCGCCTACCGGCTGCTGGAGGACGAGGCAGTCCTGCAGGTGCGCGCCGATCGCCACACGTTCCGCCCGTACGGGCTCTATGGCGGGGGGCCCGGTAAGCCGTCGCGCAACCGACTGGTCTCCGGCGGCGACGAGCGTGAGCTGACGGCCAAGGTGACGATGACGCCGATGCGACGGGGCGACGTCTTCGTCCACGACCAGCCGGGGCCGGGTGGCTGGGGCGATCCGCTGGACCGTGAGCCCGGCCGGGTGGTCCACGACGTGGTGAACGAGCTGGTCAGCCTGGAATCGGCGCGCGACGACTACGGCGTCGTCATCGACGCCACGACCTTGGAGGTCGACGCGGAGGCCACGACGCGCCGACGCGCCGAGCTGCGGGCGGCACGCGGCTGGACCACCGTGCCGGTCGTGCGTCGCTGACGGGACGTGAGGGCGACGAGCGCGACCGGGATGGAACGGTCGGCGGTCTCCGTGAGGACGACATGAGCGATTACACGGCGTACTTCTGCGGTCAGTGGGTGCCGTTCAGCGAGGTGCGCATCGACCCACTCGACCGGGGATTCCTGGTGGGCGACTGCGTCTTCGACGTGGCCCGCACGTTCAACGGCAAGAGCTTCCGGATGCGCGAGCACGTGGACCGCCTGTACCGCTCGCTCCGCTACGTGCGGATCGATGCGGGCCTGTCGCCGGACGAGATGGAGCGGATCAGCGAGGAGCTCATCGCGCGCAACGAGCCGCTGCGCGAGGCGGCCGGCGACTACCAGATCTGGCAGTTCGTGACGCGGGGGCGGGGACGCTGGGCCCACAAGGCGGGCCCTCCGGCCGTCGGCGTCTGCGTGCGGCAGATCGGCTTCTCGCGCTTTGCGGACCTGTACGACACGGGGGCCCACGGCATCGTCGTGCGGACGCGCAGCTTCTCTCCGGACGCGCTCGACCCCAAGGTCAAGAACTTCAGTCGGATGAACTTCAACCTGGCCGAGCTGGAAGCCTCCGACGTCGATCCCGAGGGCTGGCCGATCCTGACCGACAGCCGCGGGAACCTCACCGAGGGCGTGGGCTACAACCTCTTCCTTGTCTCGGGCGGCACGATCCGGACGCCCGGTGATCGGGGGGTGCTGCAGGGCGTGTCGCGGGGGATGATCTTCGACCTGGGCCGGGAGCTGGGCATTCCCGTCGTCGAGGAAGATCTTCAGCCGTACGACCTCTACACGGCCGACGAGGCCTTCTTCACGAGCACGAGCCCGTGCGTCCTGCCGGTGACGCGGGTGGATCGCCGCCCGGTCGGGACCGGCGCGCCGGGCCCGATCGTCGTGCGGCTGCTGCGCGCCTGGAGCGAGATCGTCGGTGTCGACATCGTGGCGCAGGCCCGGCACTACGGGCCGCTCGAGCGGCTCGAGTCCTCGCGCGGCTCCTGACACCCGTGACCCGTCTCGGCGTCGCCTTCAGTGGGGGCCTGCCGCCCGCCGACATCGTCGAGTGCGTGCGGCTGGCCGAGTCGCTCGGCTACGAGTCGGCGTGGGTGGCCGAGGGCCACGGCGGCGACCAGTTCGCGATCCTCGCCGCCTGCGCCGCGGTCACGCGACGGATCCGGCTCGGCACCAGCATCTCGAGCGTGTTCGTGCGGACCGCCCCCACCATCGGCATGGCGGCGGCGACCGTCGACCAGCTCTCGGGCGGGCGGTTCGTCC
>Ga0114129_10001690_pt1 | contig 30074 bp, 19 predicted proteins | sample RhiMetdeltSRZDD1_FD_80071 | JGI IMG/M metagenome (GOLD analysis project Ga0114129, IMG submission 80071) | Populus rhizosphere microbial communities from Tennessee, USA - Rhizosphere MetaG P. deltoides SRZDD1 (version 2) (version 2) | ecosystem: Host-associated > Plants > Roots > Rhizosphere >... | reverse complement strand
GCAGGCGGTCGCGGCGGAGGTAGGGGAGGTCTCGGCCGCGGCTTGTATCGGTCCGACGACGGCGGAGAGACGTGGACGTTTGGCACGAGCCAACTCGCGAGCGCAGGCGGAAAGATCTACGCGGACCCGCAGAATCCTGATGTGGTGTATCTCATGGGCACTGCGATCTACCGCTCGACCGATGGAGGCCGGCACGTCGCGGCCTACTGGGGCGCGCCGAGCGGTGCGGACCCGCGATTCCTCTGGATCGATCCCACGAACTCCAGGCGCATGATCGCCGGCGTCGATCAGGGCATATCGATCTCGGTCGATGGCGGTGAATCGTGGACGCCGTACTACGGAGTCGTGAACGGCCAGTTCTATCGTGTGTCGACCGACTACGATTTTCCGTATCACGTGTGCGGCCCGCAGCAGGATTCAGGTACGGCGTGTGTCCTCAGCCGCAGCGACTTCGGCGAGATTCGGCCGAACGACTGGTATCCGGCTGGCGGCTTCGAGAATGGATTCCTGATCGCCGACCCGCTCGACAAGCGATACATGTACACGCAGGGCTGGTATCACGTGCTCCGCCGGTACGATCGCGTGACCGGTCAAGTCATCGTCCTCTACCAGCCTGCGCCCGACGAGCGTTTCGGCGGTGCGCCGCCGCTCGCGTTCTCGCCGAAGGATCCGCACACGCTGTACATGGCTGCGCAGCACGTGCTCGCGTCGACGGATGGGGGGGAGACGTGGCGCGCGATCAGTCCCGATCTGGCGGTCCCGCCGGGCACCGCGCCACCATCGCCAACACCACCGGGCGGTGTTGGCTCGCCTGCACCAGGCGGATCGATCACGACGCTGGCCCCGTCGACCGTCGCGCCAGGCGTCATCTGGGTCGGCACGAGCACGGGGCTGATCCACGTCACGCGCGACGGCGGTAAGACGTGGACGAACGTCACGCCACCCCATCTCCCGCCCGCGAGCATCAACGTGATTGATGCATCGCATGCGGATGCCGGCACCGCATTCGCCGCGCTGCTGTCGCGCGACGGACATCCACACATTTACCGCACCGCGGATTACGGCAAGGCCTGGCAGGAGATTTCGACCGGACTGACCGATGGCGAGATCGTGCGCGTCGTGCGCGAGGATCCAGTTGATCGGAACCTCGTTTACGCGGGAACCGTCACGAGCGCACGGGTGTCGTTCGATCGCGGCGATCACTGGCAGTCGTTGCAGCTCAATCTTCCGGCGACGGTCGTCAGCGACATGACCGTTCACGGCAGCGACCTCGTCATCTCGACATACGGCCGCGGGTTCTGGATCCTCGACGATGTGTCACCGCTGCGACAGGTCAGGGACGTTGCGTCATCGAAGGCGGGTGCCTTTCTGTTCAAGCCGCAGCCGGCATCGCGCGCAAGATGGGACAACACGCAGGACACGCCACTGCCGCCGGAGATGAAAGTTGGCGACAACCCACCGGAAGGCGCGATTCTCGACTACTATCTCGTGGCCGCATCCCCGGGCGAGATCACGCTCATGATCAGCGATGGAGCGGGCCACATCATCCGCGAGTACTCGAGCGTTGCACCGCCGCCGGACACGTTCATGCCGAACGTGCCGGAGTACTGGCTCGCGCCGCCCGTCGTCCTGCCGACGACGGCGGGAATGCACCGGGTCGCATGGGATTTGCGTTATCCGGATCCGCCGACGCTGAACTACGGCTACAGCGGTACGTTGCTCGATTACCGCGAATACACGCTCAACTGGCACGCACTTCCCGGGCAGACGCCGCGGTCGACTCTGGTCGGACCAATGGTGTTGCCCGGAACCTACACGGCGACGTTGGCCGTAGACGGCCGGAGCTATTCCCAGACGCTCACGGTTGTGCCCGACCCGCGCGTTCCTGTTTCGACCGCTGCCCTCGACGCGCAATTTCAACTTCAACAGCGCATGGTTGCAGGTATCACGGCGACGTATCACGCGTTCAATTACATTCAGCAGTTACGCGACGCGCTTTCGTCACGGACGAAGGAAGGCAACGACAACGCGGCCGCGCAGATTGCGGCATCGGCGGAGGCTCTCGATACGGCATTGGGTCCGCTCGCCAACGGGCCGGCAGGCATTGGGACCGCCCATCGCGATCTCGGTCGACGACTCAACGACATGCTCGTCGGGGATGCCCAGCCGACGCCGACCGTGATCGCTGGCGTCGACGGCCCTTGTCGCGCGATCGACGACGCGCTCGATAGTCTACGTCGACTTCAGTCGACGAGCGTCGCCGAGCTGAACTCGTCGCTCGCGCGCGCCGGCCTTGCAGCGCTTCCTGCGTGGACACCGCCAGCTGCGCCCGCGTGCGGACCAAAGTGAACGCCTGGATTCAGCGGACACTCACGGGGCCGAAATATCGGTCCAGCCAGTCGAGTGTCTCGGTGATCATCTCCGGGCGCGGAAGATTGTGGCCAGTCTCGTAGATGACCCATCGCTTCTCGGGTTCGCTGCCGCCCGATGATGTCAGGGTTGATCGCGATCATGCGAGTCCGACTGGGGCTGCGCTCCTCGAAGTGGCTGTGCGACGGTCGACACCACGAAGCGTGCCACCGCTTCACCGGTCGCGCGTCCATCGTCGACCGAGGAACGGAAGTGCATTCCACCGTAAATGCGGGCGTCGTTCGCTTCGTCGGCTGCTGCCGAGAACCCCGTGTAGTCCCGCGTTACACCGGGCAGCACCTCCGACTCGAGGGAAAACTCGACGTCGTTGCCGAAATGAAGGGCGAGCACGGTCGATGCGGCGCCGGCGACCGTTGCGTGATTGGCGGGATACTCCGGATGCGCAGGCGTCGTGAGGAAGGGGCTCCACGTCGGATCGATCATCGTCGCAGGATTCGGATCGGTGTCGGCCAGCTGGATGGCTGTGATCGGGCGCCAGAAGACGAAGTGGTACTTGCCGTCCCAACACGCGATGACCGCGTCAGCCATCGCCACGTTCAGCATCGCGAGCAGCCGCGCGCTCTCGGAGAGTGTCAAGTGTCGGGCCGTAGCGATGGACGTCGCGAGGCGGTTCCAGAGAACCGGAGTATTCGCGGTCCAGAAGACGGCGATCTCCGACTGATCGGCCGTCCGGGTGAGGCTGTTCTGCGCCCCGAGCTGTTTGACCTCGTTGAAGTCTGCGGCGTACTGTGCGCTCGCCAAATCCGGTGGCCCCGCCGGGCGGAACTGTGAAGGCGAGGTTATCGCCCACGGCGTCATGTACGCGAACTGGGGCGTCGCACCTGGTGCGAACGCCGGAGGCGTAGGACGCCATTCGCCGAGTGCGGTTCCACCGAGGAACGGAGCCGGAGCCGGCGTGAAGTGATCGCCGCTCCGCCAGAGGAGGATATCGTCCGCGACGCGTTGCCCCCATTCCACACCCCGGGCAATCGACTCGCTGTTCTGTGCCGCTTGATCGGCGGCGATCGAGGCCAGCGACGCCTCCCGCTCTCCGTCGAGGGTGCCCGCCTGCAACGGGAACAGCTTCACGAGCATGGCATACGCCGCCTGGACGACCGCGGCGCGCCGCGAGGCCCCCGGTGGCGCGTCGAGGCCTGTGTGAATCGGTGTGTACCGACGTTCGATACCGTTGAGCGCATCGAAGACGGCGGCCTGCACGATTGCGCCCGTGCGCGTCGACACGGGTGGTGAAAGGTTCGCCCCCAGGATCGCTTTCTGAAGCTGCTGGTTCCAGTCCGCGACCTCGTAGGCTCCGGGCCTCACCGACGCAAGAATGCAGGCAATCGACATTCCGCAGAAACTCGACACGATCGATACCGTACGTAGACGCTGGACTATCTTCATGGCATCCCCTCCCGCGGCTTCCCGTTCCAGAGCGAACCGCTCGAGGGAAAAGCGGAATCGCGCGACGGATCTGGTCATCGGTGCTCTCGTTTCTGCAGGCTTGACGGAGGCAGGTTCTGTCGGCATCCTGAGTTGCGGTTCAGCCGAGAGTTCGACTGCCAACCTGGCGTGGGTGCTTCAGCACCGGCTCTCGGGAGCAAACGTGCCGCATCCGAGTCGTTTGAACAGACGCGATCAGATGCCAACATCCGCTCACGCCGTGACGCGCCTGCTCCGCGAGTGGAGCGATGGCGACGGAGCCGCCTTCGAGAGGCTGATGCCGCTCGTCTACGGCGAGCTCCGCCGGATGGCTCGCAGGTATATGAGCCGCGAGCGTCCGAGCCACACATTGCAAACGACGGCGGTGGTGAACGAGGCGTACCTGCGCCTCGTCGACCAGCAGGGCGCCGATTGGCGGAACCGCGCGCATTTCTTCGCCGCATCCGCCCAGGCGATGCGCCGCATTCTGGTCGACTACGCGCGACAGAAATACTCGCGGAAGCGTGGACGTGAGGCGCAGAGCGTAGCACTCGACGAGGGCGCGGTGGCCTCGCCGGGACGTGCTGCGGAGTTGGTTGCGCTCGATGAGGCGCTGGAAGGTTTGGCGAAACTCCACCCGCGCCGATGTCGAGTCGTCGAACTGCGGTACTTCGGCGGCCTCAACAATCGTGAAATCTCTGAAGTGCTCGGCGTATCCGAACCGACCGTGGAGCGCGATTGGAGATTCGCCAGGGCGTGGCTGTACCGCGAGCTCGAGCGGGGGTGACGACAATGGACCCGCAGCGCGCGGAGAGGATTGACGAGATTTTCCAGTCGGCGCTCGACGTGCCGGCGGAGCAGAGGTCCGCGTTTCTCGACGAAGCGTGCGCGGCCGACATCGAGCTGCGACACGAGGTGGAATCGCTGCTCTCGGCGCACGACCGCGCGAGGAGCTTCATCGAAAGGCCGGCGTCGGAGGTCGCCACTGAGGTGCTCCCCGATGCGGAGAACCTTGCCGGTCGTTACATCGGCGGCTACAAGGTGGTGTCTGTGCTCGACCGCGGCGGAATGGGCGAAGTCTACCTCGCAGAGGATCCGCGACTCGGTCGAAAGGTCGCGTTGAAAATGCTGGCCGCTTCAATGACCGGCGACGAGGAGCGCGTACGGCGATTTCGGCGCGAGGCGGAAACCGTCTCGGCGCTCAACCACCCAAACATTCTCACTCTCTACGAAGTGGGTCGATGGCGCGGGCGCGACTTCATCGCGACCGAGTTCGTCGAAGGCGCGACCCTGCGCATGCACATGCGAGGGAAAGCGCTGCCGATCGCTGCCTCGATCGACGTCGCGCTTCAGCTCGCCAGCGCGCTGGACGCCGCACACGGCGCGGGGATCGTCCACCGGGACATCAAGCCCGAAAACATCATGGTGCGGCCCGACGGTCTCGTGAAGGTCCTCGATTTCGGCATTGCCAAGTACGCGCAGGGCGCGGCTCCGGCGCGCCGGCCCGACCGGAACGAGGCGGAGACCGTCAGCGGCGCGGTGGTCGGAACGATCAATTACATGTCGCCGGAGCAGACCCGCGGCCTTGCTGTTGACACACGCACGGACCTCTGGTCGCTCGGCGTCATCCTGTTCGAGATGCTCACCGGTCAGCTACCGTTCCGCGGCAACACGCCATCGGACCGCATGGCCGCGGTCCTGGAGCGCGCCCCCGAGTCGCTAAGCCGTCTGCGACCCGGCGTCCCCCCGGAACTCGAACACATCGTCGGCCGCGCGCTCGCCAAGGATCGGGACCAACGCTACTCGCGAGCTGCCGATGTTGCCGAGGATTTAGGCAAGCTTCGGGTGACGCTCGGCGACGAGTCACCCTTCCGGTTCGGTGTGCCTGCCGCGAGGGGACTCCGGTCGTCCTTCCGCCAGCACTCCTGGATGATGATCGCGGGACTCCTGCTGGTCCTGGCCGCTGTCATCGGTCCGAGGTTGCTTTACTCACACTCCACCGGCCTCGTGAGAATCGAGTCGCTCGCGGTCTTACCCCTCGTGAACGTGGCCGGCAGCAACGACACCGAGTATCTGTCGGATGGCATCACGGAGAGCCTGATCGACAGCCTTTCGCAATTGCCGGATCTCAAGGTCATGTCGCGCAGCTCCGTATTTCGCTACAAGGGCCAGGAGATTGACGCCAGGAAAGTGGGAGATGCCTTGCGGGTGCAGGGCGTGCTGACCGGCCGGGTCCTGCAGCGCGGCGATAACCTGACTATCAACGTCGAATTGGTGGACGCGCGCGACGGCAGCATCGTCTGGGGCGAGCAGTACACGCGCACATTCACCGATCTCGTAACGTTGCAGAACGAGCTGACGCGCGAGATATCGCGAAAACTGCGATTGCGGATTTCCGGGGCCGGCGAACAACGCCTCGCGAAAAACTCGGTCGTGGATCCGGAGGCATACAGGGACTACCTCAAAGGGCGTTACCACATCCTCAAGGCGACGCGGCCGGAAATTGAAACCGGCATTTCCTCACTTCGCCACGCAATCGACGTTGACCCCTCGTACGCGCTTGCGCACGCCGGCCTTGCGGACGCCTACCGTGTGCTCGCGCTCGCAGGCGAATCGCCCGCGAGCGATGAACTTCCGAAGGCGAAGGCGGCGGCCAAGAAGGCGTTGGAAATCGACGATGGTCTCGCCGAAGCCCACGCGATGCTCGGGTTCGTCATTTTCTGGTACGACTGGAAGTGGAACGACGCCGAAAGCGAGTTCAAGCGCGCGTTGGAGCTCGATCCGAACAGTGCAATAGCTCATGAAGCATACGCGAATCTGTTGTCCTACACCCGCCGGCATGCCGAGGGGCTCGCCGAGATCAGGCGCGCCGCCGATCTGGACCCACTGAATCTGCGAATCGGCGCGCTCGAAGGCGCCCTGCTCGTGAATGCGGGACGGCCGGATGAAGCGTTGGCAAAACTGGCGAAAACCCTTGAGCTCGAGCCGGATTACTGGTTCGCACGTCTGTATGTCGCCAGCGCATTGATCGACAAGCGGATGTTCAGCGAAGCCATTGCCGAGGCGCGCAAGGCAAAGCAGTTGTCCGATGCGAGTACACGCCCTGCGGCGTTCCTTGGCTACGCACTTGCCCAGGCTGGCAGACCTGCAGAAGCGCACGGGGAACTCGACGCACTGTTGAAGTTGTCGACGGAACGTTACGTGTCGCCGTACAACGTCGCGATGATCTACCACGGCCTGGGGCAGCGCGCCGAAGCGCTTGCGTGGCTGGAGCGAGGTTATCGTGAGCGGGAGCCTCGAATGGTTTTTCTCGACAGCGAGCCGAAGTGGAGCGGTTTGCGCGGCGACCCGCGCTTCGAGGGTTTGCTGCGCCGCATCGGCTTTGTGAAATGAGCTCGCGGCTACAGTGCGGAACGTTGACTAGCCCGTGATGCGACCCGGAACGAATTTTTGTACTCGTTTCCCACGAGCCCATAGCGGGTGGTGGTACGGCGGGGCGAAGCCCCCGGTCTGGATGGAGCGGCAATGATCAAGACTTTCCGCGTCGCGATGATGCTCTGGGGCGTGGTCTGCGTAGCCGGGATGTGGCGCGACGCCGCGCATGCGAACGCGAGCGTCGAATGGGCTCTGCAGCTCACAGATTTTGCAGCGCTGCCTATCACTGGATCGCCGAACGGCGCAGGCAATAATGCGGGCTCCCTTGCGCGCATCAATTTCATGCGCGAGGAGCCGTCCCCAGCCAGGCGGTTCTTCGTCAACGATCTCAACGGTCCGCTCTACATTCTCGACAGGAAGACGAAGCAGGCGACGAAGTACCTGGATTTCGACGGCCGCGGAACACGGTCCGGTCTCTTCGACAAGATGGCCGTCGAGAATGGGCTCGCGAGCGGGTTCATCAGCTTTCAGTTCGATCCCGACTACGCACGAAACGGGAAGTTCTACACGATTCATCTCGAGGACCTTTGGGTCGACGGGTCCATGACGCCGAGCAACGCGAGTGTGCCCGGCCTCGCGCTGGCCGGCTACACGCCGTCGACGCCAATCCGGCCACCAGGTGAGGTCGATCACGAAGCAGTGCTGATCGAATGGACGGACTCGAACATCGCGAATTCGACCTTTGAGGGCACGGCGCGCGAGCTGATGCGCGTGCAGCTCAATAGCCGGATCCATCCGATGGGCGACATGATTTTCAATCCGATCGCCCGGAGCGGCGATCCGGATTGGCGGGTTCTTTACATCTCTTGTGGTGACGGCGGAGCCGGCGACCAGAGAACCAGCAGCATCCGCCTGAACGGCCAGCGCCTCGACACGATGATCGGAAAGATCCTGCGGATCGTGCCGGACCTCACCGAACACGTGGACTCGAGCACGGTCAGCGAAAACGGCCGCTACCGCGTGCCTCGCAACAATCCATTTACGTCGGTCGAGGGCGCGCGAAAGGAAATCTGGGCGTACGGTCTGCGCAATCCGCACCGAATGAGCTGGGACGTGGATCCGTCGAGTCCAACGAACAACCATCTCATCGCGACGGTGATCGGCTGGCGCACGTGGGAGATGACCGTCATCATTCACAAGGGATCGAACTACGGCTTTCCGCTTCGCGAGGGGAACCAGCTGTTCCTGGCCGACGGCACATTCGGCAAGCCGACCGACCCCGACACGATTCCAGTCCAGGTCACCGATACGATCACGCACGGGACCGTGAAGCCGACGTATCCCGTCCTTCAATACGGTCACACGCAGACCGGAGGCGACGCGATAGCCGGTGGGTTCGTCTATAGGGGCAAGGCAGTTCCGACCCTGCGGGGCAAGTACGTGTTCGGTGACATCTCCACCGGTCGCCTCTGGTACGCCAATTACAGCGAGATGCTCGCCGCAGACGATGGAGATCCAGGCACGCTGGCGCAGATTCATGAGCTCGGCGTTCAATGGGACGATCCGACAGACGCGCCGGATCGTGGCAGGCAGTTCTACCCGACGCTGTTCCCAGTCGTCAGAGCTGCCTACCATTCGCGTGGAGGCAAGCATGCCGATCTGCCAGGAACGGCCGCACTCGCGCCGTCGGGACGCGTGGATGTGCGTTTTGCCGTCGACGGCGGCGGTGAGCTCTACGTCCTCACCAAGAGCGATGGGATGATCCGCCTCGTTACGGGTCTGGTCCGCGTAAGCGGTACGCACTAGCTAGACTTAGACTTAGACTAAGACTAGCGAGATGCTGAAAAACCCATCATGGAAAATGTGAGAGGGGAAAACGGAAAACCCATATAGTGGCCATCTCCCATTTGCCATTTCCCATCAGGCCGTCGTTCTTAAGCTTGGGACGACAGATTTTTCCGCTCGTCACCAGATTCGTCGTCCGCAAGATGCCCTTTCCGGTGTGACTGGGCGCGGACCGGCGCGCGAGAGCCGGGCACGATCCTGGCACTGGGGCTGCCCGGGCGATGGCTTGGTTTCGAGTCGTCAAGGATCGTATTTGCTATCGCGGGCACCTGACGCCAGAGCCGTTCGCTGTCTGGGCGACCGGCAGCAAGGGCTCAACAACGATCGCCCAGGTAGCGCACCAGTACCGTTTCCCGCTCTTCACGGCGTCGCGAGCGCGTCGACGGCTCTGGCACGAGCTCAAACGCGCGGCACGCGCCGATCCGCTCTCAACTGCTATCCGCGCCGAAGCCGATCACTTCGCAGCCGTGACTGCGGAGGCGAGTTATGCGCCGGCCCTCCCGCGAGTCTCGGTCGCGTTACATCGGCTCGTGATCGTGCCCCGAGTGCTCGTTGCGGGCGGAGCGCAGGCGGCGTTGCGACGACGGCTGTCGAGGATTGACGCGCTCGCGGCTGTAAACGAGCAGGTGCGCGACTTCTTTTACGACCAGCTGCTCGTCGAGCTCGACGCGGCAATTGCCGAGCGGCGGCCGTCGGCGAAACGCCCTGTCCTGATGCGCGACGGGTGGGGCTGCATTGGACGAGATGCGAAGTACCAATGGGTCGACCCGATCTTCTGCGGACCTGATTGGCTCGGACATCTCCTGATGTTCGAATTTCCCAGGCGGGGCCTGTCACGTGGCATGCGCAGGGATCTCGAGCGTGCCGCCCATGTTCTGGAGAGCGGGCTAAAAAACCTGTCTCGAACCCAACGCCATGAGACTGTTCGATCGGCGATCGACGGCCTTCGACGCCTCACGGCCTGAGCGGCGCCGCGCTCAATGCCGCAGCGATTCGAACTGACTTTCTCACGGTGCCGGTTCCGGGTGGTCCATCAAGCCGAACGCAAGGTCGCAATTAGGGCAAGTAGTAAACAGGATTGGGCAGCTTGAAGGTTCGTTCTGCGTAACCGCCAAGCAAGTCGCTTTGCTGGTCGCCGAGGCTGAGGACAATCGTATACCCCTGCTCCGTCAGCTTGCGTCGTTCGGGAGCTTTGAAATCCACGGCACTCGCAAACCGGGCGCCTTCGGGCTGCAGGATCACGCCTGTCCACTCGTATCCCTGCGCCTTCAGATTGCGCTCAGTGGCTTCGCGCAGGTCTGCCGGCCGCCCAGTGACGAAAAACACCGCGACGCCCAACTCGCGAGCGCGTCGCGCGAGCGCCAGCGTTGGCGCGATTGCCTTCGATTCCGCGAGCGCCTGCCATGCACGAAGACCGCACGGCCCCTGCTGGAGGTCGCATGGGCCATTGACGATGCGAGCCCACCCGTTGATGCGATACGCGGGCCAGTTGGAAAGAGATGTTTCGTCGATGTCGAGAACGATCGCGGGCTTCACCGCGGTCTTGGTTCGCTCCTCGAGCCAGGCTCGCGCCTCGGCCACCACTTTGGCAACATCTTCTTCGTACCGGCCGCCGCGGATGTATTCGTCGACGAGGCGCTGTGCCTCGTACAGGTTCGGAACGCCTGCCGCCACGCCGGTTGCCTGAGTTATTACAGGCGCGGGCGTTGCTCGAGAAAATGACGACGTGGTGCCTGCGGTGTCGAAGGCGAGAACACCGAATGCGACGGCTATCGCAGCGAGGTTGTATTTCTGCTGGCTCATTCATTTCTCCCGCAGAACCGTTCGGCATGTCACAATGCGCCAGACTATCCGGTCCTCGACCAGGCTCGCCTGGAGCCGCGAGCCGCTTTGACGCCTGGGGTTTCGTCAATGGATCAATAAAACGATTTCGAGCAGGATCAGGATCACGACCGTTAACTCCAGGAATTCGCCGCGCGCCATCGACGTATGCTCGACGGCGAAGCGATAGATGTCGTCGACCGTCTTGAGTTTTTCACGAACGTTGGCCTTCCACTGGTCGAGGCCGAGGCGTGCGGCGGTCATGCCGAAGAGACGCGCCGCGTAGACATCGCCCGCAATCTTCAGCGCGTTCTCGGCCTTGTCGGTCAGCTCGTTCACGTCGATGAACAGCGCGTGCACCTGACGCGCCGCGCGCGCATAGCGGCCGCCGATCCACGTCTGGCGCCAGCTAGCCGACTGCAGGCGCGCGTACGTCCGCGTCAGCTCCGCATCGAGCAGCTGGTCGTAGTACCTGAACTCGAGCAGTTGTGAGTTGGCGAACTCGAGAATCTCGAGTACTCCGGGGAGCCCGACCGGTGTGTCGTAGACGAGCGCGCTGCTCCACGTCACGATGACCATGTCGGTGGCGTAATACGAGATTCGATGTCGCAGCACCTCCTCGCGCTCCTGCGCGCTCAGCACGTCGCGCTCCGCTCGCAGCAGTTGGGCGATTGCCGCGCCATGTGAGGCGAGTAACGCTTCCGCCGTATCGCCGCCCGCATCTGCGAGGATGCTGAACACGACGTAGTCCTCGGTGAGAAACGTTTCGCGGGGACGGCTTACCGCGCTGGGGACGCGGGACAGCAGCTCGCGGCAGAGCCGTTCGGCCTCGGCAGCCAGACGCGGACTGTCCTGCCATTCGAGGCCCAAAGTCAGCAAATCTTCCCACTTGTCTGGGAGCTCTCGCGTCAGCGCGACCGACAGCACGCCGTAGTCGAACAATTTGAAGCGTACGCGGCAGCCGTCGATGTCCGTGAATCCGATCGTCTGCCCGTCGATTGTCAGTGGCGGTTGATTGTATTGAAGGTAGGTCGGCGTGGCGGGCTTCGGGGCCAGCCGGGCAGTCGCTGTCGTGTCGATCTGTCCGCGAACCCGACTCAGGTCAATCGAATCACCGACATCGAACAGAAAGAACGCAGTGACGTGTCCGAGCGCCATGCGACATGATATCCAGCCTTCGAACCGCCATCGGAGGAAACTCGAGCGGCCCGACTATGCCGCCGCAAGCACGCACCCCTCGCACCGTATCATTGCGTATCACGTCTTCCAGGCGACGAGATCGACGTTCCAGAAGACACCGAGCGAGGCGTGTTCGTGTTTTGGACTGACTTCGCTCCGTGAATTGCCGAGTTATTGGCAGAAGCCACGTCAAACCCGTGGCGCGTCCGTTGCAAGGTTACCGCTCAGAGGAGACGAGACCGCCGCCATGTTCAGTTCGAAGACACCGCGAGCAGTCTTCACCGGTCGCGTGGAGACATGGAGATCGCGCGGCAGACGGCCGTAGCCGCCAGGAATCTAGTCACCATGCGGTATTTCGCTCTCGCGTGCGATTACGACGGGACGCTCGCACACCACGGGCGCGTGGACGACGCAACGCTTGCCGCGCTCGAACGTCTGCGCGCGTCGGGCAGAAAGCTGGTTGCGGTGACTGGCCGCGAGCTCGACGACCTGCAGCGCGTGTTTCCTCAGACGCATTTGTTCGATCGCATCGTTGCTGAGAACGGCGGAGTGCTGTACGACCCCGGCACGCGAGAGATGCACCCGCTGACGGAGGCGCCGCCCCGCGAATTCGTGCAGGAGCTGACGCGCAGAAACATCACGCCGCTGTCGGTCGGTCGCGTCATCGTCGCCACGTGGGAACCGCATGGGGCGACGGTCTTCGAGGTGATCCAGAAGATGGGCCTCGAGCTGCAGGTGATCTTCAATAAGGGCGCTGTGATGGTGTTGCCGACGGGCGTGAACAAGGCGACCGGTCTGCGGCGTGCGCTCGACGCGTTGAAACTCTCTCCGCACAATGCGGTCGGAATTGGGGACGCCGAGAACGATCACGCGTTTCTCGCGGCCTGCGAGTGTGGCGTGGCGGTCGCCAACGCGCTCGACAGCGTGAAGGCCCACGTCGATCTGATCACCAGCGCGGACCACGGCGCCGGCGTGCAGGAGCTGATCGATCACATCATCGCGACGGATCTCGTGGAACTCAATTCCCGTCTGTCGCGGCACGAGCTCGTCATCGGTACGGCGGGCGAGCCGGGTGAGGATATCCGCCTTCCGGCTCATGGTCGGGCGCTTCTCGTTGCGGGGCCTTCAGGCGGGGGCAAGACGACGGTCACGACGACGTTGCTCGAAAGGCTGTGCGACTCCGCCTACCAATTCTGTGTGCTCGATCCTGAAGGCGATTACCAGGAGTTCCCCGACGCGATTGCGCTGCGGGGTGACAGGCATGCGCTCGTTGACGACTCGCTGAGGGTCCTGGAACGCCCGGCCGAGAACGCGATCGTGAACCTGTTGGACGAGCGGCTCGATGAACGGCCGCAAGTACTGCAGGTACTGCTGCCGCGGTTGCTGCAGCTCAGAGGCGCCACGGGCCGGCCGCACTGGATCGTGATAGACGAGGCACACCACGTGCTGCCCTCCGAATGGCAACCTTCGGAGACACTGGTGCCCGTACAGCTCGAGAACGTTGTCCTTGTCACTGTTCACCCCGATCACGTTGCCTCTTCCATGCTTGCTCTTGTCGATACGCTAATCATCGTCGGTCGAGAGGCGCAAGCCACTCTTGACGCCTTCGCACGCGGGCGCGGCGAGGAGCCGATTCGGTTACCGCAGCATGCTGAAGACCCCACCCTTTCATGGTTCGTGCGGATTGGCACCAGTCCGATTCGATTCCGCGTTGCGGAACCGACGGTCGATCGACGACGCCACCAGCGTAAGTACGCCGAAGGAGAGCTCGGGGAAGACAAGAGCTTCTATTTCCGAGGACCTGAAGGACGGCTGAACCTCCGCGCGCAGAACCTCGAGCTGTTCGCTCAGATAGCCGACGGCGTGGACGATGACACCTGGCAGTATCACCTTCGACAGCACGACGTCTCTCGATGGTTTCGCGACGCGATCAAGGACGAAGCCTTGGCGGCCGAGGCGAGCGAGATCGAAGACCAGACCGATCTCCCGCCGGACGAGAGTCGCGCGCGCATCCGCGACGCCATTCAACGTCGGTACACCGCGTCGGCGTAGACTCGAAGCTCACGACCGGGCCATACTGGGCAGAAGAGACCTACGGTGTGGCACAATGTGAGCTCGTAGTCTCTTCATCAGGCGAGAGCCGATGACTGAACCTGGAGAACCGACTGGTGTTGATGAGCACCGACTCGAGATCCTTGGGCTCCTCGATGACCGTCATCGTCTTCGCGAGGACCCCAACCGTCGCGGAGAGCTCGACGCGGCACGTAACCGGCTGCGTGAGACGTTGGGCCGATTGCGGGAGTACGGCACGCTGACAGACGATCACTGAGTTCCTGCGCTCGCCGCCGTTGATTTCAGTTGCGACGCACGGCAGGGACTAAGGTCACTTCGTTCATGGTTTCCGCGCGATGACGCCGGCGACCATTGCGCCTTCGTACTCGCCCTCGCGCTCACGAAGTACATGCAACGGCCCGACGAGCGTTGGCAGTTCGCGATGTTTCAGGAGAAACCTAGGATTCGAGGGCTTGCCGCGAGCGGCCTGGTCGACGGTAAACGTCTCGTATACCATCACCCCGTTCGGGCGTAGGGCCGCCCGAAGCGCAGCAAACAAGGGCCGATGCAAGTATCGAAACACCACGATGACGTCGTAGCGCTCATGACCCACTGACACCCCGGGTCGTTCCAGATCGTCCACGCGCGCGTGCACGACGAGCCCAAGGCGTTGCGCCGCGTGATGAAGTCGCGCGATCGCGTCAGCATCTCGATCGACAGCTTCAGTCGCGAAGCCTGCTGCTGCGAGCCAGAGCGCGTGGCGTCCACTGCCGCACGCCACATCGATCGCCCGAAGAACGCCGCCCTCCGCTGTCGGTCGCGGCAGGACATCTGCGTTATCGGTCAGCCATGCCGACGGCACGCCGCAGGTCGCGTGTGTCACATCCTCACCGAACCACCAACTGACCGCGTTTCGATGAACCATCTCGAGTCGACCCGTTCGCGTTCAACCAGCGTACGGCCGACCTCTGCGAGAGGCAGACAGTGATGTACCGGCACGTTGGCAATTGCGTGTCGCGGCGCAAAATTGCCGTGATTCTCTCTCGAGCTCGCGGTATACTTGCGGGACTCCCTCACAGTTCAATGACCTGTCCAAAGTGTCAGTCGACACGAGTTCGGCCGCTGCTACCAGTGAGCGTGGACGATCGAGCTTCGTACGACTGCCGTTCGTGTGGTGCGCGCTGGCAGGCAGAGGACAGCACTCACGATCGAGATCTCCGGGGACACGCAGGACGACGTCGTCCAGGACCGAAATCGAAGCGCTCGGCGTGAGACTATGCTCCGCCTCGTGCCCGCCGCGTTTGGATCTCCCCCGCTCCATCGCTCGACTTACCGCGGACTGAGTCTCATCTCATTCGTTGGCACGAACCCCAGGCGCTCGTAAAGGCGGCGACCGTTGTCCGAGGAGTGAAGGACGACCCGCCGGATTCCTCGCACGGCGAGGAAATCCAGGACCGCACGCATCAGCGCTTCGCCCACGCCGCGCCGCCGCCAGGCGGGTTCCACATAGACGTTGAGGACGATTGCTTCGGGCCCGAACTCCAGGTCGTCAGCGCCGGGGCGTGGACGGGGGAGAATTGGCCTGAGTTGAATGCCGGCCCCTCCGATCGTCGCAGGAGGCGTCCCCGCGTCTTCGGCGACCCAGGCCAGGTACTCGCCACGAGGCACCGCATCGCGCAAGTACGAAGCAGTTGCCTGCTCCAATCTCTCCTGCTGGTGAGATGCCAGCTGTCCCATATCGCGAAACATCGCTGCGCGATGACGTGCGAGGCGCGGAATATCGGTCGCGTCGGCTTGGCGTACGGCGAACGCTGGTTGAGGAGTGGACACAGCTGCAATAGCGATGTTGTGTGCGTTCCAGTCCACCATGCCTTCAGCCACGATGCATTGGCAGGTGGCGACTGCAAGCGGATGGTAGGCGCCATGATGCGAACCGTCAACGTCGGATTCGGAATCGGTCCGGCCTGAGCCGCGGAGTACCGTCAGACAGAACGTAGCAGGATGCTGAAAAACGCATCCTGAATGGGAAATGGGAGATGGGAAATGGGAAACCCTTTACATTTGCCATCTCCCATTTGCCATTTCCCATTTCCCATCAGGCCGTCTCCTTTCATCGGCCTGTTAGGACGGTCCACGCATTGCAGGGGCAGGCAAGAATGCGTGTCCGTCTAACCCGTAAGCTCGCTGAACAGATCGATGGTGTAGACCTCAGTGCTCACCGCGTTGGAGATGTTTTTGAGCTGTCCTCGGGTGACGCGGGCCTTCTAGTCGCTGAGCAATGGGCGGTTCCCGTCCGGCGCGACGGCGGACCGGCTGAGAATCGAGGCGAGCTCAGAAGAGCTGTGTCCGGCGCGGACTCGCAGATTCCTGCATCGGAGTTTGTAGGTGGTCCCGTCGAAAAACGGACGTTCGTCCGCAAACATGCAGTAGCTGCGGACACGCCTCGGCGCAGAAGGAAGCGGCCGACGCGCCGGTAGAGCTGACGCCCGACTACAGCTCATCCACCCTGTCTTCCGCTCCTGCGCACCCGAACTAGCGTCCCTCCTGCGTGATCCTGAACGTCAATCCGGCAATCATTACGCTTGCTGTTCTGGGATCGCCGTCATTCCGGTCCACTTCCAATTCCACCTTTCCGTTACCGCTGCCGGTGGCACCCGACGTCACCCGGACCCAGGACACCGGACTCGTCGCCGTCCACGCACATCCGGCTGACGCGGTGACGTCTACGCTGAGTTTGTCGCCCTGCTTTCTGACGGTCTCTGCGGTTCGGTCGATCGCAAAGTTACACGTGCTCGCCTGGTTTATCGTGAACGTCACTCCGGCAATGGTCAGCGTTCCAGTACGCGCCGCGCCGGTATTCGCAGCAACTGTGTAATTCACCGTCCCGGCACCTGTCCCGCTCGCGCCCGACGTGATCGAGATCCACTGGGATTGTGAAGCCGCCGTCCAAGTGCAGCCCGCCGCGACCGACACGTTTACCGTCCCCGAACCGCCGGGACCGGCGACGTTCTGTGTCGTGGGCTGAATCGTGTAGACGCATCCGCTCGCTTGCTGAATGGTGGCAGTCCGATTTCCGGCGGTGATCGTTGCCGTTCGAGGTGGTCCGGTATTCGCGGCGACCGTGAACGCGATCGACCCGTTGCCGGTGCCGCTCGCGCCATTTCCGAACGTGACCCAGGGCGCGTTGCTCGACGCCGACCATGTGCAGCCCGCTGACGCGGTTACGGCGAGCGATCCTGCGCCTCCGGAAGCCGGAATACTCTGACTGGCCGGTGCCAGCGTGTACGAACACGACCCCGCCTGATTCACCGTGTGCACCATTCCACTGATAGTGATGCTCCCGGTGCGCGCTCCGGCTGGATTCGCGCCGACGCTGAACGCGACCGTTCCATTCCCGCTTCCGGCATTGCCCGATGTGATCGTGATCCAGGGATCACTCGCAATTGCCGTCCACGTGCAGCCGTTGGCGGCGATGACGCTCACGGTGCCAGTGCCGGCTGCCGCCCCGAGATTGCTGGTCGCGGACCCGATGGAGATCGCGCATGCCGGTGTTTGATTAACCGTGAATGTCTTGCCCGCGATCGTGAGCGTGCCAACGCGAGCCGCGGTTGTCGACGCAACCGCGAACTGAACGGTTCCGTTTCCTGTGCCGCTCGCGGCGGACGTCACGGTAATCCAGTCCGCGTTGCTCGTTGCGGTCCAGGGACACCCGGCGGGCGCAGTGATCGAGACGCTGCCGGCGCCGCCAGCCGCCGGGACGTTCGTATTGTCGGGCGTAATCGAGGCCGAACATCCTTCAGCCTGCGTAATCGTGAACCGCTGTCCGGCTATCAGCAGATTCCCCGTGCGAGCCGGGCCGGATGTGGCAGCCACATCGAACCCGACTCGCCCGCCGCCCGTGCCGCTCGCGCCGGACCTGACGACAATCCAATGGGCGTCAGACGAGGCGGTCCAGGTGCAGAGCGGGCTCGAAGTCTGCAGATCCACACTGCCAGATCCGCCCGTGAGGGAGAACGTGGCAGATGACGCGCTCAATCGGATCACGCAGTCGGCCGCCGCTTGTGAGATGGCCGGGTGCTGATCGTTCACGGCGATCGTGCCACGCCGCGTCACAGGATCGGCGTTCGCCGCCACGGTGTACTCGATTGTGCCGTCCCCCTGGCCGCCTGCCGACCCTTTGATGGCGAGCCACGACGCTTCGCTCACCGCTGTCCAGGCACACTCCCGCTCGGTCTTGATGACCAATTGGCCGGAAGCACCTTGCGCCGGTGCGGACGCGTCCATGGGCGAGGCGGCGACGGCGCAGCGTGTGAGTGTCGCAGGTGCGGTTGCGGTTGTTGCCGACGATCCGCAGCCCGGGAGCGACGGCAGCGAGGCAAGGCACAGCGCGAGGAGAACGGCCGCTGGACTGCGCGAGGTATTCGACGACCGCATATGGGCACCCTGAGGTCTCTTCTCGCGAGCATCGAGCGTACCAGAAAACAGCGAGCGCTGTACGTCTGTCGCCGTCGAAATTTGATCTCGATGAACGCCGGTCTGACGGACGATGGCCTGCGACGTACCGGAAGTATTCGTTGAGGCGAAGCTGTTTGGGTCACGAATCCACGCACGGTTTCCATACGCACTAATCGCTGTGGTAGGCTCACCGCGATGTGCGTCGCGCGCGATCGTGCGCCAACGATGCTGTTACGAAAACGTAACTCCGTCGAGCTTGAAGTGCGACTGGTTCTTGATAATCTGCAAGCTGGTCATTTCTCGTAAGCACCTTCCGCGGTTCGCGCGCGAACGCCACGCCCGTGCAATTCTCGAAGACCTTCCCAAGGCGTCTCGCTCTGTATGCGACCGCGCTCTGCGCATGTGTTCTCCTCGCTGCGTGTGGGTCATCAACGTCGAGCGCGACTGCGCCGGCGACACTCCCGCGTTGTAGCGTCTCGCTGACGCCCACTGATCGTGTCGTGCCTGCGGCAGGAGGCACGGGCCGAGTGTCATTCACGACCGCGCGCGAGTGCGCGTGGTCGGCCGCGAGTGATGCGTCGTGGCTCAGCATCAACACGCCGACGACCGGACAAGGTGACGGTTCGCTCGACTACGCCGTTGCCCCCAATATCGATCCCGCCACGCGAAAAGCGTCCATCGCCGTCAATGATCAGCACGTGGACGTCTCGCAGGCCGCTGCCGAGTGCGTGATCCATCTCCGCGACGCATCCGCCCATCTGCCGCCGGCAGGCGGAGCGGGCAACGTCGACGTCGAGTCGTCGAGCGAGCTCTGCGCCTGGACGGCATCCTCAGAAGTCGACTGGATCACTATCACAGCAGGCCGCACCGGAAAGGGGAACGGCCACGTCACGTTCACGGTCGCTCCAACCTCGGGTCCGCCGCGGACGGGCACTATCGTGATCGCTGGACAGCGCTACAGCGTGACGCAGTCGCAAGGGTGCACGTATGCCGTGTCGCCCACGCGGCTGAACGTTGGCACCGCTGCGAGCACGACGACGATTGCTGTCACGGCGGCAGCCGGCTGCCCCTGGACCGCCGCCAGCAATGTCGACTGGATTCGCGTGGCACAAGGCACGAGCGGCAACGGACCTGGTTCGATCTCGATCTCCATCGACGCGAACAATGGAGCCGCGCGCGAAGGCACTCTGTTGATTGCAGGACAGATCGTGACCATCGCGCAGGCAGGTTCTTGCGCAATCGGGGTGTCCCCGCTGATACAGTCCGTCGGCGCGGCGGGTGGTGCGAGCAGTGTGAGTGTCACAGCATCGGCTGGCTGCGGGTGGGCCGCGTCGAGCGATGTGCCATGGATCACGATTACCGGCGGAGCGTCCGGGAGCGGCAACGGCACCGTCTCATTCACCGTCGGTGCATCGTCGGGAGCATCGCGTACGGGAACGCTGACGGTGGCGGGCCAGAAAGTCACGGTTGCGCAAGAGCAAGGCTGTTCGTATTCGATAGCCCCGGACCACCAGGATATCGGTGCGAACGGTGGGATCGGCAGCGTGGCGGTCAGCGCACCTGGCACGTGCGCATGGACGGCCGTCAGCAACGTCCCGTGGATCACGATCACGTCCGGCGCAAACGGCAGCGGCAATGGCACAGTGCAGTTCAACGTCACCCCTGCGACTGCGGCGCGCTCCGGGACGCTGACGATTGCGGGTCAGACGTTCACGGTCAATCAGGCGCAGGCATGTAGCGTGAGCCTCTCGGCGACGACCACAGAGATGGCGTCGGCCGGTGGCAGCGGGACGGTTTCAGTATCCGCCGGGGCCGGCTGCGGATGGTCGGCGGTGGCCAGCGTCGCATGGATCACGATCACCGCTGGCGCAAACGGCACTGGGAACGGAACGGTCACATTCAGCGTTGCGTCGAACTCCGGGGCCGCTCGAAACGGCGCGATTTCCATCGGCGGCCAAACATTCACCGTAAATCAGACTGCAGACGCCTCGTGCGCGTACAGCGTCGCGCCTGCAAGCCAGCACGCTGCCGTCGGAGGCAGCGCCGGGTCGATTACGGTGACGACGAACGCGGCTAACTGCACCTGGACGGCGACGAGCGATGCCTCATGGCTCACGATCACGAGCGGCGCGAGCGGCAGCGGCAATAGAAGTGTCACGTTTACCGCATCAGCCAACGTTGGCCCGCCGAGAACCGCGAAGATCACGGTCGTCAATCGGACGGCGACGATTCAGCAGCCGAGCGGCTGCGGGTACACGATATCGCCAACGAGCCAAAATATCGGGGCCGCGCCAACTACGGGCGCCGTTGCGGTCACGACGGCTGCTAGCTGCACCTGGACCGCCGCGAGTGGAGCGTCGTGGCTGACGATTACGTCAGGAGGCAGTGGGACCGGCGCCGGAAGCACGAACTATTCGGCGGTTGCGAACACAGGTCCCGCACGCACCGGGACGCTGACCATCGCGGGGCTGCCATTCACCGTGAATCAGGCCGCTGGCTGCATCTACTCGATCGCACCGACCGAAGCGACGGTTCGGAAGCAGGGCGAACGCATCAAGGTCGAGGTGACGAGCGCCTCCGGCTGTGCATGGAGTGCGACCACTCCAGTTTCCTGGATTCAGATTGCCTCAGGCGCGAGCGGGGCGGGCAGCGGCACGGTCACGCTGGATGTCGATCGGAATACGGGTGAGGAGTCGCGAACGGCAAACGTGACGATTGCGGGGAAGACGTTCAGGGTCACTCAGGAGGGCAAGTAGCAGGACCTCGTGACACTCGGACGCCTTTGCGACAGCTGGCCCAGTATTGCAACGTGTGAAACGTGGGAGCACGATTCCGTTGGATCCGGCTTTTCGGCAACGCATCATTGATGTACACGGAGACGCGGGCCGTGACTGGTTGGTGCGTCTTCCCTTGCTCGTTGCGCACCTGACGGCGCATTGGCAGCTTGTACTCGGTGAGCCATTCAAGCTCTCGTATAGTTTTGTCGCTGCCGCTCGACGCAGGGACGGAACGAACGTCGTGCTCAAGATTGGCGTTCCGGGGCCGGATCTGGATCGCGAGCGACACGCCCTCGTGGACTTCGAGGGTCGCGGTATGGTCAGGCTGATCGACTCGGATTGTGGCGACGGCGCGCTGCTGTTGGAGCGGCTGTCACCAGGAACCAGCCTCTCGACAGTTGAGAACGAGGAGGCAGAACTGACGGCAGCTGCGGACGTTCTGGAGCTGCTGACTCGCCCCATGGTAGTGGACGACCCCGCGCAGTATCCAACCACACAGGACTGGGCACTCGAGCTCAGCGCGATGAAACAGGAGTTCGGCGGCGGCACAGGTCCATTTCCGGCCGACCTGGTGGAACGGGCCGAACGTCTCTTTCTCGAGCTGCATGCGGATCGCGAGCCCGTCAGCTTGCTACACGGCGATCTCCATCAGGACAACATCCTCGCCGCAGAGCGGCGACCGTGGCTCGGGATCGACCCGAAGGGCATTCTGGGCGAACGCGCGTACGAGGCGGGCTCACTGCTGCGCAATCCGTTGCGTCGAGTATTGAGTTCGAGAGATCCGCGGGCACTCGTTCTGAAGAGAGCGAGCTTTCTGGCGGATCGTCTCGGCCTCGATCGGCAACGCCTCGTTGCGTATGGGGTGGCGCAGCTCGTTCTGGCGGCGTGGTGGGCGTTCGAAGATCACGATGAGGCGTGGGAACCGCTGTTGGCGGTCGCGGAATCAGTCGCACCATTGGCGCGCAGGATGTGATCGCCCGTGCAACCTGGCACGACGGTTAGGGAACGCTGACGGCTGCAAACGCCGCTTCGAGGAACACCCTCATTTGCGAATAGTGTGTTCCGTCCCAATAGATGCGGTTGCAATCGGGGCATCGCGAGAACTCGCGGTACTGCTCGCGCGTCCGTCGAGGGAGCAGATGCTCCACGCGATCTTTCGGCACGGCGTGCAGCGGGCTGTTGCACCTCAAACAGCGCGTGAACGGCGCGGCGAGCGCGACGAGATCGAAGCGCCGCAACACCTCGAGAAGCTGTTGTCCAGGCTTGGTCTCACGAACGAAATAGCCCCGGACGACCGCGCGGTGCTTGAGGACCCCGACGTCACGGGTGAGCACCGTTCTACCCTCGGAAGTCGCGATGGCGACGATCTCGTGATCGTCGTAGTCGTTGCGATACGCGGTGTCGAAACCGGCGAGACGGAGATACGCCGCGAGTCGGCCAAGATGAACGTCAGTGATGAAGCGCGGAACAGCCTGCGGGGGCGGCCCGAGACGGACAGCATCCCCGAGATCGATCGCGCAGAAGGGAGGAAATACCGCGACGCGATCGCCGTCGCGCATGCGATATCCAAAATCCACGGGCTGGCCGCCGACGACGAGCAGGTCGATCTCCGGGTGTGGCACACCGAGCATCTCGACGAAGTCCTTCACTGTCGCGGTGCCGTCGAGGGTGCAGATCAGCGTCGCCTGCCTGCGAGACGCGGGCAGAAAGTCGTTGAGTTGGCCGTAGAAACGCACCGAGACCGACACCACAAACAGATTTTACAGTCTCCTTGGCGATCCTCAGTCCCCACAACGTGGCCAGGCGTCCACGCATGCGAAGCCGCGGTTCATCGGGTTGCAGACCCACACGGGAAGGGTGCTCTCCCGGCACATCCAGTGGAAAGTGTTGTGACACTACAACCGCCAGGCGTACTGCAGCTTCACGAGCAATTGATTGGACTCCAGATGCCAACGATCAAGTGACGACCGTACATTGTGGTTGTAGACGACAAACAGATCGGCAACTGGCCGGAACGTCCAGCGCAACCGCGTATTGATCCCGATGGAATCGGTTTCGGTGTCGTACTGGACGTAGCTGGCAATCGAGAGATCGGGAGACACATTGACTCGCACGCGATTGCCGACCACGGTCTGAGTAAAATGGCCACTCGGCAGTCGGCCGATGTTGCGCTCGCCCGTGAATTCCACGGTGAAGAGCGGCATGGGATTCCAGGCGCCGGTCCACTGAACCTGATCGAGATCGCCGTCGTAGAACCCTCCGAACCACCACGTCAGCTGTGCATAGAGACGGCGCTTCTGCGCAGTGCCCGCCTCGAGCCGGTACCGTCGCCAGTGATAGGCGCCTGGAGGAATTGAGACGCCGTCGGCCACCTCGAAGGGCTCGATCAGTCGTTCACCGGCAGGCACAATGTTGAATTCAGCACGATCGCCGCTCCGGAACCGCCAATTGACTGGTGCAGAGAATACGCGATAGCTCTCCCAGTGGCCGGCGAGGTCAGTCGCGAGAGACGGTTCGAATTCGAAGAACATCTGTTGAATCGGCCCTCGTGCCAACCGCGGACTGCTGTTGACGCCCAGATTGTAGAGCTGCACCGCGGGTCGTGGGACGAATCCCAACGACGGATCGAAATTGCGACCGATCCGCTTGTAGGTGAGCGCGATGTCCCAGAGATCATTCGGGTAGTCGACTTTGAACCCGTGCGCGGTCGCATCGCTGCCGAGATCGTCTCGGCCCGTTGCCAAACCCCACACCCCAACGAGAAAGTTCTTGTCACCACGGAGACGGGACGTCGCATACGTGAAGTCGCCACCCGCCAGCCAACTTCCAGGCCGGGCGAGCGGATCTCCGATGGTCGCGATTCCTCCAAGCCATGACTCGCGCCACAGGTTCTGCTTCACTCGACCCACCGCCATCAGAGCGTTCTTCTCGACGACGCCAGGCTTGTCGTTGGTGCCGGCGATCAATCCCCCGAAGTTGGTCTCGCCGATACGGCCGTTGATCTTGCCGCCCGCAAGAATCGGCACTTCCGTATCCCCGACGAGACCGATGCGGCGACTGAAGTACGGCAGAACGTCCTGCCCCAGGCCAAGGCCAAACGAGAAGATGTCGTCGCCTTCGAGAAAGAAGGTGCGTTTCTCCGGAAAGAACAACGGGAACCTGGTCAGATTCGTCCGGCGTGTATCGACTTCCGTCTCGGCAAAGTCCGTGTTCACGGTGCCCGACCCGAGAACGTTCGCGCCGAGCCGCTGGCTGAAGTCGAGACTGGGCTGAAACTCTCCGTCGAGAGAAGCTGACGGCGCAGGGATTCCTCCGCCGGTCGTCACCGCAGGTCTGACCATGAGCCCCAAACCGAGGTTGAAGTCGGGGAGATCGGTGAGCAGGCCTGCACGACTCGTTTGCGTAATTCGGTATTGGCGCGCCGGGAACGCCCATCGATCCGTCTCGAGATGGCGTTGAATCCGGCGCTGCACGTTGAAGTGCCATTCGTGCAGTCCAGGCTGAAAGCTCACGGTCTGCACCGGAATCCAAATCTCGAGGCTCCAGCCGGATGGTGTCCTCGCTGCTGCGGCCTCCCAGATACCATCCCAATCGGGGTTGTCGCTTTCGCCACCAGGATTGACGAGACCGTCATAACGAGCGCCACTCGGATTCACCGCGAAGACATACCCTGATCTCCCATCGCGGAACGGGCCGATGACGACGCGCACGTGATCCTCTGAGGTAAGGGGTGCGTCGCGCCGAACGCTGAAGCTCACAATTCTCGTGGGATCCGGATCCTCACAGACAATTCCGATAACGATTGCTTTGGGACTTGCGAGCACCCGCACGACCGTACGAGCAGTAGGTGCTGCACCTTCCGACGGGTCGGCTTGAAGGAACGTGTCGGACATTTCGGCCGAGGCCCACGCAGACTCGTTCAGTAGTCCGTCAATGGTGATGTGATCGGCGAGCGTTCCCGCACGGATGCGTGGTGGCTGGCTTGGTTGGGCGATCGCGTTGATTGGCCTCACAGTCGCGCAGATAGCGATCACGCCTATTGAGACGATGCGCACCGCCGTCGCAGTGGTCGTCTTCAGACGTGGGAACCAGTGTGAGAGGCTAATCGCCGACTCCAGAAGTCAACCGACGATCACTTCCGTTGACGGTTGAGGAGTTCTTCCACGAGTACGATGACGCGGCTGCGGATGGCTTCGTCCGCCGCCCTGAAGTTTTCGCTTGGAGCCGGCACGTCGTCCCACTTCTGAAGCTTTTCAGGAGCAACAGGCAGGCCGGTCAGGTCGCACCCCATCGAGATGACGACATCAGCCGCTTCGACATCATCACGGGTCGCCGCACGTGGTTTTGCGATCGGAAGTGTGTACCCATTCTCGCGAAGATGGTTCGCTACGGCCGGTGAAACGGCATCTTGCGGTTCGATGCCGGCGGTCTCCACGCGAACCTTCAGCCCGCGCTCCTTCGCGAGACGTTGAAAGTACGCGGATGCGAGCACGCTCTTCGCCGCACCATGCGGGCACATAAAAAGGACCGTTGTCCGTTTCTCGGAGGTTGGTATCGCGTGCTGCGGTCGTTCGGCGGCCGCCGCAGTCGCACAGATCGCGGCGCCATAGCTCAAGACCGCCGCCATTACCAGCCCGCAGACACCCGCGCGTACCATCTGTGATGCCGTCCTTCTCATCTCGATCTCCTTGAGAGCCATCTCAAACCGCATACCCGTAGCAGCGTGCGGCGCGTCAGCTGGACTTCGTCGGTACAATCTCCACCTTCGTCCCTTCCCGGATCTCGTCGGTGCCGCGCCGCACGATCGCATCACCGTCCTTCAGGGGGCCGAACACCTCGATCAGGTCGCCGACGCGGGCGCCGCGGCCGACGTTCACCCATTCCGCCACACCGTCCTTGACTCGAATCACAAACGTCCGTTCCGTCGTGGTCACGATGCTGGTCGGAGGCACCAACAATGATGCCTGCGGACGTCTCACGGGCCAGGACACTTCGGGGTACATCCCGGCCGCTAACCGCAGGTCCGCATTTTTTACTTCGAGTTCCGCGGGCATCGTTCGAGTTTTGGGATCGAGGTCGTGCGCAACCAGGCTGACGGTTCCATGGAACGTGTCGCCTGGATACGCGGGAACAGTGAACGGCACTCGTGCGCCTGGCACGATCGCCCCGACCAAGGCTTCAGGAACGGCTACCACCAGCCGCAGACGTGAGACCTGGTGGAGCCGAAAGAGCGGTGTGGCACCAGTGCCCGGGCCGACGAGCGCACCCGGATGAACGTTCCGCTCCGTGATGATGCCGTCGAACGGCGCCTTGAGTTGGAGGTACTGACTCAATTCTTTAACCGTCCGCACCTGCGCCTGGGCGGCCTTGATGGAGTTCTCGTACGATCGAACGAGCGCCTGCGCGGCCTCGGCGGTCTTTTGCGCCACGACGACATCGTTTTCGGCGACGACACCCGGCGTAGTCGACGCCGCCTTGAGGCGCTCGAACGTGCTCTGCGCCGACGCCAGCTTGGCCTCTGCCTCGGCGCGCTGGAGCTCGAGTGCCTGCGCTTTGGATTCCGCTTCCACGATTTGCGCCTGCATCTCTGGTGCTTCGAGCGTGGCCAGGATCTGCCCCTGCTTGACGACACTCCCGCGATCGACATTGGCTCGCTGGACGAACCCGGACACCTTCGCGTAGATGGGGACCGCGAGGTACGGCTGGAACTCACCGGGCAGTTTTACGGTGCGTTCGACGGGCTTCGACACGACGCGGACGATCTCAACCCGCGTCTGGGCGACGCTCGTTGCCGCGTCCGTCAAACCGACGGCAGCAAGGCTGACCATCAGGCCGGCGCTCTTCAGCCGCCGGCTACCTGCGAGGTTCATAGTGTGCGCTCAGGGGGTCATCGGGATCCAACGACTGTGAAAGCATGCGGACACGAGCCTGCACGATCGTGTACACAGCGGGGAGCACGATCAGCGTCGCCGCGGTCGCGAATAGCAGCCCGCCGATCACCGCCCGGCCGAGCGCAGCGGCTTGCGCCCGTTCGCCCGTGCCGACAGCCATCGGAATCATGCCGGCGATCATCGCTGACGCGGTCATCAGAATGGCGCGAAGCCGGCTGCGCGCTCCGTCGGCAGCCGCGTCGCGCGCCGACGCGCCATTCCTCCGTGCGTCTTCGGCAAACGTGAGCAGCAGAATCGCGTTTGCGACGGAAATCCCGATCGCCATGATCGCGCCCATGAATGACTGCACATTCAATGTGGTGCCCGTCAGCATCAGCATGAACAGCACGCCGCAGATTACCGCCGGGACCGCCACGATCACTGCAAACGCGAGCCGAAATGACTGAAAGTTCGCAGCCAGCAACAGAAAGATCACGACAATCGACAGGATCAGGCCGGCGCGCAGGCCAGAGAGGGTCTCCTCGAACGCCGGCAACTGGCCGCGAGTGAAGACATTGACGCCGCGGGGCGGCGAGCCCGCACGGCCAATCGCCTCTCGAATCTCGCGCACCACCGTGCCCAGTGGCCTGCCGTGAATGTTGGCCGTAAAACTGATCACCCGTTGCATGTTGTACCGGTCCACCTCACCGAACGTCGTCCCGTAATCCACTCGCGCGAGGTCGGCGACGAGCGGTCGACCGATGCCATTCCCGTTTCCACGTGGCACCACGGGCAGGTCCGAGACGTCGTCGATGGATGCGATCTTGGACTGGGGGATCTCGACTTGAATTTGAAAGCCGTTGCCGCTGTTCGGGTCGCGCCAGAAATTCAGATCGGTGTACCGGCTCGACGATGTGGCGGCCACGAGCGACCTCGCCACGTCGGCCGTCGTCACCCCATACTGGCCCGCACGATTCCGATCGATTTGGATTTGGAGCGACGGATAGTCCAGCGGCTGCGCGTACTGCAGGTCGCGCAGCGATGCGACCTTGGCCAGCTCCCCGTACACCTTCTCCGCAAACGGACGGCTCACGGCGAGCGACGGCCCCTGGACCGCCACTTCGATTGGCGTCGGCGACCCGAAACTCATCACCTGGCTGATGATGTCGCCGGCCTCGAACGAGACGGTGACGTGTGGCAATGCCTCCTTGAGTCGGTGCCGCAGCGATTCTCTCACGGCGTCCGTGATGACCGGCGCCGATGGCTTCAGTGCTACGCCGAGCACGGCTTCGTGCTGACCACTGGTAAACAGGTAAATCGTATTGATTGGATAGTTCGGCGTGGGAACGCCGACGAATCCCGTGGTGATCTCGACGTTGTCTGCGCCGACCAGATCCTTGATGACGTCCGTTGCTTTCAGCGCGATCAACTCGGTCCGCTCCAGCCGCGTTCCCGTCGGTGCGCGCAGGCGCAGCTGAAGTTGACGGGACTCGCTGCGCGGAAAGATCTCGGTTCCGACGAACGGCAGCAGCAGGGCAATGAGTCCGGCCGTTGCCGCAAGATAAACGCCGGCGAATATCCACCGGAAGCGCAGCGCGGACCGCAGTCGTGTGCCGTACCACGTTCGAAGCTTTTCAAAGAACGGCGGCTCTTGGTGGCCTGGACGTAGCATCCACGTCGACATCACTGGCACGAGCGTGCTCGAGAGGAAATACGATGCGAGCATCGCGAAGCCGACGGCGAGTGACAGGGGGATGAAGAGCTGTCGTCCCACTCCGGTCATGAACAACGCCGGCAGGAACACGGCCAGGACACATAACATCGAGAGCATTCGAGCCGTGGTCGTCTGTCGAGATGCCTCGATGACCGCTCGCGCTCGTGACATGCCGCCGGCAAACCGAGTGTGGATGTTCTCGATCATCACGGTTGCTTCATCGACGAGCACGCCGACCGCGAGCGCCAAGCCGCCCAGGGTCATGATGTTGATGGTTTGTCCCGTCACCCATAGCGCCACGACCGCGGAGAGGAGCGCAACGGGAATCGTGATGACGACAATGAGTGAGCTGCGCCAGTCCCGGAGGAAAACGAGGACCATCAACCCGGTGAGCAACGCGCCGAGCGCGGCTTCGCCCAGCAGTCCGCTGAGCGCGCTCACCACATACCGGGATTGATCGAAGACGAGATCGATCCGAACGTCTTCCGGAGCCACGTTGCGCATGCTCGGCAAGGCAGCCCGAACACTTCGGATGACGTCGAGGGTCGAGGCGTCAGCGCGCTTCGTGACGGGGATGTACACGGTCCGTTTGCCATTCACCTGGGCGTAGCCGACGATGATGTCGGTCGTGTCGGTGATGGTCCCTACGTCGCGCAGGTAGACCGTTGGACCGTTGCCGACGCGAATCGGTGCATCCAGCAGCTCCTGAATGTTCCCACCGAGGGTCGCATTGGTCGATGCGATGCGGATCACATCCCCGGTCCGCACGTTTCCGGAGGGCACGACTGTGCTCGACCGATTCACCGCGGTCACGACCTCTTCGGGCGACAACGAATACTGTCGCAGCCGTTCGGGATCGACGCGCACGACGATCGTGCGCTGGTTGCCGCCGAACGGGGGCGGCGCCGACACGCCGGGGAGCGTCGCGAAAATCGGGCGCACGCGGTTCAGCGCGATGTCCTGCATTTCGCTCGGGGTCCGGGTCTCGCTCGAGAACACGAGCTGCGCCACCGGCACGCTGCCGGCGTCGTAGCGCATGATGAAGGGCGGCACGGCGCCGGTCGGCATGAACGCACGCGCGCGATTCACATAGCCGACGACCTCGGCCATCGCCTGACTCATGTCCGTGTCCGGATGGAACACGAGCTTCATCAG
>Ga0114129_10001689_pt1 | contig 30091 bp, 29 predicted proteins | sample RhiMetdeltSRZDD1_FD_80071 | JGI IMG/M metagenome (GOLD analysis project Ga0114129, IMG submission 80071) | Populus rhizosphere microbial communities from Tennessee, USA - Rhizosphere MetaG P. deltoides SRZDD1 (version 2) (version 2) | ecosystem: Host-associated > Plants > Roots > Rhizosphere >... | reverse complement strand
CGATATTGCAGCAGTCGGGCGAAGAGTAGATCCCGCGCCTCCAACAAGGCCAGATCCTCGGGATCCTCGACCTCGCCGGACGGTATGAGGCGGGCCGCCTTGAGGTCCAGCAGCGTCGCGGCGACGACAATGAAATGGCTTGTCTGATCCAGATCCCAGGCGCTGCCTGCGGCCTTGATGTGGGCGATGAACTCGTCGGTCACTTGCGACAGCGAAACTTCGGTGATGTCCAGCTTGTGTCGTGAGATCAGCTGCAGGAGCAGGTCGAAAGGGCCGTCGAAGTTGTCGAGGTGAACCTGGAATTCTGCTGCGTCGGCCGAGAGCCCGACATGGTCAGAGAGCTCTGGATTCTGCCGGACTCCCCTCGACACAGTCAGGGTCACGATGTCGCAAGCCGGCGGAGCAGCTCGGAGTCGTCGGCGTTCGCCTCAAGATCGGCAAGCATTGCGGCGATAGCCTCGCGAACGATCCGCCCGCGGTCAACGGCGATGCCGTGATGTGCGCGTAGCGTCAACCGCACCTGCTCCAACGCCAAGAGCTCGTCGGCGCTGATGTAGACAGTGATCTTCTCTTCGTGGCGGATCCGACCGGAACCGCGACGTTCGACAGGCGGCTCGGATGCGGCCAGGGCCACTGCTAAGCCACGCGGCATCGTGCCAGCACCTCGCGAGCCAGACTGCGGTACGCCTCGGCGCCTGGAGATGTGGGCGCGTAGGTGGTGATCGGCTCCCCCGCCACCGTCGTCTCGGGAAACTTCACAGTGCGTCGAATGACGCTGTGGAACACCTGGTCGCCGAAGGCCTGAACGACTCTCTCGAGCACCTCACGGCTGTGCAGCGTACGCGGGTCGTACATGGTGCCGAGGATTCCCAGGATCTCCAACCGTGGATTGAGGCGGTCCTGCACTTTGGCGATGGTGTCGGTCAGCAACGCAATACCCCGCAGGGCGAAAAACTCGCATTCCAGCGGCATCAGCACCCAGTCCGCCGCCGTCAGTGCGTTGATCGTCAGCAGCCCCAGTGAGGGCGCGCAGTCAATGAGGATCACGTCGTAGCGGCTCCGCACGGCCTCGAGCAGCCGCAGCAGGGTTTGCTCGCGCGCCACCTCGGAGACCAGCTGAATCTCCGCTGCCGACAAGTCGATGTTGCTGGGCAGGATGTCCAAGTCATGCACGTTGGTTTCGCGGATCACGTCATCGATCGAGGTTCCCTGGCCCATGAGCAGGTTGTAGATGCTGGCGGGAAGGGTGTGGGGATTGACCCCGAGACCGACCGAGAGAGAACCTTGCGGGTCAAAGTCCACGAGCAGCACGTGTCTGCCAAGCTCGGCGAGCGCAGCGCCCAGATTGATCGTCGTCGTGGTCTTTCCGACCCCTCCCTTTTGGTTGCACATGGCGATGATCAGGGCGGGGCCGTGCTCGGTCAGCGGCGGTGGCGTAGGCAGATCTGGCCAGGGTCGCCCGGTGGGGCCGATCAGTGGTTCGGGATCCGCTTGTGCGACGCCATCCGGTGGCGGCGGCACCACGAACTTCTCGTCGACCAGGGAGGCCTGCTCCTCACGAAACAGGGCCTCGAAGTCCGACGTGTCTAAATAGTGCTGATTGGTCAGATCTGCCACCACGCTGCGCGAGGATGCCAGCCCATTGGGCCCGGGGACATTGGATCCACGGACATGGGGCCCGGCGACCTTACGTCCGGCGACAACAGGGCCGGCCTCGCCACCCCCGTCGCGTTCCTGCACTCTGCCTCCTCTTGCGGACGACTCGACATGTCGACACGACACTAATACGCGCGGGGGTGTGAAGTGAGGAAGACTTCCCGTAAGTGGTCGATGGTTACCAGGGTGTATATCTGCGTCGTCGTGACCGACGCGTGACCCAGAAGCTCCTGAACGACGCGGATATCCGCCCCGCCATCGAGCAGGTGGGTCGCGTAGGAGTGCCGCAGCGTGTGCGGCGATACGTCGGCTGTGATGCCGGCTTTCTCGGCTACCGACCGCATCACGGCCCACGCACTCTGCCTCGATAGCCGGTCACCCCTGGTATTCACGAAGAGCGCCGGAGTTCCCCGGCCATGGGCCATCAGGGCCGGCCGACCGCGTACCAGGTAGGCATCCAGCGCAGCTCGTGCGTACGAGCCCACAGGAACGACGCGCTCCTTGCTGCCCTTGCCGAGCACCCGCAGTCCCGGTGCCGGCTCGCCAACCGGCGCGCGGACTAACCGAGAGACCTCATCGACGTCGAGCCCTACTGCCTCCGAAATTCTCATGCCGGTGCCGTAGAGCAACTCCAACAGCGCAGCGTCGCGAAGGCCGACTTCAGTGTCGGTCGCCGGAACCGCGAGCATGGCCTGAACCTGTTCCAGGCTCAATGCCTTGGGAAGTCGTCGAGGTGGCTTCGGTGGCCGGATGCTACGCGCCGGATCCTCATCGGTCAGGGCTTCTGCGGCAGCGAAGCGGTGCATGCTACGCACCGCGATCACAGCACGAGCGACGCTCGCGTTCGCCAACGGTGGCTCGACCCAACCGGCACCGTTCTGCCCGGCCACGCCCTCCCGTAATCGCGCGGCGTAGCTGCCGATCATCGCGCTTGTCACCTGGGACGGCTTGGTGACGCCCAGCTCGGCAAGGTAGTCGGCGTAGCGAGATAGATCGCGACGGTATGCCGCCACGGTGTGGCGAGACAGCCCCCGTTCAACGGTCAGGTGGTCGAGGTAGGTCTGGATGAGCCCCGCCAGCGTGGGGGCGTCAGCCGAGGACGTCGGCCAGCTTCCGATGCTGCAGCCCGTGCGCTTGCGCAACGGGGGCATTCGTAATCGTGCCATCGTGGGTGTTCAGTCCGAGCGCCAGCGCCGGATCGGCCTTGAGCGCGTCGCGCCAGCCGCGGTTGGCCAGGCTGAGCGCGTACGGCAGGGTTACGTTGGTCAGCGCATAGGTCGAGGTGTTCGGCACCGCACCCGGCATGTTGGCCACGCAATAGAAAACCGAGTTGTGCACCCGGAACGTCGGCTCAGCATGCGTCGTCGGACGGCTGTCCTCAAAGCAGCCGCCCTGGTCGATGGCGATGTCGACCAGCACGCTGCCAGAGCGCATCCGCGACACCAGCTCGTTGCTGATCAAGGTCGGCGCCTTTGCGCCCGGCACGAGCACTGCACCGATCACCAGGTCCGCGTCCAGCACGGCTCGCTCGACCTCGTACGCGTTCGAGGCGACGGTCTGCAAGTGACCCTGATAGATCCGGTCGGCCTCCCGCAGCTTGTCGATATTGCGATCCAGAAGCAGCACCTCTGCCTGCATGCCCAGTGCGATTGCCGCCGCGTTCATGCCCGACACGCCGGCACCGATTACCACGACTTTGGCGGCATAGACCCCGGAGACGCCGCCCATCAGGGTGCCGCGACCGCCGCCCTGCCGCATCAGGTGATATGCCCCGACCTGCGGCGCCAGCCGGCCTGCGACCTCGCTCATCGGAGCCAGTAGCGGAAGGGCACCGTTGCTCAGCTGGACGGTCTCGTACGCGATGCCGGTGACCTTTCTGTCCAGCAGTGCCCTGGTGCAGTCCCGGCTCGCCGCCAGATGGAGATAGGTGAACAAGACCTGGCCCGGCTGCATGGAGTCGTACTCGATCGCAATCGGCTCCTTGACCTTCAAGATCATCTCCGCGTTTTCCCACACGTCATCGCGACTGGAGACGATCTTGGCGCCAGCGGCTTCGAACTCGGCGTCAGTGATCGATGAACCGGTACCAGCGCCTGCTTGGACCAGAACGTCGTGCCCATGCCTGGTGAGCTCATTCACCCCGGCTGGCGTGATGGCGACCCGATATTCATGGTTCTTGACCTCACTGGGCACGCCGACTCTCATGGATCCTCCTGACCGAACCTGCGCGTCCTCCCGACCGAACCTGGGCGCTCACCTTGATCATGCCACGCTGCAATGCAGCCTCAGCCGTACAGGTGGCTGGGGGAAGCTGGCCGCGCCGATTAGGCTCGACAGGAGACGGGATGCTGCATGGAAACCAATGTGACGAGTGTGCGACCACTTCCCCACGACTGGGCCAAGGAATACGCAGCACTGTCGCAGACAGATGACATCTTGCCGCCGGAGGATCTCGAGCGTTATGCCGTCGCCGCTCATCTGCTTGGTGAAGATGAGCAGGCCTTCAGACTGCTGGACAGCGCACATCGAAGCTACCTGGAGCAGGGTCGCTCCGATAAGGCCGCACGCTGCGTCTTCTGGCTGATCTATCACTTGCGATATGCCGGCCAGACCGCCCGAGCGGCGGGTTGGATAGTCCGGTTGCGCCGCATCGTGGAAGACCAAGATCCAGAGCGCCGGCTGCTCTACCTCGTCCTCTTGGGCGAGGGCGTCTCGTTGATGCAGGCTGGGGCAGCCCAAGAGGCTCTGCCCATGGTGGAGCAGGCAGCGGCGGGCGCTCGGGCCGTCGGGGACGATGATCTCTATGTGCTGGCCGGCCTGGCGCGGGGACGTTGTCTCGACTTGCAAGGCCAGCGGGCGCAAGCGCTGGCGGCATTCGACGAGATCATGGTGTACGTCGTCGCCGATCGCGTGGCGCCCCAGGTGATCGGGCTGGCTTACTGCTCGGTGATCTCGCTGTGCATGGAACGCTTCGACATCGAACGCGCCGGCGAATGGACCAGGGCGCTCGCCGGCTGGTGCGACGCCCAATCCGGACTCATGCCATACCGCGGCGAGTGCCAGGTGCACCGGGCCGAGATCTTCCAGTTGCACGGATCGTGGGCCGAGGCGATCGACGAGGCTGTCCTGGTCAGTCAGCGAGTGCCCGTCGCGGGCTTCGTGGCCGGGGCGGCACATTACCGACTGGCGGAGCTGCATCGACTGCGCGGTCAGCTCGATCTGGCGGAGCGCGAGTACGCCGCTGCCGCGAGCTGTGGGCGCGAGGTGCAGCCCGGCCTTGCCCTCCTCAGGCTGGCCCAAGGAAATCCGGCGGCTGCTAACGCCGGACTGGACCGGGCGCTGGCTGAGAGCCGGGTGCCAGCACGGCGCTCCATGCTGCTCGCTGCCAAGGTGCAGATCGCGGTAGCCACAGGGTCGACGGATGTGGCTCGCACTGCACTGGCTGAGCTGGAGCAGAACGTGGGGGCCACCGAGGCCCCCTATCTCGCGGCTCTCTCGGCTCACGCCGCCGGCCAGGTGCGTCTTGCGGACGGCGATCCGCAGGCTGCTCTACGGCAGCTGAGGCGGGCGTGGGCACTGTGGCAACAAGTGGATGCGCCGTACGAGGCTGCGCGCACCCGGGTCGTGGTAAGCGCTGCCTGCCGCGCGCTCGGTGATGACGACGCCGCACGGATGGAGCTTGATGCTGCTCGGACCGTCTTCGAGCAACTGGGCGCGCGCTCAGATCTGGCGTCGCTGGCGCCCACCGAGGATGCCGCCGCGGGCCACCCACTCACTCCGCGTGAATGCGAGGTGCTGGCGCTGGTGGCCCGGGGCCAGACCAACCGTGGCATTGCGACGAGCCTGTTCCTCAGTGAGAAAACCGTCGCCCGTCATCTCAGCAACATCTTCACCAAGATCGATGTCAGCAGCCGCGCCGCGGCCACCGCCTACGCGTACGAGCACGGACTGGTGTGATCTTTCAGCGTCTGCACATTTCTACCCATGCCCCCGATAGCACAGATGCACAATCTTCTCGATGTCACAGCGTGAGGCTCGCTTCTACCGTCGACTCATGACAACCCAGCGGATGCACCTCATACACACTCCGGCTGAAGCCGACGGCATCGAATCGATCCCAACCGTGATCATCGGCGGCGGCCAAGCCGGCCTGGTAATGGGATACCACCTTCAGCGAGCCGGGGAGGAGTTCCTGATTCTTGATGCTCAACCACGTATCGGCGATACGTGGCGCAACCGCTGGGACTCGCTGCGGCTTTTCTCCTTTCCCAAATACTCAAGCCTGCCGGGCTGGCCGATTCAGGTCGGTAGATTCCCAACGCACATCGAGATGGCGGACTACCTGGAGGCGTACGCACAGCACCTCAACCTTCCAGTGCGAAGCGGCGTACGCGCCACCCGGCTGTACCGGACCGAGAACGGCTTCAGGCTGGAAACCTCGCAGGGTGAGCTCCATTGCAGTCGCGTCGTGATCGCCACTGGCGGCTACCAGACTCCGGTCGTTCCAGAGTTTGCCTCCGAACTGACGCCCCAGATCAATCAGCTGCACTCCTCCGCATACCGCAATCCAAGCCAGCTTGACGGCAATGTGCTCGTCGTCGGAGCGGGCAACTCGGGCGCCGAGATCGCCCTGGAGTCGGTCAAATCCGGTCACTCGACGTGGTTGGCCGGCCGGCATCCCGGCCAGGTCCCGTTCCGCATTGAAACCCGCAAGGCGCGGTTGTTGGTGCCGATTGTGATGTTCGCCTTCCGGCGGGTGCTGACGCTTGACACACCGATCGGACGCAAGCTGGAACACGCGGGAGTCGAGCACGGCACGCCGCTCGTTCGCACCAAGCTCAGCGACCTCGAAGCTGCCGGGGTGCAGCGGGTGGAACGTATCGCCGGCGTACGCGACGGCCTCCCAGTGACGGTGGACGGCGACGTGCTCGAGCCGCAAACCGTGGTCTGGTGCACCGGCTATCGGCCGGACTACGGCTGGATCGACTTCCCCGTGACTGATGCAGCAGGCCACCCCATCACGGAGCGCGGCGTCTCGCCGGAGGCCGGCCTGTACTTCATCGGACTGGAGTTCCAGTACGCGGCGGCATCGTCGACAATTCAAGGCCTAGATCAGGATGCCCGGTATCTCATCCGCGCAATGGCGACGCAACCCAACGCTCGTCCCGCGCCGGTGCGACAGCCTGCCGCAGCATGATGCGTTTTCAGGGCTATTGGCGGTCAATCCCGGGCGCCCGAGACGAGCGCTGTTGGTCTCTCAGTGACTCGAATGCGGGCCAGGCCGCATTGGCGGGGCGCAGACCTGCGAAGCCGTCCCGCTGCCGCGCTGTCCAGGCAGCGAGTACGCCCGAGACAACAGTCGGATTGTGCAAACGACCATCGAGCACCGCCTCGACTAAGTCGTCCAGCGACGCCCACACGATGTCCATGTGAGCCTCTTCGCCCTCGCGCGTAAAACCCTCCGGAGCATCGACGGTCGTCAGGTCCCGAGCGAGATAGATACGCAATGACTCCTGCAGGATCCCCGGCGTGGTGAACAGGTCTACCAGGACCGCCCAGTTCCGTGCTGCCAGACCCACCTCCTCCGCAAGCTCGCGCTGCATGGCCTGCAGGTAATCCTCACCGGCATTGAGAAGTCCAGCGGGCGGCTCAATCAGCCGGTGACGTACTGGATGCCGGTATTGGCGGACCAGAGCCACCCTTTCATGATCATCGATTGCGATCACCCCGACAGCTCCCGGGTGTCTGACATATTCGCGCGTGATCAACTTCCCATCGGGAGTTCTCACCTGATCTTGCTCATAGCTGGTTATCACGCCCTTGGCGAGCACGGTCGAAGACTCGACCGGCCAGGAAAGCGGTACATCCGCCAGCTCGCCGGGACTGAGAACGATCATCGGTGGTCGTCGTCGACCGGCAGTCGGGTTGCCAGCTTTCGATCGAGCGCGGCCTCGACAAGACCTACGAAGAGCGGATGCGGCCTGGTTGGCCGCGACTTGAGCTCGGGATGTGCCTGGGTGGCGACGAAGTATGGATGAATCTCGCTCGGCAGCTCGATGAACTCGACAAGCTTGGAATCCGGTGACGTACCACTGATCACCAAACCGGCATCCTCCAGCCGCGCCCGGTAAGCGTTGTTCACCTCATAGCGGTGCCGATGCCGCTCGGCGACGTGGGCTTGTCCGTATCGCTTGGCGACGATCGAACCGGGCAGCAGTTCGGCGGGGTAGGAGCCCAATCGCATCGACCCGCCGAGGTCGCCGTTGCCTTCGACGATCGCGATCTGCTCAGCCATCGTTGCGATCACCGGGTGAGGCGTCTCGGGAGCGAACTCGCTACTGTCTGCCCCTTCCAGGCCGGCCATGTGGCGCGCGACTTCGATGACCATGCACTGCAGACCGAGGCATAGTCCCAAGATCGGGATCTGGTTTTCGCGGGCGTACCGGATCGCGCCTACCTTGCCCTCAACACCACGGATGCCGAAACCGCCTGGGATGACCACGCCATCGACCTCACTCAACACCCGGGCGGCGCCTTCTCGAGTCTGGCAATCGTCGGAGGGCACCCAGCGAATCATCACCCTGGCATGGTTTGCGAAACCGCCCGCCCGCAGCGCTTCACAGACCGAAAGGTATGCGTCGTGAAGATCGACATACTTGCCGACGAGCGCGATCGTCACCTCCTCCTTCGGGTGGTGTACGCGATCGAGCAGGTCGTTCCAGCGGGTCCAGTCGACATCGCGGAACCGCAGGTCGAGCCGCCGAACCACGTACGCGTCGAGACCTTCGGAGTGCAACACCTTCGGGATGTCGTAGATGCTCGGCGAATCGATCGCAGCTACCACGGCCGACTCGTCGACGTCACACATCAACGAGATCTTGCGCTTCACCGACTCCGGGATGTCCCGATCGGAGCGACAAACCACGGCGTCAGGTTGGATGCCGACCTGACGCAATGCCGCAACCGAGTGCTGAGTCGGCTTGGTCTTCAACTCACCGCTAGGTCCGATGTAGGGCACCAATGAGACGTGCAGGAAGAAGACGTTCTCGCGGCCGACATCGTGACGTATCTGGCGCGCCGCTTCGAGAAACGGCAAGGACTCGATGTCGCCGACGGTGCCACCGATTTCGTGAATCACAACGTCGATGTCTGGCCCACCCATGGCCATCATCGATTCCTTGATCTCGTTGGTGATGTGCGGAATCACCTGAACCGTGTCACCGAGATAGTCACCCCGCCGCTCCTTGGCGATCACCGAGGAGTAGACCTTGCCCGTCGTGATATTGGCATCGCCAGAGAGGTTGACGTTCAGAAAGCGTTCATAGTGACCGACGTCGAGATCGGTTTCGGCACCGTCCTCGGTGACGAACACCTCGCCATGCTGAAACGGGTTCATCGTCCCGGGATCGACGTTGAGATAGGGGTCCAACTTCTGCATGGAGACACTGAGCCCGCGTGCGACGAGGAGGTTGCCGAGGCTGGAGGCCGTGAGTCCCTTGCCGAGTGAAGAGGCGACGCCACCGGTCACGAAAAGATGCTTGGTGGATTTCTCGCGGTATCCCACGGGCCTCCAGCTTACGTCGTGGAGCGCTATCGCACGGTGAACCCGCCGGACTCGTTCCAGAAGCCCTTGTAGCGTCGGTCTCGAGCGATGGCGGTGTACGTCCGGGCCAGGTCGTCGGCGACATCGTCCTCATCAGGCCAGGTGGCCGCCTGACGCAGGCCGGCTGCGGTCAAACGGCGCCGGTGGTCGGGATCGTCGGCGAGCGCGACGATCTGGCGTGCCGCCTCCTTGACATCGCCGGGTGCGACCAGCACAGCTGCCGAATCGACCAGCTCTTCGATCCCCCCGACTCGGGTGCTGATCAGCGGCACACCGGCCAGTAGAGCCTCCTGAGCGACCAAAGCGCGCGCTTCCCAGGTGGAGGTCAACAATGCGAGGTCCGCCGCGCCGAGCAACGAAGCGATGTCATCGCTTCGACCGAGCAGCGCAACCTGAAGACGATCGTCGGTGATGCGATGCTGCAGTTTCTCTCTCTCAGGGCCTTCGCCGGCCACGACAAATCGCAGATCGGGCCTATCGCGTACTTCCGAGGCAATGTCGAGCACCATACCCAGGTTCTTCTGGGGGGCCAGTCGGCTGACTGTCACGGTGACTGTGTCCTCAGCTGCAGCACCGAGAGCCTGGCGCTGCGCGTCCCGGCTCGTCTTGGCCGGCGGCAGCACTGGTGCCGCAATCGGGAACAGCCGCGCGTTCCGAGCTCCCAAGTGCGTGGCCAGAGCTACGAGATCGCGGCTGGCCCCCAGCGTGAGATCCGCACCCATCGCCACCGCTCGAAGCGTTTGGCGCGCTGCTGCGGGCGCGAGCCCATCACCCAGCACGGCGTTATGCCACGTAACGATCAGCGGAACCTTGAACATCCAGGCGATTGGGAGCCCCAGCCAACCCGCCTTCAGCCCCTGGGCATGCACCAGATCAGCGCCGATGAAGCGGCGCAGGCTGGTCAGTGGCCAGACATCGAGGCCGAGCTCTTTGAAACCCTGGGCCTCGGTGGTGCTTTGCGGGCAGAACACCCGTATCTGGTGGCCACGCTGCTCCAGCCGCGGCGCGATGCTCGCTACGTGCCGCCCGATGCCGCCGGTGCTGCCAGTCAGCAGTTGCGCGACCTTCACGACGAGCCCACCTCCGCCGACGGCGTATGCCGCCGCAGCGCCCACATCTGGGTCAGTAAGGAAGGAGCCAAAAGTCGCAACATGGCTGTGAACACTAAGACGCAGAGCAAAGCCACTGCACAGGCACCCACCACCGCTAGCACGATTCCCGCCTCGGCCAGCAACTGCGAACCGGCCGCACCCAAGCCGCCTGCCAGCACAGCGGCCACTAGCCCGACGAGCATCGGCCTGCCCAGTCCAACCGCAGGGATGCCCGACCGCCGCAGCAACAGCCACCCCGTCATCGCCCCGACGACCATTCCGAGCGACACGCTGCCGGCCATCACAGGCACCAGCCATGCTGCGGGAACCACTAGACGTAACAGCGCCACACTGATGATCACTAGAGCCCACCCGGTCGCGTTGGCCACGCCCGACGCTTTGCCCAGGTGCTGAGCGAGCAGTGTGCGCGACGCCAGGCCAAGCAGTGTGAACCCGACGACTGCTGGCGCGAACGCCGCGATTGGCCAGGCCAACGCATCCGTACGCCCGGAACCAGGTCCGAGGACGAATACCCGTGCTACGGGCACGGCGGTCGCCACCAGCAGGGCAGCGCCCAACCATGCCATCACGACGGTGGCCGGGCCCGTTTCGGCGAGTATGCGGCCGACGTCAGCTGTGCCCTGTTCAGCAGCGGTTGCGAGCCTCGGGAAGCTCAGCTGCAACAGCGGTGCCGCCAGTACGGCGTACGGGAGGAGGTAGATGGCGTTCGCCCAGGTGAAGCGGGTCAAGGCACCTTGATCACCAGTTTGCTGTGCCGACCAATTGATCAACAGCACGCTCACCTGCTGCAATACCAGCCCGATAATCCCGGCGGCGGCGATAGTGATGATCACCGATCGGTCGCCTTCGGCAAACCGCAGCCTGGGCCTGAGTCGCAGACCCATACGCCCAAGGGGCACAACCGTGCAGGCCGCCAGCGCCAGAACACCCAGCGTCGTACCCCATCCCAGGGCGGCAAGTGCCTGGGATGTCAGTTGGGTCGGATCGTCGTTGGCCGAGGGTACGGCGACGGCTGCATAGCTGAGATAGGCGAGGATGACAACCACGCTCGACAGCAATGGGGCTGTCGCCGCTGCGAGGAACCGATGGTGGGCCTGCAGCACCCCTGCGCTGACGACAGCCACGCCGTACAACCACACTTGCGGTGCAAACATGACGACGAGCGAGGCCAGTGTGTCGGCGCTGCCGATGCAGTCAGCTTTGGCGAAGGTGGCGGCGTACCAGCGCGCACCCAACAGTACGGCGAGCCCGGCCGGAGTGAGCACCAACAAAGTCCAGGTGATCAAGGCCGCGGCGGTGCGGGATGCGTGCTCATCTCGGCGCGCTCCGACGTGACGCGCAACCACCGGAACCACCACACCGGCCAGAACGCCGCCTGCCACGATCTCGAAAAGCACGTTGGGCAAGCTGTTCGCGGCGTTGTAGGTATCCCCGAGGCAGGTGTCACCGACGGTCTTGGAGAACACCAGCGACCGGCCGAAGCCGACGAGTCGTGCGGCGAGGGTCAACCCGGCGACACCTGCCGCGACGGAAGCGAAGCCGGCTTTCACGTGTGATGGTTGGCCGGGGTCGAAGCTACGGGAATCGGCCGCCCGAGCTGATCCAGTCGGCGTAGCAGCGGCGTGCGCTCGATAACAGCGGTAAAGCTCACCCGCTCGCTGGCGAGGTTGAGCGCCGCCACCGCGGCGCACGCCAGCAGCCGGAGTGAACGTGGCAGAGCACCAGCGGCGGCGGTTGCGACGGCGGCGCCGAGGCCGTTGGCGCCGCAATCGCCGAGCATGGATTTCGCTGCCAGATCGGTGGGCAGACTGCCCGCGGCCGCGCCGACCGCAGGTGCGGCGCCGAAGCCGACCAGACCCGAGCCGAGCAGGATGGTCACTTTGGCCGCGCGGCCGGGTCGTAGGTCGAGCAGATTGGTGAGGTTAGCTGTTCCCGCGATGAGAGCCGTATCCACGAGCCCGTCAACAGCGCGGCACAGTGGCTTCGGGCAGCCCGGTCGGCCACGTTGCACCAAGGCAGCGGCAGCGGCAGCGCTCAGACCGACGCCGAGAATCTTGATCATTCCGCTCGTCACCTCGCCGGCCCGCAGTGCGCGAAGGTGCCCGCGAAAGCCCTTCGCCTGAGTCGCTCCATAGAGATCGTCATATGCCCCGACCAGCCCAGATCCGACACCCGCTACCGCTATCGGCAAGCTCCGTCGGCCCGAACGATCGAGCAGGCGGTCCATGCCGACACCGGCAAGCAGCGCGCCCACCGCGATCGGGCCGCCTGCGAGCGTCACTCTCTCCCCGGCGTAATTGGTTCGAGTCCAACGCGACGCTGACTCCGAGCGCGCGCCCGCTCGAGCGTCGTCCTCCAGTGCTTGGGTTGCTCGCTGATTGGCGACCGCCGCCACAAGAGCGGCGACCACCCCCGAGGCCGCGCTGGCCACCAGCCGACGTGCCACTACCGCACCGGCAACTGGGGCAGCGGCGCGTCCGCCTTGGCCAGCGCACCATAATGCTGACTTGGCCGGCCGAGCAGGCGTTCCTTGCCCGCCAGTACGACGGTCGTCACGCCACTGCTGAGGTCGGCCACGTCCACAGTGCTGAGGCTATCCACTGCTGTCGGGTCGGACCGTGCCGCCAGTACATCCGTACCCTCGATGCCATCACTGTTCGGGCCGGCCAGCACCACACCTGCCCGGGTCGTCAGGCCTACGTCGAACTGAACGTGTGCGGCGAGCTCCTCCGAGGTTGGGCTGGGATCCGGTGCCGGGGCCGCAACGACGATGATCAACTGGGCCTGGGCTGCCGAGTCCTTGCTGATTGTGACCAAGCCCCGCTTCTCCAGCGATTCTCCGACCGCGATCGCCAGCGCGTCACGATCTTCGGCATCCTTTGACCCGATTGATCTGCCGAGCGCGACGCCCAGCCTGGTCGCCGAGGACATGGTCTCGTTGAGGCCGAGCGGGCCAAAGTAGTTGGACAGCGCGCCAGTGACGTCCTCGGCCTTTGCTGCATCAAAAGCCTCCGCATTGACCTTCACGTCCCGTACGACGGTGCCGCCGGCTCCAACCACGGCGTTCGAGATGGTCCGCAGCACATTGGCCGGTGCGTCCGGCATGGCGACCATGGCGACTCGCTGCCCGTTCAGCACGCCGGCAGTCACGGCCGCACCGACCTGCTCGTCGTAGCTGTTGCGGTAGTCGTCGAGTGCCTTGCGCCGATCCAGTTCGGCTCGCAGATCGGTGACCTGCTTGCGGTCCTGCGCGGCCTGTTGCAGCAGCCCCTGGTCAACCGACGGGCTCAGCGAGACACCAACCGCGATACCTACCGACAAAGCAATGAAGACCGCCATCAACGACACGATGTGGTAGCGGAAGTTGATCAAGTGAAGAGTTCCTTTATCCAGTAGAGCAAGTCCCGGATGCGGGCGGTGATGACGTTCCCGAACGCCCAGCCGACGTCGGTGAACAACAGCGCCGTCAGCAGCGCGATGACGCCGGACAACACGAACAAGATGAGGTGCCAGGTCTTGATCTGACTGCGGTAGATGCGGGAGACGCCCTTCGCGTCCACCAGCTTGGGCCCGACCCGCAGCCGGGTCAGGAAGGTAGACGCCATCCCCGCCCGACCCTTGTCCAAGAACTCCACCAGCGAAGCGTGAGTTCCCACTGCCACGATCAAGCTCGCGCCCTTGGAATCGGCCAGCAGCATGGCCGCATCCTCGCTGGTTCCGAGGGCCGGAAAGACGACAGCCCGCAGCCCGAGTTTCTCGATGCGCTCCAACCCGGGCGCACGGCCGTCGTGGTAGGCATGCACCACGAGTTCGGCCCCAGACCGCAGCGTGTCGTCCGAACACGAATCCATATCGCCGATGATCATGTCGGGCTTGTAGCCGGCCTCGATCAACGCATCGGCGCCGCCATCAACGCCCATCAGCAGAGGTCTGTATTCGGAGATATAGGGCCGCAACGCGGCCAGGTCGCCGCGATAGTCATAGCCCCGAACGACGATCAAGACGTGGCGGCCTTCGATCTCGCTCTTCACGTCAGGCACTCCGACGCCCTCGAGCAACAACTCTTTCTCAACCCGCAGGTAGGTCATGGTGTTGTCGGCGAATGCTTCGATCTGGTCAGAAAGCCCGTTCCGGGCGTATTCCAAGTGATCTTCAAGGATTTCGGTGGTGTAGAAGGTTCCCTCGGCGACGACACTGCCTGACTGGTCGAGCACCTTGCCGCCGTCCAGGAGGAGCCGATCACCTTCATGTATGCGCGTGAAAACCTGGTCGCCGACGTTGTCGATCAAGGGGATACCGGCCTCGAGGAGGATCCCTGGCCCGAGGTTGGGATAGCGACCAGACACTGAGGACACCGCATTCACCACAGCCGCGGCGCCGGACTCCACGAGGGCCTCCGCGCTGACCCGGTCGAGATCGCTGTGATGGATGATGGCGATATCGCCTGGGCCCAGCCGTTTCGTGAGGTTCTTGGTACGACGATCGAGCCGCGCAGCACCGCCAATCTGGGTCGGTGTTCCGCGTTTGCGCAGCAAAGTGGGAAGTCGCATGTCGGGGTCTATCCTTCCACCCGAGCTGCATGGGCTTCACCTAGCAAATGAATCCCGTACCAGCGAGGCAAGCCGGGCGGCACGGTCGGCCGCTGCGGGCAGGTTGCGGCCGTCGCTGGCAGTGTGCAGCCCTGCGAGCGCCTCGTCGACCATTCGGGCCTGGTCCGCGTCCAGAGCGAGCCGTTGCCGGATCCACTCCAGCGCCGCCGCCTCACCAGCAACCTGGGCGTACGAGCCTGCCGCAGCAGCCACCCGTAGTTGTTGGGTGTGCAGATGGAAGCGGGCAACCTCGACCTGCTCAGGAGGAAGATAGCGGGCCTCAAGGTCGATGGCAGACTGCGCCACCTCGACGCTCGCCTGTTCAGCGGCGCGGACCGAGCGTGCCCCCACGGCCGTCTGCAGCGACTTCAACGACGTATGCAGAAGCGCCATGACGCGCGGCGGCTGCTGCGTCTTGTCGATCGCGGCGACCTGGCGAGCGATACGTGCCACCGATGCGCGGGCGGTCGACCAGTCCTCCGCTCTCACATACTCCAGGGTTCCCCAGACAGCCGTCAGCACCTTCCGTACCTCAACCGGCGCACCTCCGGGCTGTACGTCGGCGGGCACGGCTACAGCCATGGCCTCCAGATCTGGGCCATCGGCAGTCAAGAATTCCCCATAGCCAGGAGCGAGCGTCTTCTGCGAATGGCCGCCAGCCACTCCCAGCTCGTCCACGACGATGGCGCCCGGCACCGGACCGTGTGGACCGGGTACGGTCTGGTCGACCTTCACCACAGTCAGCTCCTCGAAGACGATGCCGATGACGTTCTCGACGCGGAACACGTCTCCGAGCTTGGGTTTGGCCGGCATGATCATGGCTGGCGTTCCATCGCGACCAGCTAGCCAGGTGCCTTCCGTGAAGGAGGCGGACCCATTGACGTAGTCGATCACGTCCTCGCCGAAGTACCACACCGACCCATCGTCGGCCTGAGCGTAGCGGTCGATGGCGACCTCGGTGATATTGCCGTCGAGGTAGGCCAGATACTGCGACACCACGACTGGGACCTTCGTGCCGTACCAGTCAACAACCGCCGACCTCGGCAACGTCGTGGTCTCGGACCGGAATGGCTTGCCGTCAACCTTTCCCACCTGGATTACCGAGCGAAGCTGACTTACCGGGAACAGTGGATTGGTGATCGCTGTCGGATTGGAGAAGGTCGGTCGCTGCATGTCGACACGTTTCTCGCTCGGGGCGCATCCTCGACCGGTGGACGTGCCACATTCGGTGATCGGCCATACATCGGATCGATCGGGTGTCGTCGGGTCAGCCGCTGCTCTGTTCAGCGTGCCGACTCCCCCGAGTAGCGGGCCTGCGCATCCGATGCCCGCCAGTGCAAGGACGGCGATTGCTGTCTGCGTCCTCCGTGCTCTGCGCTGAGGTCTGTTCTGCGTCGCCATCTCTACTCCCTTTCCTGAGCTGCTGGCAGTCTCAGAGGGCGACGCTAGGAAGCCGAGATGAGATGTGAATGAGGGCTGAGCTTCGAGCTTCGGGGCAGCCAGAGATGGACTGTGGTCTCGGTGTTGCCGGTGATCCAGACCCGACCACCGTGGGCGTCCGCGATTGCTCGGACCATTGCGAGACCAAGGCCGGCGCCTGCTTCGCTGCGCGTGGAGTCTGCGCGACTGAAGCGTTCGAACGCCCGGTCCGGGAAGCCAGTCGGGAATCCGTGGCCGTGGTCGGACACGCAGATCTCCACACCATCGGTCATCAGAGACGTCCGAAGTGCGATCTCACCGTCGCCGTGCCGGATGGCATTGTCAAGCAGGTTGCTCAACACCTGCCGCAAGCGATCCGGATCTGCTTGCACCGACACCGTTCGCGGGATATCGAGCGTGATGAAGCGACCCGCGTCGGCAGCCAGATCGGCATACTGATCCCGGACCAGCATCAGCAGCTCGCCAAGGTCGACGCTTGTGGTGCGCAGCGGCAGTCGGCCCTCGTCCAGTCGCGCCAGCACCAGCAAATCGTCGGCAAGCCGGGTGAGCCGGCAGCACTCCGACCTCACTGCCTGCAGAGCCAGGCGTACGTCGGGCTCACCAGGTCGCAGGAGCAAGGCACCATCGAGTTCGGTTCGCATCACTGCGAGAGGCGTACGCAGCTCGTGGCTGGCGTCCGCGACGAAGCGACGCTCTCGCTCGAAAGCCTCACGGATCCGGGCGAGCATCGCGTTGAGAGTTTCACCGAGCCGGCGTACCTCGTCCCGGGCCGGCGGCAACGGCAGACGGGCAGGAAGCCCGGCCATGGAGATTTCGGCAGCCCGCCGACGCATCGCCTCGACCGGCGCGAGACCTGCCCTAGCCAGACCGTAGCCGGCAGCTGAAGCCAGCAGCAGACTCGTAAGTCCGCCCCAAAGAAATGAGTCGACCACGCTGGACAGCGCCTCGTTGCGATCAAGCAGTGACTGGCCCGTCACCATCGTGAGCTGCTGGCCGTCAGCGGCAAACCCCGTCGCCAAGACCCGGGCCGGTCCGTCCACACCGGGCAGGCTTCGCTCGACGACGACGCGGCCGTCTCGCGCCTCTCGCACTTCATCCGGCAGCACTGCCGGCGCGACCACTTCACCGCCCGATTGCACAACTGTGCCCGAAGCGTCCAGCAGTTGGACGAAGCTCTCCTCTGGATCTTCCAACGCCACCGCGGCCAGGCTGGTGCCCTCGCGATAGGCGTTGAGCGCCGCGGCATTTCGCGCCTGCAGATTGTTGTTGACCCGATCATCCAAGTCCGCGCGAAGTCGGAGCGCGACGAACAACCCAGCTGCCAGCAGCACAAGCAGCATCGCTGCGGTGTAAGCGAGGGTGAGCCGAAGGGTGATCGGCAGCGTTCTCATGCGCCGCCGTCCGCTCGCAACCGGTAGCCGAGGCCGCGTACGGTCTCCAACGACCGTACGCCGAACGGCCGGTCGATTTTCTCCCGGAGATAGCGGATGTATACCTCAATCACATTGGAGTGGTACTCGTGTCCTATGTCCCAGGCGGCGTCGAGCAGCTGGCTGTGACCGAGTACCTGGCCGGGACTTCGCATGAATGCCTCGAGCAGCGCGAACTCCCGGGTGGATAGCCGAATCTCCTGTTCTCCTCGCCAAACTTGAGCCGATGCCGGGTCGAGTCGCAGAGAGCCGACGGCGATCACCACTGGACGCTCGGCGAGGTCGCGACGCGCGAGCGCGCGCAGCCTGGCTAGCAGCTCACCGAACGAGAACGGCTTGGTCAGGTAGTCGTCGGCGCCTGCGTCAAGCCCCCGGATGCGGTCATCGACGGCAGCCCGAGCGGTGACCATGATGATTGGGGTCCAGTCGCCAGCCTTGCGCAGCCGGCGACATGTTGCGAAACCGTCCGCGTCCGGGAGCATGGCGTCCAACACGATGACGTCGTACGGTGTATCGGCGAGCATCGCGCAAGCCGACTGCGACGTTGTCGCGACATCTCCGATGACATTGACGGATCGCAACGCCCGCCTTATTGCGGCCGCCATCGGCAGGTCATCGTCGACGACCAGCACCCGCATGCTGCGAAAGCTATTCAGGCACAGATGAGAGCCCTATGAGAACGCGCGGAGACTCCCTACTCGCGCTGGGCGCCTGACGGGCGTACGCCAGCCAAAACTCAATTGTGTCCGCGCGCCGAGGCGGCCAACTCCACTAGCTCGCCGGCGTGAGCCAGGGCGGACTCTGTGGTGTCTAGGCCCGCCATCATGCGCGCCAGCTCGATGGCGCGGTCGTCATCGGCGACCTGGACGACTCCGCTGATGGTTACCTGGCCATCGTCGGCCTTGACTACCACGTAGTGCCGATCGGCGAAAGCGGCGACCTGCGCCAAATGGGTGACCACAATCACCTGTGTGTGCTGGGAGAGCCGCGCGAGCCGACGTCCAACCTCGACCGCGACCTTGCCGCCGACACCCGCATCGACCTCATCGAAGACCAGCGTGACGGCCTCGTGATCAGCTGCCAGTACCACCTCCAAAGCCAGCCGGACTCGGGACAGCTCGCCACCCGACGCGACCCGACCAAGGCTGCGGACCTCGCTACCCGGATTAGCGGAAAACATCAGATCCACCCGATCGGCACCGGATGGCCCAAGATCGGCACTGGTCACGTCGAAGTTCAGTCGAGCATGCGGCATGGCCAGGGCGGCAAGCTCGGCGAGCACCAACTCACTGAATTTGGTTGCTGCCTTGCGCCGAGCCGCACCGATCTCTGCGGCGAGCGACGTCAGTTCGGCCTTGAGCTCCTCAACCCGCCGTTCCAACGTCGCGATTCGATCATCGCTCTGCTCGAGCTGGGTGAGCCGGACGGCTGACTCGGCAGCCCATTGCAGGACCTCGTCGCAGCTCGCGCCGTACTTCCGGGTGAGCGTGTTCAGCTGGGCGCGACGTTCGGCGATCTGTTCCAGGCGTCCAGGTTCGCTCTCCAGGCTGTCCAGATAACGCGCCAGGTCTGCTGTCACATCGCTGAGCTGAATGCCGACGTCTGCCAACCGCTCGCCCAGCCGCATCGCCGCAGGGTCTCGTGAGACTGCCGCATCAAACACCTTGCGAGCTGCGGAGAGCATCGCCAGCGCGCCACCAGCCTCATCATCTGGGCCGGCAAGTGCGTGAACGGCCGCCTGCGCCGAATCTCGAAGATCATCAGCGGACTGCAGACGCACGGTCTCGGCCGCCAGCGCGACGTCCTCGCCTGGTGCAGGTGCGATCCGCTCGATTTCGTCCAGACCGAATCTCAGAAGATCGATTTCGCGGGCCCGACGCTGTGACTCGGTCCGAAGCTGCCCCAGTTCGGCGCGTACGGCGTGATCCTCTGCCCAAAGGACGGAGTACCTCGCGAGGGGCTCGAGCGCCGGCGCGCCGGCGAAGCGATCCAGCAGCTGCCGTTGCCGGTCGGCCCCGGTGAGCCGTTCCTGCTCGGCCTGACCATGAATCCTGACCAGGGTTGCCGTCATTTCGGCGCACACGCTGGCCGGAACCTGGGCACCGCCCAGGTATGCACGGGAGCGGCCAGCTGAGGTGAGATGGCGCGCCACGATGAGTTCGTCGTCGTCTAGTTCACCGCCGGCGTCGTTGACCTGCTGCAGCTGTTCGGGATTTTCGATCTTGAACCGACCTTCTACCCGGGCGCGTTCCGACCCGCGGCGCACTGAGCGCGGGTCGGCGCGACCCCCGAGCAGCAGACCGAGCCCGCTGATGATCATGGTCTTGCCGGCGCCGGTCTCACCGGTGACCACGGTCAAGCCTGGATGGGGGCTAATAGTCGCGTCATTGATCACACCGAGATCGGCGATGCGAAGCTCGGTGATCATGCAGGCGTGTCGATCACGGTGATGGCTGGATCGGCGGACCCTCGCCAGCCCTCGACACGCAGGCCGAACTTGTGGACCAACCGGTCGGTGAAGGGCGCCTGCGACAGCCGAGCCAGTCGGAGCCGCTGCTTCCCCCGAGTCACTTCGATCTCCATACCTGCATGCAATTCGACAGAACGACGACCGTCACACCACACCACGCCGTGTGTCGGGGAGACATCGAGCACCTCGACCACCACCGTCGAGGTTGGGCTGAGTACGAGCGGCCGCGCGAACAATGCGTGGGCGCTGAGCGGCACTACCAAGAGTGCATCGACGCCCGGCCAGATCACCGGGCCTCCGGCGGAAAACGCGTACGCGGTTGAGCCGGTTGGCGTCGAAACCAGCATTCCATCGCAGGCCCACCGGGACAGCGGCCGGCGATCGACCTCGACCAGCACTTCGAGCATCCGCTCCCGGGCTGCTTTCTCGATCGATACCTCGTTGATCGCGTACGACGACCACTCCGACTTCAAGGTCGTGCAATCACGCAGTGTGACGTCGATCGTGAATCGCTCTTCGACGGTGTAAGAGCGGTCGACTACGCGAGAGACGATGGTGTCGATCTCCGACGACTCGGCCTCAGCCAAGAACCCAACATGTCCCAAATTGACACCGAGAAGCGGAATCTCGCTGGCCACTACCCATTCCGCGCCGCGCAGGATCGTGCCATCGCCGCCCAGCACGACCATGAGCTCAATCCCATCCTCTGCCGTCACTGGTTTTGTGAGTGGAGTCATGGCATGCGCCAGGTGGGGATCGAGCGCGGCAAGATCATTTGCCGGCAGCGCAGAGAGAATGCCGGCGGCGTTCAGGCCCTCAACCAGCCGGGTTGCCGCTTCAACGGCGGCTGGCCGACCCATGTGAGTCAGCACTGCCACACGGCGGGCGGAATCTTTGCGAATACCCGTCGGCTGGCCATCCCTCCCGGCTGCGGCATCGGTCACTGCCACAGCATATTCAGTCTTTGATTGCTCGCTGTGCTCGCCGCGGATCGCGCTTTGGAGTCCGCCTACTTCGTCGTCACTCGGGGACGAAAAGCGTGTCCCCTCCCTGCCTCCTCAGCACGGCGGCGCGCGATCCGGGTTTGATTGCTCGCTGTGTTTGATGGCTCGCTCCGCTCGCCGAGGGTCGCGCGAGAAGTCCGCTGCCTTCCTCTCTCACTCGCAGACGAAAACCGCGTCCGCTCGCTCGGTCGTCCAGGACAGCGGTGCGCGACCCTGTGCTCGCCGCGGATCGCGCTTTGGAGTCCGCCTACTTCGTCGTCACTCGGGGACGAAAAGCGTGTCCACTCCCTGCCTCCTCAGCACAGCGGCGCGCAATCCGGGTTTGATTGCTCGCTGTGTTTGATGACTCGCTCCGCTCGCCGAGGATCGCGCTTTAGAGTTCGGCTACTCGTCGTTCGACTATGGCCTGCTCGAGCTTGCCTCTGGTTCGCCCAGGCTGGGTGGCTCGGCCAGTTCGCTGTCGCGCCGTCAGAGCCCAGCGGCGCGGCGGGCGGCCAGCTCGATTTGCGCCGAGCCCAAGACGCGCACGATCGCGGCGACAGTCGCCGTGAGTTTCGCGGGATCGGTGAACGTCGGCCGTGATGGCCACTTGATCATTATCTCGGGAGAAGTGTCGGGCCGCTGGACCAGCTCGACCACAAGTCGATCGGATTGGTTGACTTCACCGACCGCCAAGAACCGATCTGAGTCTCTCGACGGCGAGTGGTCCACACGCCTGAGGTTTGCCACAAGCCTCAGTTTTCCACAGTGCAGACAATTTTGTCCCTCGTTGGGCAGAAAACAATTAAATCTCTCGAATTCGTACTGGTCGTTGCGGACAATCACCTGATTTGGCAGCCGGGCAGCAGCGGCCGTCGCCCATTATCCGGCTGGTCGTTGGGTGGCAATAGGTCGTTGGGCCGCAGATTCTGAACGACTGCGCTCGCAAACGCTCGGGCTCAGCCATCTCACGTTTACCTCCGCTGAGGCGTCTACAGAAAAGAGAGCACGAGACCGCAGGAAATGGAGCTGGGCCAATGAGAGTGCATCACGCGCAAGTCAAGACGAAGCTGGGAGAGGTCACGCTGCTGAGCGACGGCGCCGCGTTGACTGGCTTGTATTTCCCGCACCACTGGTACATGCCGGACGTGGACACGTTCGGCAAGGCCATCGACCCGCAGCAGGACGCGATCCTCAACCAAGCGGCAAACGAGCTACAGGAGTATCTGTCTGGCGAGCGACGCACGCTCGACGTGCCACTGGTCGCTCTCGGAGACGATTTCTCCGACCGGGTATGGAAGCTGCTGCGAGAGATCCCGTACGGGCAGACCACCACATACGGGGCGTTGGCAGAACGGCTGGGTGACAAGAGCCTCGCTCAGCGTGTCGGCGATGCGGTGGGCCACAATCCGCTGTGCGTGTTCATCCCCTGTCACCGGGTCGTCGGCGCAAGCGGTGCCCTGACCGGATACGCCGGCGGACTCGCGCGGAAGAAGGCGCTGCTCGAGCTAGAAGAATCCGCCGATAAGCGTGACGAGCGCCTGTTCTGAGCCGGACCAGCCCTTCTGACCATGGAGGCAACATGACCACCACAAGGAAGAACGCCAGGACGGATGTGTGGGCTGACCGGGTCGCATCGGGCGACTGGGGTGCGATTACCGAAGAGGTCAATGAGTACGGCGGTGCGCTGCTCCCGCGGTTGCTCACTGCCGAGGAGGCCGGCGAAATCCGCGGCCTGTACGACGATCAGAACGGGGTGTTCCGCACCACGGTCGACATGGGGCGTCACCGCTTCGGTGAGGGCCAGTACCGGTACTTCAACGCCCCCTATCCCGAGCCAGTGGATCGGCTCAAACAAGCGCTGTACCCGCGGCTGCTTCCGATCGCGCGCGATTGGTGGGGCAAGCTCGGCCGGGAGGCGATTTGGCCCGAAACACTTGACGAGTGGCTTGAGATGTGTCACGCGGCCGGCCAGACCAAGTCCACGGCCATCCTGCTCAAATACGGCGAGAGGGACTGGAACGCGCTGCACCGTGACCTGTACGGCGACCTGGTGTTCCCATTGCAGGTTGTCATCAATCTGAGCACCCCAGGCATGGACCACACCGGCGGGGAGTTCCTCTTGTTCGAACAGCGGCCGCGCGCGCAGTCCCGCGGGTCAGCGTTCCTGCTACCCCAGGGCCACGGCTACCTATTTACGACCCGCGATCGGCCGGTGGAGTCCAAGCGTGGATGGTCCGCAGCGCCCGTCCGGCACGGCGTATCTGCGATCCGCTCGGGCGAGCGGTACACCCTCGCGCTGGTGTTCCACGACGCGGCATGACCGAAATGGATGATCAGCCGGCGGCGTCCAGCGGTAAGACGTACACGCTGCTGGGCGCTGATCGGCGCTTGTACGGATCCTCAACACCAGGCACGCTCGGCGGGCACAAAGGCTCGAGGATCTACGGTCGCCTTGACTGCATCGCTGCATTGCGCGCCATCGCCAAGGGCGGATACGTGAAGAGCCGTGTGTTCTTCGCCGACGAAGAGGCGGCGATCGCCGCCGGCTACCGCCCGTGTGCGATCTGCCTATCGGAGAAGTACCGCGCCGGGAAGGGAGCAACAGTGGCCGTCGCCCATGTCACCTCACCGCGGCTCTTCAACGCCTTCGTGAACCGGCATCCGTAGCCCGCAAGTCGGAAGTCGACTGACGTCAGCCGCGAACGCATCCGCAGCTACATCGCAACCAGTGCGGTCAGATCAAGATATGATGCTGGTTCCGCTCGGCGCAAGAGTACGAAGAATTCGCGGTTGCCAGACGCCCCGGGCAGCCGGCTCGGGATCGCGGCCACGCAGTGCCAGTCATGTTCCTCGGCCGCCCTCATCACGCCAGAGATTGCCTGGATGTGATGCGATGGCGTCCGGACGATGCCGTCCCGGCTCAGGAGCTCCCGCCCGACCTCGAACTGCGGCTTGACCAGCAGCAGCAGCCAGCCCTCGTTCCGGGTCACCGACACGAGTGGACCTATGAGGAGCTTGAGAGAGATGAATGACACATCAGCCACCACCAGGTCGACCGGAACTCCGCCAACGAGGTCCAGCCTCAGGTCGCGGAGATTTGTCCGTTCGTGTAGGCGGACTCGAGGATCGGCGCGGAGTGCGGATGCGAGCTGGCCACTGCCAACGTCGACGGCGACCACCTCCTGGCAGCCGCGTTCCAGCAACACCTGAGTAAAACCGCCGGTGGAGGCACCGGCGTCGAGGGCCCGACCTGCCACGCTGAGCTGGAGGTCATCAAGTGCACCGGTCAGTTTGTACGCCCCCCGCGAGACGTACGGATCGGCAGGAGCGCGAATGTCGGCAGCGGTTGACACACGGTCGCCAGGCCGGGTGAGAACCGAGCCGTCTACGACTACGCGCCCGGCAGTGATCATGGCCTGAGCATGGGTACGCGAGCGGGCGAATCCGCGCCTCACCAACTCACGATCGAGGCGCTCGGTCACAGCTAGCGTGACGCAGCGCTGTCAGATGCGTCCTCATCTCCCTGATCCAACGCCTCCTGAAGCACCTCGTGAGCCTGTGCGAGCCGATCGTGATGGTCGGCAAGCGGCGTTGAATCAAGGCCTGCCAGCCCGAGCAGCGCCTCGTCGACTGCGGCGTTACCGGTCTGCGGGGGTTCGATTGCGCGGTCAGCATCCTCGGGCTGACCTTGGTCTACGGTCACTTCTCGCCGGTGGAGCGGCTCTCGGCGGTCGCCGCCGTCTTACGCGGCTTTCGACGGGCTGACGTCGCCGTTGCCTTCTTCGTCGGTGTCATTGTGGCCGCTTTTCTGGGAGGCACCTTCTTTGCTGACGCTTTCTTGGCTGATGCCTTCTTTGCTGGGGCTTTCTTTGCTGGGGCCGTCTTCGCTGTTGCGGCTTTCACCGCCTCGGCCTTTGCCTCGTTGATGTCCAAGCGCAAGGAGGCGACCTCATCGCGCAGCGCTTGAACCTCCTCGGCTCGAGCGAAGCCGAGTCGCGCTGTGGCCTTGTCAACCTCCGCCGTGACGAAACGCTGCATCAGCTCTCGATTGGCGCGGCTTGCGCTCATGATCTCTTCGGCCAGTTTGGTGACACGCTCGCTGGCCTCGGCGGCCACGTCTTCCAGCCCCGCTTGCTTGAGCAGCGTCCGGGCGGTTGCCGTGGCTCTCGCCTGGGTGGTCTTGGTGACACCGGTCACCATGTCGATGTAGGTCTGAAATGCCTCGGCCACGATTGATGCCTTTCTACCGTCTCAAGCCGACGTGTGGGCAAAGGAAGCGCCGCAGTGCCACGCTACCGTAGCGGCGCACGATGATCATTGCTGAGCGAGCTGATCCAATGCGTCGCGCGAGTCCAGCACTAGTCCATGATCAGCAGCCCACCAGGTCGCGTGCGCAGCCGCCCACGTCGCCTCGGCCTGACTCGAGCCATTGCGGCGGATAACGAGCCGGCCGTCCTCAGCCGAAGCGCTCGCGTGGCCACACTGGAACTCACTCGCGGAGTGACTGACTGAGAGCGCCGGGCGCAAGAGCGCCCGCAGATCCTCTCCGACAAATGTTGGTCGCTCCCCCGGTGCCGCATCGAGCAGCTCTTCGGCCCGATGCGACCCCGAGAGCACAAGCATGCTGTCCAGACCAGCGTTGACTGCTCCGGCGATGTCGGTGTCGAGCCGATCCCCGACGAACAACGGGTGATGTGCGCTCAGCCGGCTGACCGTGTCATCCAGAAGCGGCCGATATGGCTTGCCAGCCACCTCCGGCTCAGTCTGCACAGCCAACTGCACGGCGGCTACCGCGGCACCGTTTCCCGGAACGAGCCCGCGATCGGTCGGCCGCGTCGGATCGATGTTCGTCGCGACCCAATGCGCCCCATGATGGATCGCGATCGCGGCCTCGTTGAGCTCCTCCCACCTCAGATCGAACCCATACCCTTGCATCACGGCCACCGGGTTGTCATCGGCGGAATGCACTGGAACCAAGCCGACCTCACTCAGCGCGACCGTCACTCCCTCCCCGCCAACGGCCAGGATCCTGGCGCCCGGGCCATAGCGGTTGATCAGCAGATGCGCGGCCGCTTGGGCAGAGGTGACGACGTCCGCGGCGGTCGCCGGAATGCCAAGCTCGACAAGATGATCGGCGACCGCGACCGGCGGGCGAGCAGCGTTGTTGGTGACAAAGCCGATCTTGGTGCCGCGATCATGGAGCGCAGCGATGCCTTCCGCGGCGCCCGGCACCGCGACAGGGCCTAGGTAGATGACGCCATCAAGATCAAATAGCACCGCATCGTAGGAGTCGATGATCACTTCTGTTGCGCTCATGGACTCTCCTGATTCGGCTCGTCAGACGGCTGCTCGTCATCGTCGTAGTCGATCAAGATCCCGTCGAGCTCGTCGACTCGCTGTTGCGCATCGGTCTCCTGATCATGATCCAGCTTCACTGCCGCTGTAAACCATCGCCTCGCCTCGGAATTCTTGCCCGCCTCGAGCAGCGCATCAGCGTAGGCATATCGCAGCCGAGCTAGCGCACCTGCTGGGGCCCTGTCAGTGCGTACGGCGCCAACCGCGCGCTCCAGAATCCGGCGTGCCTCATCATCTTGTCCGAGGTCTCGCCGCGCGCCCGCCTCGACAATGATCATTTCGATCCGCAGCGCCGGACCGAGTCCAGCGTGGTCGGCCTCGCGTGCCAACTTGAGGGCATTGTGCGGACGGCCCAAGGCGCGCTCGCAGTCTGCCATGACCGGCAGGTAGTCCGGCGACCCAGTCATCCGCCGGAGCGCCCGGAACTCGCTGAGCGCCACGTCATATCGACCGGCGGCGTAGGCCGTCTCGGCGGCCGCTTCCCGAACGATGGGCAACCGGGCAGCTCGTCGTCGCGCAGCTTCGGCATGGGCGTACGCCAGCTCAGGGTCTTCATCGACAAGCTGACCTGCAAGCACCAGATGCGCGGCCACGATCTCGGCGAGCTCCTTCGGCAATCCGCGAAGCTCCGCGCGTACCGACGCATGCAAGGACCGAGAGTCAACGCCTTCGGGAACCGGCGGCTCGTTCTCCCGACGTGCCAGACCGGGTCGAGCGCCGGTGGTGGTCCGCCGGCCTCGGTTCACGGCCTCGGCGCGCTGCGGGTCACTGCGAGGCTGCGACCGCCCGCGCTGAGTGCGTTCTGGTGCATCCTGGCGCCGCCCTGACGCCGTGCGTCGGGGGCGATCTGATCGCCGCTGCTCTGCCACCCGCTCATTATCGCTTGCAGCTCGCGCCCGGTCGGACTCCAAGGATCCTGCGGGCCGAAACTGTCGCGGTGCGCACGGCTCCCTTCAATAGCTCAGGCGCGGCACATGGAGCTAGGTCGCTATAACGACTTCAGGACCGACTGCTGCGAGTTCGTTGACGATCTCGGTGTTCGCCCCGGCGTCGGTGATCACTAGATCCACCTCGTTGACGGCGGCGAAGGAACAGAATGAGTTTCGGCCGATCCTGCCGGAGATCACCGGCACGATGCGCCGTCGCGCAGCCAGTAGCATGGCGCGTTTGGTGGCGGCCTCTTCCGGGTTGGTCGTCGTCAAGCCGTGCGTCGACGTCATTCCGTTCACACCGATGATTGCAAGATCAACAGTCAGCGTACTGAGCCGCCGACTCGTCCAGGCATCAACGGCCGCCGAGGTTAGTCCCCGGATCGTCCCGGGCAATGTGAAGACGCGAAGGCTGTCGTACTCGGCAAGGTACTGAGCCGCGGGCAGGTTGTTCGTCACTACCGCAAGTGCGCGGTCCTTTGGCATCGCCTGGGCGCAGAACAAGGTGAGAGAGCCGGAATCGAGCACTACGACACCGTCCTCGGGAAGCTCCTCGGTAACTCTGCGGGCGATCACGAGCTTGTCCTCGAACTGCTCTGCGTGCCGCGCCGCCAGGGCCTGCTCGAACGGGGTTGAATCCAGCAGTTCGGCTCCGCCTCGGATTCTGCGGAGCACGCCGCGTCGCTCTAGCACATCAAGATCACGGCGCACGGTCTCGGTCGTGACCTTCAGCTGCTCACTGATTTGCGTCACGCTGGCTCGTCGTCCATCGTGCTGGATCAACAGATCGGTGATCGCCCGCTGTCGCTCGGGCGGATACATCGTCATGGTTGCCTTTCTGGCACCATTCTCACACGAATGACCGAGTGCCACCGTCGGATAGTCCGGGGGCGTGGAAACGGGCAGGCCGACCCGCGGATTGCAGAACTCGGACTCTAGATCTCCCACCACGGCTGCGCTAACCTCGCGCCTAGGAAGACATTCAAAGATCTTTTGCAGACATTCGGTCAAACCCGTACGGGGTGTATCTGTGACAGTCGCAAGCCGCTGGATTTGGAGGCGGTAATGCGCGCCATCGTGTTCGCTCGGCCTGGTGAGTTCTCACTTGCCGAGGTGCCCGACCCCGTCCCCGGTCCCCGAGATGTCATCGTTCGGGTCGAGGCGGTCGGCATCTGTGGGACCGATCTACATGTTCTCGATGGTGAATTCGCGCCGACCGTCTTCCCAATCGTGCCCGGACATGAGGCATCCGGGGTTGTCGTGAGCGTGGGCGACGAGGTCACCAATGTCGTACCAGGGGATCCAGTGTCGCTCGATCCCTCGTTCTATTGCGGCGAATGCTCATTCTGCATGGCTGGACACGCCAATCTCTGCGAGAACTGGGATGGCGCGGGCGCTGCGCGCACCGACGGATCCACCGCCGAACTTGTGCGTTCGCCTGCCAAGAATCTGTATCGACTACCGCCCTCTGTTGATCTTGCGATGGCCGCGTTGATTGAGCCGTTGTCCTGCGCGATTCACGGCTACGATCTGCTCCCGCGCTGGATCGGCGCGCACTACTTGATCTACGGTGCGGGCACGATGGGTCTCATCATGGCGCAGCTTGCCCCCCGTGCCGGTGCCGCATCAGTGAGCATCGTTGACCCAAATCCGCAGCGTCTGCAGGCAGCGCAAGATGTGGGAATCGAGCTGGTTGGCAGCACGCCGGACGACGTTGCCCGACCGGGTGGCTGGGATACGGTCATCGATTGCAGTGGCGCCGTCGAGGCGATCGAGGACGGCCTCAGACGCGTACGCCGCGGCGGCACCTTCCAGCAGTTCGGCGTAGCTGCTGGCGACGCGCGCGCCAGATTTTCACCCTTCCGCATCTACAACGATGAGGTGACCATGATCGGTTCGATGGCAGTGCTGCATTCGTTCGCCCGAGCAGTCGAGATGTTCGCTGCAGGTGCGCTCAATGCTGAACCCATGATCAGCCACGCCTTCACCCTCACCGACTATGGCGACGCGATCGAGGCATTCCGCGCCGGTGTCGGGCGCAAGATCCAGATCAGACCCCACGCGACAGAATCAGCGCAACTGTTGTAGCCCGCAACGGCGACATCTCAGCTGCCAGGCGAGAGAACAGCATGACCGTCCAGCACACGCAGGCCGCGGCTCGCTATCAAGCGATCGCCGACCTGCTCGCCGCCGATGGACGCGTGGACGTTGTCGACATCGCCAACCGCCTCGGCGTTGCCCAGGAGACGATTCGTCGCGACTTGCGCGCCATGGAGAGCGCCGGGAAGTTGCAGCGTGTGCATGGCGGCGCAGTACGGCTCGCCACCGGCCCGCTCACCCTGTTGAACAGCCACTTACCGACCGGCAAGGATGATCTTGAAGTTGCCGCCCGGGTGTGGGCGGGGCTACCGCGTCGGGGCACAATCTTGCTCGGCGCAGGTCGTCTCACCCTCGCTCTGGCACAGGTCCTGGTTGGCTCCCCGCCCGAGACGCATGGTCTGACGGTGGCCACCAACTCCCT